>Ga0134126_10013378_pt1 | contig 10368 bp, 7 predicted proteins | sample KB31752_FD_96881 | JGI IMG/M metagenome (GOLD analysis project Ga0134126, IMG submission 96881) | Terrestrial soil microbial communities with excess Nitrogen fertilizer from Kellogg Biological Station, Michigan, USA - KB3-175-2 | ecosystem: Environmental > Terrestrial > Soil > Unclassified ...
ATCGTCGAGCACCTGTCGGGGCTCCCGCAGCAGGGCGTACGAATCGACGTCGTTCGAGTGGCGGGCGCGCCCCTTGCCGCCGATTCAGTTTCGGCGACAACCGACGCCTCAGGGCATTGGCAAGTTGAGATTGCGGCGCAGAGTGTCGAGTCGGTGACCGTCGACATCAACGTCGCTTCGTCTTTCGCGAACTACCGGGTGCGAAACGTCGCGCTGTCCACGACCGATCGACGAGGTAGCGAGACCGTCCTCCCACCCTGGGTCGTCGATCCATACTTCCCCTATGCCCTCGAGCTTCACTACGAGGCCTTCGGCGACGCTCGAGTTGGCGGTGCGTCGGTTCAGTTCATTCGAACCGGGGGCGTTCAGTTCTCCACCGACCAGGGTGGTTCCACCTTCAACGTCGGTACGGAGCCAAATGGGCGTGCCCCTCTGTTCGCGCTGCATGCGCATGCGAAGAGCTTGGGCGATTTGGTCGGCGATCTCGTCATCGGTCTTCCACCGCCGCTCGCCCCCGACACGGTCCGCGACGTGCACCTTGGTGCGTCCCAGTTGCTGCAAGCACCTGTCGGCATCGTCGTCCTTGCAGCCGGGCCGTCGCTTGCGTACGTCGGGGAGTTCCATGCGCGCGCCACTGGCAAGCCCGCGGCTGGCGTGCAAGTCACCTTCCGGCGAAGCGGTGGCATTGCCACGACACCGGAGTCGTTTACCGCGACCACCGACGCGGGGGGCCGCTTCCCCTTCGCCATCAGGCCGCTCGCCGCGGGAACAGTCACCGGCGATCTCACTGTGGTCCCACCTCCACCGGGCACACCGTTCACCCTTCCGAACCTGCGGCTCGCGACGTTCAAGGGCGACAGTGAACCGCTCTTCGCGGTGTGGAACGAAGGAGTCTATCTCCCATGGGTGGCGTTGATCAAAGTCGGCGGCCGGGGCGTCGTTGGCGTCGACGCCGACTTTCACCGGACGGGCGGCATTCCTGTCACGCCTTCGGACTTCACCGTCCGCAGCGACGTCAATGGATATCTACCGTTCACGCCGACGCCGCTCGACACCGGCGTCGTCGACGCGGATATCGTCGTGCATTCACCTGCGCCATACCCTCAGTTTCGTACGCACATTCGTCTGCACACCGTCCAGGACGACGTCACCGGCGGTCTCATGGCGATCTGGGATCTCGATCAGCCCGCACCGAGCGCATCAACGCTCCAGCGGCGACCACCAAATCCGTAGCGTTTCGTTGTGAACGTCATTTCCGCTCAGCGGCCCGAATCCGCCGCGAAGATTCTGGAACATGAAATTGAATCGATGCGTCAGGCTGAGCTCCGCGTGAATCGTGCTTCCCATCGCCTTCACCGTTCCACGAATTCCGCCGAGCACGCTCACGTCATGCGAGAAAAAGGAGATGCCGGTCAACTGGCGGTAGTAGGCGTCGTCGTTCCACCGAATGCGTTCGCCGAACAGCCCAACGTCCCACGTCGGCGGCATGTAGTCGATGGCGAGGAGTTGACTCGAACCACCCGGGCCGATCGGCGCACCGATGACCTGGCCGCGCTGGGTAAAGCCTTGCGGCACCACTCGACTCGTATAAAAGCTCAGCGTGTCGCCCGCGCGCGAGGTCGGCGTCTGCTCCAGGTCCGTGACCTCTGCTTGAAAGCGCAGCGGACCGCGCCCCATCACGCGGCCGGCCATCTGCATGCCGATCGTGTAGCCCTGCGTCTTCTGCGGCGCGACGAACAGATCGCGAAGCGAGATCGGAGGGAGCATACGCGCCCATTCTCCGTAGACTTCGAGTCCACTCGCCGGAAAGACCCAGCGTCCAAACAGCGACGTGAGCTGGTCCACGCCTTGGGCGTGCACCGAGTCTCGGGGCGGAGTACCGCGAGCCGTGCTCCATCTGGTCAGCACGTCCAATGCGTGACCGGCGGCGGCCCCGACGTCCGATGCCTGCGACATGACGATGCGCCCTGCACCGAGGGTCAGATGTGGCTCTATGGATGGCGCGAACGTCACGATGCCGCCGCTGATTGCGCGATGGTCATTGGTCCGATCGTCGTCGAAGTACAGCGACTCGGTCAGCTCCCCGAGGATCGCCTTCGCCTCGACATCTCCCGCCCGAGTGTGCCACGGTCGATTGGTTCGCACGAAGGCTTCGGGAATTCCAGGTGCGTTGTCGCTCATGATCAACGCATTCTGCAGCGCCGGACCCCACCACTGGTTCTCCGTCGAAAAACCAGCGTCGACGCGGCCGAGCGACATCCATGCTGCCGATTGCCCCGGATTTGCCGATGCGAAGGACTGCGATCCGAATCTCGTCGGCACATCGGCGGACACCGGGCCGCTCTGAAAGGGCGACGCGAAATCGCTGCGCCCCGGAATGCCGGACGGCAACAGGTTGAACGCACGATTCTCCACCCATCCCACTTCCGGCGCGATTAGAACGTGCAACAGCCCGAATCGTGCTTCGATCCCCGCCGTCACCCTCGTGCTCAAACCCCGGCCAGCCCAGAGGGCGCCGTCGTCGAGCGAGAACGGAATCTGCGAGTTCCAGGTCGCGTCGATTACCGGTTCCACCAGCCCCCACTGCCGACCGGAGGTTGATGTGTCGCCGAGCCACGACGCCGACGGCGAGCGAATGAGACTGCCCGCCAACGGTGCGGTTCCGAACAGTTGGTCGAGCCGACGGCGGTCCTCGTTTGGACTACCGATCAGAATCGCTTTGGGGCGCGGGGCATTTGACTGCTGCGCTCGCGCGGCAAGCGGCGGAAGTAGAGTCAACAGAGCAATTAGCGCCGATCGAGTCACGCTGCGCAGCATCGCAATAGAGATCTTCGTTCGCAAGTTGTGTCCAGTCTGCGGGATTCGATGACCGCCTTCCACCGCAGATCATATGCTCACGCGCTATCGGTCGCGATCTGTCTCGCGCCATTGGCCGCGGCGAGCTCTCAGGTCCGTCTCGGTCCCTCGACCTGTGAACTCGTCGCGGTCAACACAGATGTCGAACGATACCTCCGCGTCCTGCAGGACGGCGGCATGGTGCGCGCCTACCCCTGGGGCGTCCGCGAGCTTGGGCAGCGCGAAGTAGAGACGCTGCTTCCCGCCGATTCCAGCCACCCCTGGAGCTCACGCGTACACGCCGGCCCCTCTCGCGACGCGTGTGTGCTCGCGCCCGAGGTCCAAGCGACGTACAACTCGACGTTTCCGTACGGCGTGAACGACGGGGCGCAATGGGCGGGTCGCGGATTGACGACAGCGGTGCAGTTTGGTGTGGCCGCGCAACTCGGTCCCCTCTCGATTACCGCCGAGCCGATCGCCTTCCGCGCCGAGAACCAGAAGTTTCGGTTGGTACCGACGGGTTCGACCGGCAGATTGCAATTCGCCGACGCTTTTCACCCTGGCTCGATCGACCAACCGCAGCGCTTCGGCAACGGCCCGTACCAACGCATCGATCCGGGTCAAACGACGATTCGACTCGACGTGCCATTCTTGTCGATCGGGGCCTCGACGGCCAACCAAGTGTGGGGCCCGGCGCTCGAGAATCCCCTCATACTCGGGAACAACGCGGCCGGCTTCGCGCATGCCTTCATCGGTACGTCGGGTCCGCTCGACTTGTATCTGGTCCACTTCCAAGGTCGGGTCGAGTGGGGGGTGTTGCACCAATCCGACTACGCCGTGCTCCAAGGGACTCAGAGCCGTCGGTTCATGTCGGGCATCGTCGCATCGATCACTCCCCGCGGCTTCGACAACCTCGAAATTGGCGGCACTCGATTCTTCCACACTCTGTGGCCCGACAGCGGCCTTACCACCCACGACTTCCTCCGCCCCTTCGAGGGAATACTCCTTACCTCCGTTGCCAGCGAGATCGGCGGAAGCGGACAGGAGCCGGACAATCAGCTCGCGTCGCTCTTCGCGCGGCTCGTCGCGCCGCGAAACTGGTTCGAGCTGTACGTCGAGTACGGGCGCGAAGATCACAACATCGACCTTCGCGACCTCACACTCGAGCCGGATCACGACGCCGCGTACGTTATCGGCTTCCAGAAGGCCCTTCGACTTCGCGATTCGAGCCTTATCGCCTTCCACGCCGAGATCGTCAATTCACGAATCTCACATCTCCAGCTCGGCCGTCCTCAAACGCCGTTTTACGTTCACTCACCCGTCGTCCAGGGTCATACGGAAGACGGTCAGATCCTGGGTTCCCCCTCGGTGTATGGCGGAGGCGGGTTCTCGTTTGGCGTCGATCGGTACGACCGCGCCGGGCTATGGAGCGTTGCTTGGGACAAGATCGGCCGCGCCGAACGACTCGGAGCCGATGGCCTGCCCGATCCGAGCGGAGCTGACGTGATGCACAGCCTGTCCGTGCAGCGCACCATGTTTCGCCAGAATGTCGATTTGACGGCCGGGCTCACGCTGACCAACGATTTCAATCGGAACTTCGCCGGCGATGCGCGAAACGTTCGCTTGATCGTCGGCGCTCGACCTCACTGGTGACGGACGCGGCTCACCCGCGTAGCACCGCGCCCAAATTGCGCCACACTCCGAACTCCGGGAGAGCACGTAGTCGCGCCACCGCCAGCTTCCGCGGCAGGAACCGCTGATCGGGGATCAGCGAGTAGGCGGCGAGAAAATCTCGATCGTTCGGCGCGAGCGCAGCTCCGTACCGCTCGAGAAAGGCGCGCCCCTGTGCGGAGCTCTGTCGAATCTCGCGTTTGAACGCCGAGCCGGATGTTAGTCCGGCAACCACTACATGCGGCAGTCTCCGAACACCTATCCGGCGATCGCGCGCGCCGACTGAATTCGAGCCATGCTGCCGGTAAAACATCGTCGCCTCAGGTAATGCTACGATCGTACCGAACGCCGCGGCGACGCATGCAAACCACCAATCGTGATGGATGGCGTCCGCCGGCATCGCCCCGATCAGTTCGCGCAGGCGGCGGTTGATCATCATCGTCGCGCCGGTCACAACGTTCCGGACGACGAGGCGACGTAAGCTGACGGGTTCGGGCTCGAGCCGGGCGTAGGCCCAGTATGACGGGTCGAGGACCTTCAGCTCGCTGTCGACGACCACCAGATCCGAGTGAACGAGGATCGGGTGCGCCGGCCGCGCCGCGGATTCTGCCGCGAGCATCGCCGCCAGCGTGCGCTCGATCTTGTCGTCGAACCATACATCGTCCTGGTCCGCGCACATGATGTAAGCCGAGTCTGGCGGCAGTTGCGCAACGAGCCGCGCAAACGATCCGGCCACGCCCAGCCGCTCACCCCCCGCCACCCGCACCAGGCGATGGTCCGTTGCGACGGCGGCCTCGATCATCTCGACCGTTTCGTCGCTCGAACCGTCGTCGCGAATCCACAGTCGGAACTCGGGGTGCGTTTGCCGGCGCACGCTGTCCAACAGCTCGGGCAAGAACTTCGCGCCGTTGAACGTCGGGCAGACGATGTCGACGCTCGTCATGTCGCCCGCCACGACCGCACATAGTGCGATCCGAGGAACGCAAGTGCGACGACCTCCGCAGCGATCGCCGACGCCGCCATGCCGTTCGCGCCAAATCGCGGAACGAGGAGCAGCGCCAGTGAGACATTCGTCACGCCGGCGGCGATGATTGACACGAGAAGCGCCCGCTCGTGCCCAAACGGAAGCGCCCAGTAGAGACCGAGCACGGTGTTCGCAGCGATGAGAACCGGCAGCGCCGACAGCAGCCGCAGAACGGCGATCGCGGCGCCGTACCCGTCGCCGAGCAGCACGCGAACGAGAAGTGGCGCGGCGACGAACGCGACGAGTCCCATTCCCGCGCCGATCAGCGTCACCCCAACGAGCGCCCGGCGAGTCATCCGCCACGCGGACGGAGGATCGGCGGCATGCAGATAACTGATCCGCGGCAAGAATGCCTGCGTCAGCGGCTGCAGCAGGTTGATGGCCGCGCGAATGATGCGTTCCGCGCCGCCGAAAAAGGCGACGATGGAAGGCCCGGCGAGCGCGGCAAGTATCAGAGCGTTGCCTTGTATGTACAACCCGGACCACGCACGGCAGGCAAAGATGCTCGAGCCCTCTCGCAGTGCCTTGAGAGCCGCCGCGGGCGTTGGCGGCCGCAGCCGAACGTGCTTCGCAAGCCACATCATGAGCACGAACAGCGAGACCGCCGACAAACCTGCCTGGAGCGCGAGCACCCGCCATCCATCGCCGCGATCTCGCACCAGCGCGAAAACTCCCAACGCCGCCGCCGAACGCGCCACGGTGTCTACCGTGACCGCGGCCTGGAGGCGCTCGATACCCTGAAAGAACCAGAGCGGACTGAGGCCGCGCAGCACGGCGAACGCCAGAGCGAAAAGCACGAGACGAGGATCTCGCCGCAGCGCCGGCACCGCGAACAACACCAGTCCGATGATCGGAACCGCGACCACGACGAGGAAGCTCTTGGCGCTCTGCACGCCGTGCACGACCTCTGGAAGGGTGTGCGGTACGACCCGCGCCCGCGCTACCGCCCGGGCTCCCGAAAGCTCGAACCCAAACTCGAAGATGAGAATGAGCCAATTGGCAAACGCTTGCGCGGCCAGCACCGGCCCCCAGGCCGATGGACCGAGCACGCGCGCCAGATACGGAATCGTCAGCAGCGGAACGGCCAACCCGATCGCCTGTCCCACGAACAGCGTGCTGGCGTTGCGAACGAGCGATCCGCTCGGCGCCGCCGCGGTAATCGGCATCTCCCGGCCGGGAGACGCTTCGATGATCGATGTCACGTTCGCACGGGCTGCTGGGGTCAGCGCTTCCGCGCGACCACGAGAACGCACGCCGCGAGATCGCGCCGCTGCGTTGCGCGCGCGCATACCTCGTACGCGATGCTCGCCAGGTATGCAGGAACGAAGAAATTGAAGTATCGGGATCGGTAGTAGCGGAGGCGGTGCTGCTCGATCTGGAACTCGTGCGCCGTCAACAGTCCGGCCAATGCCGTGAAGTAGCATCGGTCGTAAGACGCCGGAAAGCCGCAAATCCCCACGACCTGCGGTTGGAGGAAATCGAGGAGGCGGCGGGACAGCCAGTGCGGAAGCGCGCGGTTGATCACCGCGAACGGAGCAAATCGACTCGGCGACAGATGTATGAACACGCCGCCGGGCTGGCGATTGTGCCGGATCTCGTCTTCTGAGACATCGATGGCCATGATGCGGGTCCCGGGCCGCGGATCTCGGTACTTGGCGAACGGGCATGACCTCCCGTCGCCGCCGTCGACCACGAGCTGCCGCGGACGGCCATTCATGTATTCGGCGACCGTCGTCTCGGAGATCGCGTACAGGTCGTCGCGGGCATGCGGCAGCCGTGACTCGATGCGCGCGCTGAGCCGGCGGTTCGCGTCGAAAAAGCGTCGAATCGCCCAGGTGGCGGGTTGGGGCAGTTGCAATCCTCCAGAAAGCCTGAGGCGAGCCAGCGAGGAGCGCATATCACGAGCGGTATCACGGGCTCGGCGCTGTGGTTCAATTTCTGCGCCTGAGGCGGATGATGAACAAATCCGACACGACTCCCGCGCCCGTCACCGCGGTCGTCCTGAATTGGTGCAATGAGGCGGACACAGCCGTATGTCTCGAGTCCCTCGCGGCGGCTCGCTACGGCGCGCTCACGGTGCTCCTCGTCGACAACGGTTCGCCCGATGGCTCGGGCGAGCGGCTGCGCGCCAGGTTCCCGAACGTGGCGTACCTGCAAACCGGCTCCAACGTCGGCTACGCCGGCGGCAACAACCGCGGCATGCGGTGGGCTCTCGATCATGGTGCCGCGTTCGTGCTCGTGCTCAACAACGACACGGTCGTCGATCCGGAGTGCGTCGCGCGGTTAGTCGGCGCTGCCGAAGAGACGGGCGCCGCGGTCGTCGCACCGCAGATTCGATACTTCGACGCGCCCGACAAGGTCTGGTATGGCGGCGGCGACTTCTCGAAAGTTCGCGCCGTCGGCGTTCACCGCTTGGAAAACCACGCTCTGAACCGCGAACAGGTCCGGTCGGTCGCCACGTTCGTCACGGGCTGCAGCTTCCTCATTCGATCCGACACGCTGCGAGCGGTCGGCGGGTTCGACGAGAGCTTTTTCGCCTACGTCGAGGACGCCGAGTTGTCGCTGCGCCTGACTCGCGCCGGCTGCACCATGCTCTACGAGCCCTCCGCGCTGGTGTTGCACCGCATCGCACCGCGTGCGGTCGAGACTCCGTTTCAGATCGTCCAACGCGATCGAAATCGGCGCAAGCTCGTGGCCCGCCACTATCGCGCGCCGGAGCGCATGCTGTTCGCGCTTTGGTTCTATCCGACGCGCGGCATCCACTTCGCGCGCTATCTGGCGCGCGGCGACTGGGCGCGAGCCCGATCGATCGTGATCGGCGCAGTCGGACAGCGAGAGAGCGGTGCCAACCTCTAATCGTCGAGTGCGAATCCTTCTCACCGGTTCCAACGGCCGCCTCGGCCACGAGCTCAAGGGTGCGCTCGGCCGCGTGGGTGAGGTCCTCGCCCCAGGCCGTGCCGATCTCGACATGCGGGACGTCAGCTCGATTCGCGCTGTGCTCGACGCGGCCCGTCCGGATCTGATCGTCAACGCCGCCGCGCACACCGACGTGATGAGCGCAGAAGCAGACGACACGACCTGCAGAGCGGTGAATGAAACCGCGCCCGCAGTGCTCGCCGCCTACTGTCGGGCCCGGCAGGCTGCGTTGATTCACTATTCGACCGACTATGTGTTCGACGGTCGGTCGGACCGGCCGTATCGCGAGACGGATGTACCGGGGCCGATCAACGCCCACGGCCGCGCCAAGTTGGGCGGAGAGCTCGCGGTCGAAGCGTCCGGAGCGGCGCACCTCACGATTCGTTGCACCTGGATGTACGGCGATCGCGGGAGAAACTTCGTTCGATCGATCCTTCAACTGGCTCGAGAACGCCGAGAGCTGCTCGTCGTCGACGACCAGATCGGCTGCCCGTCCTGGACACGTTCGATCGCCGACGCCACCGCCAGGATTGTCGAGTCTACGCAGAGAGCCGACGAGCCGTTCGCCGAAACGCTGCGGCCGTTGGCAGGCGTTTATCACCTGAGCGCCGCGGGACAAGTCAATCGGTTCGACTTCGCGCGTCGGATCCTCGCCGCCGATCCCGTGAGGGGGGAACAGGTGTGCGAGCACATCTCCCGAACGTCGACCGAGGCCTACGGCGAGGCGGCCCTACGACCCAAGTACTCGGTGTTCGACAACGGGAAGATCGCGCGGACGTTCGGCGTCGCTCTCGGTTCGTGGGAATCCGGACTCTCGCAGATGCTCAGCCAGCTCGACCATTCGGCAGCAAGCACATCGCTTGCAATGTGAAACTAGGCTCACGCTGTTGCCGGACGATCCTGCCCACTGACATGGCAACCTGGCTCGTAACGGGCGGAGCCGGCTTCATCGGCTCGGCTCTGATTCGGATGATGTTGGCCGAGACGGACGCCGACGTGGTGAACGTCGACAAGCTGACGTACGCCGGCAACCTCGAGTCTCTCCCCGACGCCGAGGCGAACCCGCGCTACGCGTTCGAGCAGATCGACATCTGCGACGGCGCCGCGCTGCGCGACACCTTCGAGCGGCACACGCCGGATGTCGTCGTGCACCTCGCCGCCGAATCGCACGTCGACCGCTCGATCGACGGACCGGGCACGTTCATCGAGACGAACGTCGTCGGCACGTTCACGGTGCTCCAGGAAAGTCTTCGCCACTGGCGCGGTCTGCGCGGTGCGCGGCGCGACGCCTTTCGCCTGCTGCACGTCTCGACCGACGAGGTCTACGGATCGCTCGGCGCGGACGGGCTCTTTCATGAGGACACGCCCTACGCCCCGAACTCGCCCTACTCGGCGAGCAAGGCGGCGTCGGATCACCTCGTGCGCGCCTGGCACCACACTTACGGGCTTCCGGTCGTGACGACCAACTGCTCGAACAACTACGGCCCATACCAGTTTCCTGAAAAGCTGATCCCGCTCACGATTCAGAACGCGCTCGCCGAGAAGGCGCTGCCGGTGTACGGGCGCGGGGAGAATGTGCGCGATTGGCTGTTCGTGGACGATCACGCGTGCGCACTGCGCACCGTGATCGATCGCGGAGTGCCGGGCGAGGCGTACAACGTCGGCGGCAACTGCGAGCGGCGGAACATCGAGGTGGTACGCGCCATCTGCGCGCTGCTCGACGAACTCCGCCCGCGCCGCGGCGGCCGCCCGCACGCCGAGCTGATCACGTTCGTCACCGACCGTCCGGGTCACGACGCACGCTACGCGATCGACGCGAGCAAGATCGCGCGCGAGCTCGGCTGGCGGCCGAGTGAGACGTTCGACACCGGCCTTCGCAAGACGGTGGAGTGGTATCTCGAGAATCAGGAGTGGGCGTCGCG
>Ga0134126_10013380_pt1 | contig 10367 bp, 7 predicted proteins | sample KB31752_FD_96881 | JGI IMG/M metagenome (GOLD analysis project Ga0134126, IMG submission 96881) | Terrestrial soil microbial communities with excess Nitrogen fertilizer from Kellogg Biological Station, Michigan, USA - KB3-175-2 | ecosystem: Environmental > Terrestrial > Soil > Unclassified ...
AGGCCCGGAGGCCTGGCCGGCCTCGCTCAGCTTCAGCCAGCGCCGGGTGATCTCGACGTAGAGGTCGGCCTCGGTCCAGCCCTTCAGCTGCTCGAGCACCCTGTGCTTACGGATCACCTCGACGATCGGCAGGTAGACATGGTCGTACCAGCTGGCGGCGGCCTCTCCCACGCTCACCGCGTGGCCGCGCTCCAGGCCGAGGAAGTACCCATGGCCGAGGACGTGGGCGAGGATCTCGTCGTAGCGGCCCAGGCGGCTGCACTCCAGGCGGGCCTGGGGCCGGGTCCGGTGCAGCTGGGTGCACTCGAGGAAGTTCGCGTACTCGGCGGCGCGCAACAGGGCGTCGGCGTCGACGTCGAGGCCGATCGGGGCGCGTGTCTTGACCTCGACCACCCGCGCCGGGAGGGTTTCCCGGCCCAGGCTGCGCGCCACCGAGACACGGTGGTGCCCGTCGATCACGTAGTACCCGGCCCCCACCTTGTAGACGTCGATCGGTGGTAGCTCGTCGCCTTCGACCATCGCCCGGTAGATCCGCGTCCAGCGGTCGCGCGACCGCCGCGTGGCGGGTAGGAAGGCGCGGTCGAAGTCGCCGGACTTGGCCGGGCCGGCCGCCGAGCCGATGATCCGGTCGAGCGTGATCTCCTGGACGCCGCTGAAGGACCGGCCCTCGGCGCCGGCGGCGGCGAGCACGCTCTCCACGGGCACCAGCTGGCGCCCGCGGCGGGTCAGCGCGGCCTGGACGGCGATCGCGCCCTGACCGGAGCCGGGCCCGGCGCCCGGTCCGCCGGGCTGTCCTCCGCCGGGCGGTAGCGCGTCGGGAGCCGGCGCGGCGCCCATCGCGGCCGGCGGCGGAGGCGGGCCAGGCGCGGCCAGGGCGGTGCGTTCGTGTGGGCTCAGCGCGAGGTACTGCGACTTGACGATGCCGATCTGCAACTGCAACCGGCTCTGCTTGGATTGCAGGCTCGCGCGCACAGCGGCGGCCTGCTCGGCCGCAGTCTTGGCGTCGGCTGCCGACTTCGCCGATTCCTTCTCGGCCTTGGCGGCCTCTTCACGGGTGGCGCGGTAGGTCGCCATCTGCTGCAGCATCGCGGTGGAAATCACCCGCGACACGGCCAGTTTGCCGATCAACTGCTGCGGCGACTCGGCAGTCATGATCGCGTTCAAGCCATCGGTGCGGCCACCCATGTACATCGCGGCGGCAAACTTGTCGACATCGGCCTGAAAGGTTGCCAGTTTCGACTTCGCGGCGTCCGCCGCTGCGATGTCGTCGGCGTGCTTCTTGTCGGCGGTTTTCTGCGCTGCCAGCTTGTTGTTGAGATCAAGCTGCGCGCTGTGCATCGCCTCGGTGGTCTGCTCGGCCTGCCTCGACAGCTCGTTGAGCTTTGCCATCCCATCGTTGGCCGGGTCGGCCAGCACATCGCTGGCGGCCACCCCGGAAAGAGCGACGAATCCGGCTACCGCGGCAACAGTCAAGTGCCGAGCGACGCGCAAAGAAACACGTCCACCTTTTAGCCTTTTTCGCAAAACGTTGAGTCCTTAAAACCCGTCGGCGCGACGGCCGAATCTGCTTTAGGTCTCAGATAGGTTACGAAACGGCTTCCAGCTTGTCCAACTCTGGATTGTTAAGAAAACAGCAAGATTTCAGGCTAACGCCGTTAGGCGACGCCGGGTCGCCGGCGATGGATGGGCACCAGACGCAGTCGCGGCGCCATTCCCGCGTCGGCAAGCACGTCGAGTGCCGCGCGTTCGTCCTCCAGCAAAGTTTCCGGTACCCCGAGTATCACGCTGACGACGCAATCCCGGCATCCCGGACCCCGGACCGCGCAGTCGTCGCAGTCGATGACCACGGGTTCTGTCGACTCGGGCGGAACGACCGCCGTCCGTTCAGGCTCGCTGCTGAGCGCCATCTGGCCGCCCCTTTCTGTCGTGTCGATCGGTCTCGTCCAGACGCTAACCGCAGGCACCGACAAGTTTTGGGCCGCGAACCGCGGGCACTGTCGGTGCGACTGGTTAATGTCGCCGCCATGGGCGCCCCCGCCGCCGAACAGCTGAGCCTCCCCGATCTGAATGAGGCGACCGAAATATCGCTGCGCGAAACCACTTTCGTCGTTGTCGACCTGGAGACCACCGGCGGGCGGATGACGGGCAGCGACGGAAAGCCCGCCGACGCCATCACCGAAATCGGCGCGGTGAAAGTCCGCGGTGGCCACGTGCTGGGCGAGTTCGCGACCCTGGTCGACCCGCAGCGCAGCATTCCGCCGCAGATCGTCCAGCTGACCGGGATCACCACCGCGATGGTCGGTGACGCCCCAAGAATCGCCGCGGTGTTGCCGATGTTCCTCGAGTTCGCCCACGGCGCGGTGTTGGTCGCCCACAATGCCCGCTTTGACATGGGCTTTCTGCGGGCCGCCGCCGAGCAGTGTGGCATCCGGTGGACGCGGCCGCAGACGCTGTGCACGGTGCAGTTGGCCCGCCGGGTATTGAGTCGCGAAGAAGCGCCCAGCGTGCGGTTGGCGGCCCTGGCGACGCTGTTCGCCGTCGCCAGCGTTCCGACCCACCGGGCGCTCGACGACGCTCGCGCCACCGTCGAGGTGTTGCACGCGCTGATCGAGCGCGTCGGCAACCAGGGCATCCACAGCTACGCCGACTTGCGGTCCTATCTGCCCAACGTGCCGCCGGCCCAACGCCGCAAACGCGTGCTCGCCGACGGTCTGCCGAGACGGCCCGGGGTGTATCTGTTCCGCGGCCCGGCCGACGAAGTGCTCTATGTCGGCACCGCAATTAACTTGCGGCGCAGGGTAAGTCAGTATTTCAACGGCTCAGATCAGCGGACCCGGATGAAAGAGATGGTAGCGCTCGCCACCAGGGTCGAGCACGTCGAATGCGCGCACCCGCTCGAAGCCGGCGTGCGAGAGCTGCGGCTGCTGAGGGCACACGCTCCGCCCTACAACCGCCGGTCGAGATTTCCGCAACGGTGGTGGTGGCTGGTGCTGAGCGACGAAGCCTTCCCCCGATTTTCGGCGGTGCGCGCGCCGCGCCACGACCGCGCGATCGGTCCGTTTCGATCCCGCACCGACGCCGCCGACACCGCAGACCTGTTGGCGCGCTTCACCGGTGTGCGCACCTGCACCAAGCGGCTGGCCCGGGCGGCACTGCACGGTCCGGCCTGCCCCCAACTCGAAGTGTCGCCGTGTCCCGCCGCCCGCGACGTCACCGCGGCGCAATACGGCCCGACCGCCGACGGCGCCGCGGCGCTGATCGACGGCCTGGACAACGCGGCGCTGGCGGCGGCCGCCCGGCGGATTGCCGAGCTCGCCGGCCGTCAGCGCTACGAGAGCGCGGCCCGGTTACGCGACCACACGGTCGCCACCGTCGAGGTGTTGTGGCGCGGTCAGCGCCTGCGCGCGCTGGCCGCGCTGCCGGAGCTGGTGGCCGCCGCCCCGGACGGCGAGGGCGGCTGGCAGCTGGCCGTGGTCCGGCATGGCCAGCTCGCGGCGGCCGGGACCGCCCGCCGCGGCGTTCCGCCGATGCCCGTCGTCGAGGCGATCGAGGCCGGGGCGCAGGTGATCCTGCCCCAGCCCGCGCCGCTGGGCGGCGCGCTGGTCGAGGAGACGGCGCTGATCGCCCGCTGGTTGTCGGCCCCGGGCGTGCGCATCGTGCGGACCAGTGGCGAGCAGGGTTGGTGCTCGCCGCTGCGGTCGGCCGGCCCGTGGACCGAGTGGGCCGCGGCGGCGCGCTCGGCACGGGTGGCGGCCGAACAGGCAGTCACCAGCCGCGACTCAGAGCTGCTGACCGAACCGCACCCAACGCGCGAGCAGGTGTTCGGCCGCACCGCTGTCGATCGCCTCGGCGGCGCGGCCGAGCCCGTCTTCCCACGCCGGCAACCACTCGGCGCGGCTGGATAGCCCGGCATGGGCCACGATCGCGCCCGCGGCGTTGAGCACGACCGCGTCGCGCACCGGGCCCTTGGTGCCGGCCAGCACCGAGCGGGCCTCCGCGGCGTTGGCGACGGCATCCCCGCCCTTCAGGTCCTCGATCTCGGCGCGCGCGAACCCAAAACCGGCGGGATCGAATTTCAGCTTGTCCACCGTTCCGGCCTGCACCCGCCAGATGGTGCTGGTCGTGGTGGTGGTCAGCTCGTCGAGGCCGTCGTCGCCGTGCACCACCAGCACGCTGGACTGCCGCGCGGCGAACACTCCCGCCATCACCTCGGCGAGATCGGCGAATGCACAGCCGATCAGCCCGGCCCGTGGCCGCCCCGGATTGGTAAGCGGCCCAAGCAAATTGAAGACCGTCGGCACGCCGATCTCCCGCCGAACCGCCGATGCGTGCCGATACGACGGGTGAAACTGCGGTGCGAAGCAGAAGCCGATTCCGACCTCGGCAACGCTGCGCGCGACATCGGCGGGGTCCAGGTCGATGCGGACGCCGAGAGCTTCCAAGGTGTCAGCGCCGCCGGCCAGCGACGACGCCGCCCGGTTGCCATGTTTGACCACCGGGACGCCGGTGGCCGCCACCACGATCGCCGCCATCGTGGACAGGTTGACCGTGCTGACTCCGTCGCCGCCGGTGCCGACCACGTCGACGGTGTCGGTTCCGATCTGGTCGGTGGGCAGGCGGCGGCCGTGCTGCAGCATCACGTCGGCCAACTCGGCCACTTCCGCTGAGGTCGGCGCCTTCATTTTCATCGCCACCGCGAAGGCCGCGAGCTGTGCCGGGGTCGCCGATCCCGTCATGATCTGCTCCATGGCCCAGCCGGCCTGCCCGCGCGGCAGATCCCGGCCCGAGGTCAACACCTCGAGGACCCGCGGCCACGACAGCGCCGTTGCAGGGGGCCGCTCAGAGGGCCCCGACGAGGACGCCGCCACGCTCAACATGGTCCCACGGGGATAGGGCTGTCGCGGCAGCCAGGGTTCGAGCCGGCCGACGTCGGTGGAACGACATGAATTCCGCGCGCCAAATTGCCGCCCCGGGTAGAGGACGACAACTACAAAGCGTCATACTTGCGGATGTGACGAGTGCGGTAGGGACCTCGGGTACAGCAATCACGGCGCGAGTACATTCGCTCAACCGCCCGAACATGGTCAGTGTTGGCACCATAGTGTGGCTTTCCAGCGAGTTGATGTTCTTTGCTGGACTGTTCGCGTTCTACTTCACCGCGCGGGCGCAGGCCGCCGGCAACTGGCCGCCGCATCCGACCGAGCTGAACCTGTACCAGGCGGTGCCGGTCACGCTGGTGCTGATCGCGTCGTCGTTCACCTGCCAGATGGGGGTGTTCGCGGCCGAGCGCGGCGACGTGTTCGGGCTGCGACGCTGGTACCTGCTCACCTTTGGAATGGGACTGTTCTTCGTCCTCGGGCAGGCCTACGAGTACTACCACCTGATGAGCCACGGGACCACGATCCCGAGCAGCGCCTACGGCAGCGTGTTCTACCTGGCCACCGGCTTCCACGGGCTGCACGTCATCGGCGGGCTGATCGCGTTCATCTTCCTGTTGGCCCGCACCACGATGACCAAGTTCACCCCGGCGCAGGCCACCGCGTCGATCGTCGTCTCCTACTACTGGCACTTCGTCGACATCGTCTGGATCGCGCTGTTCGCCACGATCTATTTCATCCGATGATCAGCAGGGGAAAGAACAGGAGTGCTCGGTTGAAGAAACTGGGGTTGAACCGATCGCTGAGTGACCGGGCGCGTCGTCGCCTGCGCCGCCGGCTGTCGGCTGGACTGCTGCTGGTGTTGGCCCTCGTGGTGGCCGGCGGACTTGCCGCCGTCCTGACGCCCAGCCCGCAGGTGGCTGTCGCCGACGAATCGTCGTCGGCGCTGTTGCGTAATGGCAAGCAGCTTTTCGACACCTCGTGCGTGACCTGCCACGGCGCCAACCTGCAAGGCGTGCCGGACCGCGGGCCCAGCCTGATCGGCGTCGGCGAGGCCGCGGTCTACTTCCAGGTGTCCAGCGGCCGGATGCCCGCGGTGCGCGGCGAGGCCCAGGCGATGCGCAAAGACCCGATCTTCGACGAGTCGCAGATCGACGCCCTCGGTGCCTACGTGCAGGCCCACGGGGGTGGCCCGACCCTCGAGCGCAACGCCGACGGCAGCATCGCGATGAGCTCGCTGCGCGGTAGCGACCTCGGCCGAGGCGGCGACCTGTTCCGGCTCAACTGCTCCTCATGCCACAACTTCACCGGCAAGGGCGGCGCATTGTCGTCGGGCAAGTTCGCTCCCGACCTGGAGCCGGCCAACGAGCAGCAGATTCTGGCCGCGATGCGCACCGGCCCGCAGAACATGCCGAAGTTCTCTGACCGGCAGCTCTCGTTCGATGCCAAGAAAGACATCATCGCCTATGTCAAGAACGCGACCGAGACTCGCAGTCAGGGCGGAAACGGCCTTGGCGGTTTCGGCCCCGCGCCCGAGGGCATGGTGATCTGGATCGTCGGGATGGTCGCCCTCATCGGTGCGGCGCTGTGGATTGGGGCGCGGTCATGAGTGACGAGAGCGGACACCCCACCGACGCCGAACTGAACGCGATGTCGCGTGAGGAGCTCGTCGCGCTCGGCGGCAAGCTCGACGGCGTCGAGACCGTCTTCAAGGAGCCGCGCTGGCCGGTCGAGGGCACCAAGGCCGAGAAGCGTGCGGAGCGCCTCGTCGCCATCTGGCTTCTGCTGGGCGGTTTGCTAGGACTGGCGCTGCTGCTGGTGTTCTTGTTCTGGCCGTGGGAATACCAGCCGGCGGGTTCGTCGGGCAACCTGGCGTACTCGCTGGCCACCCCGCTCTATGGCCTGACGTTCGGCGGCTCGGTGCTGTGCATCGCGATCGGGGCGGTGCTATTCCAGAAAAAGTTCATCCCCGAAGAGATTTCGATCCAGGACCGCCACTACGGCGGGGACGGATCGGATGAGATCGACCGCAAGACGGTCGCCGCCAACCTGACCGACGCTTTCGAAGGCTCCACCCTGCGTCGGCGCAAACTGATCGGCTTGTCGCTTGGCGCGGGCCTCGGCGCCTTCGGCCTCGGCACCCTGGTGGCGTTTGCCGGCGGCCTGATCAAAAACCCGTGGAAACCGGTCGTGCAGACCGCCGACGGCAAGAAGGCCGTGCTGTGGACGTCGGGCTGGACGCCCCGATACCACGGCGAAACCATCTTCCTGGCCCGAGCCACGGGTGAGGGTTCTGGAGCGCCCTTCATCAAGATGCGTCCCGAGGATCTCGATGCCGGCGGGATGGAGACCGTCTTCCCGTGGCGTGAGTCCGACGGCGACGGCACCACGGTGGAATCGCACGAGAAGCTCACGCGGATCCTGGCCGCGGTCCGCAACCCGGTGATGTTGATCCGTATCAAGGCCACCGACCTGCCCAAGGTGGTCAAGCGAAAAGGCCAGGAGAGCTTCAATTTCGGTGAGTTGTTCGCCTACACGAAGGTGTGCTCGCACCTGGGTTGTCCCGCATCACTGTATGAGCAGCAGGACTACCGCATCCTCTGCCCGTGCCACCAGTCGCAGTTCGACGCCTTGCACTACGCGAAGCCGATTTTCGGCCCGGCCGCGCGCGCTCTGGCCCAACTGCCCATCACAATTGACGCCGAGGGGTACCTAGTCGCCAACGGCGATTTCATCGAACCTGTCGGACCGGCATTCTGGGAGCGCAAAACAACATGAGTCCGAAACTGAGTCCCCCCAGCATCGGCGAGATCATGGCGGACCAGGGTAACGCCGTCGACTCGCGGTACCACCTGTCGGCCGCGACCCGCCGCCAGCTCAACAAGGTCTTCCCGACGCACTGGTCGTTCCTGCTCGGCGAGATCGCGATGTACAGCTTCATCATTCTGCTGCTCACCGGCGTATATCTCACGCTGTTCTTCGACCCCTCCATGCAGGACGTCACCTACAACGGCGTCTACCAACCCCTGCGTGGGGTGGGCATGTCGAAGGCGTTCGCGTCGACCCTCGACATCAGCTTCGAGGTGCGCGGCGGGCTGTTCGTGCGCCAGGTCCACCACTGGGCCGCACTGCTGTTCTCGGCGTCGATCATGGTGCACCTGGCTCGCATCTTCTTCACCGGCGCGTTCCGTCGGCCGCGCGAGGCCAACTGGATCATCGGGTCGCTGCTGCTGATCCTGTCGATGTTCGAGGGCTACTTCGGCTACTCGCTACCCGACGACCTGCTGTCCGGCATCGGGCTGCGTGCCGCACTCTCGTCAATCACATTGGGAATGCCGGTGATTGGCACCTGGCTGCACTGGGCGCTGTTCGGCGGCGACTTCCCCTGCGGGGGTGTGGGAGACGACTGTACCTCGGCCGGCTATATCATCCCGCGCTTGTACGGACTGCACATTCTGCTGCTGCCCGGGATCATCCTGGCGCTGATCGGTTTGCACCTGGCGTTCGTGTGGTTCCAGAAGCACACTCAGTTCCCCGGCCCGGGCCGCACCGAAAACAATGTCGTCGGCGTGCGCGTCATGCCGGTCTTCGCGGTCAAGTCCGGCGCGTTCTTCGCGCTGACCACCGGCGTCCTCGGCCTGATGAGCGGCCTGCTGCAGATCAACCCGATCTGGAACCTGGGCCCCTACAAGCCATCTCACGTCTCGGCGGGATCGCAACCGGACTTCTACATGATGTGGACCGAAGGCCTGGCCCGTATCTGGCCGGCCTGGGAGTTCTATCCGATGGGCCACACCATCCCGGCCGTGGTGTGGGTCGGGATCCTGATGGGTGTGGTCTTCGGGCTGCTGATCGTCTATCCCTTCCTGGAGAAGATGGTCAGCGGCGATCACGCCCACCACAACCTGCTGCAGCGGCCACGCGACGTGCCGGTGCGGACCGCGATCGGCGCCATGGCGATCGCGTTCTACATGATCCTCACCCTGAGCGCCATGAACGACGTCCTGGCGTTGAAGTTCCACATCTCGCTGAACGCGACCACGTGGATCGGGCGCATCGGCATGGTGGTGCTGCCGCCGATCGTCTACTTCATCGCCTACCGGTGGTGCATTGGTCTGCAACGCAGTGACCGGTCCGTCCTCGAGCACGGCGTCGAGACCGGCATCATCAAGCGCCTGCCGCACGGCGCCTACATCGAGCTGCACCAACCCCTCGGCCCGGTCGACGACCACGGCCACCCCGTACCGCTCGAGTACCAGGGCGCTCCGGTGCCGGTGAAGATGAACAAGCTCGGCTCCGGCGGCTCCCCCGGTTCCGGCAGCTTCCTCTACGCGGACCCGCCATCGGAGGACGCAGCGCTTGCCGAAGCCGCCCACGCTTCCCACCAACGCGCCCTCACCGCGCTGCGGGAGCACCAGGACGGCAGCAACGGCAACGGCTCGTCAAACGGCCACCACTAACACTCGGCTGATCGCGGCTTCGGGCAACCGGAGCCGCGATCATTTGTATGCGTCGGCCGGTCGAATGTGCTTGAGCGACAACAGGATCAGGCAAGCATGTCGCGGAGTTGACGCACTTGGCGCCACGGTACCAGCGGCATCACCAGCGTGATGACGCCCGCGATCGCGTAGCCGGTCCATGCGAAGCCGTCGTGTCCGATCGCCATCGCGTACGTCGCGCCCGCCACCGCAAGCAGCGCCCCGCCCATGGTCCCCATCAGCGCGACCGTGCCGCGCAGCCAGAAGCGATCCACCTCGGCGTCGGGCAGCGCCGGCCGTTGCGGCGTGATCCGCTCGGTGGGACCGTGGGCCATCCCCGCCATCGGCCCCGACCTGATCGACCGTGCACTCACGGTTCGCGCCGGGGAGCCTGCCCGGGCCGCCGGCGCCTCCCGAGTCATGCGGCGGGCGCGCAGCAGCATCGGAATCGCCGCCAGGATGATCAGCGCGGAAATGACGATGATCGCGTAGAGCACCGATGAGGTGTGCGGGTTGCCCTTTGCGGCGTGAAAGCCCCGGCCCAGGTCCATCAAGGCGACCAGCGCGGCGACGCTCATCCCGACCAGCGCCAGCCAGACGGCCGCGCACGATCCGATCAGGATGCGGTCGGAAGTAGCCGCCCCGATCTTGCCGCGCGACCCCCAGGCCTGCGAGTACCTGTCGATCATCAGCAGTTGACCTGGGGTTGGTTGTTCTCGTTGGCCGACAACACCGTTCCATCACTGGCCGTGACCTTGCAGTTGAGCTTGCTCAGCCGCAGCAGGCTGGATGCCTCGATCGAGCCGACGTCGGACGCCGAGATCGGGGTCAGCGTGATCGTCCACGGGATGTAGACATTGGACAAGGTTCGCCTCATCCCCGACGCATCGGTGTAGGTGATCGTGATCTGGTCGAACGGCGCCTTGGTGCCGGTCACCGAATACGTGTACTGCTTGGGCCCGGCCGGCGCGGGTGGGGGCGCGGGTGCCGGCGGCGGCGGGGCCGGCGCCGG
>Ga0134126_10013383_pt1 | contig 10365 bp, 7 predicted proteins | sample KB31752_FD_96881 | JGI IMG/M metagenome (GOLD analysis project Ga0134126, IMG submission 96881) | Terrestrial soil microbial communities with excess Nitrogen fertilizer from Kellogg Biological Station, Michigan, USA - KB3-175-2 | ecosystem: Environmental > Terrestrial > Soil > Unclassified ...
CGCGTTTCCAGCGGCGCACCGCCCCGGTAAAGGCGGCAATGACCAAAAAAGTCCAAGGAACGACAGCCAGCAGCAGCACGGGCACGAAATACCACCAGGGCTGGACGTGGTGATACAAGTTGCTGCTGAAGCGGGCAAAGTTCTGCTCCAAAATAAAGCTGTGGAAGAATGTGGGGTTCTGGCGCTGTACCGCGATGTACCAGGGCAGCGCGGCGGCTAAAAACAGCAGCACGCCCGGCCACCACAAGGTTTGCGCGACGAGCCGCAAATTCCGCCAGGCGATAGCAAACAGCAAAATGATGATGCCCGCCAGCGTCACCGCTACTGGGCCCTTAGCCAGCGTCGCCAGCCCAAGGAAGAAATAGAACACCAGCAGCCAGCGCCGTCTTCCGCCTTCGTACCAGGCCAGCCACGCAACCAGCGCGATGGTGAAGGTCGCGGCCAGCGGCATGTCGGTCGAGGCGCTGCGCGAAAGCCCGGTGATGCCGGCGCTAGAAGCGGTGATCAGAGCCGCATCCAGCTGGAATCCGCGGCGAAACCGGCGGAAGAAAAGATAGATGGCCATCACCAGGGCAGTGGCATCCAGCGCCGATGGCAGGCGCGCCACCCAGTCGCTCACGCCGAACACTTTGTAACAGAGCATCGCCTGCCAGTAGTACAGGACGGGCTTCTCCAGCCAGGGATGGCCGTACAGAAAGGGTGTGACCCAGTTGTGGCGCTCGAGCATTTCCCGCGCAACCTGGGCGTAGCGGGGTTCATCGGCGCCCACCAATCCGAAGGCGCCCAGCCCGAAGTAAAAAAGAAAAGCGCAGAAGCCGGCCAGGGTGAGCCACTCCAGGCCGGTCCTCAGTTCCCGGTTGTCAGATTCGGTTGTCAGTCGTCAGTTCTCAGACGTCAGCTCTCAATTGTGAGCAGATGCAGGTGGAGCCAGACGGCACCACTGGCCTTCTGCTCTTTCGGAAGTTTACTGCACGGTAGGGGATAAGCCGAGTTGCGCCATGATGCGGCCCACAGCCACGGAGAGGGGGCCATCAATGGAGCACCCGCTGGCGCAATCGTGGCCCCCGCCGCCAAAATGTTCTGCGACCTTGGCCACGTTCACCTCGCCCTTGCTGCGCAGGCTCACGCGGTAGCGGTGGTCGGAAAGTTCGCGGAAGAAGATGGAAACCTCAACGCCTTCGATGGCCAAAGCGTAATTGACCAGGCCTTCACAATCCTCGTCGCTGGCCGCGCAGCGCGCCATGTGCTCGCGCGTCACCCACATCCAGGTGACCTTGCCTTCGCGATGCAGGTTAGAGAGCGCTGCCCCCAGCAGGCGCATCTTGGAAGTGGGATGGGAAAAGTACACGCCCTGCGCGATGCGGGCCGGATCGGCGCCGCACAGCACCAACTCTCGGGCTAAAGAAAAAGTGTGCTCGCTGGTGCCTACAAAACTGAAGGAGCCGGTGTCGGTCAGGACCGCGGTGTAGAGGCAGGTGGCAATTTCCGGCGAGATGGGTACCCCTGCCTGCCGCGCCAGCCGGTAAACCATTTCCGCGGTGGCGCAGGCGTGAGGGTCAATCCAGTTGACATGGGCGAAGGGCCGCGCCGAGCTGTGATGGTCAATGTTGATAAGAAAGCGGCCGTCCAGTCCTTCCAGACGCGTGCGCTGCACGCTGTCGCATTCCAGGATGATGGCGGCATCGAAGCCGTTGGTGATCTCGCTCGCCTGCACAATGGAATCGGCAAAGGGCAAAGGACGGTAGATAACGGGCACCGGGTCGGCCATGACCACCTGCGCCTCTTTGCCCAACTGGCGCAGAATTTGCCAGCAGGCCAGCACTGAACCCACGGCATCGCCATCCGGCCGCGCATGTGAGGTCAGCAGGAACCGGTCCCGCCTTCCGATCTCGTCCAGGACTTCTTTCAACATGACTTACACGTACCGCCCCCCGCAGGGTTTGGCCGGCGGGGTGCGAAGCCTATTTTTTGTTCTGCTTAATGCGGCTTAGAAGTTGATCAATTCTAGCCTCATACTGCTGGAACTTGTCCAGCGCAAAAAATAGCTCGGGTGCATGACGCAATTGCAGCCGCTCCGCCAATTCGTGGCGGATGAAGCCGCGGGCCGCGGCCAGTCCGGCCAGGGTTTCCTCGGCTTCCTTCTCTCCGCCCTGCACCGCCACCAGGACGTGGGCGGATTTCCCATCAGGAACCAACTGGACCTCGGTTACATTGACCAGGCCAATGCGGGGATCGCCCAACTCGCCTTCCAGGATGGTTTCGATCTCCTCGCGCAGGGCTTGGCTCAGCCTCTCGCGGCGATATCTCAGGTTGCGCTGCTCCGGCATGGGCCTACAAACTCCCAAAAAGAACGCTAGAGGATACCAAAAATCGGGCGGCCCGACGCCCACACTTAAGTGGCACATCCCCGCCGATTCCCATTTTGGGAACCACAATGCCGCTGCCGCATCTACGGTAGCAGGTGACTACAGGCGCAGCGACTGCTAAGAAAGTTCGGGCAGGTTCCCGCGAATCAGAGGAACTCCAGAAACGAATCCGCCACTTCCGCGCCGGCGTTATTGGCGATGCGCGTGGAGTGCCGCTCTACGCTGTGCATCAGGCCCTGGAGGTAGTCACGCGAATCGGAGATGCTAACCACGCCGAGAGTGGCGCGCTGCCACAAATCAGTGTGGTCCAGTTCCGCGACCGCCACGTTGAATTGGGTCCGCAGGCGGTCCTTCAAGCTGCGCAGGACTTGCCGCTTATCCTTCAGGGAATGCGCACCTTCGATGCGCAGCTCGAGGGTGAGGAAGGCAATCAAGTTTCGAGTTTCGCGTTTCCAGTTTCAAGCCGGTCCGAATCAATGGTCCGAAACCCACAACTTGAACCTGGAAACCGCTCTAGGCGATCACTTCCGCGGCGACACGCTCCGTGGCGAAGGCCTCGATGACATCACCCACCTTGATGTCGCCGTAATTGGTGATGGCGATGCCGCATTCCATGCCGTTGCGCACCTCGCTGACGTCTTCTTTGAAGCGCCGGAGCGAGCTGATCTTGCCTTTGAACACCACCACGTTGTCGCGCAACAGGCGCACTTCGGAATCGCGCTTGATGTTGCCGTCCTGCACGTAGCAGCCGGCCACCGTGCCCACCTTCGGAATGCGGAACGTTTCGCGCACTTCCGCGCGCCCCTGGTAGGTCTCCTTGATGGTGGGCTCGAGCAGGCCGCTCATGGCCTTCTTAATCTCATCCTGCAGCTCGTAAATGATCGAGTGCAGGCGGATGTCCACCTTCTCCTGTTCCGCCAGTTCCTGCGCCTTGCGCTCCGGACGCACGTTGAAGCCGATGATGATGGCGTTCGAAGCGGAAGCCAGCAGCACGTCGCTTTCGGTGATGGCGCCCACGCCAGTGCGCAAGAGGTTGATGCGCACCTTTTCGCCCGACATCTTGGTGAGCAGGTCGCTGAGCACTTCCACTGAGCCCTGCACATCGCCTTTGAGGATGATGGAGAGCTCCTTGGTGCCGCCCGCCTTCATCTGCTGCGCCAGACCTTCCAGCGACATGCGCGAGCTCTTGGCCAGCTCCGCCTCGCGCGCCTTCTGCTCGCGGTATTCGGAGATGTCGCGGGCGCGGTCGCGATCGGCCACTACCACAAACTGGTCGCCGGCCTGGGGCAGGCTCTCCAGTCCCAGGATTTCCACGGGCGTGGAAGGCGGCGCTTGGTCGAGCGCGTTGCCGCGATCGTCAAACATGGCGCGCACCTTGCCGTAAACATTTCCCACCACGAAGTTGTCGCTTACGCGCAGCGTGCCGTTCTGTACCAGCACGGTAGCCACGGGACCGCGGCCGCGGTCCAGCTTGGCTTCCAGCACCACGCCGCTGGCCGGACGTTCCGGATTCGCCTTCAGCTCCTGCAGGTCCGCAACCAGGCAAATCATTTCCATCAGCAGGTTGAGGTTGGTCTTCTGCTTGGCGGAAACGTCCACGAATACGGTAGTACCGCCCCAGTCTTCCGGCATGAGCCCGCGGTCGGCGAGCTGTTTCTTCACCCGGTCAGGCAGGGCATCCGGCTTGTCAATCTTGTTAACCGCCACAACGATCGGCACTTCCGCTGCTCGGGCGTGGTCAATGGCCTCCAGAGTCTGCGGCATGACGCCGTCATCGGCGGCCACCACCAGCACCACAATATCGGTAGCTTTGGCGCCGCGGGAGCGCATGCGGGTGAAAGCTTCGTGGCCGGGCGTATCCAGAAACACGATTTCGCGCCCGTAAGCGGGCGACTGCGCATCCTGCACCTTCACCTTGTAGGCGCCGATGTGCTGCGTGATTCCGCCCGCCTCGCCCCCCGCCACGTTGGTGGAACGGATGGAGTCGAGCAGCGTGGTCTTGCCGTGATCCACATGACCCATGATGGTGACCACGGGAGGCCGGGAGATTGCGCCCACCGCCTCCTCCGTAGCGCTCTCCGCGGCAGTGGCCTCCTGTGCTGCCTGCTGTTCGAAACTGATGACCGAGGTCTCGGCGCCGAAGAAACGCGCCATCTCGGAAGCCAGTTCCGCATCCAGGGTCTGATTGATAGTGGCGAAGACACCCTTCCCCAGCAAGCGCGCGATCAGGTCCTTGGCGCGCACGCCGAGCTTTTCCGCCAGGTCCTTCACGCTGATGCCTTCAGCAATCGTAATGGCGCGCGTGATGGGCAGCGGCTCGTTATTGACGGGCAACCGCGGCGGCGGCACGAACCCCTTCATGGGGCCTTCCTTTACGCCGCGTGGAACATAACGCTGCCCGGGACGCCGGGCCGGGCCGCCCGGACGGCTTCCCGGACGGGGAGTGGCAGGCGCTCCCGGACCGACTCCCATGGGCCGCGGCCCGCCTGGGGCCTGGCGCGTGGGATGCATGGGTCGGCGCTCGCCGGGACGAAGCGGAGGACGAGCTCCCGGTCCAGAGGGACGTGGGCGCTGAAAAATTGGCTGGCCAGGAACAGGACGGCCAGGCGCCGGACGCCCGGCAATAGGACGGCCGGGTACGGGACGAGCCTGCGTATTCACGCTCGCCGCCGGGCTTTCCGCTCGCGGCGGAGGCGTTGGAGCCTTGTACACCGGACGGGGGCCGGTTTGCGGCACTATCATGCGACGTGGCGGAACTGCAGGTGCTGCCGGACGCACAGGCTGCGCCGGCGGCGCCACCGCCGTGGGCTGCGCCTGCGCGGGCGGTTGCGCCGGCGGAGGAGCCGGCGTGGCCGCGGGCGGAGCGGTTTGCGCGGGAGCAACTGGGGCTGCAGGACGCACGGGCGGCGGAGCTACTACCGGCTTCGGCGGCTGCGCAGCGGGTGCTTGCGCCGCTGGCGGGCTCGGAGGCACAGCCGAAGGCGGCGGCGCTACTGGTTTTGCGGGAACGACCGGCTGAGCTGCGACCGGCGGCGCAGCCGCGGGCTTGCTTTCCACCGCAGACGGCGAGACGGGCGTAGGCGGCGCGGGATGCTTCACCGGCGGCGCGCTGGCAGCCTGCTGCTTCTGCGTGATCAGCTTCAGCACATCGCCTGGCTTGGAGATGTGCGACAGGTCAATCTTGGTCTTGATGGCGTCGGGCTCTTCCCCGCGTGCGCGCGAGGATCGGGCAGACCCCGCCCCGTGCGCTTCGGACTGGGCCTGAAAATGGGCCCGCACCCGCTCCGCTTCGTCCGCCTCAATTGAGCTGGAATGGGTCTTCTTCTCGGTAACGCCCACCACCGGCAGGGCGTCCAGAATAGCTTTGCTTTTGACCTCCAGTTCCCTGGCAAGGTCGTTAATACGAATCTTCATCCGCCTTCTATTTCCTCCGTTAATCTTTTCCGCTAAGTCTTCATATCAACCTCACGGTTTAATTCTTCCTGCGATTCCTGCGCCCTAGCGGCAGGTAGCGCGAGGCGCCACGCCGACGCTCGTCTACGAGCTTCCCTTCTCTTCCGGGGGGATATCTTTTTCGTCCGGATGCTCGGCGTGAGTGCGTACCTCATCCACGTCGGCCGGAGGGGCGTTCTCCACTCCGCTGACCGCTTCCGCCTCCAGCGTTTGCTCGGTTTCCACGAGCTCTTCCACGCTTTCCGGCGCCATCTCCGCGGTATCGGACAGGCCCTGGATGTCGCCCGATTGTCCCGCCGAATCGGGTCCCAGTTCGCCGGCGTGTTCCGCATCCACGGCTGGCTGCTCTTCTGCGGGTGCAGTCTCGCCCACTTCCAGGCTGGAGAAGTAATTATTGACCGCCAAGCTGATTTTTTCTACCGTCTTGGGCCCAATGCCGGGGATGGCCTCCAGCTGTTCCGGAGTCATATCGGCAAGGGCTTCCACTGTGGTCACGCCGGCGGCGGTCAGCTTCTCAATCACGCCCTCGCCCAGATCGGGTACGCGCTCCAGCGGCGTCGCCGCCTGGTTTACCAGCGCCGACATCTGCTGTTCCACTTCCTGCCGCTTCTCCTCTTCGCTCTTGATGTCAATCTTCCAGCCCAGGAGCTTGGCGGCCAGGCGGACGTTCTGCCCCTTCTTGCCGATGGCGAGGGACAACTGGCTGTCATCCACAATCACTTCCAGGTGCTTATCGGACGCGTCCAGCACGGTGACGCGGCTCACCTTGGCGGGCTGCAGCGCACGCTCAGCAAACGACACCGGATCTTCCTGGTACTCGATGATGTCAATCTTCTCCCCGCGCAGCTCGCGGATGATGGATTGCACCCTCATGCCCTTCATGCCTACGCAGGCGCCCACCGGGTCAACATCCTTGTCCTTGGACATGACTGCGATTTTGGTGCGCTCGCCAGCTTCCCGCGCGGTGGCGCGAATCTGCACTGTGCCGTCATAGATTTCCGGCACCTCGGTCTGGAACAGGTGCTGCACCAGCTCCGGCGCAGCGCGTGAAACCACCACCTGCGGGCCCTTGGCGGCACGCTCCAGGCGCGCAATCACCACCCGGACGCGCTCGCCGATGGCGAACGATTCCAGCCGCGACTGCTCCTTGCGCGGCATGCGCGCTTCCGCCTTGCCCAAATCGAAAATGATGTCTGGCCCTTCCACGCGCTTCACGGTGGCGTTCACGATTTCGCCCACGCGGTTGATGTATTCGTTGTAGACCGTGTCGCGCTCCGCCTCGCGCACCTTCTGGAAGATGACCTGCTTGGCCAATTGCGCGGAAATGCGCCCCAGGCCGGTGGGATTCGACATCTGGTGCGTGGCGCGCAGCTCGCGAATTTCGCCGCCTACTTCCACGTTATCGTCAATTTTGCGCGCTTGTTCCAGCGCGATCTGCAGGTTGGGATCTTCCACCTGCTCCGGCGCTTCCACCACGGTGTGCACCGCGAATACGCGGATGTTGCCGCTGTCTTTGTCCAGTTCGGCGCGCAAGTTTTCCTGGGTCTTCAGAGACTTGCGGGTAGCGATCGAGATTGCGTCCTCGACCGCGCTGACCACGATCTGGGGATCAATTCCCTTCTCGCGGCTCAGGGCATCAATCGTGTTGTACAGCTCGCTCGCCATGGCTTCTTGGTTTCCTACCGCACTGGCCCGACCACCCGTTGGCCTAGATTTCCGGCACCAGATTGGCCCGTTCTATGTTCCCTAATTCTATGTCTATTCGCTGCGGCGTGGGCGGCCCCGGCCGCGAGCCCTTCTTGGTACTCTTTCGGCTTGCGCTCAAATCCAGGGTCAAACGCCCGTCCTGGAAAGCCTCCAACCGGCCCTGAAAATGCCGGCCGCCGTCTACCGGCTCACGCGTCATTACTTTGACGACGCTGCCCGTAAAACGCTGGTAATCCGCTGGCCCCACCAGCTTGCGGTCCAACCCGGGGGAGGAAACCTCCAACAGGTACGAACCTCCCGGTACTGCATCCTCAACGTCCAGGATAGTGCCAACCTCATGACTTACATTGGCGCAATCTTCGTGGCTTACGCCCCCCGGCTTGTCAATAAACACTCGCAACATGCGGGATTTGCCCCCGCCGCGGAACTCCACTTCCACCACTTCCAAGCCTCGAGAAGCGGCCACGCGGGCCACAATCCCGCGTACGTGCTCAATATCCAATGCCATGAAAATAAGCGACTTAGCTAGTCGCAGGCCACCGGCGACTGCCTCAAACAAAAAGTGGGCTTGCGCCCACTGGTGTGCTTCGTCAACCGGTGTTACACAACAGTTCTGATGTAAATAATACGCCCGAAACTGACAAAAGACAAACTGCCGAACAGCATTCCAGCGTCCTCTTCCTGCAATGCCCTGCCCTCGAAGCACCTTTCAAGCTTTCAAAGTTTCCGTGGAATATGGCAAGGTTTCAGGAACCTTGAATCTTGGTAGCTGCTGGTTTTGGAAGCTTAAGCACCCATAATTAAAGGCTCGTTCCCGCGCCGTCCAGAAATTAAAGGCTCGTTACCGCGCGGTCCAGCCGCCATCAATCAGGAGGGTATGGCCGGTAATCAGGGTGGCAGCCGGGGAGGCCAGGAACACGACCGCTCCCGCTACTTCCATCGGTTCGCCAATGCGGTGCAGGGCGGCAATACGTTCAATCACATCGGCACGAAAAGAGGGATCGGCGAGCGCCCCCTCGGTTCCGGGCGTGTGGATGAAGGTGGGCGCCACGGCGTTTACCCGGATATTGTGCTTGCCCCATTCCACGGCCAGGCATTTGGTGAGATGGGCGATGGCCGCCTTGGTCATGCAGTAAACGGATTCCGTGGGCAGCGCGGCAAAGCCCGCCTGAGAACTCATGTTAACTATGCACCCACGGCGCTGCTGAATCATGATCCGGCCCGCTGCTTGCGAGGCGAAGAACGTGCCTTTTAAATTTACCGCGACGGTCAGGTCGAAATCCTGCTCCCGCACGTTCTCGGCCGGATTCTCAGGGGCAATGCCGGCGTTGTTGACCAGGATATCGAGACGCCCAAAATGCTCTGCCGTCGCATTCACCGCAGCCACGACCTGGCTCAGGCTGGCCATATCCATTTGCAGGGCCAACGCACGCCGGCCGAGGGCTTCGATCTGGCGCACCAGTTCGCCGCCTGTAGCGACATCGCGCAAGCCGAGGGCAAGATCCGCGCCGGCTTGCGCCAGCGCGAGCGAAACGGCGCGGCCCAGACCACGCCCGGCGCCGGTCACTAGGGCAACATTGCCGGACAGATCAAATCGCGGCAGTGGGTTGGTCATGGTATTTGTCTGTAAATCATTCTCCAGCTATCGGATATCATGCACTTTCACGTCAATTTAGTAATCAAGTGGGAAACAATTTTTCTGTGCGGAAAGATAAGCTGATCACATGCACGACTACTCCTGCAGACAACAGCATTAAGGGTTCGATAGGATGACGATAGCTAGTCGCCCACGCGATTTGGGTTGCGTAGAAGACGACGGGGTACAAGCCAAACATGACTATTAAAAACGTGCCCAGGGGACCCGCAATCTGTACAGCTCCGATCCAAGCCAATACAGTGATAACCAGATAAAACCATGGATATGGCAAAAGCCAAAAACCCGCCAATCTTTTAGCGCTGCGCTGCAGAAATCTGCCTGGCTTAGCACGAATGTACGCTACCGCTTCGCTCGTTCTCTTTTGGATGAAGGGCACCTCGCCCATTTCGGCAACCCCCTCGTAGGCATTGGCGTAATCATAAGTGCCAGCGCACAGATTCCATGCACAGGGAACCCCATTTTCCTGCATTGCTGCGTGGTTACCGATATATAACTCAAGGCCGACGTTGTCTCGAAGCATCGGATAAAAATGCCCTAAGGCAAGATAGTTGCGAATAAGCCACGGGGTCATTACTGCAACAGTTGTCACCAGCGCCATCAAAGCGTGTCGCATCTTCTTTACCAGCCAGCCGTAGCTGGCGGGAAAGAGGATGAGGAGCGCGGAATTCAAGAGCACAGCCACTCCTAACCCCAACCCCAGAAGTATCCAGGCCTTGCTCGAGGCCGGCATCCTCGGAATGACAAGAAGCCATATCAGAACTACCAAAGTGGTGAGAGCATAGTTCGAAATGTAGACGTCGGTTGCGGCAATTGCGGGCAAGAGTGCCCACGTCCCCCCTGCCATAAGCCCGACAACGGTAGAAGCGTAGCGGCGGCCAGCCAGATAGATGAGCAGCGTAATAGCGGCCCCTGCTAGAACATTAATCCATACGATCGCGCGCAACGCTGCAAGCGAATACACCCCAAAAATCTTAAAAGCGACGGCTTCCAGGAAGGGGTACAGAGGCGGTTGTTGTGCCGTAGGAGCAATTGGAGAACCGGCATAGGGTGAGGAAAAGCCTTCTCCGTTCGCCAGATGGGCAGCGATGCGGGCAGGCTCGTTGTGGCGGAATGGGTGTCCCGTTCCCCCCAAAAGGGCAACAAGACTGTTCGCCATTAAGACGCGTACAAGTAGAGCGGCCA
>Ga0134126_10013384_pt1 | contig 10365 bp, 9 predicted proteins | sample KB31752_FD_96881 | JGI IMG/M metagenome (GOLD analysis project Ga0134126, IMG submission 96881) | Terrestrial soil microbial communities with excess Nitrogen fertilizer from Kellogg Biological Station, Michigan, USA - KB3-175-2 | ecosystem: Environmental > Terrestrial > Soil > Unclassified ...
ACCTCGGCTGACAGTTCGCGGCGAGCTCGTAGCGCGAACCGGGATGATAGAGATCGGCGATGCTGGCGACACGTCCCTGCGAGAAGGTGCGGCGCATGATGAGCAGGCACGGCTCGCCGGCCTCGAGCCGCAGCAGGCGCCGGATGCGCCGCTCGGGCAGCAGCGCGCGCACGGTGTGCTCGGCGCGCTGCAGCGGCGCCACGCGCACCAGGAACTCATGCGGCGTGGTGCGGGTGAAATCGTTGCGCAGGTAGCCGGGCGCGGCCAGCGGATTGACGTAGCGCTCCTCGACCTGCAGCGGCGCGCCGTCCTCGAAGTGGGTGAGGAGCGAGTAGTCGAGCGGCGCGCCGGGCCGGAGCACGAAGCGCTCGGCCAGCTCGCGGCTCGCGGCCACGCTCTCCAGCGCCACGACCTTCAGGCGGTGCTCGTGGCCGCGGGCGCGGATCTCGTCGGCGATGTTGCGCACCTCGAGCGGGTGGGCGTGCACGCGCTGCTCGGCGACGAAGGTGCCGACGCCTGCGACCCGCACCAGCACCCCGTCCTCGGCGAGCTCGCGCAGGGCGCGGTTGGCGGTCATGCGCGAGACGGTCAGGGTGCGGGTGAGCTCGTTCTCGGACGGTACGCGTTCCCCGGCGCGCAGCGACCCGGCCGCGATGCGGTCGAGGATGAAGTGCTTGACCTTCTGGTAGCGGGCGGTGGCCGGCTGCAGCGTCACGGGGCGCCTCTTTTGAGGGGGCAGGGCGGGACCGGCCCGTATGGTGGCAGCCCCGCCCCTGGGTTGTCTATACAGGCTTAGGGCGGGTGGGCCGGCGGGCCGCCGCCCGGGCCGGGTGGCGGGGCCCGACGGCAGTTCCCCCCGGGGCCGGACTTCCGGTAGAATGCGCGGCCCCCCGTGGTTCGACGTGGCGCGGGGACGGGTGGCTGGTACCGCTGCCGCGACCGGGACGTCCGGCGCGCGGTACCCCCGAGAGTGAGCAGATCCGGAAAGCCCCCCGCGGGGCTTTTTGTTTTTGGGGTGGGCCTTTAGGCCCATTTTTGTTTGCAGCGGCGTTGCACCGGGCGCTGCGCGGGGGAACAAGGCGTGACGGGGATCTTGCGCGAGCGGCTGATCGCCCTCATCGAGCCTGTGCTCGGTTCCCTGGGCTATGAGCTGGTGGAGCTCGAGCTGTCCTCGGGGCGCGCGCATGCCGTGCTGCGCCTGTTCATCGACCGCGAGGGCGGGGTGGGGCTCGAGGACTGCGCCGCGGTCAGCCGCGAGGTGTCGGCGCTGCTCGACGCCGAGGATCCGATCCCGAGCGCCTACACGCTGGAGGTGTCCTCGCCGGGTTTCGACCGGGTGCTGCGCACCCGGGCGCACTTCGGGCGCTTCGTCGGCTCGCGGGTGTTCGTGGAGCTCAAGGAGCCGCGCGCCGGGCGGCGGCGCTACACCGGCACGCTGCTGACGGTCGATGATGGTGGCATCGCGCTCGAGGTCGATCGCGAGCAGGTGGCGATGACATTCGCGGAAATTGGCAAGGCCAGGCTGGCGTCCTGAGGGTGGCGCCGAGGTATCTCAGACTGTGAACAAAGAAATTCTGATGGTGGTGGACGCCGTCTCCAACGAGAAGGGCGTCGACAAGGAAGTGATCTTCGAGGCGCTCGAGGCGGCTCTGGCCTCGGCTACCCGCAAGAAGCACGGCGAGGAGTGGGACGCGCGCGTGGCGATCGACCGCAAGAGCGGCGACTACGAGACCTTCCGCCGCTGGAAGGTATTCGCCGACGACTCCAAGGAGCTCGAGGTCCCCGAGCGCGAGCTGCGGCTCGACGATGCGCTGGAGATGAATTCCAAGGCCGAGATCGGCGGCTTCGTCGAGGAGCCGGTCGAGTCGGTGGCGTTCGGCCGCATTGCCGCCCAGCAGGCCAAGCAGGTGATCGTGCAGAAGGTGCGCGAGGCCGAGCGCGCCCAGGTGGTGGATGCCTACAAGGACCGCGTCGGCACGCTGGTCAGCGGCGTGGTGAAGCGCGTCGACCGCAACGGCATCTTCGTCGACCTCGGCTCGAACGCCGAGGGCTTCGTGCCACGCACCGACATGATCCCGCGCGAGCAGGCCAAGCCGCAGGACCGCATCAAGGCGTTCCTCAAAGAGGTGCGCTCCGAGCCGCGCGGCCCGCAGCTGTTCCTCACCCGCACCGCACCGGAGTTCCTCATCGAGCTGTTCAAGCTCGAGGTGCCGGAGGTCGGCCAGGGCCTGATCCAGATCCTGGGCGCGGCGCGCGACCCGGGCATCCGCGCCAAGATCGCGGTGCGCAGCAACGACCCGCGCATCGACCCGGTGGGCGCGTGCGTCGGCATGCGCGGCTCGCGCGTGCAGGCGGTGTCCAACGAGATCGCCGGCGAGCGCGTCGACATCATCCCGTTCATCGACAACCCCGCGCAGTTCGTCATCAACGCCATGTCCCCGGCCGAGGTCATGTCGATCGTCGTCGACGAGGATGCGCACTCGATGGACATCGCGGTGTCTGAGGAGAAGCTCAGCCAGGCCATCGGCCGCGGCGGCCAGAACATCCGCCTCGCCAGTCAGCTGACCGGCTGGGACCTGAACGTCATGACCGAGTCGGACGCCGAGGCCAAGAGCGAGACCGAGGCCAAGGCGCTGGTGCAGATGTTCATGAAGCAGCTGGACGTCGACGAGGACGTGGCCACCATCCTCGCCCAGGAGGGCTTCTCGACCATCGAGGAGATCGCCTACGTGCCGCAGGCGGAGCTGGCGGCGATCGAGGAGTTCGACGAGGGCATCGTCAAGGAGCTGCGCAACCGCGCCCGCGACGTGCTGCTGACGCAGGCGATCGCCAGCGAGGAGACGCTCGACCAGTCGATGCCCGCGGACGACCTGCTGCTGCTCGAGGGCATGAGCCCGGACCTGGCGCTCACGCTCGCGCGGCGCGGCGTGCGCACCCGCGAGGACCTCGCCGAGCAGTCGGTGGACGAGCTCGCGGACATCGAGGGACTGGCGCAGGACAAGGCGGCCAAGCTCATCATGACGGCGCGTGCCCCGTGGTTCGAGGCGGGCAACGGCACCTGAGGAAGACAAGCGTATGGCGGAAGTGACCGTTTCCCAGTTTGCCGAGGTGCTGAAGGTGCCCGTGGACCGGCTGCTGGTGCAGCTGGACCAGGCGGGCATCAAGGTGTCGGGGCCCGACGCGCGCATCAGCGACGATGCCAAGCTCGAGCTGCTCACGCACCTGCGCCGCGCGCACGGCAGCGAGGACGCGGGCGGCGACGGCGCGCCGCGCAAGATCACCCTCAAGCGCAAGACCCAGAGCGAGCTGAAACTCGCCAGCAATCAGGGCCGGGCACGCACCGTCAACGTCGAGGTGCGCCGCACCCGCAACTACATCAAGCGCGACGTGCTCGAGGAGCAGGCGCGCGCGCAGCAGGACGAGCTCGACTCGCGCAAGCGCGAGGCCGAGGAGGCGGTGCGCGCCGCCAGCGAGCGCGCCGATGCCGAGCGCCGTGAGCGCGAGCGGCTCGAGGCCGAGAACCGCCGGCGCGTCGAGGAAGAGGAAGCCCGCCGCCGCGCGCAGGAAGACGCGCGCCGCGTCGCCGAGCAGCGTACCCGCGACGACGAGGCGCGCCGCAGCCGCGAGCGCGAGGAGACCGAGCGCCGCGCCACCGAGCGCGAGCGGCCGCAGCCGGCGCCGGCCGTCGCCCCGGTGCGCGAGCGCCCGGCCCCCGTCGCGCCGGCCCCGGCCGCGGACGACAAGCACACCCGCTACGGGCGCCAGGAGCTGCACGTCGCCGGTGATGTCAGCTCGCGCTACAAGAAGAAGCGGCGCGCCAAGTCGCGCCTGATGCCGTCCGGCGCCGAGGGCAAGCACGGCTTCGAGATGCCGACCGCACCGGTGGTGCGCGAGGTCGGCATCGGCGAGACCGTCACCGTGGCGGAGCTGGCGCAGAAGATGGCGGTCAAGGCCACCGAGGTCATCAAGACGCTCATGAACATGGGCGTCATGGCCACCATCAACCAGCCGATCGACCAGGACACCGCGGTGCTGGTGGTCGAGGAAATGGGCCACACCCCGAAGGTGCTGAAGGAAAACCAGATCGAGGAGGACCTGCAGGGGGCAAGCGCCGAGGCTGAAGTCGAGCCGCGCCCGCCGGTGGTCACCATCATGGGCCACGTCGACCACGGCAAGACCTCGCTCCTCGACTACATCCGCCGCACCAAGGTGGCGGCGGGCGAGGCCGGTGGCATCACCCAGCACATCGGTGCCTACCACGTCGAGACGCCCAAGGGCGTCATCACCTTCCTGGATACGCCGGGCCATGCGGCCTTCACCGCCATGCGCGCCCGCGGCGCCAAGGCCACCGACGTGGTGGTGCTGGTGGTGGCCGCCGACGACGGCGTCATGCCGCAGACCATCGAGGCCATCCAGCACGCGCGCGCCGCCGGCGTGCCGATCGTGGTGGCCATCAACAAGATCGACAAGAGCGATGCGGATCTCGACCGCATCCGCACCGAGCTGTCCAAGCAGGAGGTCATCTCCGAGGAGTGGGGCGGCGAGAACATCTTCGTGCCGGTCTCGGCGCGCACCGGTCAGGGGATCGACCAGCTGCTGGAATCGATCCTGCTGCAGTCCGAGGTGCTCGAGCTGCGTGCACCGCGCACCGGGCTGGCTGCCGGCGTGGTCATCGAGTCGAGCATCGAGAAGGGCCGCGGTGCCGTGGCGACCGTGCTGGTGAAGCGCGGCACGCTGCACATGGGCGATTCGATCATCGCCGGCTCCGAATTCGGGCGCGTGCGCGCCATGTTCGACGAGAACGGCAAGCCGGTCGCCGAGGCACCGCCGTCGATGCCGGTCGTGGTGCTGGGCCTGTCGGCCGCGCCCAACGCCGGGGACGAGCTGCTGGCGGTGGAGAGCGAGCGCAAGGCGCGCGAGGTGGCCCTGTACCGCCAGGGCAAGTTCCGCGACGTCAAGCTGGCGCGCCAGTCGACGCGTGCCGAGGACGTATTCTCGCAGCTCGGCGAGGACAAGGCCGGGGTGGTCGCGGTGCTCATCAAGGCGGACGTGCAGGGCAGCGCCGAGGCGCTGCGCGAGGCGCTCACCAAGCTGTCCACCGAGGAGGTGCAGGTGAAGGTGGTCGCGAGCGGCCTGGGCGGCATCACCGTCTCGGACGTGCAGCTGGCGGCGGCTTCGCGCGGGCTCGTCATCGGCTTCAACGTGCGCGCCGATGCCGGCGCGCGCGAGGCGGTCAAGGAAACCGGCGTCGAGGTGCGTTACTACAGCATCATTTACGAAGCCATCGACGACGTGAAGCAGATGATGACCGGCATGCTGCAGCCGGAGATCAAGGAGCAGATCGTCGGCGTGGCGCAGGTGCGCGAGGTGTTCCGCTCCTCCAAGTTCGGCGTGGTCGCCGGCTGCCTGGTGACCGAAGGTCTCGTGAAGCGCAACAACCCGATCCGCGTGCTGCGCGACAACGTGGTCATCTTCGAAGGCGCGCTCGAGTCGCTGCGGCGCTTCAAGGACGACGTCGGCGAGGTGCGCGCCGGCACCGAGTGCGGCATCGGCGTGAAGAACTACCAGGACGTGCGCGTCAACGACCAGATCGAGTGCTTCGCGCGCGTCGAGGTTGCGAGAACTCTGCAGTAATGTCGCAGGCCCGCACGCAGCGCATCGAGGCGGAGATCCAGCGGGTGCTCGCCGCTCTGATCGCCCGTGAGGTCAAGGATCCGCGCGTCGGCAACGTCACGATCACCGCGGTGAGCGTGGCCGCCGACATGGGCACGGCGCGCGTCTACTTCACCCCGTTCGCCTCGCGCCAGCCGGCCGAGGAGGTGCAGCGCGGACTGACCCACGCCGGCGGCTTCCTGCGCGGCGAGCTCGGCCGGCGGCTGCGGCTGCGCCACGCGCCACGCCTGGAGTTCGTGTTCGACGCGAGCGTGGAGGCGGCCGAGCGCCTGACGCGCCTGATCGACGGCGCGGTCGCGGCCGACAGCGGCGCCGGCGGCGCCGACCCCGAACACGGCTGACCCCGCCATGACCTGCGGCATCCTGCTGCTCGACAAGCCGCAGGGCCTGTCGTCGAATGCGGCGCTGCAGCGCGTGCGCGCACTCTACGGCCGCGTCAAGGCGGGCCACGTCGGCAGTCTCGATCCGCTCGCGACCGGCATGCTGCCGATCTGCCTGGGCGAGGCCACCAAGGTCGCGGGCGCCATCCTCGCCGGCACCAAGCGCTATCGCTTCACGGTCAGTCTCGGGTCGCGCACCGCCACCGGTGATGCCGAGGGCGAGGTGGTGGCCCGCGCCCCGGTGCCGCCGCTGGAGCGCGCGGCGCTCGAGCGTACCCTCGCAGGCTTCCGCGGCGTGACGCGCCAGGTGCCGCCCATGTACTCGGCGCTGAAGCGCGACGGCCAGCCGCTCTACAAGCTGGCCCGCGCCGGCATCGAGGTGGAGCGCGACGCGCGCGAGGTGCAGCTGTTCGAGCTGACGCTGCGCGAGCTGGGCACCGACACCCTCGAGCTCGAGACCGTGTGCTCCAAGGGCACCTACATCCGGGTGCTCGCCGAGGACCTGGCGGCAGCGCTCGGCAGCTGCGGCCACGTCACGGTGCTGCGGCGTCTGGCGGTGCAGCCGTTCGAGGGCGAGGTCATGCACACCCTGGAGGCACTGCGCGCCGCGCACGAGCGTGGCGAACCGCCGCCGCTCCTGCCCATCGACTTCCCGCTGCAGGGGCTGCCGGCCGTGACGCTGACCGCCGCCGAAGGGCAGCGCCTGCTCAAGGGTCAGAGGATTGCGCTCGGCGCGGCGCCGCTGGCGCGCATGCGCATCTACGCGGACGGGCGGTTTCTGGGGCTCGGCGAGACCGATGCGGCGGGGACCTTGCAGCCCCGCCGCCTCATCGAAGCAGCCGTCAGTGCCCCGTGACGGTCAGGGTCGGATCCAGCAGGCGCAGCGCGCCGCCCGGAGTCGCCTGGCCGGTGCGACTGATGTCGTCCTGGTTCCAGCTATGGCCGAAGCCCGCGCAGGTCTTCGGATCGCTCGACGGAATGCGCGTAGCCGTGTCGGGAACGCACCCGACGGGGGCCTTGGCCGCGGCAGTTTGGGTCGGCTGGGGCGGGGTGCTGGCGCAGGCGGCGAGTGCGACAGCGAGGCCGGCGCCGAGAAGCAGTCTGTTCAGCATGGCAGTCACCTCGAGGGTCATCGTAGGCCCCAACGATCCAGCCGCGCAAGGGATGACACAGTTCTTAAGCTTGTCGTGAAAGCGTTCCCGCAGGTACAATGCGCGGCTTACCAAAAGGGCTCTTAAGACAAGTAGTTAGGACAGTTGCGCAATGGCATTAACCAGCGAGAAAAAGGGCGGCATCCTCGCACAGTTCCGCCGCGGACCAGCCGACACCGGCTCTCCGGAAGTTCAGGTGGCACTGCTCTCGGAACGCATCAACGGACTGGGCGAGCACTTCACCGCGCACAAGCGCGATCACTCTTCGCGCCGCGGCCTCGTCAAGCTCGTCAACCAGCGCCGCAAGCTCCTCGATTACCTCAGAGCCACACAACCCGAGAAGTACCAGGAAGTCGTCGAACGCCTGGGACTCCGTCGCTGAAAAACCCAAGGCCGCTGCCTAACCGCGCGGCCTTTGTTTTTCACCCTTCCTATTCACTTTTGAGGTTTGAGCTGTGAGCGTCGTCAGCAAGTCATTTCCGTATGGCCCGCATACCGTCACCATCGAGACGGGCGAACTCGCCCGCCAGGCGGACGGAGCGGTGCGTGTTTCCATGGGCGAGACCGTGGTGCTCGTCACCGCGGTCGCCAAGACCGCCCCGACCCCGGGGCGCGATTTCTTCCCCCTGACCGTCAACTACATCGAGAAGACCTATGCCGCGGGCCGCATACCCGGCGGCTTCTTCAAGCGCGAGGGGCGCCCGACCGAGAAGGAGACGCTCAACTCGCGTCTCATCGATCGCCCGATCCGGCCGCTGTTCCCGGACGGCTTCCTCAACGACGTGCAGGTGGTCGCCACCGTGCTGTCGATGGACCCCGACATCGACGCCGACATCCCCGGGCTGCTCGGCGCCTCGGCGGCGCTGGCGCTCTCGGGCATCCCGTTCAACGGGCCGATCGGTGCCGCCCGCGTCGGCTGGAAGGACGGCAAGTACCTCCTCAACCCGACCGCCAAGGATCTCGCCGAATCGCAGCTGCACCTGGTGGTCGCCGGTACCGAGCATGCCGTGCTCATGGTCGAGTCCGAGGCCAAGGGCCTGTCCGAGGAGGTCATGCTCGGGTCGGTGGTTTTCGGCCACGAGCAGATGCAGGTCGCGATCCGCGCCATCAAGGAACTCGCCGCCCAGGCCGGCAAGCCGCGCTGGAAGTGGGAACCGGCGGCCGACAACGCCGACCTCAACAGCGCCGTGTCGCTGCACGCCCAGGCGGCCATCGCCCAGGCCTACAGCATCACCGAGAAGCAGCAGCGTCACACGCGCCTCGGCGAGATCAAGACCCAGCTGCTGACGACGCTCGCCGGGGGCGAGGCGCCGAAGTTCAGCGGCGAGCAGGTGGAGAACGCGCTGTTCAAGCTCGAGAGCAACATCGTCCGCCAGCGGATCCTGAACGGCGAGCCGCGCATCGACGGCCGTGATACCAAGACCGTGCGCCCGATCACCGTCAAGGTCGGCGTGCTGCCGCGTACCCATGGCTCGGCGCTGTTCACCCGCGGCGAGACCCAGGCGATGGTGGTCACGACGCTCGGCACCACGCGTGACGCGCAGATCATCGACGCGCTCGAGGGCGAGCGCCGCGAGCCGTTCATGCTGCACTACAACTTCCCGCCGTTCTCGGTGGGCGAGACCGGCATGATGGGCTCGCCGAAGCGCCGCGAGATCGGCCACGGCAACCTGGCGCGCCGCGGCGTCGCGGCGGTCATGCCGGACATGACCACGTTCCCGTACACGATCCGCGTGGTGTCGGAGATCTTCGAATCCAACGGCTCCTCGTCCATGGCGAGCGTGTGCGGTACCTCGCTGTCGCTCATGGATGCCGGCGTGCCGATCAAGGCCCCCGTGGCCGGCGTTGCCATGGGCCTGGTGCTCGAGGGCAGCCGCTACCAGGTGCTCACCGACATCCTCGGCGACGAGGATCACCTCGGTGACATGGACTTCAAGGTCGCCGGCACCAAGGACGGCGTCACCGCGCTGCAGATGGACATCAAGGTCGAGGGCGTGACGCCCGAGATCATGAAGATCGCGCTCGAGCAGGCCCGTGCCGGGCGGCTGCACATCCTCGGCGAGATGAACCGGGTCATCAGCACCTCGCGCGAGAAGATGTCCGAGTGGGCCCCCTCGATCATCACCCTCAAGATCGATCCGGAGAAGATCCGTGACGTCATCGGCAAGGGCGGCGCGGTCATCCGCCAGATCACCGAGGAGACCGGCACCACCATCGACATCGAGAGCGACGGCACGGTGAAGATCGCCTCGGTCTCCGGTCAGGCCGGGCGCGAGGCGCTGCGGCGCATCGAGCTGATCACCGCCGACGTCGAAGTGGGCCGCATCTACGAGGGCAAGGTAGCGCGCCTCATGGACTTCGGCGCCTTCGTCACCATCCTGCCCGGACGCGACGGCCTGGTGCACATCTCGCAGATCTCCAACGAGCGCGTCGAGCGTGTCAGCGACAAGCTCAAGGAAGGCGACGTGATCCGCGTCAAGGTGCTCGAGGTGGATCGCCAGGGGCGCATCCGCCTGTCGATGCGCGACGTGGGGACGAACTAAGCAGCGCGAACACCGGCGCGCACCGCCCGGTGCGCGCCGTGCTGCTGCGGCGGGCTCTCAGCCCTGCGGGCCGCGGCCGGCGGCGAACAGCTTCAGGCTCTGCTCGAGATAGCTGCCCATGGCGCCGCGTACGCCGGCGCCGTAGGAACGGATCACCTGCGAGAGAAAGTCGCGGCTCATGAGCGGCTCGCCGACGTGCTCCTGCTCGGCGATCACCTGCAGCAGGATCGAGCGCGTGATGTCTCCCTGTGACTTCTTGTCGATGACAATGAAGTCGATGCGCTCGAGCACCAGACGGCGGATGTCGGCGAGGGTTATGTAGCGGCTCTCGACCGTGTCATACAACCGCCTGTTCGGATACTTCTTTATCGTGCGCGGTTCGCTCATCTTCCCGTCCCTCACTATGGGTGATTGATGCACCTTCCATAGTGCGCAGGCCCTGCATATACCTTATTACAACGGCCGGGCGAACCCAACGGGAAACGCGCGAAATCGTCGCCGTGCCTAACTTCACCCGCTAGCCGCAACTTCGCGCAGCCCCCGGACCCGTTCCAACTCCCAGTGCGCGCAGGCCCACTCGAGCATGCGGCCTGCTGACTCTGGCTTAAGCGTGGCCGG
>Ga0134126_10013385_pt1 | contig 10365 bp, 7 predicted proteins | sample KB31752_FD_96881 | JGI IMG/M metagenome (GOLD analysis project Ga0134126, IMG submission 96881) | Terrestrial soil microbial communities with excess Nitrogen fertilizer from Kellogg Biological Station, Michigan, USA - KB3-175-2 | ecosystem: Environmental > Terrestrial > Soil > Unclassified ...
CACCATCAGTTCGAACGGGACCGTTTGCACGATCGGTGGGGCGACTCCTTGTCAACTGCTCTTCTATCCCATCTCCACGACACGGGCGGTGTTGATGGAGGTCGCGAACGGTCAAGGAGCGGTACCGACCGATGCGAGTATTCAAGTCGCGGACCAGTAGCCTAACTCGACACCGCTACACTGATATCCACCGAGGCTGCGGGGGCAATTTTCCCGCAGCCTATGAGGACTGTGTCAAACCGCTGCGCGGATTTTTGGCAGGGGACGAGGCGGTCAGTAGGATCCGGCCCGGCGTTCCTGCGATTCACGACATGGGTCTCACCGACCATGAACGAGAGAGGGCTACCCGGCTGGCTTCGCTGGGGTACATGGCTCTGGCTTGCGATATGTTTGGCGAGCGAACTATTACTCCAGCCACTGACGCAGAACGGCGAGCAGCCTTCGAGGGAATTTCGCGCTCAGAACCCCTCCCACGCGTTCTCGCCAGTCTAACGGTGCTCTCTGCACAACTGCAAGTCGATACGCAGAGGATGGTCGGGATTGGATTTTGCCTCGGCGGAATGGCCGCGCTGGAATTGGCGTTTCGGCGCTGATTTGAGGGGCGGGCGTAGTGAGTTTTCACGGTGGGCTATCGGGGTTACAGCCAGCGTCACGGGAGAGTGTGAAGACCAAGGTCCTCGTCTGCCACGGAGCGTTGGACCCATTCATCACGCTCGAACACGTTGCGGCCTTCAGTAAAGAGATGCAAGCGGCTTCAGTGGACTATCAGATAAATTTGTATGGTGGCGCGCAGCATGGGTTCACAAATCGGGCGGCGGATCGTGTGGGTCGGCCCGGCGTCGCGTACGATTCCGTAGCAGATGCGCGTTCGTGGTGGGCGCTGCGCCAGTTCTTAACTGAGCTATTCGGCACTTAAGGGCGTTCGAGTTATTGGGCAATTGGAGGCTCGCGAAAGCTACAACGAACGTCCAAATGACCGGGTTTTCAGAGTCTATTCCGATAATGCACACAGCGGTCGACAACCTCGTAACCCAGGGCCTCGTGTGCGCGCTGCGACAACTCATCGTCGATGATGGCATCGGAAGCCATCTCGACGCACCCGTAACCGCGTGCCCAGTCCTCCGCGCTGGCAAGGAGTTTCTTGCCGATTCCGCGGTGCCATGATCCTCAGCAACATACCAACCCTCGATGTAGCCAACCAGCCGCAAGGGGTTGCGGCCGTCCGCATGCGAACGTAAGCCGACTTCTAGGAACCCGATCAATATTCCATCGCTGCCTTCTGCGACGAAGATGGTCAGTGGCGTCGTTAGGATTGAGCCGGGTTTGCCGGCCCGCACCACGGTGATCTGCCGCTTGACCTAGATCGGCATGACCACAACTTCCTCTTTCGGCAGAGCATTGAGAGTGGATTTGTCGAGATTGAGATGGGTCGCAACCAACTCCGGCGGTGTGTGCGCCAGCCACTCGGAAAGAGACAAATCCTGATAGGAGGCACTTTTGAACATTTCAAGGAACATGAGATCGCTGCTGCCCGTGTTTTCCACGTAATGCGGCAGCGTCTTTTGCACATAGCCGACGTCTCCTGCTTGAAAGTCCATCGTGCGTGCGCGTCCACCGGTGCCAAACACAGTCATGCGGCCCTGCCCGCTCATAAAGTATTGCCATTCATCGGCATTCGGGTGCCAATGAAGTTCGCGGATACCTCCGGGATGCACCGTGACAATGGCGGCCGCGATAGTCGTCGACGCCTTGAAAGTGCTGGAATCAATGATTCGCACTTCGCCGCCCTTCGTGATCTTTGTCATCTGCATTTCCTTTGGTCGAAATGTGAAGTCCACGGGCGAAACACCCAGTTCGCCCGCGGCCACTCGCTTATCATCAGCAAGACTGCCTGGAACTTCGCCCTGAAAGATAAAGAGCTCTCCTTTGGGCATCCCTTTGAGCAACTCTTGCGAAACGCCGAAGTTTTTCGCTATCACATCGCGAGGCGTGTGCGCCATCCAGTCAGTAAGCAGCACCGTGGCATATTCCGAAAAATTGCCATCATCGAAGACAAGCAGAAACTCGCAGCCGTCAGGATTCAAGCCTTGAATTGAATGAGGAATGCCGGTCGGGAAATACCACAGATCACCCTCATTCACGTCTCCGACAAAACTGCGGCCGTTGGCATCAAGGGCGGTGAGGCGGGCGCTGCCGTAGAGCATGATCGCCCATTCACCCGCGGTGTGCCAATGCAACTCGCGGACGCCTCCCGCCGTTAGTCTCATGTTCACGCCGGCTATAGTCGTGGAAACCGGCAGCTCGCGAACAGTCACCTCGCGCGACCATCCCCCCGCCTGGAGACGCTTGTGCGCCAACGCAAACGGATATTTAAACGTGGGCACGCTGCCTGCATCGGTGCTGGGAGGACGAACAGAATCCGGATTTTGCGCTTCCATCGGATCATTTTCTTGTACTGGATCGCTAATTTTTCTGTCGCGGCGCGAAGAAGCGTTTTGCTCCTGCGCGCTCGCCTGGATTGCAGAGAAGGCCCCTGCAGCGGCCAAAGCTGTTGAGCCGATTTCAAGAAATCCGCGCCGCGAAACGCCGGATATTTTTCCGTCCCCACGCATGTGAACACTCCTTTCACCCGCCGATTAGTTTTCAATTGACCAAGCAATCGGTTCGAAGACCAGCCTCGTACGGCTTCTTTTCCTTCAACAGCGAAATTCAATGCATGATTCGGTCACGGGCCTCCGCCTCAGCGGGTTTCGAAAACCAGCAATTCCGGCTGCTGCGTGGCGCTCTGCGAAATAGCGACGAACAGTTCGCTCATTTCCGGCACAAGGAGGCCGGTGCGCGAGCCGACTGGCGTGCGAACCCGCGCCAGCAGGTCATAATGTCCGGGATCCTTCTGAGCGAAAACGTATACGGCGCCTGCGCCGCCGAGCACGTAGACGCGCCGATGCGCAGCGTCGTAGAAAAGATCGTCGGTCGTACCCGGAATATCGAGAGACGCAACGCTCTTGCCTGTGTCGATGTCGAAGACCAGCATCTTCGCTGGGAGCCGGCAACCGATAAATAGTCGGTGATGAGTTTCATCGAGCGCCATGGGGAAATTATCACCGCAGGAGACAGGCCAGCGCGCGACGATCTTCCCGTCTGCGATGTCGCCGACCTCGATCTCATGATGATCAGGCACGTTGACAAAAACGCGCGTACCTTGTTTCTCTAATTCAAATCCCTCCGGGTGCGCATCGACGGGGATCAATATTCCCTTTTTGCCATTCGAATCCACCCATCCGAGGGCGCCGTCACCCTCACCGCCCGGACCAGCGACGGCTTTTCCTCCCACGAATTTCTGGCCGCTGTAACCGACGATGACGTGCTGGGTACGCGGATCAAAGCGCAAATCATCAGCGTCGGTTGTAAACTTGGCCGTGGCCACGAGCGTGTAGCTGCTGCCGTCGAAGATTTTGACTGTACCGTCGTCTCCGCTAGCGACGAACAGGCGATTGCTCGCTTTATCGAAATAGTTGCCTTGAGGTTCCCCGAAACCGGTGAGCAGGCGGCGACGCTTTCCATCAGGTAAGTAGATCGCTTCGACGCCGCCATTGCCGATCTCCGAGAGGAACACGCGCTGGCCCGTCAGGTCCATGCTCATGTGATCCATGCGGCCGCTGGCTTTCGGCAGGGGGATGTTGGTTTTCAGCACGAGTGGTCCTGAGGCGCTTGCGCCAGCTTGTGAGTGCACGCCGCCGGTGTGAAGGAACATACCGATCAGGAACAGGACTGCGATGCAGGATTTCACTTTGCCCCTCGCATTCGAAGTTGCGCACAGAACGCCGCCATGCTGTTTCCGGATTCACTCAAAACTTGCGCCTCCGAATGGTTCCAGGCCGGTTGCGGTCATTGGGTGAGTGCGCTCAACGGTAGCAGGGGCAGATTGACCAGTGAAGGATGTTCCTGGTCGTGGTAGACCGTGTTATGTGCGATGGACATGTGTGTTTCATAACCGGGTCGCTCGCCCGTATTCGGGTTAACGGCGAAGAAAGGGAAATTGCTGCTGGAAACATCGAGGCGGATGCGATGTCCTTTTACGAAGCGATTTCCCACGCCCAATAGGTCGATGGTGACCTTGCGAATCTCCCCTGACTTCAGCAAATCCCGTTGTGACGGATTCGGGCTTGAGCTTACACGAATGACCCGGTCTTGCAGGTTCATAGCAAAGCCCGATGGATAGTCCTTGTTTGGCGGCGCGACGTCCACCAGCTTGGCCGTGAAGTCGGTATCCGGCGCTGAAGAGGATATCCACAGATCCACTGTCACAGATCCGGCGATGACGACATCGGATTGGAGCGACGGCGTCTCGAAAACGAGCACGTCTCGGCGTGACGCGAGAGGAAGATCATTGTCGCAAAAAGGAATCGTGGAGTTGCATTTTTGGTCTTGCGGGCCCGCGGGAACAAAATCCTTACCCGAGTCGATCTGACCACCGATCGTTGGCACCGGATCATGGGGATCGTACGTATAGGCGCTAGGTGCTTCCTGGCCGGGAGTCTGCTCGCTCAAAAGACCGTCCGCATGGAGGTAGAAGGGCGTGGACTTCGCCTCCGGGGGCGGCCATGCCGTCGTGTTGTACCACTGGCCGCCGTCTTCCATTGTTCCGTCGGGATTGCGAAGTCCGGAGCCGCCGCCCATGATGAACACACGAACCCGCGGCTCAGTCATCACGTCGGAGTGAGCCCCCTTCAGAATTGTGTCAAACCACCGTTTAGCTTGGGCCACCATGTCCATGTGGGCCGAAGGGCCAAAATCTACGCTGCCAGACGCGCGGTGGCCGACGTTATGCACCCAAGGTCCCATGACCAGCTTGGTAACAGACTTGTTTCTCGATGCCATTCCCATATAGTTGTGCAGCGAGCCGCGCTCGAAGAGATCGTACCATCCACTGATGAAATAGATTGGGATGTCCGGGTAGTCCTTATAGCGATCCTCGAAATCGTAGCCGTTTTGGTGCCAGTAGTCGTCGTAAGTAGAATGGTCGACAAGCGCTTGAAACCAACGTTGGTTGGTTGGCGTAATCATCAACGGGGAAGTTCCCGCAGCAAAAGGATAGGCCAGCAGCCATGCCTTCAGATTTTGTGGAGCGAGATCATTGAGGATGGCGGGGCGAACAACGGCGTTCTCCTCGCCATCGTGGCTGGCGCTTGCGAAGTGCATCGCATAGACCAGGTTATGCAAGAGGTAGAACTCTCCCCCGCGATACGCACCTTCCTTATAATAGTTTGAAGCTCCCACCATAATGAACATGGCCCCCAAATGGGGCGGGTGCAGTGCTGCAAGCGCACTCTGCACCTGGGACAAATACGAGGCGCCATAGGTAGCCACTTGTCCATTGGACCATGGCTGGCGAGCTGCCCACTCGACAGTATCGTAGCCGTCGGGACCCTCCGCCGTATCCAAGGTAAAGGTGCCCTCAGAGTTGAACTCACCCCGGGTATCCTGTAGCACCACCGCGTACCCATAGCTGGCGAAGTAATAGGCCATATGCGCTCGCTGCGCTTCCTCAGGCGTGAATTCGCCCGGAATAATTGGCGTGGGAATCTTGCCGTAGGGAGTACGTTGCAGCAGAGTGGGAAATTTTCCGGGCAGAACCTGCCCGTCTTTCGCGGGCAAATAGATGTCTGTGGCTAATCGCACTCCATCTCGCATTGGAAGCATGACGTTTCTTTCGATGACAACGCCATCGGGTCCCCATGTATCACTGGGCACGCTCTGCGAGCGAGCCACAGCAGCGGAAACCAGAAGCAGTGCGAGAGAACCTAAAACGCGGACAATTATTCGCTTCCTGATCATTGCTATCCCTGATTCTTTCTTACAATTCTTACTGACACTCACTAATCCAGCACTGACTATGCCCGATTGGAGATGCCATTAAACCTATTGATTAGATGTGAGTTCGATTTTCAATACCCGCCAGCTAAGCTCTTGTGCGGCATATACAGTATTTTCATTCGGGCAAGCAACAGCGTGAACCCAGTTGAAGTCCTCGGGGCCGCGACCGGGCTTCCCGAACCAGCCTAGTTCCTTACCATTCAAATCGATTTTATAAACTTGATTGATGCTGCCGACATAAATGACTTGATGCTCGCCGGGCGTGATGCAGAGCGACCACGGCGGGTGCGGATAATGCCACAGATGCAACAACTCTCCATTGCTATCGAAGACCTGGATTCGAGAATTCCCGCGATCATCTACATAAATCTTCCCCTGATTATCAGTCACGATACTGTGTGGCGTGTTAAATTGCCCGGGGTTGGTGCCGCGATCTCCCCAGTATTTTAAAAGATTGCCGTCTTTATCGAACTTTACTACCCGCGAATTACCGTAGCCGTCGGTCACGAAGATATCGCCCGCTTTGTCCCAGGTAACATCCGTGGGTTGGTAGAAATTTTCCCCGGCGCGCACAGCGTATTGCACCACATGCGTGAGGTAAGTCCACGCTTCTGGTTGAGTTCCCAGAACCATCTGAATCCGCTTTTGCGGATCGACCTCGACCACGAGGTCAGCCCCGGCGTCGATGTACCACAGATCGCCTTGCGGGTCGAATCGGATAGCGTGCGGAGCTTCGAACATCGAAGACCCGTCCGCGAGAGAGCCCATATAGTGACCATCCTGGCCAAACTCCATTAGCGGATGATTTCCTCGGTTACCAACCCAGATATCGCCCTTGGGATCTACAGCCACCGCGATCGCCTGTGCCATATAGACGTTCGGCGGAAGTTTGAAAAAATTGGGGATCACTTGGTAGGCCAGTTTCGGGGCTGTTTCAACATTTTGATCTTGCTGTGCGAAAACCGGAAGCGCCAGCAGAAAGACCAATACGCCAAGTTGTTTCATAGTTTTTTCCTCCCCGAACGCGAGGCGCACCGATAAGCCAGGAGTCAGCAAGCGAGCTACAATCCAGCACCGCAATGGTGGCGATGGCTCACTTTACCCAAACTGTCTCGCCTTCAGGCAGCAACCTGAGAGGGATTCACGCCGAGACGATGGTCTTTTTACACAGAACAACCCATTAAAAAAGCAGCTTCAAGGCAAATTGAAGCTCCCTGTTCGGTGTCTCCGTACTCGTAACCTGCCCGAAGCCCCCCACCGGGTTTCCGTCAGCACCGATAGGTTCCATGTTGTCGATAGGCGGCGCAAAGTTTACGTGATTGAAAAGGTTGAACGCATTGGCTTGGAATTGGAGAGTCACCCTCTCAGACACGGCAAAGTTTTTCAAAAGCGAAAAGTCCACGTTGGACTCACCGGGACCGACAATCCGGTTCCGCTTGAGAGTTGCCGGGCCAGTGCCCAGAAGGTTGATGCAAGTGGGATAGGCGAACGAATGATCGCAACCGAGAGGCGGCGCCGCGTTGTAGAAGGCCAGACTGGGCGCTTGCTGGTTGATGAAGCAGTTCGGATTTAGATATTGTACGTTGTTTGGGCTTGTAATCTTGCAGCCAGGCACGAGTTGCGGGACCGCCAGCGGCTCGCCATTGAGTTGCCCCATGGGGTCTCCTTCCAAACCATCAAGAGGCCAAAGCGGGACTCCGTCGCTCAATGTCACGATTCCGCCGACCTCCCATCCCTTCACAGCTTGGCTTAGAAGCCCGGAAACCGAAGATTTCGTGGGAATGTCCCAGATCGCATTAATGACTAGGCTCCGGCCAACATTGAAGTCCGACGGCCCTTTAGTCAGCGACAGATCCCACCATGGAATCGTTGGAGTTACATTCGAAGCATAGTTGTCGCCAGCGAAGCTGCTCGAGGACGTGTCCAGCGATCGCTGCCACGTAAATGAACCTTGAATGTAAAGACCATGACTCATCTTCCTGACAGCGCTGAGCGTCATCGCTCGGTACCACGCTTGCGCTTGCCACACCGTGGATTGAATCAAGGCAGTGTATGGATTGATCAGCAATCCGGGAACGATCGCCGTAGGGTTCGTGCTGAACGTGGGCGCAAGTCCTAAGTTGATGTCTGTTTGGCTGCATGGGTTATTGGGATAACTCGGCGAAACCAGGCAGCCGGCGCCACCCACTTGCACATTCGAAGAGTTGATATACGTGGGGAATAAATACCCAGCCTGGGTCTTGTACGGAAACACCGTGTTCAGTTCGTCCGTTTGGAAGGGATTATGGATTCCTCGCGATCCCAAATAGGCAGCCGTTATCGAGAAATTGGGAGAAATCTGACGCTGGACGTTAACGTTCCACTGTAACGTGTAGTTCAGACCCGGGTTTGGCTGCACGTAATTAACGCGCTTGGGCGGAGTGGTCCCGAAGGTTTGCTCCAGCGGGAGGATTCCATTCGGGAAAATTCCCTGGCACGTCGGGGCGGGAGCCCCCGGTTGGCCGATTGTGGCGAGTGTTGTGGCATCGAGGTTATTGCAGTTAAGGTCAACTTCGGTGCCCGATGGAGCGGTCTGGAGAGTGTTCAGGCCGAGTTCATATGGCAATGGCAGAACATCGAACATTCCAACCCCGCCGCGAACGGACGTTTTGCCCGAGCCAAAAGGATCCCAAGCGAAGCCGACTCGCGGCATCCAGTCGTTCGCAGTCGGATTGCTCTCGAATACCTTTGTCCGAAACCCGGGACAACCAGCCGGAGTAGGCGTCTGGCAACTGGACGGATTGGTATACAGGAAAGGTATCGAAAAGAACGGCGGACTTACTTCCTTCGGAATTGTATTCATCTCATAGCGGACGCCCAGTTCCCAAGTCAGCCTGGGAGTCATCCGATACGTGTCCGTGAGGTATCCGGCGAAAATGTTGGTCTCGAAATTGTGCCAAACGGGCAAGAGCGTGACTGGCGCCCTGTTGGGCATCCGGATCTCCGCGGGAATATTCTGGAGTTGAGTGATGGCACTTGAATAGGAAACGCTGCCGTTTCCGCCGCCGGGCCCTGTGATGAAATCATCCCAGTTGCGGATGTACATAAAGCCGAGTTTAAAATCGTGACTTCCCGCTGTCTTATCCAAGTCATCGTATGCCTGGATCAAACCCTGTCCCTCAAAGAAACCACCGCCGGGATTGAACCCACCAAACCCTCCCAGTCCGGCCGCTCCTCCCCCTCCAGCGAGTCGGCTTGTACCCGGTGCGGTCAGGGGTTGACCTGGCAGGATGCTGAAGGACGTGTCCACCATCCCCGCTGCGAGAGGGGTTCCCTTAATGACTGCGATCGACGGACTCCCCAGATCGGATTCACTCACTCCTAGCCGGACGACGTTGACGAGCGATGGCGAGAAAACGTGAGTCTCTTCGAATGCATACGCGAAATGTGGAACCGTGAAGCCGCTGAGGGAGGCGTTCTGGGCATCGGGCTTTTCCCACAGTGAGTGATCCTGATACCAAGTGATATCAGCGTGATCGCTCGACGAAATGTTGTAGTCGAGGCGAAGGGTTTCAAAATTGCCGCTGACGATTTGCTTGGCATCAAACACGTATCGACCGACATTGGCATTAACAAGGGGAATGCCTGCTGACGGCAAACGCATCAAGGAATTGATCAGTTTCGACTCGGTGTTGTCCACACAGAATCCCGCCACCCCTGGAGCCATATTCGTCATGTTGGGATACGGACATGCCCCTGTCCACGGGCCCCATGTTTGAGTCGCGCCGCTCGAATTTGTGTATGTCGCCGACCCGTTGGGACCGAGTATGTTCCCCTTAGCGTCGTAGAAAATCCCCTTCCGTGCGTTTGCCGTGAGCACATTCGTCCGGGAAGGAATTGCTTGAGATTGGCGGATCCCCTCGTAATTGCCGAATATGAATAGCTTCCTACGTAGGATCGGGCCGCCTAGCGAGGCACCGAATTGGTTGCGGACAAAATTTCCCTTTTGCAATTTGCTGAGATTTTCGAAATAGTTCGGCGCGTCGAAATAGCTATTCCGCAGGAATTCGTAGCCGCTGCCGTGCCATTGGTTTGTCCCGGACTTGGTGACGGCATTGATCACTCCGCCGGAAGTAAAGCCATATTGCGCGGAATAATTCGTGGTCAACACGCTGAATTCCTGAATCGCGTCCACACCCGTGTTGGCGCCCAGAACATTGCCTGGTCCGGCATTTGAATAGTCATTTACGATGAGCCCGTTGAGGCGATACACGTTCTGGGTCGACCGGTTGCCATTGATAGACTCCTGGGTTCCCAGCCCGCGCAGGTCGCCGCCCGGTTGGGTGACCGCTTCGTGTACTCGGTTCTTCTCCACGCCGGGTTGCAACTCGGCAAGCGAGGACCAATCGCGGCCGTTCAGCGGCAAACTCACCACTTGCGACTGAGTTACTTCGCCCGAAATCGTGGGGCTACTCAGGTCGACAGTGGCAGCCGCGTTGGTAACCGTCA
>Ga0134126_10013386_pt1 | contig 10364 bp, 8 predicted proteins | sample KB31752_FD_96881 | JGI IMG/M metagenome (GOLD analysis project Ga0134126, IMG submission 96881) | Terrestrial soil microbial communities with excess Nitrogen fertilizer from Kellogg Biological Station, Michigan, USA - KB3-175-2 | ecosystem: Environmental > Terrestrial > Soil > Unclassified ...
CTGGCGCGACATCTTCGCGGCGACCCGCTCGGCGTTCGCCGGCGACACCCGGCCGCTGCTGCGCCTGGTGGCCGAGACCGAGACGCTGGACGGTCCGAACGGCGACCCGCGCCAGTTCGCCGAGTCGCTCTACCTGTCGGTGATCTGCCACGACTATCCGGAGCTCTGGCCGGCGGGGACGCCGGTCTCGCAGCGCGAGGGGTTCATCCGCTCGGCGCTCGCCGCCTATTCGCCGGGCACCTTCGCGCCGTTCACGGCCCAGGAATGGACGGGACTCGACTACGAGGGCGCCCTCGCCTGCCGGAACTGGCCGCCGGCCGCGTTCCCCGACCCGCCGGTGTCGCCCACGGCGCCGTACCCGCACGTGCCGACGCTGATCCTGAACGGCGACCTCGACACCATCACGCCGCTCACCGACGCCCGGGTGGTCGCGTCGCGCTTCCCCGACAGCACCCTCGTCGTCATGCAGAACAGCGGCCACGTGACGGCGCTCGAGGATCAGAACGACTGCGCGTCGATCATCTATGAGCGCTTCGTCGCAGACCTCAGTCCGGGCGATACGTCCTGCGCGCACCGCACGCCGGAGGTGCGCGTGGTGCCGAAGTTCCCGCTCTCGCTCTCCGGCATGGCGCCGGCAACGCCGTCTCCCGGAGACGAGTCGACGCTCCGCGACCGCCGCATCGCGGCCGCGGGCGCCGCCGCGGTTGCCGACGTGCTGCAGCGATGGTGGGCGAACGTGAGCGGCAGCGGGGTCGGCCTGCGCGGCGGCACCTGGTCGTACTCGGGCGGGAACTTGACGACGTTCGCCCTGCACAATGTGGCCTTCGTGCCGGGCGTGAAGGTGAGCGGCACCGTCCGCTGGAACTATTCGACCGGCCGGGTGCGCGCGACCGTCGTCAGCCGCGCCGGCGGCACGGTCGAGCGGCTGCGGATGGCGTGGTCGCTGCAGGTGCGCGCGGCCCGCGGCCGTCTCGCCGGCAGCGCGAACGGCCGCACGCTGCGCCTTCACATGCTCGCGCCGTAGGCGTGAATAACGGGGTCTGACCCGTTTATTCAGGCAGGGGGATGTGGAACTCGAGCGTCGTGCCGTTCCCCGGGGAGGACGTGACCTGGAGCGCGCCGCCCGCGGCGCGGAGGCGCTCGCGGGTGGTCTCGAGGCCGATGTGCATCGCTCGGCGCGAGCGGCGCTGGTTCGTGCGGAAGCCGCGGCCGTCGTCGGCCACACGGCCGTGCAGCGCGCCGCGCCGCTCGCCCAGCCGGATCACCACGTGCTTCGCCCGGGCGTGGCGACGGATGTTGATGAGCGCCTCGCGCACCGTGCGGTAGACGAGCGTCTCGACCTCGCCCGGATACCGCCGCGAGCGCGTCCGCACGCTCACCTCGGCGCCCGTCTCGCGCGCCAGCGCCGCCGCCAGGTCGCGGATCGCCGCCGACAGGCCGGCCGCCTCGAGCAGCTGCGGCCGCAGCTCGAACGTGAGCCGGCGGGTGCGCTCGGTGGCGTCGGCGAGCACCTTGCGCGCCGCCGCGATCGCCTCGCGGGCGGCGTCGATGTCGGCCTGGCGCAGGTGGCGGTCGCAGCGGTCAAGCTCGAGCAGCGACGCCGTCATGACCTGGATCGTGTCGTCGTGGAGCTCGGCGGCGATCCGGCCGCGCTCCTCGTCTTCCGCCCGGATCATGCTCTCGAGCAGCGCCTGGCGGCGGCTCTCGGCCTCGCGCAGCTGCCGCGACATGTCGCGCTCGACCGTCACGTCGCGGTAGTTCAGGACGATGCCGCGCACGGCCGGCTCGTGCAGCAGGTTCGTGGCGACGCCCGTCACGGTGCGCCACGACCCGTCCTTGTGGCGGAGCCGGAACTCGGCCTCGATCTGCTCTCCCGGGCGGTCGTGCAGCTCGGCCAGGATCTCGCGCGCGTGGGCGGCGTCCTCGGGCCCCATCAGGTCGATCGGCGTGCGCCCCTCGAACCACTCCGGCGGGCGGCCGACGACGGCGCCCATGCTCGGGTTCTGGTAGACGACGACGCCGCGCTCGTTCACGATCGTGACCGCCTCGCCCGCGTGCTCGACGAGCGCCTTGAACAACCGCCCGGCCCGCTCGGCGATCTCGTAGGAGGTGCGCTCGTCGGTGACGTCGACGACGATGCCATGGACGAGCGGCTCGGCCTCGGGGTCGTCCCGCAGGAGCAGCGACCGCTCGTGGATCCAGCGCACGCGGCCGTCCGGCAGCACGACCCGGTACTTGTCGCTCGGCGGAGCACCGGTGCGGTTGAACTCGTCCGCCCTTGCCACCGCCCGCTCGCGGTCTTCCGGATGAACGCGCTCCGCCCAGACGCCGTAGCCGCTCGACCACTCGGCGCGCGTGCAGCCGAAGATGCTCTCGATCTGCGCGCTCACCCACACCGAGGTGCCGTCCAGCCGGTCGACGTAGAACGCAGCCGGAAGCGTCTCGATCAGGGCGGCCCAGGGTGGTTCCGGGTCGCCGGCGGGTGCGTAGGGGTCGTCGGTCGTGGCGCCGCCTTTGGGACGTGTCATGTTCTCACGCGCCCGCCGCGCTGCCATCACCCGGATCGGGTAGTCCCGGCTGCAGGCATGCCGCGCACGGGCGTCCGGCGCCGCTCCACGGCCGCCGGATGCGGGCGGCGGACGTCCCACGCGAGGCCGGTGCGCTCGAGCCCGCGGATGACGAGCCCGGTGACGTCCGGTCCCGAGCCCATCCCGTGGTAGGCGGCGGCCGGAAAGGCGTGGTGGTTGTTGTGCCAGCCCTCGCCGAAGGCGAGCACCGCGATCAGGCGGTTGTTGCGGCTCTCGTCGCCGGTCGCGAACGGCTGCGATCCGAAGGCGTGGCAGATCGAGTTCACCGCGAACATGGAGTGGTTGTGGATCGCGATGCGGACGATCCCGCCCCACAGCAGCCCGCGCCATCCGTCGATCACGGCCGGCACCGCCAGGCCGAGCGCCAGCCACAGCACCGACGTGCGCTCGATCGCCATGACCACCGGGTCGTCCAGCAGCCGGCGGCAGTAACGCTCGCGCTTCGCCGGGCTGACGGAGAAGATCCAGCCGACGTGCGCGTGCAGCAGGCCGTCGACGGGGGAGTGCGGGTCCCCATCGCGATCGGCGTGGGCGTGGTGCTCGAGGTGGCGGGCGGCCCAGTCGATCGGGCGGCTGGGGACGGCCATCGCTCCGGCCGCGAGCGCCGCGCCGGCGATCCACGGCTTCGTGCGGAAGCTGCGGTGGGTGAGCAGGCGGTGGTAGCCGAGCGACGTCCCCAGGCCGGTGATCACCGAGAACGTCACCAGCAGGACAAGATCGACCGGCGCGAGTGCCCGCTGCCACAGCGCCCACATGGCGTAGCCGACCCCGATCAGCGGGCCGACGACGAACACGGCGATCGCCGCCCGCACGACGACCGGCGCCAGGCGCCGCTCGAGCGTCTTCACGAGCGCGAGCGCCGCCAGCACGGCGACGACGGGGACGACCGCCGTCATGCCGTCTGCCGCTCGGCCCGCATCGCGACGACGCCGAGCGCGAGCGTGATCGGCCCGACCAGGAGGTGGAACACGTTCTCGCCCCGGTCGAGCCGCAGGCCGAAGGGGTGGTGGACGGCGAGTCCGAGCACCGCGAGCGCGGTGTAGAAGACGCCGAAGGCGAGCGTCAGCTGCGCGTAGCCGCGATCGCTCATGCCGCGGCCTGCGAGGACGAGCATCACCGCGCCCCAGGCGACGTGGATGAAGGCGTGACGCGGGTCCGAATTGGCGAAGCGGCTCGGGAGCTGGTTCGAGGCGTTCCCGCTCCAGTCGAGCGCCCACGACACGAGCCCCTGCCCGAGCAACGTGGCCCCGAGGATCAGCAGGTACGGCCGCAGCGTCGGCGTCATGTCGGCTCCGCGTCGCGCCGAAGCGACGCCGCCGAGGCGGCCCCGAATCCGGCCAGGCCGGCGGTCAGCCCCACGGCCCAGACCCAGGTCGAGATCCCGCCGTCGAACTTGGCGTGGTGCACGAGCGAGGCGACCGCCGCCGTCGCCACGAGCACGAGCGAGCTCCAGGCGAAGGGCCGCACGGCCTCGCGGCGGCACTCGTTGGCCGCCAGCGCGGCGCCGAGCGCGAACGCCAGGAAGATGGCGGCGTAGGTGCGGGCGAGCACGGCCGTGAGCGCCCACGGCCACATCCGCACGGCCAGGCTCGGCGCCGCCGCGAGGATGACGCCGAGCGCCGCGAAGACGACCGCCTGGGCGATGTAGACCGCGCTCATCCGGTGGCGCCCCGGCCGGGCCGGACGGCCGAGGTGGAGGGCGCGCAGGATCACGATCCCCGCGATCGGCTCGAGCACGTAGGAGACCGTCCACGGATATGGGATGCCGCCGGCGGTATAGGTCGACCAGTACCAGATGGTCGCGGTCAGGAGCAGCGCCGTCACCGCGACGAAGCCGAACAGGAAGATGCGCGCGTCGACCGGGCGGCGGACGGCGGCCGACGCGATCAGGCCGGTCGCTCCCGCCAGGTAGAACGCGGCCACGAAGCGCACGTTGAGCGGCGTCGTCGGCAGCGGGAAGCCCACCACGTGGGCCGGCCGGAAGAGGCCGGTGAGGCCGATGGCGAGCCCCTGCACCGCGCCGATCAGAAGATATGCGCGGAGCCACCACGGCACGCCGGTTGGTGATGGTTGCAACATGGTCGCCGGGTGGCGAGAATACCGCACCTGGTGAACGCTCACCGCCTCCCGCCCGGGCCCGGACCCGCCGGGTCGCTGCGCGTCATGGCAGGCCTCCACCGCGACCCCCTGGCCGTGATGGCCGACCTGCAGCGCCGCCACGGCGATCTGGTGCATTTCCGGATCGGCCCGCAGCACGTCTTCGTCGTCCTGCGCGCCGACCTGATCCGCGAGGTGCTGGTCAAGCACCAGAAGTCGTTCAAGAAGGGCCCGGGCTTCGAGGCCGCGCAGATCGTGCTCGGCAACGGCCTCCTGACGAGCGAGGGCGACTTCCACCTGCGCCAGCGGCGCATGCTGCAGCCTGCGTTCCACCGCCGCCGGGTCGCCGCCTACGCGGACATCATGGTCGACGAGGCGGTGCGTGTCGGTGACGCCTGGGAGGACGGCGCGGTGCGGGATGTCGCCCAGGACATGAGCGGCCTGGCGCTGCGGGTCGTGTCGCGGGCACTGTTCGGCGCCGAGCTCCACGACGACGCCCGCAAGATCAGCCGGGCCGTGGCGGAGGTGGGGGAGTTCTTCGACTACCTGACGGTCGCGCTCCTGCCGGTGCTGCTGCGGACGCCGCTTCCGCGGGTGCGCCGCTTCCGCCGCGGGATCGACGATCTCGAGTCGGCGACGGCCCGGGTGATCGCGGAGCGCCGGTCGGCGGACGGCAACGGCAACGGCGACCTGCTGGCCATCCTGCTCGCCGCCCGTGACGTCGAAGGCGACGGCACCGGGATGAGCGACGAGCAGGTGCGCGACGAGGCGCTGACGCTGATCACCGCCGGGCACGAGACCACGGCGAACGGGCTCACGTGGACGTGGCACATGCTGTCGCAGCACCCCGAGGTTGAGGAGCGGTTCCACGCCGAGCTCGCCGATGTCCTCGGCGGCCGGGCGCCGGAGGTCGGCGATGCCCCGGCGCTGGCGTACACGGAGGCGGTCCTGCTCGAGACGATGCGGCTCTATCCGCCGGCCTGGGGGATCGAGCGGCGGGCGGTGTGCGACCAGCAGATCGGCGGGTACGTCATCCCGGCGCGCGCGGCTGTGCTGATGCCGACGTTCATCGCCAACCGCGACGAGCGGGTGTATCCCGATCCGCTGCGGTTCGACCCGGAGCGGTTCCGTGGCGACGCGGCCGCCGAGCGGCCGGACTGGGCCTACCCGCTGTTCGGCGCGGGTACGCGCAAGTGCATCGGCGTCGGCTTCGCGATGCTCGAGGCGGTGCTGGTGATGGCCGAGCTGGGCCGGCGCTTCCGGCTTCGGCCCGCCCCCGGCCACGACGTCGTGCCGCAGGCACGGGTGTCCCTGCGGCCCCGCGACGGCCTGTGGATGCGTCCCGAGGCGAGGGCGGCATGAGCAGCGGCACCGACGGGCCCGGGATCCGTGAGGCGCTCTGGGGATGGGCAATCTGGGGCCTCGTCGCCGCGACCGTGTTCGTGACCTACGCGCGCCTGCCCGCGTCGGACTTCTACAACGTGACCGGCACAGGCGTGTGGTCGGGGGCGGCCCGGCTGCTCGTCCTGACGGGCTGGCCCATCTCGCTGGCGGCGCTCGCGCTCATGGCCGTCGCCGCCGACCGCCTCCTGGCCGGCCGGCTCGAGCCCGGCACGCGCCGGGCGGTGATCGCGGCGGCGATCGTCACCAGCATCCTCTGCGCCACCGTCGCCGTGCCGGGCGTGATCAAGCAGTCCGACCTCGACGCGAGGCCCGTCAACCTGCTGGCCGGGTCCGGCGTCCTGGCCGCGCTCGGCCTCACGCTCTACGCGTGGCGGCGCACCGGCACGGGGCCTCCGGCCGAGCGCACACGGGGAGATCGGATCGCGCTCTGGGTCGCCGCCGTCTACACGCTGCTCGCGCTGCCGTGGATCTTCGCCAACCTGGGCTTCTACGTCGGCGATGTGCCGGTGCTGCACGCGGTGTTCATGTCGAAGAAGGTGCTGCCCGAGGCGGGGCATCCGCACCTGCGCGCCGTCCATCTGGGAAACCACGAGGGCCTGGACGGCTGGCTGCTCGCGGTAACGGCGCTTCTGCTGCGGCCAGGTCTCAAGCGGATGCGGCAGACGCGGCTGCGCCCCGTGCTGGGCGGCTACCTCGCGCTGCTCCTCTGCTACGGCGTGATGGTGTCGGCGAACGACGGCTGGAACGAGCAGCTGGTGAAGCGCGGGTGGACGTCGCACAACATGCCGAGCGTGCTCAGCCCGGCGCTCAACTACGGGACGGGCATCCTGATCGTCGCCGCCGTCGTCGTCTACCTGGTGGCGTTCCGGGTGCGGACGCGGGTGGAGGAGCCGGTGCTCGCTTGACCGCGGCGGCGGCCTTGGCGACGATGCCCTCCGCATGAGCGAGCGCGTCGATCCTGTCCTCGTCCACGCCGACGGTTCCGCGGTCTTCCACCGCGAGCTAGACCGCGGCTATCCGCTGATCGAGCGGGGCGAGGGCATGTGGCTGATCGACGCCGACGGCAACCGCTACCTCGACGCGGTCGGCGGCGGCGCGATGGTGGCCTCGCTCGGCGCCGGGGCGGCCGATGTCGTCGCGGCCGCCGCGGCTCAGCTGGGGCGGCTCGGCTTCATCTACAACCAGCAGTTCACGAGCCCGGCGCAGGAGCGCCTGGCCCGGGAGCTGGTTGCGCTCGCCCCCGGGTTCGCCCGCGTCCACTTCACGAGCGGCGGCGCGGAGGCGAACGAGACGCTCCTGCGTCTCGCCCGCGCCTACCACGTCGAGCGCGGCGAGCCGGAGCGGTGGAACGTGATCTCGTTCGCCCAGGCCTACCACGGCCCGACCATGGCCACGCTGGCGCTGACGGGGCGGCCGGGCCTGCAGGGGCCGAACCGGCCCTACCTGCCCGGGTTCATCCACGTCCCGCCGCCGACGCGCCGGTTCGACCCGACCGGCGAGCGCACGCTCGCGGCCATCCGCGCCGCGATCGCCGAGCACGGCGCCGGCACGATCGCGGCGTTCTTCTGTGAGCCGGTGTCGGCCGCGGCGATGCCGGCCCTCCGGCCGCCCGACCGCTTCTGGGAGGGCCTCGAGGAGCTGCGCCGCGAGCACGGCTTCCTCGTCTGCCTGGACGAGGTCGTGACCGGGATGGGCCGCACCGGCTCGTGGTTCCATGCCCAGCAGCTGCCGCTGCAGCCGGACATCGTCTCGACCGCCAAGGGGCTTGGAGCGGGGTACGCACCGGTCGCCGCCGTGCTCTGCCGCGAGCACATCTACGAGGCCGTCGCCGCGGGATCGCGCAGCTTCGAGCTCGGCCACACCTGGGACGGCGCGCCGCTCTCGTGCGCGGTCGGGCTCGCCGTGGTCGAGCACCTGCGGCGCGAGCGGCTGGTCGAGCGGGTGGCGGCGCGCGGCCCGGAGGTGCGGGCGGCGCTGGCCGAGGCGCTTGCAGACAGCCCGGTCGTCGCCGAGGTGCGCGGGCAGGGGTTCCTGCTCGGCATCGAGTACGCCGACCCGGCCGACGGCAAGTCGTTCCTCGACCCGGCGCTGCGGTTCGCGCCGCGCATCGATCAGGAAGCGCTGCGCCGCGGCCTCATCGTCTACTCGACGCAGCCGACCGCGGACGGCTACGCCGGCGACCAGACCCTGCTCGCCCCGGCGTTCAACGCGACCGACGCGGAGCTCGAGACGATGGTCGAGCGGATGGCGGCGACGATCGCCGCGGTGCACGCCGAGACGTTCGCCGAAACCCGCTAGCGGTCAGGCGTCCGCCGCGGCCGGCTGTGGCACCCGCCACAGGATCCAGGCCACCGGCGAGATCACGATGATGGTCGCCCCGACGGCGAGCGCCCCGACCCCCGCCGACTCGAGGCCGTAGCCGCCGATGAGCGCCAGGCTCGCGCCGAGCAGGGCGGCGACGAGGTCGTTGAACCCGAGCAGCTTGCCTCGCTCCTCGGGCGCAGTGCAGTCGGCCATCTGCGCGGTCGCGGCGACGAAGGAGATGTTCCAGCCGATGCCGAGACCGAACAGGAGGACGGCCGTCATCGGCACGGTTCCGACCCACTGCAGGCCGAGCGTCGATGCGCCCATCACGACCAGGCCGATGCTCAGGGCGGGCGTGCGGCCGATGCGGTCGATCAGCGCGCCGACGACGAGCACGAGCGCGTACATGCCGAGCACGTGGGCGCCGATGATCGGGAAGACGGAGTCCTGCGAGTGGTGGTGCACCTCGACCACGACGTATCCGGCCAGGTTCATCACCGAGACCATCACGCCGAAGCTGGCGAGGCTCGCGATCATCGCCGGGATGACGCCGGGCCGGCGGACGATCTCGGCCAGCGGCGCGGCGGCAGGCGGCGGGCCGTCGCCGGCGCGGTCGGAGAGCATCTGCCCGATCACCCGCGTGTCCGGGCGGACGAGCAGCACGATCGTCAGCGCGATGAGCGCGATGACCGCCGCCGAGAGCCACGGAACCGTCAGCTCGGCCGCGTCGAGCTTGCGGTCGGCGAACATCGGGCTGAACACCGCCGGTCCCAGCACCGCCCCGATCACGGCCCCGGACAGCACGTAGGAGATCCCGCGCGCCCGCCGCGCCGCGACGTACATGTCGCCGGCCGCCGCCCGGATCAGGAGCGATGTCGCCTGGCCCATGCCGATCAGGATGAAGCCGAGCAGGAGCAGCGGCACCGAGGACGTGTGGGTCGCGAGCGCCGTCAGCGCGCACCCGGCCGCCAGGGCGACGAAGCCGGCCGCCAGCACCGGACGGCGTCCGCGCCGGTCCATCGTCCGGCCGGCGACGACGGCCGTCAGGCCCGACGACGTGAGGAAGATGGCCGGGCCGAGGCCGAGCAGCCCGCGCTCGCCGGTGACGAGCACGAACGTGATGGACGAGACCGCTGACGCCAGCTGCAGCACGACCGAGTTCACGGCCGTGACGCTCGCGAGGATCAGCGTATTCCGGCGCACCGTCCGGTCGAGATCGGCCATGCGCATAGCCTCGCAGATCGCGCGGCGGCGCCTATGATCGATGCCGTGCCCGGATCCACGCCGATCGAGCTCGACGCCGCCGGCCGCACCGTCGCGGTGTCCAGCCCGGACAAGGTCTTCTTCTCCGAACGCGGGGAGACGAAGCTCGACCTGATCCGCTACTACCTCGCCGTCGAGGCCGAGGTCATGCGCGCGCTGGGCGGCCGGCCGGTGCTGATGGAGCGGTATCCGAACGGGGCCGGCGGGACGTCGTTCTTCCAGAAGCGCGTGCCCGCCAACGCGCCGGAGTGGCTGGAGACGACGACGGTGCAGACGCCGAACGGCACGCCCTCGCGCGCGCTCGTCGTCGCGGATGTCGCCCACCTCGCCTGGGCGGTGAACCTGGGCTGCCTGGGCTTCCACGTGTGGCCGTACCACGCCGACGACCCCGACCACGCCGACGAGCTGCGCATCGATCTCGACCCGTCGCCAGGCGTCACGTTCGACATGGTGCGCGAGGCGGCCGCCGAGACGAAGCGGCTGCTCGACGACGTGGGCCTCCTGGGCGGGCCGAAGACCACGGGAAGAAACGGCATCCACATCTACGTCCGGCTCGAGCCGCGCTTCGACGCGTTCGCCGTCCGCTCCGCCGCCGTCGCCCTGGCGCGGGAGCTGGAGCGGCGCCGGCCCGACCTGATCACCGCGGCGTGGTGGAAGGAGGAGCGGGGCACGCGCGTCTTCTGCGACTTCAACCAGAACGCGCCGCAC
>Ga0134126_10013387_pt1 | contig 10364 bp, 9 predicted proteins | sample KB31752_FD_96881 | JGI IMG/M metagenome (GOLD analysis project Ga0134126, IMG submission 96881) | Terrestrial soil microbial communities with excess Nitrogen fertilizer from Kellogg Biological Station, Michigan, USA - KB3-175-2 | ecosystem: Environmental > Terrestrial > Soil > Unclassified ...
AGCCGCCGGTGGCGCTGGCGCCACGCGGCGCCGCGTTGCCGCGCGAGCTGTCGCTCGCTGCCGACAAGGTGCGCCACACCATCCATCGCGCGATCGCTGCCGTCACCGACCACATCGAGAAATTCCGCTTCAACAGCGCGGTGGCGCGCATCCGCGAGCTCACCAACGCGCTCGAGGAGATGAGCGACGGGCCGGGCGCCGGCGCCGTCATGCGCGACGGCGTCGAGACGGCGGTGCGCCTCATCGGCCCGATGATGCCGCATCTGGCCGAGGAGCTGTGGCACCTGCTCGGCCACGATACGCTGCTCGCCGATGAGCGCTGGCCCGAGGCCGACCCGGCACTCGTCGTCGAGGACACCGTCACTGTCGCCGTGCAGGTCAACGGCAAATTGCGCGCCACCATCGAGCTGCCGCGCGACGCCACACAGGGGGAAGCTGAGAGCGCGGCGTTGGCGCAGCCGCAGGTGCAGCGCGCGATGGAGAGCAAGCCGGCGCGCAAAGTGATCGTCGTGCCCAACCGGATCGTCAATGTCGTGGTCTAGGCGAGCATTGCTCTTGCTCCTGCTGCCGCCGCTCGCCGCGTGCGGCTTCAGCCCGCTCTATGCCGAGCGCGAGGAAACGGAAGAGCCGGGACTGGCCGCGATCAAAATCCTGCCGATCAAGGACCGCATCGGCCAGATGCTGGAGATGGCGCTGCGCCAGTCGTTCAACCCGAGCGACCGCGCGGTCGAGACGCAATACACGCTCGCCGTCAGTCTCTCGGTAACGCGCTACGATCTCGGCATTCAGCGCGACGCAACGGCAACGCGCGGCCGCGTTGATGTCTACGCGACGATCCAGCTTAAGGAAGGAAAAAGCGACAAGTTCATCTATTCCAGCCGCGCGCAGTCGACGAGTTCGTTCAACATCCTCGATGATGCGTATTCGGCGCAGGTTGCCGAGGACGACGCGCGCGTGCGCTGCGTGCGCGACTTGACCGACGAGATCCGCGCGCGCATGGCCCTGTTCCTGCGCAGCCGCCGCGTCGCCGGATGAGGCCGGCATGAAGCTGGCGCCGCCGCGCGTCGCGGCGTTCCTCGCCACGCCCGACGCGGCCATGCGCGCGGCGCTGGTCTACGGGCCCGATGCCGGGTTGGTGCGCGAGCGCGCCGACCGCATCGCCGCGGCGATCTGTCCCGATCTGCGCGACGCTTTTCGTGTCGCCGACCTCACCGCGGCGGCGCTGCTTGCCGATCCGGCGCGGCTCAACGACGAGGCGGCGGCGCTGAGCCTCGTCGGCGGCCGGCGCGTCGTGCGCGTGCGCGACGCCGGCGACGCGGCCGGCGCGCTGTTCGAGCGCTTTCTCGCGGACCCGCCGCCCGGCGACAGCATGCTCGTCGTCGAGGGCAGCGAGCTCGCCGCGCGCTCCAGCCTGCGCCGCGCGTTCGAGGACGCGGCGATCGCGGTCGCCATCGCGTGCTATGCCGACGGGCGCCGCGAGCTCGAGGAGCTGGTGCGCGAGGTGCTCGGCGCACAGCGCGTCGCGATCGACAGCGACGCCATGGGATATCTCGTCGGCCATCTCGGCGGCGATCGGCTGGCGAGTCGGCGCGAGCTAGAGAAGCTCGCACTCTTCGCCGGCGACGGCGGCCGCGTCGGCCTCGCCGAGGCGATGCAATCGGTCGGCGACAGCGCCGCCATGACCATGGACGACATCGTCTATGCCGCCGCCGAGGGCGACGCCAAAGCGCTCGAGCGCGCGCTGATGCGCGCCTTTCTCGAAGGCGAGATGCCGGTGAGCGTGCTGCGCGCGCTGATGCGGCATTTCCAGCGCCTGCATCTGGTGCAGTCGCGCATCGCCGCCGGGGCTGGTGACGACGAGGCGCTGCGCAGCTTGCGGCCGCCGCTCTTCTTCAAGCTGCAGGACCGCTTCAAGCGCCAGCTTCGCACGTGGTCGCAGGCGCGCGCCGGGCAGGCGCTCACGCTGCTGACGCAGGCCGAGATCAACGCCAAGAGCACGGGATTGCCGGCGGAGGCGATCTGCCGCGACGCGCTGCTGCGCATCGCCCGCGGCGCACAGAGCACACAGACACGCCGCGCGAACTAGCCTAGGTGGGTCATGCAGCATGATTCCACTGCGTTATGCCGGGAAGCCGTAAAGCGCCGCCGGATTCTCCACCAGGATCTTGTGGCGGATCGCTTCGGACGGCGCCCAGACGCTCAGCAGATCGAGCAGCTCGCCGTCATCAGGCATGGCGCCGTTGATATTGGGATGCGGCCAGTCGCTGCCCCAGACGCAGCGCTCGGCGGCGGCGCCGATCAGCGCGCGCGCCAGCGGCGTGACATCGGCATAAGGATGCCCGGCGCTGGAGCAGCGGTAGCCGCACAGCTTGACCCAGCCGCGGCCGCTGTCGATCAGCTTGCGCAGCGCGCGCAGCGAGGGATTGTTCGGGCCCCATGCAGTCATAATGGAGCCCATATGGTCGACCACGACGGGCGCCGGCAGCTTCTCGAGGATCGGCGCCAGCTCGCCGAGCTGCTTGCCTTCGACATAGACCTGCACGTGCCAGCCCAGCGGCGCGACGCGGCGCGCGATCGACTCGAGCGCGTTGCGCGACGGGCCGCCCATGCTGATGAGGTTGAAGCGTACGCCGCGGACGCCGGCGGCATCCATCTGCTTCAACTGCGCATCGGTTACGAAAGCGTCGACGACCGGCGACCATGCGGCAGCGCTTCCCAAGCTCCGCCATGGCGTCGAGCGAGCAGCGGTTGTCGGTGCCATAGACGCTGGGATGCACGATCACCATGCGCTCGATGCCGAGCGCGTCGGTCATCGCGCGATATTGCGGCACCAGCGCGGGCTGCGGCGTATAGCCGCGTGTGCTCGCCAGCGGATATGCCGATGGCGGCCCGAAGATGTAGAAATGGCAGTCGCAGGATTTTGCCGGCGCCCGGTTCTTGGGCGGCGTGGTTGTCCGCGGTGCAGGCGGGGCGGTCGGCATCAATGTGCTCCCTTGGCTCGAGAGCGCGCAGGCACGCTTCTTAGGCCATACCGCCCGGCCGCGGCGGCGGCGCGTTGCTGAGCCGGCGTAGCACGTCGTCGAGCTGCTCCAATGTGCGGTAGTGCACAGTGAGCGCGCCGCCTTGGCCGTCGAAGGCGATGCTGACCTTGAGGCCCAAGAGCTGCGTCAGCTCGCGCTCCAGCGCCGCGGTGTCAGCGAGCTTGGCAGCCGCCGGCGCCTGCTCAGCCGTGCTGACGGCTTTTTCCTTCGCCATCTTGGCGAGGCGCTCCGTCTGGCGCACATTGAGGCCGCGACGCACCACCTCCTCCGCCAGCGTCGACGAGTCCTCCGCCATCAGCAGCGCGCGCGCATGGCCGGCGGTGAGGCGGCCGTCCTCGAGCATCTGACGCACCGGCGGCGGCAGCCCCAAAAGGCGCATCGTATTGGTGATATGGACGCGGCTCTTGCCGACGACGCGCGCCAGATCCTCTTGCGTGTGGTGGAATTCCTCGAGCAGACGGCGGTAGCCCTCTGCTTCTTCGAGCGGCGACAGATCCTGGCGCTGCACATTCTCGACCAGCGCCACCTCGAGCATCTCGCGGTCGGCGAGCTCGCGGACGATGACCGGGACTTCGTGGAGCTGCGCTGCTTGTGCCGCGCGCCAGCGCCGCTCGCCAGCGACAATCTCATAAGCGTCGGCGATGTCGGGGTGCTTGCGCACCAGCAAGGGCTGCAGGATGCCTTGCGCGCGGATCGAGTCGACGAGCGAGGCCAGGCTCTCCTCGTCGAAATATTGGCGCGGCTGAAAGCGGCCGGGATGGAGCTGCTCGATCGGCACGTTGCGCTGGCTGCGCGCCGCTTCGCCCGCGGGGCCGGGCGCGGCCTCTTGCGTTTCTTCGGCGAAGAGAGCGGAGAGCCCGCGGCCGAGACCGCGCCGGCGCGGGTCCTCGCTCATGCCGCGGTGAGCCGCAGCCGCTCGCGCCGCAGCACCTCCCCTGCCAGATGCACGTAAGCCTGCGCGCCGGGACAGCGGAAATCGTAGAGCAGCACCGGCTTGCCATGCGACGGCGCCTCGGAGATGCGCACGTTGCGTGGAATCACGGTTTCGTAGACCTTGTCGCCGAAATGGTCGCGCACATCGGCGGCGACCAGATCGCTCAAGTTATTGCGTTTGTCGAACATTGTTAATACCACCCCTTGTATCTCCAAGGTTGGATTGAGGTGGCGTTTGACGCGCTCGATCGTCCGAACCAAGTGGCTCAGCCCTTCCAGGGCGTAGAACTCGCATTGCAGCGGCACCAGCACGGCATGCGCGGCGACCAGCGCGTTGAGCGTCAACAGACCGAGCGAGGGCGGGCAATCGATCAACACGTAATCGAAAGGAAGCGTCTCGGCCTTGGCGGTCAGCGCATCGCGCAGACGATACTCGCGGCGCTCGGCACCCACCAGCTCGATCTCGGCGCCCGAGAGGTCGACCGAGGCGGCAACGACCGCCAGATGCGGCACCGTCGTCGGCACTGTCGCCGCCTTGATGGCGCGGCTTCCAACCAGCACTTCGTAGCTGGTGACCGAGCGGGCTTGGCGTGAGATGCCGAGGCCGGTGCTGGCATTGCCCTGAGGGTCGAGATCGAACAGTAGGACTTTCTTGTCTGCCGCGGCCAAAGCGGTCGCCAGATTGACGGCCGTGGTGGTCTTGCCGACGCCGCCCTTCTGGTTGGCGATGGCAATGATACGAGGCGCAACCGCAGGGGTCGCCTCGGTGGTTTCATCGAGAACCGGCGCTAGGGTCACGGTTGATGTTCTCCAGTCGCAAAATCCAGCCTGAAGGGTCGGACAGGCTCGGCGATTGGTGCGCGGTCATATTCCACTGTTTACCCGCTATGGTCAATTCTTCCTGAACATTTTCCCCTTTGAGAAACAGGCAAATCGTGTCAGGCGCCCGGAATCGCTCGGAGATTTCGAGCAATTCCACGACTGGCGCTAAAGCACGCGCCGTGACGACCTGCGCGATAAGCGGTTTTACCCGGTCGATTCGCAGGGCATGGATGGTGGCGGGTGCCCCCGTGACCCGCACTGCCTCACGCAGGAACACCGCCTTCCGCGCATCGGATTCGATCAAATGGACTTCCGGCACGCCAAGGATCGAAAGAATGAGCCCAGGCAGCCCAGCGCCGCTGCCCAAATCTATCAACAGGCGGGTACCCTGTGGAATGTGGGGATAGAGCTGGGCCGAATCGAGAATGTGGCGCCGCCAGACGTCACCCATGGTGGTGCGGCCGACCAGATTTATGCGTGCATTCCAGGTAGAAAGAAGCTCCACATAGCTAAGCAGGCGGTTGAAGGTTTCACGTGAAACATTAGTTAACTTCTGAAAGCCAACCGGGCCAAGGGGCAACCTTATCGACTTGAAAGTCATGCTCCGACGGCCGTTTCCCGACGCACATAGCGCAGCAACGCGACCAGTGCGGCCGGCGTCACACCGGACACACGTGCTGCTACCCCCAAGGTTTCTGGCTGTGCCGCCTGTAATTTTGTGCATATCTCTGTGGATAGACTTCCGACCGCCCCATAATCGAGGTCGCGGGGCAGGCGTAGCGCCTCATCACGTCGGAAGGCGCGGATATCGGCCTCCTGCCGCTCGATATAGCCGGCATAGCGGGCGTCGATCTCAAGCTGCTCGGCGATATCGGCCGGAATTGCCTCCAGCTCCGGCCAGATCTGCGCCAACCGCTTCATGTCGATGCCGGAATATCCCAGTAGTTCCGCTGCAGACCGCGGCACGCCATCGGCATTGACGGCAATGCCCTGCTTGCGCAGCATCGAGGGTGACAGGGCGAGTCGCCTGGTGAGCGCCCGTCCCCGCTCCAGCGCCACACGTTTCCCCTCGAAAACAACGGCGCGATCCTGCCGGACGCAGCCGAGTCGCAGTCCCAGCGGCGTCAGCCGCTGATCGGCGTTGTCGGCCCGCAGCACCAGGCGGTATTCGGCACGCGAGGTGAACATGCGATAGGGCTCCGTGGTACCCCGCGTCACCAGATCGTCAATCAGCACGCCGATGTAGGCGTCGGCGCGGTCGAGTGTCATGGCTTCGCGGCCGGACGCCGTCAGCGCCGCGTTGAGGCCGGCGATCAATCCTTGCGCCGCGGCTTCCTCATATCCGGTGGTGCCATTGATCTGCCCGGCCAAGAACAATCCGGGAATGCGCCGCGCCTCCAGACTCGTCCGAAGCTCGCGCGGGTCGACGAAGTCATACTCGATGGCATAGCCGGGCCGCAGCATGCGCGCGCGCTCGAGGCCGGGAATCGACGCGACCATCGCCTGCTGCACGTCGCGCGGCAGAGAGGTCGAAATGCCGTTGGGATATATCGTGTCGTCATCGAGGCCTTCCGGCTCGAGGAAGATCTGATGGCGATCGCGCTGCGCGAAGCGCACCACCTTATCTTCGATCGATGGGCAATAGCGCGGGCCGACGCTCTCGATCTGGCCGGAATACATCGGCGACAGATGCAGGTTGGCGTGGATCAGCGCGTGGGTCGCTGGGGTGGTCGCCGTGATATGACAGACGCGCTGCGGCGTGACGATGCGGTCGGTGAGGAAGGAGAAGGGTGGCGGCGGGTCGTCACCCGGCTGCCGGTCGAGCCCAGCCCAATCAATCGTGCGTCCGTCGAGCCGCGGCGGCGTCCCGGTCTTGAGGCGGCCAAGGCGGAAGCCAGCGCGCTCCAAAGTGACGGAAAGGCCAGTCGACGGGGCCTCGCCGACGCGGCCAGCCGGGATCTTTTCGGTACCGATATGAATGAGGCCGCGCAAGAAGGTGCCGGTGGTCAGCACCACCCGCCCGGCGGCGATGTGCTCGCCCTCCCCCGTCACCACGCCGGCCACCGCCCCGCGCGCATTCAGGATCAAGTCTTCGGCAGTGTCAGCTCGAATCGTCAGACCCGGCTGCTCCGCCAGCAGCGCCTGGACGGCGCGGCGGTAAAGCTTGCGGTCCGCCTGGGCGCGCGGACCCCAGACGGCCGGCCCCTTGCTGCGGTTGAGAATGCGGAACTGGATGCCGGCGCGATCGATGGCACGCCCCATGAGGCCGTCAAGCGCGTCGATCTCGCGAACGAGATGCCCTTTGGCCAAGCCGCCGATAGCGGGATTGCACGACATCTCGCCGATGGTGTCGATCTTGTGGGTCAGCAACAGAGTGCGCGCGCCGAGCCGCGCCGCGGCCGCGGCGGCTTCGCATCCGGCATGGCCGCCGCCCACCACGATTACGTCGTATCGATGCATGATCGGACTGTAAGAAGATCAGTATGTGCTGTAAAGACGTTGGCTAAGTGGTTTCACGTGAAACGTAACGGCCCTGAAACGACGTGCTTGACATTTAGCGATACAGGGTTGCGTGAACACGTCTCGCTCACTTCGGCGCCTATGTCATAGATAACGCACGTCGCAACAGCCGAGAACGCGCTCGTGTCCACCTGGCGCCATGCCTGGCCCGGCCTGCTCGCCACCCTGAACGCAGTTGGGCTGAGCCGCTTCGCCTATACGCCCCTGGTTCCCTATCTGATCGCGGCGGGCTTAGTCACGGAAACCGCGGCCGCCTATCTCGGCGCGGCCAATCTCGCCGGCTACTTGATCGGAGCCGCTGCCGCCGCACCGCTGGCAGGGCGGATCGGCCTTGGACGCACCATCCGCTCGGCTTTCATCCTCTCCGTCCTCACCCTCGCCGCGTGCGTCTGGCCGGGAGGATTCTGGTGGTATGCGCCGTGGCGCTTCATCGTCGGCATGACCGGCGCGGTTCTGATGGTGTTGGCGCCGAGCTTTCTCCTGGCGGAGATGCCAGCCGTGGAGCGCGGCCGCAGCGGCGGCGTCATTTATACCGGTGTCGGCATGGGCGTCGCCCTCTCGAGCCTGCTCGTGCCGGCGCTTGCCGGAATCGGCGTCGGTTGGGCCTGGGCGGCGCTCGCGGTTGGCGCGCTGCTCACGGCGATCGCCACTTGGCCGCGCTGGCGCGGCGGCACCGTGATCTCACGCGCCCATGCCCCGTTGCGCGGACTTGGCCTGCCCGCGCTGTTCGTCGCGCTGGCCTTCGGCATGGACGGAATCGGCTTCATTCCGCACATGCTATTCTGGGTTGACTACATAGCGCGCAGTCTCGCCCTCGGAACCACGGTCGGCGCCCTGCAATGGCTGATATTCGGGATCGGCGCGTTGCTCGGCCCTTGGCTTGCCGGCATGGTCGGCGATCGCATCGGCGTCGGCCGAGCGCTGGTCCTCGCTTTCATGCTCAAATCAGCGTCCGTGCTTTTGCCCGCCGCCACCGGCGCCCTGCCCTTGCTGACGGTCTCGTCGCTGGTCACCGGCGCTTTCACACCGGGCATCGCCGCACTGAGCGCCGCGCGGATGACCGAGCTCGTCGAGCCCGGCCGCCAGATCCGTGCCTGGGGTCTCGCCACGCTGGTCTTCGGCCTTTTCCAGGCGGCGGGCGCCTATGGCATGGCCTACGCCTATGACGCTTGGCGTAGCTACGTCCCGCTTTACATTGCCGGTGCCGGTTTCGAGGCGGCGGGCGCATTCTTCGCCGCGGCAGCCCTGCTGCTGACGAGCCGGTCAAAAGCCGCGATCCGCCAAGCCTGACCAGGCTTGTTGCGCAGCCGGATCGACCGGCTATTTGCCGATGCAGAACTCACGGAAGATGATATCGAGCAGGTCCTCGACATCGACGCGACCCGTGATGCGCCCGAGCGCACGCGTCGCCGCGCGCAGATCCTCGGCGGCCAGCTCCGGCATCGTTGCGACAGCGAAACGATCGAGCGCTGCTGCGGCATCGACAAGGGCGGCACGGTGGCGGGCGCGGGTGATGACCGGCGCGCTGCCGGGATGGAGCCGCGTCTTCATTTCTGCCGCGAGACGAGCCAGCAATTCAGTGAGCCCCTGCCCCGTCCGCAGCGACAGCCGGAGCGCGGGACCGACGCCGAGCGCATCGGCCCAGCGCCCGCCATCGCTTGGCCGCAGATCGACCTTGTTGGCCACCACCAGCGCCGCGCCGCTAAGCGAGCCGAGCGCGCCCGCCTCATCGGGCCGCGTCGCATCGACGACGACGATGCGGAAATCGGCGGCGGCGGCACGCGCCCGGGCACGGCGCACGCCCTCCTCCTCGATCGCGTCGCTCGATTCGCGCAAGCCTGCCGTATCGGCGAGCAATACGGGATAGCCGTCGAGGTCAAGCGCCACCTCGATGACGTCGCGCGTCGTGCCGGCGGTTGCCGCCGTGATCGCCACATCGCGCCGCGCCAGCGCATTCATCAGGCTCGACTTGCCGGCGTTGGGCGGGCCGATGATGGCCACCGACACGCCCTCGCGCAGCCGCTCGCCGCGGCGATCATCGGCGAGATGCACGGCGATGTCGCCGCGCAGCGCGCGTGCCTCGTCGCGCACTTCCGCCCAGAGCTCGCTCGGCAATCCCTCGTCAGGGAAGTCGATCTCGGCCTCGACATGCGCCAGCGCGCGCAGCAGCCGTGCACGCCAGCTCTCATAGAGCCGACCGAGCTCGCCCTCGAGCTGGCGCAGCGCCTGGCGTCGTTGCGCCGATGTCTCAGCCGCGACGAGATCGGCCAAGCCTTCCACTTCCGTCAGATCAAGCTTGCCGTTCTGGAACGCGCGCCGCGTGAACTCGCCGGGCTCGGCCGGACGCAACCCCGGCAAGCGCGACAGCGCATCGACCATGGCAGCGACCACGGCGCGGCTGCCGTGCAGGTGAAGCTCGGCGACTTCCTCGCCGGTGAAGCTGCGCGGCGCCGGAAAGAACAAAGCAAGACCCTCATCGATCGGCTCGCCATCGGCAGGATCGCGAAACCGTGCGCGCTGCGCCACGCGCGGCGCCGGGATCCGGCCGGCGAGCGAGTGCAAGGCATTGCCGGCGCCTGGTCCCGACAGGCGCAGCACCGCGATGCCGGCGCGTCCCGGCGCGCTGGCGAGGGCGAAGATCGTGTCGGCGGCGCGCATCATTTGTGGGTCGCCCAGAAGTGGCGGGGAGTCAACAGCGCGCCACGCCGTCGCCGCCAAGTGCCTCAGAAATTTCCGGCAGCGCGGTGAGAGTCAAGGCCGCCGCGGAACCGCGAGTGCGTCCGCTGGCATTCGTGGCTGACTGCAGAAATGTCTCCCGGGCTTACTCTATGATGGGCGATCCACCGAGCTAGACGGTCAATATTGCTTGATGGTACAATAAATAAAACACCCTCTCGCAAGAAGCAGAATCGCGACAAGTCGTCTTTTTATTAAGCAAACCCAATTGCTTCCGCAGATACACCAGAATCGCTATTTGTTAATCCCATCATAAATGGGTTTATATGCTTCTGCTTGCGGCCGACGAAGCCGCAGCCCTCGCCGGCAACA
>Ga0134126_10013388_pt1 | contig 10364 bp, 11 predicted proteins | sample KB31752_FD_96881 | JGI IMG/M metagenome (GOLD analysis project Ga0134126, IMG submission 96881) | Terrestrial soil microbial communities with excess Nitrogen fertilizer from Kellogg Biological Station, Michigan, USA - KB3-175-2 | ecosystem: Environmental > Terrestrial > Soil > Unclassified ...
CTGATCTTCGCCGACTGGCTGGAGGACAACGGCCAGCCGGATCGGGCCGAGTTCATCCGGGTGCAGTGCAAGATCGCGCTGCTGGAAACAATGCACGAGGTCGAGGACTGCCATTGCGTGCTGTGCGCCGAGCGCCGCGAGCTGCTGGCGCGGGAGAACATCGCCTTTCGCGGTTCGCGGTTCTGGCCGGGCTCCCTCGCCTCGATCCTCGGCGACTTCAACGCGGACATCGACGACTGGACATATCGCCGTGGCTTCATCGCGCGGGTCCGCTGCCGGACGAATGCCTGGCCGCGCCACGGGCCGGCACTGGTGGCGCGTGCCCCCGTGGAGCGCGTGGAGCTGGTGGACAGAGAGCCGCTTTTGCTGACGGGTTGGCTATCCAATGTCCGGAAGGACTGGCACACCTGGTTTGACCTTGCCTGGGCAGACAGCGATGGGCACCCCAGCGCGCCCCACTACTTGCCCTCGCCGCTGTTCGAGCGCCTGAAGGGGTTTGCCCGGAGAGGCGACCTGCCTGCCCGCCGCGGCGGGCAGGGCAGGCCCGCCGGCAGGCACGGCGGCAGGCACGGCCGGCCTGCCGGCCATGAGTCCAATTCTCACCATTTCTACTTCCCTTCGCGCGAAGATGCCGTGGACGCGCTCTCGGCCGCCTGCATCCAGTGGGCGCGCGAGGTGGCCTCCTCGCGCGGATGAAGAGGCCACCTCGCGCGGATTCGGTCCATCGAATCGGGCTATAATCATTCGCAGCCCGCCCCCGGCCGGCACGACGCGTCGGCGCCCCTTTTTGAGGGCTGTCGTCCGCATGATGCTTGCCACGCTGTCGTCGGCGCAACGGTGCGTCATGCCTGATCCTCTGCGCGGTCGTCTGGTTTACCTGTACGTCTCCTGGTCGAGCCTGCATCGCTGCTGGCGTGCCCGGCCCTACTCGGTCCTGCTGGGTCGTCGCGTCAGCCTGGGCCTGTACCATTCCGCCCAGGCCGCCAGCCAGGCCGTCCATGCCTTCCTTCGCCGCGACGGCCGGGCGCTGACCGTTCTCCTGCTCGTGCTCGTCACCATCCCGTTCCTGGCCGTCTTCTCCTCACCCCGTCGTCCCCGTCGCCATTCCTCTCCCTCGCAGCACCGGAGCTGTCCCCATGCCGCTCACCGCCGAGCATTACGCCCTGGCCCGCTACCTGGCCCGCCGCTACCGCTGTCCGACGCATGACGGCGATGACCTGGAGCAGGAAGCTCTCGTGGTCATCCTGAAGGCGTTGCCCCTGTACCGCCCCGAGATGGGACCGGAAATGGCGCTCCTCACCATGTGCATTCGCTCGCACCTGTCGCGGCTGGTCCGCTCCGACCTGTCGCGCCGCTCTCGCGAGGAGCCCTTCGGCGACGAGTTCCTCGACGGCCGGCATTCCAATGAGCCCGATCCTGCCGAGGCTGCCCAGGACCACGAGGCGCTGGAACGTGCCCGGGAGTTCCCGGCGCTGCGGCGGTTGCTGGCGGGCGAGTCGGCCGATGGGGCCGAGTACAAGCGGCGCCAGCGGGCCATCGCCAAACTTTCCGAAGAATTTTCGTGACGCGCTGTCCAAAAATCGCTCCTCGATGTGCAATAGATAGATAGAGGCGCGGGCTCTCGCGACGCGCCACCATTCCCGCCGGCCGCATGCGCAGGGTGCTTCACTTCTGCCTTCCGGGTGCGTCCCCGGCCCCATCCAGGTCCATCGTGTGAATCCCCTTCCCGTCTCGCCGGAAGATGCGCTTGTTTTGGCCGTCGCCGCCCTGCGCGATGCCGGCTATTCCGTCGTCTGCGCCTTCGGCCGGCACGACCAACCCGGCCAGGTTCACCTTGCCCGCGAGCCTGGCCAGACGCCGGACGATGCCTACCTGCCGCTGGTCCGCCAGATCACCGCGGTCTGGGCGAAGGCGACGCGCGACTCCCGCTCCAATGTCCCCACCCATGGTTACATCGACTGACCGGAACCGCCTCGTGCTGGAGCACCTGCACCTGGCTGCCTGGTTCGCCCGTCGTGCCTGGGACCATCTCTGGCTCGACGAGCGCGGCGCGCCCGATCAGCTCGACGATCTCGTGCAGGAGATGCGGCTGGCCCTGTTCGACGCGGCCCGCACGTTCGACCCGGACAAAGGCGCCTTCACGACCTTCGCCCACTGGAAGATGCGCGGCTGGCTGTCGCGCATCCTGCACCGCTGGGCCAGCCTGCCCATGCCGCCGCACGATCCGGATTTTTTCGACAATCTCCCCGACGATGCGCCATCGGCCGACGCCCTGGCCGAGCGGGCCGAGCTTCGCGACGCGGTAGCCGACGCCATGCGCTTCCTGTCGCCGCGCGAGCGCGAGGCGATCCAGCGCCGCCATTTCGACGGTAAGATGCTGGACGACGTGGCGCGGGATTGGGGGGTGACGAGGGAGCGCGTCCGGCAGATACAGATCAGGGCCGAGGCGAAGCTGCGGAAGCGCCTGGCCCGATACCGGGAGACGACATGAACCGACGCGAACGCAACCGCCTGCCTGCCGGCAGGCACGGCGCCCGCTCCGGCGCCCCCTGGTCCCGGCTGCCGTGCCTGCCGGCAGGCAGGTCGTGGTCCGTCATCGCCGTCGCCGATCATGTCGCCCACAGCTACTTGCTCGGCCGTCGCTGCGCCGGCACAACGAAGTCCGAGGCCCGCGCCGCGCTGAAGCGCTGCTTTGGCCCGATCCCGTCCGGCACCATTCTGGAGCGCGTCGCGTGAGCTTCCTCGACCGCTTCCGCCGCAAGCCAAAGGCCGACCAGCCGGCGCTGAAGTCCATGTCCGCAGGCGAGTATTTCGCCGGCGACGAGGCATGGATAGCCGTCGCGTCGAGCAACCTGCACTCCGTCGCCTATTACGGCGAGGGCGCCGTCGGCACCCTGGGCGTGCGCTTCAAGGACAAGAAAACCGGAGCGGTGAAGTCCGAATACCGCTATTCCGGCGTGCCGGTCGTCGTGTACCAGGGGTTGCTGCACGCGGGCAGCCACGGCAAGTATTTCCGGGCGCACATCCGCGACCAGTACCTGACGGCGGGACCGCTGTGATCGAGGGCCGAAGGTGAGCGCTCGTGGCCGCGCTGAAGAACAAGCAGCACGAGTTGTTCTGCCAGGAATACCTCGCTGACCTCAACGGCGCGGCTGCCGCCGTCCGGGCCGGCTACAGCGAGAAGGCCGCCCGGCAGACCGCTAGCCGGCTGTTGACAATTGCGAACGTCCAGGCCCGCGTCGCCGAACTGCAAGCCGAGCGAACCCAGCGGACGCAGATTACCGCCGACTGGGTGGTCGCCGGCCTGAAGGCCGAGGCCGAAGATCGCGGCGAGAAGTCGAGCCAGTCGGCCCGCATCCGCGCCTACGAGCTGCTGGGCAAGCACGTCGGAATGTGGTCGGAGAAGAAGGATGCCGGCGAGAGCGACCCATTACTGTTGCGAATACTGGAATTGATGCGCGCGGAGAAGTCTACCGCGAGTTCTGCTGCCGGCGCTACCGAGACGACCCGGCCCGCTACGCGCGGGAAATCCTCCGAATAGATTTGACACCCCAGCAGGAGGAAATTACCCGCGCCCTGCGCCGGCCGCCTTACAAGGTCTGCGTGCCGGCCTCGACCGCCGTGGGCAAGTCGTTCCTGGCGGCGCTGCTGGCAAGCTGGTGGTTCGACACCTTCGACGATTCCCAGGTCATCACCACCGGCCCGACCCAGGCCACGGTCAAGGACTGCATCTGGAAGGAGCTGCGCGGCCTGCGCGGCCGGGCCGGCCTGGACGATTTCACCGGCCCCGAATCGGTGCGCATGAAGGCCGGCAACCGCCGGGCAATGGGCATCGTCAGCCGCACGCCGACCGCCTTCCAGGGCCGGCATGCCCGGCACTCGCTGGTAGTCTTCGACGAGGCCACGGCCATCGAGGCCACCTGGGACCGCGCCCTGCCCATGATGCAGGGCGATGCCTACGCCTTCCTGGCCATCGGCAACCCGACCACGTCGGCCTGCCGGTTCTTTTCGGAGTGCGAAAGTGGTGAATGGACCGTCCTGCCGCTCTCCGGCATCGATCACCCCAACATCGCCGCCGAGCTGGCCGGCCGCGAGCCGCCCTTCCCCTCCGCCGTCCGCCTGGCCACCTTCGACCAGATGCTCCGAAAGTGGAGTGTCCCAGTCGCAAAAGGCGACGAGCAGCCCACTGACGTCGAGTGGCCGCCCGGCACCGGCCAATACCTTCGCCCCGGCCCCGAGGCCGAGGGCCTGCTGCTGGGCCGCTGGCCGTCGCAGGCCGTCAACAGCGTCTGGGGCCCGGCGACCTGGGCAGCCTGCCTGAAGGAGATGCAGCCCGACGGAGAGCTGACCATCGGCCTGGACGTGGCCCGCTTCGGCGACGACAAGACCTGCTGCGTGGCCAGGGAAGGGCCCGTGGTGCTCGAAGCGCTGGAGCGCTCCGGGCTGAGCACTCTCCGTTCGGCCGAGCTGGCGATGAACATGGCCGAGAAGTGGGCGAGCAAGTTTCCCGAGACGAGGTCGCAGGACCTGTCGGCCGGGCCGCCGCGCGGTAATTTGCACCCCAAAAAGGTGGACATTCGCACGGACGATGCCGGCGTGGGCGGCGGAGTCACCGATCAGATTCGGGCACGCGGCTACCGCTGCACTCCCTGCCTGGGGGCGCACCACGCGAAGGACCAGAGGCTCTACCCCAATCGTCGCAGCGAGTCGTGGTTCGAGCTGGCCGAGGCGGCGATGGCCCGTCGTGTCTGCTTCGCGCGGCTCGACCGCGCGACGCAGGACGAGCTGAAGAAGCAGCTCCTGGGCGTCACCTACACGCTCGACGCGCGCGGCCGCCGCGTTGTCGAGCCCAAGGAGAAGACCAAGGCCAGGCTGAAGAAGTCGCCCGACCTGGCCGACGCGATCATGCTGGCGTTCTGCGACCCGCCTTCGTTCGAGGTCCACAGGCTCGTCTGATTCCATGCCAACCGACAAGCAGCGATTCAGCGGCGTGGACTACGGCGCGCTGGCTGGCCCCCGAGATGAGCGACCCAGCGACAGCGACGCCGCGACGAAGCTGGCCCGCGAGCGTTACCTGGCATCGCTGCGCTCGCGCTCGCCCGTGCAATGGATGTCGGATCATCTCACCGAGAGCCAGCGCCTCAAGGGCGCCGTGTACCTCGCGGTGAAGTGCCTGGGCGACCAGGCCAGCCAGGCCGAGCTGAAGTGCTATCGCTGGGACGAGAGCGCCCGCCAGGGCGGCGAGAGCGACGGCAAGGAGCCGCTGCCCGTCGATCACTCCCTGTGCCAGCTTCTGCGCCGGCCCAATCCCCGGCACACGCTGGGGATGCTGCTGAAAAAGGCGGTGCAGCAACTCTCGCTCACCGGCACCTGGCTGGCGCTGGCGCCGGTCAACGACTTCGGCACGCCGCGAGAACTGTGGTCCGTGCCGACCGGCACCTACCAGCCCATCGCGATCTGCGCCGAATACCCCGATGGCGGCTTCAGGATACAGCCTTTCTTTCCGGGCCCGCTCGCCCAGATACCCGGCACGCTGTCCACCGGCGGCGTGGCGTTCGACGCCCGCGACGTGATCGCCGCTCGCCATCCGCACCCGCTGGTCGATCACGAGGGCCTGGCACCGCTGGCCGCCTGCGATCTGGCCCTGGACACCATCGAGGCCGTGGACCGCGCCCGCATGCAGGTCATGCGCAAGGTGGTTCGGCCCGCTGCCACCCTGAAGCTCGACAGCACCGTCTACCAGCCCGACGGCGACGACCTGGACCGGGCTCGCGAGGAGATCGCCAGCCTGCTGTCCGGCCCGGACAACGCCGGCGGCGTCGCCATGCTGCCGCCCGGTTCCGAACTGGTCGAGTACGGCGGGGCCAGCGTCGAGGTCGGCTGGATCGAAAGCTGGACACAGCTTATCTCTTTTGTCCTGTCGATCTTCGGCGTGACGCGCTCGCTGGCGTTCATGGAGGACGACACCTCCTTCGCCGCCCTGTACGCGAAACTCAAGCAGTTCGACCTGTTCACGCTCTGCCCGCTTTTGCGGATGCTCTCGGACAATTTGAACCTCCAGCTCGTCTGGCCGTACTTCGGCGAGGACTACTTCGTCGAGCTGGAACCGCGAAAGATCGTGGACCAGGAGAACGACCAGAAGCGCGCCCAGCTTGCCACCAGCGCGAAGGTTGCGACCAACAACGAGGTCCGCAAGATGCTGGCGCTGGAGCCCACCGACGAGAAGTGGGGCGAGGAGCGCGTCGGCGACGGCCAGCAGCCCGGCGGCCAGCCCGGCCAGGGCGGCAACCTGCCGGCAGGCAGGCACGTCCCGCTGGCGGGCCTGATGGGCGACGGCTCCGATGAGCAGGCCGAGAGCGACGAACAGAGTCAGGCCCGGCCGCGCCAGCAGCAGGGCCGGGGCAGCCTGGGCGACCGGGCGATACTCAACGGCACCAACGGAGCGCACTGAACGGCATGCTTCACCCTCTCGACACTTCCGCCGGCTGCGTGCTCGTGAACTTCGATCACATCATCGACGTGACGCGCACCGCCGAGGGCTACCGCGTCGCGCTGACCGAAGGCCGCGAGCACCTGGCCCTGCCGACGACGCGCAGCGAGCTGACCCTGACCCGCGCCGCCGGCGGCGTCGGGCCGACCGTGCATCTGTCGGTGCCGCCGGTGCCCGCAAGCGACCTGCCCTGCCTGCCGCCAGGCACGGCGGCAGGCAAGCACGACGAGTCGGCCGAATCGGAAGAGTCACAGCCCCGTTCGCGGCGGCGCTGAGCCGCCTGCCTGCCGACAGGCACGGCGGCATTCCGGACATGGCATCTGGCACAGCCAGTGGCCGTTCGGTGCCCGCCGGCAGCGGATATTGACTGTCCCCGGCGCGCAGATGTAATACGCGATCCCCGTGCCATTGCACATCCAGCACCGCTCCGGTGCCGTGCCTGCCGGCAGGCAGGTCGCTGGTTTTGGCCTGTCGCTCATCGCAGAAGGTACACCTGGCCCTGTTCGGATCGAACATCGTCTAACTCGCCCTCCCCATCAGGATAGCACATGGCCCGACGCGAGCTGACCCCCGAGGCGCTGAAGCAGGATGCCGGCGTGGTGCTGGCCTTCCTCCAGGCGCTCGAAGCGGCGCTGCCCGGCACCGTGGATGCCGAGCTGACGGCGCTTCTGGAGTCCGTCACGAGGACGCCTGCGGTGCTGGCGCTGCTGCATCAGCGGCTGGCGGGGAAGTAATCTACCTCGTTCATCCTCCATGAAGCCCATGCTCTTCACCCGCGCCATTGTACGCCGACGCCTGCCTGCGGTGTCTGCCCTGCCTGCCGGCAGGCAGGGCAGACAGGGCCAGCCTGCCGACCCGGCAGCCGCGCTCGCGTTGCGCGGCGAGAAGTCCCTGCCCGGCTACAGCTACAAGCTCGCTCCCTCATCCTACGCGCTGGACGCGCCGGTGGACGTGCCGGCCACGTTCGACGACGGCCGTATGTGCATCGAATACGTCTTCGCCGCCAGCCACGGCCGCGACCGGGTGGGTGATTTTCTCGAAGTGGGCGGCATCCAGACGGAGAACCACCAGCGCAACCCGGTGGCGTTCGTCGAGCACGGCAAGCAGGCGTGGGCGCCCTTGCCTATCGGGCTGGACCGCGACCCGGACACCGGCGAGTACACGGTCCAGATCGACGTAGAGCGCGGCATCGCCACGGCGAAGACGTACCTGAGCCAGTCGTTGCCGGTCGCCGAACAGGTCTATCACCTCTACCGCGAGGGCATCCTGCGCGGCGGGAGCATCGGCTATCGGCCCATCCACTTCAAGCGCCTCGGTCCCGATCCCGAACGGGGCCTGTTCAACGACCCCAAGAAGGGTTACGCGGGCTTGCACCTGATCGAGGTCGAACTGCTGGAGACGACGCTCACCAGCATGCCCTGCAACGGCGACGCCGTTCGCAAGGCGCTGGAGGCCGGCGTGTGCGGCCGACAGTTGCCCATCGGCATGAAGTCGCTGCTGGCGGCACGGGTGCCGGCGGCGCCGGTGTGGTCGCAGGGCTGGCGGCCCGGCCAGGCGTTCGCGAAGGCCGTGCTGTCGTGGCGCACCAAGGAGTTCCGCGAGGACGAACACCCGCGCGACCACGGCAAGTTCTCCTCGAAGCCAGGCGCCTCGGGCAGCGCGAAAAAGGAGACGAGCAAGAAGGAGGCCGCGAAGAAGCCGACGGCGAGCAAGCCGACGGCGAGCAAGCCGACGGCGAGCAAGCCGACGGCGAGCAAGCCGGCCAAGCCGGCCGAGACGGCCAAGCCGGCCGAGACGGCGAAGGAGCTGCCGCCTGGCGTCGAGCTGTTCGACCCGGCGCAGCCGATGGACGAACGCATCGGCACCTTCGCGCCGCGCGAGGAGCATGCCGATGCGCTGGCGCTGGCGCAAACCAAGGGGAAGATCGTGCCCGCGCCGACCGAGGAGGAGAAAGAGAAAAACCTGGCCGGTATAGCCGCGAAAGGCGTCAACGAGTTCCGGCGCGACCTGGTCGGCAACGTCAACGATCGCAAACGGCGCCGCAAGAAACTGCTGAACGAGTTTGGCGACGGCAAGGTCTGTCCGTGCATCTACTGCGGTCGCTACATCGGGGACAACGTCAAGGCCTCGCTGGAGCAAGACAAGATATTCACCACCGCCGAGGGTGGCCGCTACCGGATGCCCAACATCGTCCCATCCTGCCCGTACTGCAACAAAAAGCGCGGCGACATGCCTTTCGAGGAGGCCATCGCGAAGGTCGTGAGCTACGGCCGGGAGGCACCCCTTGCCTGAATTGCCTCCCGACGGCACGCTCGTCGAGGCCATGAGCTACGAGTGCCTTTCGGACGACGCCCCGCCGCGGCGAGTGGTCGGGCCGCTGAGCACCCGGCCCTCCCCGTTCGGCCTGCAATGCTCGATTGGCCCGCTCGTGGTGGACGAGGAGACGGTGCGCCCGCTGGAAGACGGCGGCGAGTCGGGCGAAAAGGGACTGTCCTGGTGGGAAATCAAGGCCAGCGCGCACGCCGACGGCGACGAGTGGCAGACCAACGGCCGCTGGTACAGGCGCGAGGGCGGCCGGACCCATCGCATCGCGAAGCCCGGCGGCGAGGCCGGCGGCGGGCGCGGCCCCGGCGCTTCGGAGGGCCCCGCCCCGGGAAAAGCCCGGCCGAAGGAGAAGTTGTCGAAGGCCACCGTCGAGGAGGTCCACGCGCTGATCGAAGAACATCGACGGCGCGGCCTGAACGCGGCGGAAGACGTCCGTAACCTGGCGGCGAAGATCGGCGGGCTGAGCGTGGCGCAGATTGCCGAGCTGCGCCAGAAGATGGGCGCGGTCGGCCGCGGCGGCGCGGGCGGCTCGGGCACGAAGGCGGCCAGAGGACAGGCGCTGGCGGAGTGGGCGCTGGCAAAGGCGCGCGGCGCCGACCCGGGCCCGCCGTCCGACTCTGGCCCGGCAAAAGAGGGGCCTACCATCGATCTGCAACAGGACAACCCCGATCATCCGATGGCAAGGGCGATCCGCGAGGACGCGGCCAGCCACGCCGTCGTTCGAGGCATGCACGACCTGGCGGCGCAGTTCATCGCCGACCCGAAGATTGCCGCTGCCGAGAAGCACTTGAAGGCAGAACAGACGGCCTGGAAAGCGTTCCAGGATGTGCAGGCGCAATACGGCGACGGCGACCGCCGGGCCTTCCAGGCCCGCGAAGCATGGTTCAAGCTGCGTCGTCAGCAGAGCAAGCACGCGAAGACGCTGGCCGAGGCGAAGGCCAGGGCTCGCGAGCGATTCCGCGAATTGATGACGCCGACGACGCCGCCGGAAATCGAGGTGGCCCACGACACGGAGGGCGTGCGAATGGTTTCCAAGCCCGACGAGTGGCTTGCCAAACCCTTCGAGCCGACCCCGCTGCAGGAGGCGGCAATCGACGAGGCCGTCGGCTTCGTGCAGGCCGTCTGCGAGGGCAAGGGCTTCGCCAACACGGTGACCTTTGGCAACTCCCTTACCGGCCGCGCCTCGTTCAGCGACAACAAAAAAATGGTCGATTCACCGTTGCGGTTCATGCGCGTCGCCGGCCAGAAAGTAATCCGGGCCCATCCCAAAGTGAGCGTGGGAATCAGCACGGACCAGGCCGACGCAAACCGAACGATGGTTCACGAGTTGGGCCATTACATCGACGAGTGCAAGCCGAAGATCAAGTCGAAGGTCGAGCAATTCCTGGCCTACCGCCTCGGCGACGAGGCCGCCGTCGATATGGGCACGGTGCCCGGCGGTGCGGCGATGAAGGGCGAGATGGTCAAGAAGGACCACTTCGATCGCTACTTCGACGTTGTCGGCGCCTATTACTGCGGCAAGGACTACCTCGACGAGAGCGGCAAGCGC
>Ga0134126_10013389_pt1 | contig 10362 bp, 8 predicted proteins | sample KB31752_FD_96881 | JGI IMG/M metagenome (GOLD analysis project Ga0134126, IMG submission 96881) | Terrestrial soil microbial communities with excess Nitrogen fertilizer from Kellogg Biological Station, Michigan, USA - KB3-175-2 | ecosystem: Environmental > Terrestrial > Soil > Unclassified ...
ATCCATCGCGGAAAACGGGTGTGAGTTCGGGCATCCATCGCGCTGCCGGGCCGCGCCGCCCAGATGAATTCCCGGATCCATCGCACCCGGACCGGCCGTCCGCACCCCGACCCGCCGTCCGCACCCCGACCCGCCGTCCGCACCCCGACCGGCCGTCCTTGGCCAGTACCGCCGGCCGCACCGATGCTGGCTGGCCAGGCGGCTAACCAAACCGACAACGCAAAGCCCTGGGACGCTGCGGCGCTGCGGCCGTGACGAACACCAGGCCGGGTAATACCAGTAGCAGGCAATCAGGCTTCTCCGGTTCATAGTCACGCTCCCGATTCTTGCTACCTACGATCGCTACTCGACCGCTCCGATGCCGCCGAACTTTCGTGGTTGCAGGCTCGGGCGGCCTGACGCATCGTGGTAAACACTGAATTTGGCGCACGCCCTCGCTCAGCGGTCGGGCTGGTTGGCTAGGCGTAGCATCGCGTTGGCGAGCAGGTCAACTCCGTTGCCGCAGGCGGTCGGGTTGGAGTGTTCGCGCGGGGTGTGGCTGACGCCGCCGTTCTCTCCGGCCACGAAGATCATCGCGGTTGGGCAGACTGCGGCGATCTCCTGCGCGTCGTGGCCCGCTCCCGACATGGCCTTTACGTACGGCAGCCCGAGGTCATCGGCCGTGGCCGCCAGCAGCGCCTGAACATCGGAGTTGAAGCGGACCACGCAGGTCTTGGCCATCCGCTCCAGTCTGCCGGTCACCCGGTAACCGCGCGGCAGGTCGGCCACGAACGCGGCGAGGTGCGCCTCCGCGGCAGTCATCGCGTCGTCGTCTGGCACGCGCATGTCGATGGTCATGGTCGCGCTGGCCGGGATGACGTTGGTCTGGCCGGGCTCGAGCGCCAGCTTGCCTACCGTGCCGCGCAGCTCGCCAAACTGGCCGGATTCGCACATGCGGCGGATCTCGACGATCACGGCGGCCGCGGCGAGTCCCGCGTCCTGCCGGTGCTCGATCGGCGTCGTGCCCGCATGCCCGGCGGCGCCGCTCAGTTCGAGCCGCTGCCACGAGATCGACTGGACGCCGGTGACGATGCCCACGTCGACGCCGGCGGCGGCCAGGATCGGACCTTGCTCGATATGGCATTCGATGTAGGCGAACGGTATTGGCCTGCGTTCATGTTCAGGCCCGGCGAAACCCCTCCTGACCAGTTCCTCAGCGATGCTCGCTCCGGCGTCGTCGGTGAGCTTGTGCGCGTAGTCGAGCGTCAGCCGGCCGGCCGCGACCGCCGAGCCGAGCATGTCGGTGCCGAAACGTACGCCCTCTTCCTCGGTGAAGAAACCGACCTCGACCGGCCGTAGCGTGGTCACGTCGTGCTCATTGAGCGTCCGTACAACTTCGATGCCGCCGAGCACGCCGAGCGTCCCGTCGAAGGCACCGGCGGTCGCGACGGTGTCGATGTGGGAGCCCATCAGTACGCACGGCAGGTCATCGTACGTGCCTGCCCGGCGGCCGTACACGTTGCCGATACGGTCGATGCGCACTACCAGGTCGGCCTCCCGCATCCAGGCGATGACCTGGCGGCGCGCAAGGACGTCCTCATCGGTCAGAGAGAGCCGCCGCACTCCAGTCAACCCGGTGGCGGCGTCGCGATACGAGCCGATCCGCGCGAGCCGCATAAGCGTGTCCCAGAGCCGGTCCCGATTTACCCTGACTGGCTGATCGTTCATGTCGTCGTCACCTGACCTTCGGTGCTCAGCATGACCACTACCGACGATGATGTCAGCCCGAGTTCCCCGCGGCGATCGCTCGCGCCGGGGCCGGTCAGCGCCGCCCGAACGCCAGCCAGGGCCGCCGCACCGCTCGGGCCTGCCGAGATACCGTGACTGGACAGGTCGGCGACGGCCGTAACTGCGGCCGCGTCGGGCACCGCGATCGCCGCATCCAGGCCGGCCGACAGCACCGGCCATGCCAGCATCGACGGGGTGCCGCAGTTCAGGCCGGCCATGACGGTAGCGCTTGTGTCGATCGACCCGCAGCCACCCGCGCGCAGGCTAGCCAGCAAACACGCCGCCGCCTCTGGCTCGACCGCGAGTACGGCGGGCGCAGCGAGCACGGGCGCAGCGAGCACAGCGGGCGCAGCGAGCATCGCGAGCGCAGCGAGAGCAGGGGGGACAGCGAGGGTTGCGGGCTCGACCTCGCTGGGCAGCGGCCTTGACCGGTAGTGCTCTACCGCCGCCTGCGCCAGCGAGCCAACTCCGACCGGCACGCTGAGCAGGTCCAGGCTGCCGGCACCGCGCTCGCCGAGCTGCTCGTCAATCTCACTGAACAACGTCTCGTAACCCGCCACGATCCAGCGAGGGATCTGTTCGTACCCTGGCCAGGCTGTGTCCTGTACCAGCACGCGGCCAGGTTGGGCGCCGGCATAACGGGCCGCTTGCTCGACTGCCGCGTCATATGACTGGGGCACCGACGCCACCGTCGCCCCCTCGGCTTCGATCATGGCCGCCACGCTGGCCGGTACCACATCTGGCACGAAGACGCGTACCCGCTGCCTCAGCAGTCTGCCGAGGTAGGCCACGGCGCGACCATGATTGCCGTCGGTGGCCGTGACGAGTTCGACTGGCGCGGCCGCTGCGGCCAGCGCGAGCGCGGCGAAATCACGAATGCCCGCGGTGCCGCTCAGCACCCGCGCGACTGCCCACGACGCGCCGAGCACCTTGAATGCGCCGAGACTGAGCCGCCCAGACTCATCCTTGACGAACACCCGCCCTACGTTGAGCTCATCGGCCAGCGCGGGCACTTCGGTGAGCTCGGTCGGCCGATAGCCGGGCAGGCTCATGTGAAAAAGCCGCGGGTCGCCGGAAGGCGGCTCGCACCGCCACTGCCGTGCGCCCGCGCGGCTGTACCAGCTTTCTGTCATGGACGGATCCCGAACGAAGGCCGGCCGAGCCGCTCTGGCAGCACGCAATAGGCCTGGCGCACCCAGTCGCACAGCAGCGGCCTGGTGTCGCGCGGGTCGATAATGTCCTGAACGCCGAACCGCTCGGCGGTGCGGAACGGTGAGCTGACGGCGGCCAGGGTCCGCCGGATCCGCTCGATCTCGGCCCGCGAATCGTCCGCCTGCTCGATCTGCGCGCGGAACGCGGCCTCGACACCACCGGCCAGCGGCAGCGATCCCCAGTCACCGGATGGCCAAGCCCAGCTGCGACCGGGCCGGTGCCTGTTGACGGCTCCAGCGCCTGCTACTCCGTACACCCGCCGCACGATCACCTCGGCTTGGGGAACCCGCGACTGATACAGGGCCGTGATCGCGCGGGCGCTGTAGCGTACCGTACCGCGCTCTTCCGCGACCCGCCCGATCGTGATGCCACCCTGGTCGGTCAGGCTCACCAGCGGCAGGTGGAAGGTCTCGCACAGGTCAACAAGACGGGTAATCGCCTGGGCGCCTTCGATCGACATCGTGGTGCCCTTGTAGGGGTCGGTCGCGATGACACCGACCGGATGGCCGCCCAGCCTGGCCAGCGCGGTCACGGTGGCGCCGCCGTACTCGGCATAGGTGAAGACCGAGCCGTGATCGAAGATCGCCTTGAGTATCGGCACGGTCCGGTAGGGCAGCCTCGGGTTGCGGGGTATGGCCGTGCTCAGGCTCTCATCGCGCCGGTCAGGCGGATCGTCACAAGCAAGGACCGGCGGCAGCTCGTAGACGCTGTGCGGAAGGTAGGAAAGGAAACTACGGATCAGGCCGAACGCCTCGTCCTCCGTGCTCGTGAACCGTTCGATCGTGCCGTTCCGCAGGTGCACGGCCACGCCGCCGAGTTCTTCCTTGGTGAGATCTTCGCCCGTGCCGCCGCGTACGACAGGCGGCCCCGCGGTGAAAAGCTGGCCGACCCCGGCGACCATCACGGCCAAGTGCGACATCACCAAGCGCGCCGCACCGAGGCCGACGGTCGGCCCGAGGCAAGCCGCCACCACCGGGACCACTGACAGGTTGTCAACGACCACGTCCCACCCTGGGTTGACAGGCACGTAGGTGAACCCAGTCTCGTAGGTGGTCTTCACGCTGCCGCCGCCGCTCGCCCCGTCGAGCAGCCGAACCACAGGCAGCCGCATCTCGTTCGCGTACTGCTCTGAGTAGATCTGCTTGGCATGAATCGCCGCGTCAGCCGAACCGCCGCGCACGGTGAAGTCATCGGCACCCAGAAGCACAGGCCGGCCGTCAATCCGCGCCGTTCCCGCGACGAAGTTGGCCGGCAGGATCGACAGCAGCCGACCGTCGCCGTCGTAGCTGCCGAACCCGGTGAGCGCACCGATCTCGGCGAAGCTATCTGGATCGGCCAGCCGGTCAATCCGCTCGCGCACGGTGAGCCGACCAGAAGTGCGCTGCCGCTGTATTTTCTCCGGCCCGCCCATCGCCAGCGCTAGCTCGCGACGACGCCGGATCTCCGCTATCTCGGCTGTCCAGCCCTGGACGTCCCCAGCCTGGCTCATGTGCGCCTCCTCGGGCCGAAATCGTATAGTGACGCTTATGCCTGCGCCATTACCAGCGTCGGTCGCAACTGTGACCTCGATCGACGAGGCGATCGCGCGGATGGAGACCATCGAAGCCGGGCTGCCAGCCACGGACGGGCTCGCCTGCTTCAACCGCATGTACCTTGAGGTGACCCGCGAGGTGGGCGAGCGGATCAAAGCCGGTTTCTTCGCCGATCCTGAGTTCATGACCAGACTCGACGTCGCGTTCGCCAACTTGTACTTCGACGCGGCCGACGCCGCCGCGCACCCGCCCACGGTGCCGCTGGCGTGGCGGCCGCTGATCGAACAGCGTGAGCAACCGGGCATCGAGCCGATCCAGTTCGCGCTGGCCGGCATGAACGCTCACATCAACCATGATCTGCCAATCGCCGTCGTGCGGACATGCTCCGAGCTTGGCACCGCACCGGCCGATGACACGCATCAAGCCGACTACCAGAAGGTTGACCGACTGCTCGACGCCATCGAGCAATCGGTCAGGCGGTCGTTCGAATCCGCGGCGCAACGCGCCGCCGACCGCCATCTCGCCGCGGTATGCAACCTCATCGCCTGCTGGACCATCAACTCGTCGCGTGACCTGGCCTGGACGAACTCGCAGTTGCTCTGGCAGGTCAGGGATGACCAGGCAGGCTACGACTTGCTGTGCTCCAGCCTCGCGGTCGGCACCGAGCTTGCCAGCCGCCTGCTGCTCGTAGCCGTCTGAAAGGCTCGCCTATGCACGGCAGCCCTGGGCACTCGTTCGCCGTTGCCACGCTGGTTAGCTGGCTGGCCACCGAAGCATTCGGCGGGTACATGCTGACCTCCTGGATCGGCCGCGGCGGTAACCGGGTCAACCGCGACGTACCGGGTGCGGTACCCAGGTCGGTGATCTTCGGGCACGCCGGGCTGGCGTTTACCGGCCTGGTCTCGTGGATCTGCTTCGTGGTGACCGGGGACGCACCGCTGGCCTGGCTGTCGATCGGCCTCCTCGCCCCGGCGATCGGGCTCGGCGTCGGAGCGCTGACCTTGTGGACGCCATATTCGGCCCATTCCCTCCCTGGTGCCGGAACCGCGCAACGGCGCTACGACGGCATGATCGGCATCACCACCGACGAAATGCTCGTCGCGGCGCTTGAGGACGATGCGCTCACGAACAGGCTGGTCGACGAGCTGGTCGCCAGCGTGCTCGACCGGCCAGAGCCGACGCCGCGCCGACCCAGATGGTGGCTATCACCGCTGGTCCCGGCCGCTCATGGCGTGCTCGCGACCGGCACGATGCTGTTCGCCGTTCTCGCAGCCGTCTCGACCAGCTAACGCAGGCGACACCCGCAGAGGCGACACCTACCAGAGGCGACACCCGCAGATGCGGCCGGCCCGCAGACGCGGCGACCCGGCATCCCGGCGCTGGTGATATCAATGGGCCATGTCATCCCCCGCCGAACAGGCAGCTGACGTGGCGCGTCCCACGCTGCTCGACGTACTCACGCTCGAACGCATCGACGCCAACCTCTACCGGTCAGCCGTCGGCTTCGACGACCAATTCGGCCTGTACGGCGGTCAGGTCGCCGCCCAGGCGCTGCGCGCCGCAGCCGAGACGGTCGCGCCGGAACGGCATCCGCACTCGCTGCACGGCTACTTCCTGAGCCGCGGCGATCCGACCTATCCGGTGCTGCTGACCGTGCACAGAGACCGGGATGGCCGGTCGTTCTCCAACCGCCGGGTCATCGCGGTGCAGAACGGCAACGTGATCTTCAACCTGACGGCATCGTTCCACGTCATCGAGGACGGCTACGACTATCAGGCGTATCAGGCACCTGAGGTGACCGACCCCGATGAGCTGCCTGGCTTCACGTTCCACACCCGCATGCTCGGGATCGAGATCAGGGTGCCCGAGCAGGCCATTGAAGGTCAGCAGTGGCCATCTCGTGTCTGGATGCGATCACGCGAGAAGCTGCCCGATGACACGATGCACGCCTGCGCGCTCACCTATGTCTCCGACATGTTCAGCGGGCTCGCTTCGGTGCGCGGCGTCGCCGACGTGGGCATCTTGACCAGCCTGGACCATGCTGTCTGGTTCTACCGCCAGGTCGCCATGGACGACTGGGTCCTGATGGATCTGCAGCCGGAGTCGACCGCTGGCGGTCGCGGCATGTACACGGGCCGGATTTTCAGCAAAGACGGAAGACTGGCGGCCGGTATCGCGCAGGAGTCACTGTTCAGGCCCGGCAGCCGCCGTCCCTTGTTGTCCGGCCAGAAAAGTTGAGGTTACTGTTCAGCCATGTCGATCGCCATCACTGATGAACACCGCGCACTCGCCCAGACGGTTTCTGACTTCCTCAGCAAGCAAGGCGCTCTCGGCGCCGCCAGAGCCCTGCTGACCGCCGAGGCTGAGGAGCTGCCGAGCTTCTGGCCCGACCTGGCCGGGCTTGGCTGGCTTGGCCTGCATCTGCCAGAAGAGTACGGCGGCTCAGGTTTCGGCTTGCCCGAGGTAGTCATCGTGGCCGAGGAGTTCGGCCGGTCGGTCGCTCCCGGGCCACTCGTGCCTACCGTGATCGCCAGCGCCGTGCTCGCCGCGATCGGGCCAGACGAGCTGAAGGCCGCGTGGTTGCCCGGGCTCGCCGACGGGTCGCTCATCGGCACCGTCGCGCTCGGCGGGGACGTGTCGGTCGACAACGGCCTCGCCGGAGGCGAAGCAGGCACTGTGCTCAGCGGGCACCTAGCCGACGTGTTGCTGGTGGGAGTTGGCGAGGACGTCGCTGTCATCGACTGCCGCGGTGGCGGCGTCACCGCCACCGTGCCGGCGAACCTCGACCCAGCCAGGCGGGCAGCTCGAGTCACGCTCGACGGCGCGCCAGCCCAGGTCATAGCCGGCGGCCGGGCTCGGCTGGTCGACCTAGCGCGGCTCGTGCTCGCCGCCGAGGCGACCGGGGTGGCCCGCGAAACCACGCACTCGGCAAGCGCCTACGCCAAGGTGCGCGAGCAGTTCGGCCGCCCGATCGCGATGTTCCAGGCGGTGAAGCACCACTGCGCGAACATGCTGGTCGAGACCGAACTCGCGACGGCGGCGGTGTGGGACGCCGCGCGGGCTGCCGGGAGTCCAGGCACGGGCGGTGACCAGGCCAGCTATACCGCGGCGATCGCGGCGACGCTGGCCGTGGCGGCCGCCGATCTGTGCGCGCAGCTGAACATCCAGGTGCACGGCGGCATCGGGTTCACCTGGGAGCACGATGCGCACCTGTACCTGCGAAGGGCCACGGCTATCGGCGCGATCATCGACGCCGGGGCCGCTGCCGTCGATGTGACCGACGAGGTCAGGCGCGGGGTCCGGCGCGACCGGCACGTCGACCTGCCGCCTGAAGCCGAACCGATCCGCGCGGCCGTGCGCGAGCTCATCGACCGGGTTCGGGACCTGGACGAGGACGCCAAGCGGACCGCGCTGGTCGAGTCCGGTTACGTGATGCCGCACTGGCCGAAGCCGTGGGGCAGGGACGCGAGCGCGATCGAGCAACTGGTGATCGAGCAGGAATTCGCCGCCGCCGGCATCAAGCGACCCGGCTACGGGATCACCGGCTGGGTGATACTCACCCTGATCCAGTACGCGACGCCCGAGCAGGTCGCCCGCTGGGTGGTTCCCGCGCTGAACCACGAGGTGATCTGGTGCCAGCTCTTCAGCGAGCCTGACGCCGGCTCCGACGCGGCCGGGGTCAAGACCAGGGCCACCAGGGTCGAAGGCGGCTGGGTGATCAACGGCCAGAAGGTCTGGACCTCTGGGGCGCACGTGGCGCACTACGGGCTGGCCACCGTTCGCACCGACCCGACCGCAACCAAGCACGCGGGCATCACGATGATGGTCATCGACATGCACGCCAAGGGTGTCTCGGTCAGACCGCTGAAAATGGCCACAGGCAACTCGGACTTCAACGAGGTGTTCTTCACCGACGTGGTCATTCCCGACGACGACGTGGTCGGGCCCGTCAACGGAGGCTGGACTGTCGCGCGGGCGACGCTGGGAAACGAGAGCGTGAGCATCGGCGGCGGAGATGGCGGCATGTCGCTGCCGCCAGCCACGTTCATCAAGCCGCTTGACGCCCACCCGGAGCGGCTGCCAGGCGGCGCGGGCAGGGTCGGCCGGCACATCTCGCGCGTCCAGGCGATGACGGCACTTAACTTGCGCAGCGCGCACCGGGCGGTGGCAGGCGGCGGGCCAGGTCCCGAGGGGAACATCACCAAGCTGGTGCTGTCAGAGACCGGCCATGAGGCGGCAGCGATCCTGGTCGCGCTGGCCGGCTCTGACGTTGCTTTCCTCGAAGGATCCGGCGGTATGGCCGGAATGCTGGCGCTGGCGCATCGCGCCATGTCGATCGCAGGCGGCACGTCTGAGATCAAGCGCAACCAGATCGCCGAGCGCATACTCGGCCTCCCCCGCGACCCGTTGATCAAGTGACTCGTTAACCGGCGAGGGGCGGGAGCGGATGGGCCCGCCCCCCACTGACCGGGCCCATCCACTCACCGCAAGGCCACTGTCGCGACGACAACCGCGTCCGTTGCCGCCGCGGAGACGGCTATGACGACAGGCGAGGGGACAGCGCTGTCGCCATAGCAACAGCCAAGGCTCAACGCCGCCGTCGCAACATTGACTCACCAAGAAAGACCGCCCAACCCCCCAGCTATGACGCGAATCCCGCAAAATTATGCGGAAAAACTCCGAAAGCAAGTGACTCGGAGCAGCCGAGGGGCGACGCCAGCACCGTGGCTAGGCCACGTGCTTGCCGCGCTTGAAGTCGCCGGCGAACGTTCTGGCGATCGAGGCGAGGATCGCCGGGCCGGACGTGATCAGGCCGAGTTCGCGGTTGCGGTCAAGTGAGGTCTCGGAGAAGTTCTCTGACCCGATGAAAGATCGTGCGTGGTCGGTGCCGTAGTCAGCCTCGATGACCTTCCCGTGAATGTAGAACCCGCGGAAAGAGCTGTAGTACGAGATGTGCACCCCGGCGCGGGCCAGCCGCGCGAAGATGGCGTCGTACTGGCCATCTGCGTTCTCGCCGCAGATGCTCACGTCCACGCCGCGCTTGGCCGCCTTGATCAGCGCGTCATCTGCCGCAGAGTCGGACATCTCCTCGCTGTAGATGCGCAGGCTCTTGCGAGCGCCGTTGATCACCCCGAGTATCTGCCGCTGCGAGTCGGTCGGAGACCAGACCAGGTCGCGGCCGTCACCGGGCTGGATCGGCCGGTGACGGAAGTCGGCGTCGAAGACCCTGACGATCGCCGCGACGTCAGAACGGGACCCGTCAACCACCACGAAGTCCCGGCTCGTCGAGTAGTACCTGCTGGTCAGATTCGCGGTCATGACCAGCGCCCTGGACTGGTCGGACACCAGCGTCTTCTGGTGGGTGTAGTCAAAGCCGGACGATGACCAGACAACCTTGACCCGGTGCGACGTCAGATACCGGTACGCGGCCGAGTTGAGGCGGTCCTCCCGCCGGTCCAAGATGACCCTGACATCGACGCCGCGCCTGGCGGCCGCGGCGAGTGCGTGCTCGGCTGTCGTGTCGGCGAACTCGTACATCGTGATGTCGATGCTGTGCCGTGCGGCGTTGATAAGGCGGTAGACGACCGAGAATCCGGCTGCGGGCTCGGTCACCAGGGTGTCTCGAGCGGCCACATGGCGGCCTGGCCGACGCGGATGGGAGCGGGCTCCGGACCCGGCGTGCCGGTGATGCGCTTTCCGCGATCTTGCGTGCGGCCTTGAATGGCGTGGCGAATGGGCCTTGACGTGCGACTTCGAGGTCGGGCCAGCCGTCAGGTTCATCGAGCAGCCGGCGAGGCCAAGAACGGCGACCGCACACGCGACCGCCATGGCAGCGGCCGGCCTCGTAGCA
>Ga0134126_10013391_pt1 | contig 10361 bp, 1 predicted proteins | sample KB31752_FD_96881 | JGI IMG/M metagenome (GOLD analysis project Ga0134126, IMG submission 96881) | Terrestrial soil microbial communities with excess Nitrogen fertilizer from Kellogg Biological Station, Michigan, USA - KB3-175-2 | ecosystem: Environmental > Terrestrial > Soil > Unclassified ...
CGCTTCGGGAAGCGATTCGGTTGGGTTAAGCGCGGGATGAATCTCTAGCCGCTCGCGCAACTCTTCCGTAGTGGACGCGCCTATTGCCAGGCGGTGACCAAAATGAGAGCGGCCCGTGCTCGCGGTGTAACAGATGTCCGCCAGCGAGGCAGGCGAAGCTTTCGCGTACTCCGTATACCTCACGGCCATCTCGCGCAGGGCTTCGCCATTCTTAGCGGAGAAACACAACAGGTGCGAGTTGCGGAAATTGTCTTCATTGCAGAGAGGCGGTTCCGGAGCTTCCTCCATGACCATGTGCGCGATGGTCCCGCTTCCGCCGAATGAACTTAGACTAGCCGAGCGCGGCCTCTCTAGAGCAGGCCACGGCATGGGCTGAGTTGGAATTACTGCCGGAATTTCATCGAGGTTGATAGCCGGGTTGAGCTTCTTAAAATGCAAATGGGGAGGGATGGTACGGTTTTGGAGCGAGAGGACGACCTTAATCAGTCCCGCTACAGCCGCGGCGGATTCCAGATGGCCCAAATTCGTTTTGGCCGCTCCTATGATTAATGGATGGCTCCGCAACCGTCCCTGACTATAGACCGAAGCCAAAGCCCTCACCTCGATGGGGTCGCCCAAAGGCGTTCCAGTTCCATGCGCTTCGACATAGTCCAACTGCGCTGGATCCATGCCCGCCCTTTCCAATGCCTGGCGTATGACTTCTGCTTGAGCGAGTTTGCTAGGCACGGTAAGGCCACTGCTAGCTCCATCCTGGTTCACCGACGACCCGCGGATCACTGCTTGAATACGGTCCCCGTCCGGCAATGCATCGGACAAACGCTTCAACACCACCATCCCGCAACCTTCGCCTCTTACGTATCCGTTCGCGCGGGAGTCGAACGTTTTGCAGCGGCCGTCAGGAGACAAGGTCCTCGCTTTAGTAGAAGTAATACTGATCTCAGGGGACAGGATCAGGTTGACTCCACCAGCTAAAGCGAGATTGCTTTCACGGTTGCGCAGGCTCTGGCAGGCAAGATGAATCGCGACACCGGAACTGGAACAAGCGGTGTCCACCGCCATGGTTGGTCCCTGGAACCCAAAGACATAGGCGATCCGGCCCGCAGCAAAGTTGAGACAGTTGCCGGTGAGGTGGTAGGCATCAATCTGTTCCAGTCCTGCGCGCTCTACCATCCGCGAATAATCGTTGTTCGTAATTCCGAGAAAAATTCCCGTCTGGCTTCCCTGGAGCTTGTGCGGCACGATCGCCGCATTTTCGAGCGCCTCCCAACTGACCTCGAGCGCCAATCGTTGCTGGGGATCGGTTTTTAATGTCTCGCGAGGTGAAATCCCAAAGAACTGGGCGTCGAACTTTTCGACGTCGTCGAGAAACCCGCCCATTCGCGTGTACATCTTTCCCGGGGCATCAGGATCAGGATCATAATAAGCATCGATGTCCCAGCGGGACGCGGGCACTTCGCGAATCGCGTCCACTCCGTTATGCAAGAGTTCCCAGTAGGTTTCGGGTCCCGTGACATGTCCGGGGAAGCGGCAACCCATTCCGATAATGGCGATGCCTTCCCTTTTTTCCCGCTCCAGAGCATCAACTTTGCCCTGCAACTCCTGCACAGCCCGAAGCGCCCGCTCCAGGAGGGCTCGGCGGTCCTTTGGGTCCGATGACTGGCTCATGCGCAGACCTCCGGGCAATTGTCATTGACGAACGAAATGTTGGCGGAGAAATTCATCGAATCTGCTCCAATTTTCGAGTCAGCAGATCGGCCAGGTCGTCTTCGGAAAGCTCTTCTTCTGGCTCTGAAATTGGTTGAAGCTCCTCACGCACCGGCGCGATGGACGCACCGGCGTTGCCATTAAGCTTGATTACGTCATCAGCGATGAAATCGGTTAAAGATTCCACTGTGGGATATTCAAAGGCAACCGTCGGAGGCAGAGCACAACTAAGACTTGTTTCCAGCCGATTTCTCAATTGAACGGTCATCATTGAGTCCATACCCATTTTGAAGAATCCCTGCCGCGGATTTACGCCCTCTGCCGACTTGAAGCCAAGGATCGTTGCGACCTGGGCAAGAATGTAATCGTGTAAGAGGTGTCTTTTTTCGGCTGAGGGCGCTTCCTGAATGTGACTGAGCAGCGTATGAGCATTTTCTTTCGGGCCTGTCTCCGTCTCGCTTTGAATGTGGCGTTCGATAGTTATGTATTCCAGCAAGGGACGCTTTTTTTTGGCTTCGAAAACGGAACGAAAGCTGTTCCAGTCAATATTCGCAACGGTTGCCTGGGTAACATCTGTTTCGAGCAAGTAAGCAAGCGCGTTGAGCGCCTGTTTTGGCGGCAGTGTTTTCAACCCGGCACGGCGAAAAATTGCCGCCGTCTGGTCAGATACCAGCCCCGGGCTATCCCACCACCCCCAGTTAACACATAGCGCGGGAAGACCTCGCGCCCTTCGATAGTGAGCGAGCGCGTCCAGGAAGTGATTGGCCGCGGCGTAAGCTCCCATGTCTTGCGCGCCCAACTGCGATGCTGCCGAGGAGAAGAGCACAAAAAAGTCGAGCCGGGAGGCGCTGTCGCCACACTGCACGAGTTGATGAAGCAGCCACGCTCCGTTTATTTTCGGACGCATTGTCTTGTGGGCTTCGTTCGGAGTCATCTCGGCCAAGCTCCGCGGATTTGCCACTCCAGCTGCGTGGATGATTCCGCGAAGCGGATACGGCTGCTGCTCGAGTTTCTTCCAAAGTTCCGACATTTCCTGCTCGTCGGCGACGTCGGCCTTCACGATCAGGATTTCCGCCCCATCCTTCTCTAATGCTCGAACAGCGGCAATCCGTTTGCCGAGTTCCGTGTCTGGACCAATGGATTCCCAAGCTGAGCGTCCCGGTAGACCCGTTCGACCAGTGAGCACCAAATGCCGCCCCCCTTGTTCGACGAGCCATTGAGCAAGATGAAGGCCTAGGCCTCCCAGGCCTCCAGTAACAAGGTAGGTCGCGTCCGCAACAACGGTCAGCTCTCGCTTTTTTAACGCGCCCGACCGTGACCGGCTCAATCTCACCCCATAACTGGAATCTTTCCGCAGTGCGACCTGGTCCTCGCCATCCGAATTTAATATCTCCCGGCACAATTCTTCTGCCAGCCACGTAGGAGCATCGTCAATTTCGCCGATCGGCGGCAAATCCACCAGTCCACCCAAAAGATCAGGTTGCTCAAGCGCAAGCACACGCCCCAGTCCCCACAATGGCGTTTGCTGCAAGGAGAGGGCGCGACTGTCGGTTGAACATACTGCCTGCGCGCCTCGTGTCACCAGCCAGATTCGCGGCTTCGCCTTCCACTTCATCTCAGCGTCCATCTGCTTGAGGGATTGGAGCAAGTGCAGTACGGCATCACAGCTGAGCGCATAGGAACTCGCAGGAGAACCAATCGAATCCAATGCCCTGGAATCCAGACCCCAGAGATAAATGATTCCCCGGCATTTGAATTCCGGTTTAAGCGCGGCGCGAAGCAACTGCTTGATGTCCTCCGGGTTATTCGGAGAGGCGCAGAAACGGCCCGGCGCCTGGACCTGAAATGAATTTCCGGCGAATGCCAAAACACAATCTTCCCCGCGCGATTGCAAAACTCCTGCGAGGGCCGATGCCACGCCTCCGCCATCAGCAAATATCAGCCAGCGTCCAGTCTGAGGGGAATGTAAGGTTTGACCGGGCAAAGAGTTGTCAGTAAGCGGTTTCGATTTCCACTCAAGTTCGTAGAGCCACTCCGCCTCTGCCTCCACTGTCTCGATCTTGCCGGAGACGCGCAGTTTCCATTCGCTGCCTTCGCTCGGATCAAGGCTCGAAACCTCAAATTTCGCCGCGTCCGGTTCCGTCCTGGTCAGAATGAACTGGATACTTGTGTCGGCGTTCTCGGACAAGGAGAGGGGCGCATGAATTGTAAGGTCTGAAATCTCGTGGAGTTTCTTGCCATAAACCGCATTCGCCGCGGCTGAACACATATCAGCGTAGATGGATTGCGGGAATGGAACTGAATCTTCGATGTGATGCTGCCGCAGAAACTCGCGGAAGCGACCGCCAAGGCTCGTCTGCCACAGAATGCTTTTCGGCAGAGCAGCCATGCCGGGAAGCCGCGTGCCCAACAGAGGATGATCTTGAGCCCCCTGAGGGATTACAGAATTTCCATTCGCATTGCCTTGCGAACGTGTCTCCAACCAGAATCGCCGAGACTGCCAAGGATACGAAGGTAGAGCAACGACTTTGCCTCCGGCAGGAAATAAACGTGACCAATCTACTGGGAACCCGATCGTATAAAGCCGGCCGAATGAAGCAAGCATGGTTGACCGCTCATCTTTGTCTCTTTCCAAAGATGGAATGGTGTAGCCCTGCGCGCCCAGATCGTGCAGAGTCTCTTCGATGGATGGCAGCAGAATGGGATGAGGCGAAAGTTCGATGAAGATCGCGCTTCCATTCTCAGCAAGCCGCCGGACTGCACTGGAGAAAAGCACAGGACATCGCAAATTGCGCGTCCAATAAGCGCCATCAAGCGCCCCGCCCTCGATTTTGTTGCCGGTGACCGTGGAGTAAATCGGAGTTTGTTCGGCTTGCGGCTCGATGGCATTCAGAGACTGCAACAACTCTTCCGTGAGAGAGTCCATCTGCGGGCTGTGCGAAGCCACGTCCACCTTGACCAGGCGGCAAAAAATGTTGCGGTCCTGCAATTCCTCGACAATGCTGCCGATGGCCGCCGGATCGCCGGAAATGACCGTAGAACGAGGACTGTTGCTGACTGCGGCTGACACGCGGTCTTTGAATTTTTTTACGACCTGCTCGGCTCCCTCCATGGGGAGAGCGACCAGCGCCATCGCCCCATTCCCTCGCACCCTGCGGAGAAGCTGGCTTCGCGTGCAGATAATGCGCAACGCATCTTCCAACTTTAAAGCGCCCGCCACGAACGCCGCAGCGACTTCGCCCATGCTATGCCCGACGACTGCGTCGGGAGTAATTCCCCAGGAACGCCATAAGGCCGCGAGGGCAATCTCAATGGACAAAAGGCTGGGCTGGATCACATCAATCTCATTGAGCCGGTATCTCGGACTACCCGGGTCGAGCCTTAACTGCTCTTGAAGTGACCAATCTACAAAAGGCCGCATCGCTTGTTCACATTCAAGCAGCGCTTCCCGGAAGACCGGCTCCTGGCCGGCAAGCTGCCGCCCCATTCCCACCCATTGCGAACCTTGACCTGGGCAAACAAAAACAATTTTTCTGGAGCAATCGGTATTGGTTTTCCCCGCGCATAACCCAGGAACCTGCTCCCCTCGCAAAAATGCAGCGAGAAGTTTACTGACGCCACTTCGAGTGTCCGATACGGCAGTCAGACGATGCTCGTGATGATTGCGACGCAAAGATGCGGTGAAGGCCAAATCCCTCAGCGGAACAGTATCTTCGTCCTCGAGCATGGAACAATAGGAATGGGCCAGAGATGCTAACGCTTCCGGCGAACGGGCAGAAATGGGGACCACAAACGCGGATACAGGTGCCCCGGCGTTTTTATCGCTGATCTGGTCCGCTGGTGCCTCAGTAAGTACCACATGAGCGTTGGTGCCTGCGATCCCGAAAGCACTGACGCCAGCCACCGCAATTTCAGAGCTACGCGGCCACGCCGTCAACGTGCGAGGAATCACAAACGGATAGTCCTTCCAGGGTATCGCTGGGTTGAGATTTTTCGCATGCAAGCTGGCGGGAACCATGCGATGTTTAAGCATGAGAGCGGTTTTGATCAGGCCTGCGATTCCCGCAGCCCCTTCCGTATGCCCAAAGTTAGTTTTGACAGATCCGAGATAGCAAACCGCACCGCTGGGACGGTCGGAACTCAGTACGCTACCCAGTGCCCCCACTTCAACCGGGTCCCCGGCAATGGTCCCCGTTCCGTGAGCTTCCACGTAGTGCACGCGACCGGGGGAAATGCCCGCGTCACTGTAAGCTCTGGTCAACAATTCTTCCTGGCCGGCACGTGCGGGAGTAGCAAGGTGGCCGCTGCCGCTGCCATCACTGTTGACCGCACTTCCTTGAATGAGCGCATAGATCGGATTGCCATCTCTCACGGCATCCGCCACCGGCTTAAGAACCACTATTCCGGCGCCTTCACTGCGAACATAACCATTCGCGGCTGCATCGCCAAATTTACAGCGACCGTCGGGCGCGATCATTCTTGATTGTGAGTAGGCGATTGAAATTTGAGGCTGCAGAATGACATTGGCGCCGCCGGCCAGCGCCAGCGAACACTCACCGCTCCAGATACTCCTGCAAGCCAGGTGGATCGCAACCAAAGACGAGGAGCAAGCGGTATCAACTGTCAGGCTGGGACCACGAAACCCAAAAAAATAAGAGAGCCGGCCAGAGGCGGAATATCGGCCCGTGCCCGTGGTCATATGGAAATCAGCGGCGGCGGGATCCGCAAAAAGGCGGGCTTCGTAATCGTTCAACCACATACCGATGAATACACCAGCGGCGCTGCCATCTGTGCGGTCTAGATTTTGCCCGGCATCTTCAAGGGATTCCCATGCCAGTTCCAACAAAAGTCTCTGTTGCGGATCCATCCTTTCCGCTTCACGAGGAGATATGCCGAAAAATGCAGCGTCGAACTTGTCAATCTGCTCGAGGAAACCGCCCCAGCGGCTCGTCATTTTACCTGGCAATGCAGGACGCGGATCGTAGTACGTGGCCACGTCAATCCGGTCCGGCGGAATCTCTCCAATCGCATCAGTCTGTTCCTGAAGCAATCGCCAAAAAGTGCGCGGGCCGTTAATACCTCCGGGAAAACGGCAGCCGATACCAACAATCGCAATTGGTGCGCGGCGCGTCCCCGCGGCGGGGGACCCAGTGAATTCGTTAATTCCCATTGAGAGGCTCGAATTGAAATGTAAGCCCGAAATGACGGGCCGTTGAGTCCAAAATTGGGGGGATAGGGCTTAATAGTAGCATGCAGCTTCAATACCAAAAATAGGGCCATATCCCTACACTCAACCGCCGGGCATAGACCAAATCGTTAGACCTTCGCCGCCTGAAAACTTAAATCCTCAAAAGAATGCCCCACTACATTGGGAATTGACCGGTTTTGTCCGCCCGTAGCGGTCTTTTGGCCGCTATTTGGAGGTTTCGCGGTCAGTCTATGTGTGCCGGACCCTGACAAATATGTTTAGGTGGCGCTCCCTTAATATCGTCGAACTGGAACGAAATTTGCAGTGAAGACTCATAACTAGATGGCGCGTGCGCGCAAAATCAAGGTATTCCACCTTCTCCAACACTCTGTTAGAGATGCATCGGTACCAATTGCTATTTCCCTCTTTAGCCGGGGGGCGAGTCACCTGTTGTAATCCAGCGGGAAACGGACACGAACGGTAAGTGATTCAAGCAAATAAATTTATGGGATCTGATTCACGCGCTGGAAGTTCCCGTCAAAATACGGGGGAAATTGCCGCTTCAATGCGGGGACAATTGGTATTTTTGTTGCTTCTGGAAAGCAAGCGACGGCAGGAAAAGCATGTGCGTCAGGCAGGCATAGAATGGCAAAATTTTTCACGCAATGGTAAGATTTTACTCCCCAAGAAATACGAGCGGTGGAGTGCTAAACTTCATACGCTTGGGCAACAGTCCCTCCCCTGTAAGTACGTTACAGCCAAATTTCGATGTACCACCATGCCTAGCAATAGCCTCGCTTTAAGCGAAAGGCCTTGATTTAGATGAGCAACCCTCAATTCGATCATGAAAGCCTGGGGCGTGACGCGAAGCGCGAATTACTTGCGCGCTTACTTCAGGAGCGGGCAACGGTCGACGAGTCGTTTCCACTCTCGCTGGGGCAGGAAGATTTATGGTTTTTGCACGAGATAGCCCCCCAAAGTGCGGCCTACAGCATCCCCTTCTGTGCTCGGCTTAAATCGCAAGTCAACTGCGAACGCCTTGAAAGTTCGCTTCGAGTGCTACTGGAGCGGCATCCCATTCTCCGCTGCACATTTCATTCGGATGCCCAAGGAGTCAAACAGAGAGTCGGCCCTTTGCCGGAAAGTTGTCTTGAAATTGTCAATGCATCCGGCTGGAGCGCAGGGGAACTCAAGCATCGAGTGAGTGAATCGTATCGAAGACCTTTTGACTTAAGTCGCGGACCGGTCTATCGCGCTACGTTATTCACGGCTGCCGAAGGGGGCGATGTGCTGCTCTTCTCAGCCCACCACATTGTGTTCGATGCTTGGTCGCTAGGCGTTTTTCTTTCTGAGCTAGCGACTTTGTACGACACCGGTAAATTGAGCGAGTTACGCGCCAAGTCGGTGCCCTATGCCGAATTCGTAAACTGGCAGCGGAAAACGATGGAGTCTCCGGAGGGGCGCGATGCCTGGAACTACTGGCGCTCGCGATTGGAGAATGTCTTAACGACGGTTTACTTGCCGACCGATCATCCGAGGCCGAGTGCCCTCACTTTCCGTGGGGCAGCTCACCACTTTGAGATATCTTCGAGTGTTGGATTGCAGCTCCGCCAATTAGCCCGCGCTGAGAATGTAACGCCGTTCGCATTACTGGCGACTGCGTTTCATGCTCTGCTCCATCGCTACACAGGAGCCCGTGAAATACCCATCGGGACACCACTCGCGGGACGAAGCAAACCCGAATTCGAGAATACCGTCGGATATTTCGTCAATCCAATTATCCTCTGCGCTCCAGTGGATAACGGCACAACCTTTCGACAGCATCTCGGAGCCATGCGAGAAAATATTATTGCGGCCCAAGGACACGGAGATTTTCCATTCATCGAATTGGTCAGGCGGCTTCGACCGGAACGAGATTCGAGCAGGACGCCATTGTTCCAGGTCATGCTCAATCTGATCAAAACAACGCAAGTCGGCGTGGCTGGCGACATGCTGCACGCGAGCAGTGAGAATTTGCATTTGGGTTCTATACCGCTTGAGGCGTTTCCTCTCGAGCAACGCGAAGCACAGTTCGATCTTGACTTGACCCTGCTGGACATGGGCGGCGCGATGCCGGCATCTCTGAGTTACAACATTGACTTGTTCGAGCCGGAAACGGTTTCCCGCTTTGCAGAACACTTTCTAACGATTCTCTGCGGAGCGATAGACAATCCGGATCGCAAACTTTCTGATCTGCCCCTGTTGGCTCCAGTCGAGTGGGCCAAAATCTTAGTAGATTGGAATGCCACCGCACGGGCGTATCAGGAAACAACGCTTCACCAGTTATTCCAAGAGCAGGTCTTACGGTCCCCGCAGGACGCGGCGCTGATTTTCGAAGGCCGCGTCATGGGTTATAGCGAACTTAATTCTCGGGCCAATCAACTGGCAAACTACCTTCGTCAGCAAGGGGTTGGGCCAAACATACTAGTTGCGGTCTGCATCGAGCGCTCCTTCGAAATGGTGATTGCTCTCCTCGGCATACTCAAGGCCGGTGGCGCCTATGTTCCGATAGATCCTGGATACCCTGTTAACCGACAGGACTATATGATCCACGATGCCGGCGCGTCGGTGATCCTTACACAGGCAAAATTCTCCGAACGGCTTTCAACCATGAGCGATACGGTCCTTGCGCTCGATGAGAACTGGGACAGCATTGCCAGCCAACCATGCGAAAACCTCGGCGATAACGTCCAATCCGATGATCTCGCGTACGTAATCTATACCTCGGGATCAACCGGGAAACCTAAAGGTGCGATGAATACGCATCGGGGCGTGTGCAACCGCTTGCTATGGATGCAGGACGAGTACAGATTGACGACTCCGGATTGTGTCTTGCAGAAGACGCCATTCAGCTTTGATGTTTCGGTATGGGAATTTTTCTGGCCGCTAGTGACTGGCGCGCGCCTGGTATTGGCACGTCCCGAAGGCCACAAAGATCCCGATTATCTCGTTCGCTTGATTCGAGAGGCGAGTGTCACCACATTGCACTTTGTCCCGTCCATGTTGCGGGCTTTCCTTGAATCGGAAGGCCTTGGCGAGTGCGCGTCTCTGAAGCGTGTTATGTGCAGTGGCGAAGCCCTTCCTTATGATTTGCAGGAGCGGTTCTTTGAACTCCTGAATGCAGATTTGCACAATCTCTACGGCCCCACGGAGGCCGCAGTGGATGTAACTCACTGGCGCTGCGAGCGCGCGAGTATGCGGAAGATAGTTCCCATCGGACGGCCAGTGGCGAATACGCAAATTTACATTCTTGATGCCAATATGCAACCTGTCCCCATTGGCGTGCCCGGCGAACTCTACATCGGCGGAGTCCAGGTTGGCCGAGGTTACTGGCAGCGCCCGGATCTGACGCGCGAGCGGTTCGTCCCGGATATTTTCAACTCTGGAGGCCGACTCTACCGCACGGGCGATTTGGCGCGATGGCTCCCAG
>Ga0134126_10013392_pt1 | contig 10361 bp, 10 predicted proteins | sample KB31752_FD_96881 | JGI IMG/M metagenome (GOLD analysis project Ga0134126, IMG submission 96881) | Terrestrial soil microbial communities with excess Nitrogen fertilizer from Kellogg Biological Station, Michigan, USA - KB3-175-2 | ecosystem: Environmental > Terrestrial > Soil > Unclassified ...
CGGGCGAGCTTCATCGCGCGCACGACCAGCGGGTGCGGGCGGCCGGCCGAGAAGCCGATCACGAGGGTGTTCTCGTCGATCCGGCCGAGGCGCGCGAGCCCCTCCTGGCTGGGGCTCGCCACGACCTCGCAGCGCAGGTCGAGCAGCATCAGCAGGTGGCGCAGGTAGCTGGCGAAGAAGGCCATCTGGTCGGTGCCGCAGAGCACGATCCGCTCCGCGCGCGAGATCAGCTCCACCGCGGCGGCCACCTCGTCGCGGTCGACCTTCCGTGCCGTGTCCTCGAGATTGGTGTGATCTGCCGCCAGCGCCGCCTCGAAGTCGGTCTGGTCGATCGGGAAGAGCGGCTGGGTGAGTACGTCCGAGCCGCCATTCTGGGGCGCGGTGTCGCGCACGCGGCGGTACTCGTCGCGCGCGGCGGCCTGGAGCTCGGGGAAGCCCTCGAAGCCCAATGCCTGAGCGAAGCGCACGACGGTCGAGCTCGACGTGGAGGCACGGCGAGCCAGCTCTTCCGCGGTCTGGAAGGCGGCCTCGTCGAGGTGGTCGACTATGTACTGCCCCACGTCCTTCTGCGAACGGGAGAACTCGTCGAAGCGCTGACGGATCTCGGCAGAAAGCGTGAGGGCACTCGTGCCTGCGCGGCTCACGCGCAATGGATTCGCCTGAAGGAAGCGAGTTCCTTCAGGCAGTCCCTAGTCGCTAGTCCCTAGAACTTTGGTCAACAGGTCTAGGGACTAGGGACTAGGGACTAGCGACTAGGCACTTCAAATGAACTTCGGGTAGAGGGTCATGCCCCCATCGACGAAGATCGTCGTCCCAGTTATGTAGTCGGCCTCCGGGCCTGCGACCCAGGCGATCGTCGCCGCTATCTCCTCGGGCTTTCCGGTGCGGCCCAGTGGGATCTCGTCCTCGACGGCCTTGCGCTTCTCGGCGTCGTCGATCAGGTCCTGGTTGATCGGCGTGAGGATCGCTCCCGGCCCCACGTTCACCACGCGGATGCCGTGCGGCGCGAGCTCGCGCGCGATCGTCTGCGCGAACAGCTTCATCCCGCCCTTCGACGCGCAGTAGTGGCCGAAGCTCGGCCAGGGGATCACCTCGTGGACGCTCGACACGTTCACGATCACGCCCTTGGCGTTCGCCGCGAGCATGCCGCGTGCCGCCTCCCGCGCGCAGAGAAAGGCGCCGGTGAGGTTCACGTTCAGCACCTTCTGCCACTCGTCCAGCGGCATGTCGACGAGCTTGAAGGGCTTCTCGATGCCGGCGTTGTTCACCAGGAGGTCGATCGGGCCGCCCAGCTCGTCGGCGGCCGTGCCGAACATCGCGACGACCTGGTCCTCGTTGGACACGTCCGCCTCGATGGCGATCGCGTGCCCGATCTCCTCCACCGCGCTCTTGGCCTGGTCGGGATTCCCGACGTAGTTGACCACCACCGAAGCGCCGTCCGCGGCCAGCCGCTCGGCGGTGGCACGGCCGATGCCGGTGGCGGAACCCGTGACGAGAGCGCGGCGGCCGGACAGGGGAGCGGACATGGCGCTGGACCCTAGCGAGAGATCGAGTAGGGGCGCGCGGCTCTGCCCCAGCCGGACGGCGCAGCCGCCATGTCGAGGCGCAGCACCCCCCCGCGCGCGACCTCCGCGTGCGTCAGCCAGGCGCGCTGCAGAGGCGCGCCGTTCAGCGTCGCGCCGGTGACGTAGCGGTTGACGTCAGACGTGGCGGGCGCCTCGATCGTGAAGGAGCGCCCGCCCGGCAGCGCGATCCGCGTGCGCGTGAACAGCGGCGAGCCGATGTAGTAGTAGGGCTGGCCCGCGTTCGGGAACAGGCCGATCGCGCTCCACACGTACCAGGCGGACAGAGTGCCGCCGTCGTCGTTGCCCGGCAGGCCGTCGCGCGCGAGCGAGTAGTCCGCGGCCATGACGGTCCGCACAATGTCGTCGGTCCGGTCGGGCCGGCCCATGTGGATGTAGAGGTAGGGCGCCAGCAGGTCGGGCTCGTTCGACGGGTCGTAGCCGATCGAGTCCAGCCACGTGACCGCGGGACCGTCGCCGCCGAGCCGGTCGATCAGGCCCTGGACGTCGTGCGGCACGAAGGTGCTCCACTGGAGCGGCGTGCCCTCGTAGAAGGGGTCGACGAAGCCGAAGCCGCGCTGCCTCGCGTCGAACGGGCTCGCGAACCCGCCGTCCGCCGCGCGCGGGCGGATCGAGACGCCGGCCGGATCCCAGAGGTTGGCCCAGTTGCGCGAGCGGGCGAGCCAGCGCCGCGCCTCGCGCGCGTGACCGGCGCGCCGCGCCACCTCGGACAGCGCGAAGTCGTCGTAGGCGTACTCGAGCGTGCGCGACGCCGAGCGCGGCTCGAGGGTGCTCACGTAGCCGAGCTTCGAGTAGTCGCGCAGGTCGCGGCCGTGGAGCGCCGGGTTGTCCGACTGCACCGAAGCGTCCTTCGAAACCGCGCGGTACGCCGTCTGCAGATCGATCCCGGGCAGCCTCTTCACCACGGCATCGGCGATCACGATGTCCGCGTCGGAGCCCGCCTGGGTGACACCCGGCTGTCCCGCCACCCACGCGTCCGGCAGCCAGCCGGTGCGCTTGTAGATGTCGAGCAGCGAGCGGACGATGGCGGCCTCGCGCTCGGGGTAGACCAGGCCGAGCAGCGGGTTCTGGGTGCGGAACGTGTCCCACAGCGCGAGGAAGTCGTCGTAGCGGCCGGGCTCGATCTCGTGCGGCATGAGCAGCGAGTGGTAGAGCGCGGTCTGGAAGCCGTCGCGCTGCGCGGGCGTGCCGCCGTTCACCTGGATGCGGTCGAGCGCGCGGCGCCAGGCCGCCGCCGCGGCGGCGCGCACGTGCGCGAAGCCGCCGCGCGGGATGTTGCGCCGCGCCCCCGCCGCCGAGTGGAACGAGAGCCCGATCGACAGCTCGACCGCGCGGCGCCGGCGGGTGTCGAAGCGGGCCACCGCGTCCCTGCCGAGGCCGTCCGTCGGCGTCCGGTTGAAGCGGCCCGCCACCCAGAGCGTGTAGGCGCCGGGGTTCCAGCCGCCGCCGATCCGGGCGAAGCCCTCGAACGCGCGCGGGCCGGTTGTGCGGAAGCGCGAGCCCACGAGCCGCTGCATCGGGCTGGCGGCGATCCGCGAGCCCATGTCCAGCGACACCGTCGCGCGGGTGGTGGGCGTGAACACGTAGCGGTGCACCGCGCCCATCCGCGTGGCGCTGAGTTGCGCGCTGATCCTGCCGAGCACCGCGTTCAGCACGGCTGTGTAGCCGCCCGGCGAGCCCGACTCGCTCAGCACGGTGGTGGCCACGTTGTCGATGCTCGGCGTGACCCGGAAGTTGCCGTACTTGCCGGCGCCGCCCGTGCCGGAGAGGTGGGTCTGGCTGAAGCCGAGGAGCCGCTGTCCGGGCGCGTAACCAGAGCTCGGCGCGTTCAGCGTGTCCGGGCCCGGCTGCGCGAAGCCGAACGGCACCGCCGCGGCGGGAGTCGTGTTCCCGGTGCCCGCCGAGCCGACGAAGACGTCGACCCGCGCGGAGGCGGGCGCAGCCATCACCCCCAGGACGAGGGCGACGGTAACCTGCCGGATGAGGGAATGGCGCAGCCGCTTCAGATGATGCAGAGGATCTCCTACGACGACCTGTACCGTCGCTGGGAGAAGGGGAACTGGAGCGCCACCGACATCGATTTCGCCGAGGACAGGCGGCAGTGGCGCGAGGTCTTCAGCGACGTGCAGCGCCGCGGCGCCATGTGGAACTACTCGCTGTTCTTGCACGGCGAGGACTCGGTGACGGACAACCTGTCGCCGTTCATCGACGCCGCGCCGCGCGAGGAGCAGAAGTACTTCCTCGCCACCCAGCAGGTGGACGAGGCGCGGCACGCGGTGTTCTTCGGGCGCTTCATGCGCGAGGTGGTGGAGGCTGACGACACGCTGGCCGGAGCGCTCGAGGCCACGCGCCCCCAGCTCACGTGGGGCTTCCGCAAGGTATTCGGGCGCCTGGACAGGATGGCCGACGAGCTGCGCGCCGACCGCTCCAAGCCGAAGCTCGCGCAGGCGGTCGCGCTGTACCACGTGGTGATCGAAGCCTCACTCGCTCAACCCGGCCAGCATTTCATCGAGTCCTACCTCACGGAGCGCGAGCTGCTGCCCGGCTTCCGCTCGGGCATGGAGAAAGTCTCGCTCGACGAGCAGCGGCACATCGGCTTCGGCGTGAAGCTCCTGTCCGACCTGTTCGCCGAGGACCCCGAGTGCAAGGAGGCGGTGGGCGAGCTGCTCCGCGAGGTCCTCCCCTACACCGCCGCCGTGTTCGTGCCGCCGAACTGGGACACGAGCCTGGTCGAGTGCTTCGGCTTCACCCTCGAGCAGATCTTCGCCGAGGGCATGCAGTCGATGGAGACGAAGCTGCGCACCGCGGGCCTGCCGGTCGAGGAGATCCCGGGCTTCCCGATCCCGCTCGACCGGCCCGTGGACGAGCGCATCCGGCGCACGCTCCTGCTCCTGCGAGCGGGCGTGCTCGGCGAGAAGACCGGTCCTCCCGGACGCGACCCCGAGGTGCTCGAGATCCTCTTCGACTCAGTGAAGAGCTCGGTGGATCCGCGCTTCACCCCCGCCCGGCCCACCACGATCCAATGGGACTTCAGCGACGCCGACCCCTGGTACCTGCGCATCGACAACGGGAACACGAGCGTCTCCCCCGGCCGCGCCGACAGTCCCGACCTGACGTTCCGCTGCCGTTATGAGGACTGGGTGGACGTGAGCGCGCGCCGCGCCGACGCCCGCCGCCTGATGCTGACCGGCAAGATCCGACCGCGCGGCAGCCTCCGCACGCTGTGGCAAACGCAGAAGATCTTCGCTCGCTGAGCCCGGTCGCGCAGCGCGTGACCATCCGCCCCATGGCGCTCACCGACGCGCGCGCTCTCGCTCAGCTCTACACCGAGAACCGCGAGTTCCTCGCGCCACTCGAGCCGCTGCGGCCCGACGTCTTCTACACGTTCGAGGGGCAGCGCAGGCACATCGCCCAGCTCACGGACCGGCGCACCGCGGGCACCGCGTACCCGTTCGTGATCACGCTGGGCGGCAAGGCCGTGGGAGCGATCAACCTGTCGAACGTGGTGCGCGGCGCGTTCCAGAACTCGAACGTGGGCTACTGGGTGGCCGAGAAGCACAACGGCCAGGGCGTGTGCACGCGCGCGCTGGGCCTGCTGTGCGAGCGCGCGTTCACCGAGCTCGGACTGCACCGCATCGAGGCCGGCACGCTGCCGGACAACCACGGGTCCCAGCGTGTGCTCGAGAAGAACGGCTTCATGCGCATCGGCCTCGCGCCGCGCTACCTCCAGATCGCGGGCGCCTGGAGCGACCACATCCTGTTCCAGAAGACGGCCGACTAAGCGGCCGACACCCGGGTCACGCTGAACGTCGCGCCGGCGGGGTCCGCCAGCACCGCCTGCGTGAACCCGGGCATGGGCTCGAACGGCGGCACGATCGCGCTGCCGCCGAGCTCCTCGGCCTGGGCGGCGGTCTCGTCCACGTCGCTGACCCAGAAGTCCACGCTCCAGTTCGCCGGCGCGTCGTTCGCCGGCAGCATGATGGCCACCACGTCGCGCGGCACCGGCTGACTCGGCTCGCCGCCCACGTAGCCCGGCCTGTGCCACATCGTCATCTCCGCGTCGCCCATGCCGAACGCGCTCGTCTCCCAGCCGAACACCGCGCCGTAGAACGCCTTCGCGGCCTCGGGGTCGGGCGTGCTGAGCGCGCTCATCGCCCAGGCGCTCGGCTCGTTCACGAGACCGGCGCCGCGGTGCTCGCCCGGCTCCCAGGCGCAGAACACCGCGCCGGCCGGGTCGGCGAGCACCACCTGACGGCCGCCGGCGGGCGAGTCGAACGGTGTGCCGATCACCGAGCCGCCGGCGTCGTCCACCTTCGCGGCCGCCTCCTCGGCGCTGTCCACCCAGACGTGGGTGCCCCACGCCGCGGACGGCGGCGGCGGCGCGCCGTGCGCCGACACCACGGCCGCCACCGGGCGGCCGCGCAGCCTGCACATGAAGTAGTCGCCGGGATGGTCGTCCGGCATCAGGTTGGTCGCGTCCCAGCCGAACAGCTCGCAGTAGAAGCGGGCCGCGCTCTCGGGCTCGGACTGCACGGTCGCGACCCAGCATGGGACGCCCGGGGCAAAGCCGTCTCGCTCGCTCATCTCGTCTCCTCTCGGTAGAACTCAGCGCGCCAGCGGTCGCCGATCTGCTCGATCCGCACGGGCGTGAGGTCGTAACGGGAGAAGGCCTCGATCTCGGGACGGGTGAGCGGCCACGGCGGCCCGGCGTCCGGGTCGTCGCGCTCACCGAGGCTGTGGGAGACCACGATCAGCGTGCCTCCCGGCGCCACCAGGGCCGCCACACCGGCGGTGGCCTGCTCCCGGAGCCGCCGCGGCATGGCCTGGACGGTGATGCTCTCCACCACCAGGTCGAACGCGTCCGGCCAGCCCACCGGCAGCTCCAGCAGATCGGCCACGACGTAGTGCACGCTCGACTCCGGGTGGCGGCGCTGAGCGTTCCGCACCGCCGTCGGCGAGATGTCGAACGCGGTGGTCTCGAAGCCGAGCGACGCGATCAGCTCGGCGTCACGGCCAAGGCCGCTGCCGACCACCACGGCGCGCCGGCCGCCGCCGGTGATGTGCTGCTCCCGCGTCCATTCGAGCAGGAGCGGCTGGGGTGCCGCGTCGTCCCAGGGAACCTCGCGCTCGCCGCGGTCCGCGGCGCGGTAGAGGTCCTCGAACCAGCCGATTGCTTCGTCGTCCGGAGTCAGGCCTTCTCCTTGGGTCTGTTTCAACCAGGACCGAGGGAGGGCCCGAAACTCATCGCAGCGGCACCAGCGCCGGGTCGGTCTCGTGCGCCTTGAAGAAGCTCACGATCGGGGCGATGTACTCCTCGAGGCGCGGGCAGCGCAGGCCGTGCCGCGCGAGGACGGCCTCGGCGCGGCGGGTGTCGAAGCGCACCGGGTGGTTCAGGTAGCGGATCGCCTCGTGGGGCGCCCCACCGAACGCGTCGCGCACGCGCTTGCTGCGCAACGCGTTCTCGATCACCGACGGGGGCACGCGCATGCTCGGCTTCTTGCCCGCGTACTCGAGGCTGAACAGCTCGCCCATCTGCGCGGCGGTGACGGGCTCAGGATCCACCAGATGGAGCGTCTCGCCCACCGCGTCCGGGTCGCGCGACACGGCCGCGATCGCGTCCACGATGAAGTCCACCGGCACGCAGTTGAACGGCGCCTCGGCACGGCCGAACTGCACGATCGGCGTGCGGTCGTGCATGGCACGAGCGATCGTGCGGAGCATGTAGTAGGGCCCGTCGAACTTCTGGGTCTCGCCGGTGCGCGAATCGCCGACCACGATCGCGGGCCGGTAGATCGTTGTGGGGATCCGGCGCATCGCCTCGCGGACCCACACCTCGGCCTGGAACTTCGTGGACTCGTAGTGGTTCTTGAATCCCTGGCCGAAAATGAGCTCGTGCTCGTAGACCACGCCGTTGCGGTCGCCGGCCACGTAGGCGGTGCTCACGTAGTTGAGCCGCTCGAACCGCTCGCACCGGGCGCAGAGGTCGAGCACGTTGCCCGTGCCGTCCACGTTGACCCGCTGTGCGGTCTCGAGCGGGACGGCCAGGTCGTAGATCGCCGCCAGGTGGTGAACGCTCGTCACCTTCCTGGTCAGGCGGTCATAGGTGTCGTCGTCGAGCCCGAGGCGGCGATCGCCGATGTCGCCGGGCAGGACCTCGATGCGGTCGCGGTCGAGCTCCGCCGCCACCGCCTGTGCCTGCTCGGCAAAGCGCGGCTCGACCAGCGCCACAACGCGCTGATCGCCCGTGTCCAGCAGCTTGGCCACCAGCCGCCTCCCGATGAAGCCGGGAAAGCCGGTGAAGAACACCACGCCCTTCGCCATCGAGCGCGGCAGTCTATGCGAGGTCGTCAGGTGGTCGAGTCCTCCAGGGCCTGCCTGGCCTCCCCTTCGCTGGGATATGCGATGGCCGACTGGATCCGGCCCTCGCGGATCCTGAAGAGCCAGGCCACGATGGCCGCGAAGCGCCCGCCGCCCCGCGCCTTCTCGGACATGGTCCCCGCGGCGAGCACCCAGCCGTCTCCCATGTCCTCGATCGTCCTCGGCGAGGCGAGCAACCAGCTGTCGCCCTCGTCCATCTGATCGAACCAGTCCATGGCGGCGCCGGCCCCGCGATGGGTCTCCCCGGTCAGGCCTAGCCCGCTCACGTACCGGAACTCGACGTCTGGATGGACCAACGCGAGCACGGCCGTCCTGTCCTGCTGGCGAAACGCCTTGAACGCCGCTGCGACAACGTCAACGGGCGCCGGCGCGACCCTCCCCCCGGCTGGCCCCGGGTTGGCCTCGATCCACATCTCCCCTCCTCTGCGGCTCTGCCGACGAGAACGCCGAGCCGTCGCCAAGGTTGGCCTCTTGAGGCGTCGCACGCGCCGCTCCCCGTGCGAGCCCATCCTCGATCCGGGCTCGCTGTGGACCGACCGTGTACTTGGGATCCGCCGCGGACTGGAAGCCGGCCCTGAAGACGCTCCAGCGGGCACAGACCGCGCCCACCATCACGAGCGAGCCACCGACGGCGGCCGCCGCGCGCGAGCGGCTCCCCGGTCCGCTCAGCACCGCCGCACCCGACGCGAGGGCCGCGGCGCCGACGCGCCTGAACGCCGCCGCCCTGCCCTTCGCGTAGGGCTCGCCCTGTTCTCCGAGCCGCTGCTTCATCAGCTCCGCGGCGATCGCTTCCGCCACTGCTCCGCCGACGGCCAGCCGCCGGGCGGGCGCCGCGGCCTTCGGCCGCGTCGTAACCGCCGCTGCCGCGCCGGCGCTTGCTGCGGCGCTTGCTCCGAAGGTGAACGGAAGCGTCCAACGAGCCTCGTGCCAGGCTGGCACCGAGGTGTTGGACAGCAGCGCCGCTGTGTACGTGCTGAGAGGCATTCCGAGCACGCCCGCGGCGATCTTAGCCCCGCGGCCCGCCCGTGGGAAGAGGCCCGTCTGAGCGTTCAGGGCGGCGAGCGTGGTGCTCGCGCCGCTCGCGGCCAGCACCCACGAGCCAACGCTCATCGGCGAGGTGATCTTGAACATGCGGAGCATGTTCAAGAAACGCTCCGGACGGCCCAGGTCGGCTATCAGCAGGGGCGGGCTGACGGCGATTCCGGCGAAGGCGTTCAGCCAGGCCCTGCGTGCCAGCTCCTCGTTGCCGCGCGCCTCGGCGGCCAGCGCGAGGACGGCCGAGGCTCCGGCCACGCCACCGGTGAAGAAGTAGAACGGGATCCCAGGCGTCCACACCGGCTCCTTGATGACCGGCTGGCCGTAGTAGGAGCGCGGCTCCGCGCGCTCGACCATCTTGCGCTCGCCGCTCACGTCCTGCTCCCGCCGAACACCGCGGCCGCGATGCCGGCGCCCAGCGCCACGGCGGCCGCCGCCGCGGCGGCCCACACCTGCCCGACGTGTCGCGTGGTGACGACCGGATCCGGCGGCAGACCGTAGACCTCGGGCTCGTCGAGGAGCAGGAAGAAGGCTCCGAAGCCGCCCACGCCGTCGTCGGGGTCGGCGCCGTACAGCCGCGCCGCCCCCGCGCCGGCATCCTGCAGCTTCGCCAGGCGCGTCTCCGCGCGCATGCGCAGGTCGTCCAGCTCGCCGAACTGGATCGAGTCGGTGGGACAGGCCTTCGCGCAGGCGGGCTCGAGGTCGTCCTTCAACCGGTCGTAGCAGAGGGTGCACTTCCACACCCGCCCGTCGGGCTCGCGCTTGTCGATCACGCCGAACGGACAGGCCGGCACGCAGTAGCCGCAGCCGTTGCAGACGTCGGCCTGCACGACCACGGTGCCGAACTCGGTGCGGAACAGCGCGCCGGTCGGGCAGACGTCCAGGCAGGCCGCCGAGGTGCAGTGCTTGCACACGTCGGAGGACATCAGCCAGCGCACGCCCTCGCCGTCCTGGTAGGTGTCGAGGCCCCAGCCGTCCACCGCGTTCGCCCGCTCGGCCGCCTCCACGAGGGACTCCGCCGCGGCGTCGGCGCCCAGCGGCTTCTCCTGCTCGATGAACGCCACATGGCGCCAGCGGTTCGCGCCGAGGTCCAGCGAGTGGTCGTAGGAGTGGCCGGACCAGCCCTCGATCTCCTCCGGCACGTGGTTCCACTCCTTGCACGCCACCTCGCAGGCCTTGCAGCCGATGCAGACGGACGTGTCGGTGAAGAAGCCCATGCGCGGCTTCGCGTCGCCGCCGTAGGTCTCCTGGGCCTGCCGTTCGAGCTCGATCAGCGTGTGCGGCATCAGCCCTCCAGCGTCGCCTTGGCGCGGTACTCCTCAACCAGCGCCAGCAGCTCCTTGCCGCGCGGGCGGCGCCCGGCTC
>Ga0134126_10013393_pt1 | contig 10360 bp, 10 predicted proteins | sample KB31752_FD_96881 | JGI IMG/M metagenome (GOLD analysis project Ga0134126, IMG submission 96881) | Terrestrial soil microbial communities with excess Nitrogen fertilizer from Kellogg Biological Station, Michigan, USA - KB3-175-2 | ecosystem: Environmental > Terrestrial > Soil > Unclassified ...
ATCTCCAACACCGCCGAATACGGCGAATACGTCACCGGCCCGCGCATCGTCACCGACGAGACCAAGAAGGAGATGAAGCGGGTGCTCGCCGACATCCAGTCCGGCAAGTTCGCGCGCGACTGGATGCTGGAGAACAAGGTCAACCAGACCTCGTTCAAGGCGACCCGCGCCAAGCTCGCGCAGCACCCGATCGAGCAGGTCGGCGAAAAGCTCCGCGACATGATGCCGTGGATCAAGAAGGGCGCGCTGGTGGATAAGTCGAAGAACTGAGGCTCCGCGACCACGACACCGGACGGCCAACGAAAAATTAAAGTCTGGCTGCCATATTGCAAAGCGAGATCGCTCATGCGGTCTCGCTTTTTTGCGACTTGATCCGGTTTCTCAAGTCGAGTGCGAGCGGCGAACCTGACTGACGCGCCTTCTTAGATCCGAAGAACTGACCGTTCATTCGCATCCTTTGTCTGAAGTTATTCAAGCAAACTCTTAGCCGGCGAAAGCCGAGCAAGTTCATTGGCAAAGAGCCCAACTCTCATCCACGATCTGATCCGTATCCGCATCGTGGATGGTCGCGCGATATCGTCGCTGCGGCTTCGCGATCTCTTGAGCAGAGGCGCCCTCGCCAAGGTCTGGCACTTCATCCACATCCTTGGAAAGCGCGCCTCTCACTCCTCCGGCACGCCGGCGCGCCGCATGCCTTCGCAGCTCCGCTCGCGGCCGGCGAGATAGGCCGGGTTGTCGCCCAGGGCGTTCAAGCGATAGCGCCGCAGGGTAAAGTCCGGTTGCAAGGCAAGGCCTGCTCGCGCAACGACCTGGGCCTCGTCGAGCTGGCCGAGCCACGCCAGCACGCCCGCCAAGTGAAAATGCGCCAGCGGGAAATTGCGATTGGCTTCGATGCTGCGCCGCAACCAGTCGGCCGCCTCGGCATCAGCCCCTGATTGCGCCTTCGCAATTCCCGCGTATTGCAGCCAGCGGTAGGCATGGACGTCGAGCGGGGAGAGCCGCAGCGCCTCCCTTATATGTGCTTCGGTCTGTTCCGGGCGGCCGGCAAAATACTTGGCCATGCCGATGCAGCCATGGGCGTCAGCCAGATTGTGATCGAGCGCCAGCGCCCGCTCGCATGAAGCGATGCCCTGCGCGGCGCGGTTACTGAACATCTGCACCGCACCGAGCGCCAGATAGGCTCCGGCATGCCGCGGCGCCATCGACAATGCCCTGGTCAAGGCCGCCTCTGCCGCCGCGAGCTGAGCGGGGCGGTTGTCGCTGGCGAACGAGCCGGCAATGGTTGCAAGGATCACGGCCCAGCCGACCAGCGCATCGACATTGCCGTCATCAAGCGCCAGCGCGCGCTCGAAGAAGCCAGTCGCCTGGGACAGGTATTCCGGCGTCATCCCCTTGTTCCAGCGAGCCCGGCCCTGGAAATACAGGTCCACGGCGTCGGGATGCGGCGAACGCTCCGCCTGCCGAGCCTCGGCCTCGACCAGCTGCGCGTCCAGCTCGTTGGCGAGCCGCGAGACGATCTCGTCCTGCATCTCGAACAGGCCCGCGGCCGGCTTGTCGAACCGCTCGGCCCACAGATGATTGCCGGTCGCGGCATCGATCAATTGCACGTTGATCCGAAGCCGGTTGCCGCTGCGCTGTATCGAACCTTCCAGCACGTAGCGAACGTTCAGTTCGCGCCCGATCTGCCGCACGTCGGGCGACTTGCCCTTGAACGCAAAGGCGGTGTTGCGGGCGATCACGAACGCGCCGTGGATGCGCGACAGATCCGTGGTCAGGCTTTCGATCACGCCATCGACAAAATACTCCTGCTCGGGATCGCCGCCGATATTGGCGAACGGCAACACCACGATCGAGAGCCTCGGCGCGGCAGCAGGCGCGGCCTCCGGGGCGACGCCCGGCGTTGATCCATCGGGAACGATCGCATAGGCCCGGACCGGGCGGGCGATGTTCTTGAGGTCCTGCAGGCCGAGATCTGCGAATTCAATGCCGATCTTGCCATGGACCTGATCGAGCACCGACGACGACAGGCAGATGCCGCCGGCTTCGGCGATGCCCTCGAGCCGGGACGCGATGTTGACCCCGTCGCCGAAGATGTCGTTTGGCTCGACGATGATATCGCCGACATGGATGCCGACGCGGAACAGGATTCGTTCCTCGGGCGCATCGGGCATGGCCAGCCGGTAAACCTCGCCCTGGAACTGCATGGCCGCGCGCACCGCGTCCACAGCACTGGAAAATTCCGCGAGGAAGCCGTCACCGGTGTTCTTGATGACGCGGCCGGAATGTTCGGCGATCACCGGCAGGATGCAACTGCTCATCAGCGCGGTGACGCGCGCATGCGTGGCCTCCTCGCTGAGATGCATGAGGCGCGAATAGCCGGCGACGTCGGCCACCAGTATCGCCGCCAGTCGCCTTTCGACACGATCGCCGGCGAAGAAGCTCTTGGTATCGGAAAATATCATTGGTCACTCCAGCTCATATTTATTATTTTCGTCGGAGCCAAAGTGCGAAGGTTCAGCCCCAAAACAATTTGCCGCACCAAACCCGCGAGATGCGGGAATGGTGCGGCGAGAATGTCAAACGGCGCGGTGAATCGTTGATCGCGTTGCGTTGTGGCGTTCGTTGCGCGACCGTTCCTATTCGGCGATCAATTCACCGGAGCCGCCGAACTCGGCGGGGAAATCCTTCAATTTCGGCAGGCCGTCTCGCATCGGCAATACCGTTTCGGCGTAATTGACGTGCACGCCCGGTGCAAACGCGAGCGTCGGAATCGTGGCGGTGAAGACGTCGACGAGGCCGAGCGTCGGATGATTGGTCATCAGATGGCCACCGCATTTCGTGCAGTATTTTCGCTCGCTCATTTCGGTTTTCGCAAACGTCGCGACATGCTGCGATCCCGCGGTGATCCGCACCGCCTCCGGCTTCCAAAGGCTGAACGCATTGACCGGGCCGCCGGACCACGACCGGCATGAACGGCAGTGGCAATAGCCCATCGCCTCCGGGGATCCGGTGACCTTCAATTCGACAGCGCCGCAGAAGCAGCTTCCAATGTGATCCATTTCATATTTCCTTGCTGAAATCGGGGTTAGTCAGACGGTTTTGCGCCACGGCAGCAGCATCGAGACGCGCTTCTTGTACCGGCGGTATTCGTCGCCGAACATTTCAACCAGGTCGCGCTCCTCGAGCCAGATGCCGACGAAGATATAGGCGGTGGTTACCGCTGCGAACAACAAATGTCCTGCCGTCATCACGGGGGCCGCCCAGAATGCGATGATGAAACCGAGGTAAATCGGATGCCGCACGAAATTGTAGTACAGCGGCGTTCGAAACCGCGGCGCCGGCATCTCGCCGCCCGTGAGATTGTTGGCAACCTGATGCAATCCGAACAGCTCGAAATGATTGATCATGAACGAACTTGTGAACACGATCACCCAGCCCGCCAGGCCGACGGCCGCGACGGTTGCTGCGACATCTGGCTCGTCGATCTGCCAAACAATTGCCGGTATCGGTAACCACTGCCAGAAAAGCAGCAGGAGACACAGGCTGGCAAACAGCACGTAGGTGCTCCGTTCGACCGACTTCGGCACATATTGCGTCCACCACTGCTTGAAGGGTTTTCGCGCCATCACGCTGTGCTGGACGGCGAACAGCGACATCAGGAGCAGATCGACGACGAGGGCTTTTGTGAGGGACGATTCCTCTCCGCTGTCAACGGTCTTTGGGACGGCGAAGCCGCCGACAAAACCGATGGAATACAGAACGGCGATCAAAAACGCGAAATAGGCCACGACGCCGTACAGGAACGCGGTGAACTTCGACGCCCGATTCTTCGAAACGGTCGGGTTGGTAAACTGGACTTGGGTCATAAATGGACTCCGGTAAGGCAATGATAGACCGAACATGGCCAATGCGCGCGCGAAATGCTTTGTCCCGCGCCTGATTTATTCGTGAGACGAGCTTGATTTTTTCATGAGGCCGGACAGGGGTCCGGATTGCAGTGTGAAATTCGTATTTGACGGCCATACGCTCGATACCGGGCGCCGCGAATTATTTCGCGGCGCCCGTCAGGTCGCGCTGCAACCTCAGGTGTTCGACCTGCTGGTCCATCTGGCGCAGAACCGCGATCATGTCGTCAGCAAGGACGATTTGATCGCGCTGGTCTGGGGCGGCCGGATCGTTTCAGATTCGACGCTGACCAGCCGAATCAATGCTGCGCGAACCGCGGTCGGCGACGATGGCAGGCAGCAGAGGCTGATCCGGACCATCCCGCGCAAGGGCTTTCGCTTCGTCGGCGACGTCACCGAGCAACCGGATGACGATCCAGCGGTTGCCGCGTCGGCGGAATCCGATCGGCCGGTGCGGCAAACGTTGCCGGCGCCGGACCGGCCGGCCATCGCGGTGCTGGCGTTCGACAATATGAGCGACGATCGCGAGCAGGAATATTTCTCCGACGGGATCAGCGAGGACATCATCACCGCGCTGTCCAGGGTGCGGTGGTTCTTCGTGATCGCGCGCAATTCGTCCTTCGTGTACAAGGGCAGGGCGGTGCATATCGGCCAGGTCGCCGAGGAACTCGGCGTCCGCTATGTGGTGGAAGGCAGCGTACGGCGGAGCGGCGGCCGCGTCCGCATCACGGCGCAGCTCAACGACGTCGCGACCGGCAGCCATGTCTGGGCGGAGCATTACGACCGCGACCTGACCGACGTATTCGCGGTGCAGGACGAGATCACCAATGCGATCGTCGCGGCGATCGAGCCGCAGATCTATGCTGCGGAAAATTTCCGCGCCAGGCGCAAGCCGCCGAGCAGCCTCGACGCCTGGGATCTGGTGATGCGGGCGTTGTCGCATTACTGGCGCGTGACGCGCGACGACCACATCGCCGCGCAGGCGTTGCTGGAAAAGGCGATCGAACTCGATCCGAACTACGGTCAGGCGCTCTCGGTGCTCGCCACCAGTCACATGTTCGGGGTTCACCTCGGCTGGGCCGATATCGCCGTCGCCGCCCCGCTCGCCGAGCGCGCCGCGCTTGCCGCCATCCAGGCCGACAGCGAAGATCCCTGGGCGCACACCGCGCTGGGCAGCGTCTGTTTCTCGACGCGGCGCCTCGATGATGCGCTGGCCGAATTCGAGCTGGCCCTGCGGCTTAACCCGAACTTCTCGGTGGCGCAGGGCTACTACGCCCTGGCGCTGTCCTATGCGGGGTGCTGGCGGGATTCCTACGATGCCGCGCAGCGAGCGATACGGCTGAGCCCGCGTGATCCGTCGCTGGCGATCTACCACGGCATTGCCGCCTACGCCCAGTTCATCGGCGGCAACTATGCCGACGCCATGGAGCGGTCACGCGAGGCGATCCGCCACCGCGGCGACCTCACCGGGGCCTATCGGGTCTTGACGGTGGCTGCCGGCATGGCGGGGGAGACCGAGGTCGCGGCGGCCGCGCTGCGCGAACTGCGCCGGACCCAACCCAATATCTCGCTGGCCTGGATCGCAAATCAATTGCCGTGGAAACTCGACTCCGACCGCGAGCACTATCTGGAAGGTTTTAGGCGCGCGGGTCTGGATTGAACGGGCGATCGGGTTTCGACGCGCCTTGCAGCGGTTGCTGCACCGCACGAAGCCGCTTGCGCGACAAATGGCCTCTCAATCAAAAGCACGGCGGATGATTGGCCGCTTCCGGCTGGCCGGTCCGACTGCTATCCTTCGCCAGGCTACCCAAAGAAAATCGAAGAGGAAACTGCCCGAAAAAAGCCGTCACAGCTGGCCGGAGGAGGGATTCATGAAGCTTGCGCTCGGGAATTTCTGCAGGACGCTTTTCAACAAGACGCTTTTCAAGACGATGGCTCTATCCGGGTTGATCGCGGTCGCGGTCGCCTTGCCGGCCGCAGCCCAAAAGAAATACGACACCGGCCTCACCGATACCGAGATCAAGATCGGCAACATCATGCCGTATAGCGGGCCGGCATCGGCCTACGGTATCATCGGCAAGACGATGAGCGCCTATTTCCGGATGATCAACGACACCGGCGGCATCAACGGCCGCAAGATCAATTTCATCAGCTATGACGACGCCTACAGCCCGCCGAAAACGGTCGAGCAGGCGCGCCGGCTGGTCGAAAGCGACGAGGTGTTTTTGATCTTCGCGCCGCTCGGCACCGCGCCCAATGCCGCGATCCAGAAATACATGAACACGATGAAGGTGCCGCAATTGTTCGTCGCCACCGGCGCCTCGCGCTGGGGCGACCCCGAGCATTTTCCCTGGACCATCGGCTGGCAGCCGAACTACCGCGCCGAGGGTCGGGTCTACGCCACCTACATCCAGCAGCACCACGCCAACGCCAAGATCGGCGTGCTCTACCAGAACGACGATTTCGGCAAGGATTATGTGCTCGGGCTGAGGGATGTGCTGCGCGACAAGTATGACAAGATGGTCGTCGCCAGCGTGCCCTACGAGATCAGCATGCCGACGGTGGATTCCCAAGTGGTCGCGATCAAGACCGCCAACCCCGACATCTTCATCAATGTTGCGACGCCGAAATTCGCCGCGCAAGCGATCAAGAAGATCGCCGAGCTCGGCTGGCACCCGATCCAGATCATGACCAACGTGTCGGCTTCGGTCGGTGCGGTGCTGAAACCCGCAGGGCTGGAAAATTCCAGGGGCATCCTCAGCGCCGGCTACCAGATGGACGTCACCGACCCGCAATGGGACAGCCATCCGGGCATGCAGCGTTACCGCGCCTTCATGGCGAAGTATTATCCGGAGGCCGACAAGTCCGAGAGCGGGCCCTTGACCGGCTTCACGACCTCGACCGCGCTGGTCAACGTGCTGAAGCGGTGCGGCGACAATCTCACCCGCGAGAACGTCATGAAGATGGTGGCCGACATCGACTACGAGGTCGATACCTACATCCCCGGCATCCGCGCCAAGACCACGGCCACCGATTTCTATCCGATCGAACAGGTGCAGATGATGAAGTTTTCCGGCGAGAAGTGGGAGCTGTTCGGTCCGCTGATCGACGGCCACGCGGAGTGAGGGCTACACGGCACGGCGATCGATGACTTGCTGGCGCGACGTCTCCCTGACTAACCCAATCGGGCTTGTCAACGGCTTGCTTTAGCCGGCGGCCTGCTTAGTTCTCGAAGGGCAAGGGCAAACGATCCTGGGGGAGACCAACATGCGATCCGTCGTCATCACCGGCGCGTCCACCGGTATCGGCTGGGCCAGCGCCAAAATGCTGCTCGATCGCGGATTTCGCGTGTTCGGCAGCGTGCGCAAGCAGGCCGATGCCGATCGCCTGAAAAGCGAGTTCGGCGCGAATTTCACCCCGCTATTGTTCGACGTCACCGATGAAGCCGCGGTCAAGGCCGCGGCCGGCACGGTGCGGGCGGCGCTTGGCGGCGAGACGCTGGCCGGCCTCGTCAACAACGCTGGCATCGCGGTCCCCGGACCCGTGCTCGAACTGCCGGTCGAGCAATTCCGGACCCAACTGGATGTCAATGTGATCGGGCCGATCATCTCAACCCAAGCCTTTGGCCCGCTGCTCGGCGTCGATCCGCAATTGAAGGGGCCGAGGGGGCGGATCGTGATGATCTCGTCGGTCGCGGGCAAAAGCGGCAACCCGATGACGCCGGCCTATGCCGCCTCCAAGCACGCGATCGAGGGACTGTCGGAAAGCCTGCGCCGCGAACTGATGTTGTTCGGCATCGATGTCATCATCATCGCGCCCGGCGCGGTGAAGACGCCGATCTGGAGCAAGACCGACGGCATCGACATGTCCCTGTACAGGAACTCGCCCTACCTGCCGGTCATGAACAAGGTCGTCGAATTCACAAAACACCTCAGCGAGATTGGATTGCCGGCCGAAAAGATCGCCGAAGGGGTTTTCGAGGCGCTGACCTCGGCCAGCCCAAAAGTGCGCTACCAGATCACGCCTGATCCGATGCGGCATTTGATCACGGGCATCCTGCCGAAGCGCACCGTCGACCGGATCATCGCCAGGCGGCTCGGCCTGACGCCGAAGGCGTAAACCGGATCGCATGCCGACGACCGGAAAAAGCCTCGCCGAACTGACGCAACTCGCCGACGAAGCGCTTCGCAGCCAGCCCGGCTGCGAAACCGCGCGGGTGCCCGGTCTCAACGGACTTCCGGGCAGTTCAGGCCGCAATTGGGAAATTCCTAATGTCGTCCTCGGCGACAGCCTGATCAGTGACGTGGATCGGGCGGTGATTACCGTGCATCATCAGCTCGGCCGCCAGTTTCATCTGTCGATCGACTAACCCGCGTGAATGGCTCGCGGCGAACCGGCCGAGGCCATAGCGATCATCCGCAGCGCCATCACCGCGAGCAACGGGATCAGGAACAGAGTATAAAGCGGCATCGCGGGAATCCGCATGCCGAACGATAGCATGAATTGCGCCCACAGATAATAGCCGCACACCAGATGCAACGCGCGCCAGGCGCGCGGGCCGATTGCTGCGGCGGTGCGGTCGAACGAGGTCGCGGTCATCGCGATAATGGCCGTGTAGCCGATGCCCCCGAAAATGAACGAGGCGATCGAGGTGTTTTGCTGGAACTGCGGCGGGGAAACCAGGGCAAAACAGACGATGGCGACGGCATGGATCGCATGCGAGGCGGCAAAACTGACGCCAAGATACCGCCGGTTGCGGCGCTGCCAGCGCGTCCATGCGTTCGGCCGCAGCCGCGCCAGCGCGCCGGCGCTGAAGGCGAGACAAAACAGCACGAGCGAGGTTCGCGCGGTGAAGCGGATCACGGCGCGGACGCCGTCGACCTCGAACTGGCGCATGCCGGCGATCCAGACCGACAGCGCGACCACGACCAGCGTCAATACGGCAAACAATGGCCAGCCTTCCAGCCAGTTTTGACGGCGCGCTTGCATGATGTTGTCTCCGATGACGATTGTAATCACCGATTACATTTGGTCATCGCCGAGACGTCAATCGTGTATGCAGTGCTTACATTCACGTTCGGGTGATGCTATGGGAGGCGCCATGCCGACCCCGCGTAAACCTCTCGCCCGCCGACCTGCACCCGCCCGGGCCAAGCGCGCGGCAACCCGCCGCCCGGCGGCGCCGGCAAAGCCGTACCATCATGGCGACCTCCGCCGCGTCCTGATCGACGCGGCGCTGCGATTGGCCGAGGAGGGCGGCCTTGAAGCCGTCAGCGTGCGCGAGGCGGCGCGCCGCGCCGGGGTGTCGCCGGGCGCGCCGTTCCGGCATTTCCCGAGCCGCGACGCGTTGATGACCGCGGTCGCCGAGGAAGCCCAGCGCCGGTTCCGGCTCGAACTGGAAGCAGCCCTCGCGCCGGTCTCAGCCGATGACCCGCTGGCAAGGTTTCGTGCGCTCGGCCTCGGCTATCTGCGCTGGGCCATGAAAAATCCAGCGCATTTCGAGGTGATTTCGAACGGCCGGCTGTTCGACCATGATCTGTCCACCGGCGTGTCGCGCGACAATTCCGAGCTGATCGGCATGACCGAACGGCTGCTGGCAGACGCCTTTGCCAAGGGGGCGTTGCGGGTCAGCGACCTCCAACAGGTGAAGATCGCCGGCCGCGCGCTGATCTACGGCTTTGCTCGCATGAACATCGACGGCCATTTTCCGCGCTGGGGCGTTGCCGACGCCGAACGCACCGCGGAGGGGATTCTCGATCTCTTCATCGACGGCATCGCCAGGGATGGCCGCATCAAGGATGGCCGCGCCAGGCGGTGACGATCGGGTCCGCATTTACCAAGCGCGCGCGCTCCGGCGGCAAACTCATTGCCTATTCATGACAACTAAATTACGTTTTTGTGACACACCGCAGTCTCCGGATGCGGCGTCGGCCTCCTGGTCTCCGCCAGCCAAGGCCCAGGGTTCCCGCGCCGGGTAGTGTTGCGTTGAGTCCATGGCGCCCGCGCCGCTTCCAGGTCCGTCCACGACCACCGCCGCCGCCGGCCCCGGTTCGATCGGCATCTGGCGGCTATTGGCCGTCGCGGTGCCGCATCTGGCCGCGCTCGCCGTGATGCTGCAAACCGAAAACGATTTCGGTGCGCGCCTTTGCTTCCTTTTGGCATGGGGCATCCTGAATTTCTTCTGGATCGCCCTGCTGCGGCGTCCCGCTCTGTCCGCCGCGCTGTCGCTGACGCTCGTCGTGGTGCTGGTGCTGCTGTCACAGCTCAAGCACGACGTTGTGCAGATGACCGCGAATTTCGTCGACCTGATGGTGGTCGATCGCGACACCGCGGCGTTCCTGTTCACAATCTTCCCGCATCTGCGCTGGTCCGTGGTCGGCGCGGCGCTTGTCATCCTTCCCCTGATGTATGCGCTGTGGTGGCTCGATCCGTTCCGGATCCGCCGGTTGCCCGCG
>Ga0134126_10013394_pt1 | contig 10360 bp, 8 predicted proteins | sample KB31752_FD_96881 | JGI IMG/M metagenome (GOLD analysis project Ga0134126, IMG submission 96881) | Terrestrial soil microbial communities with excess Nitrogen fertilizer from Kellogg Biological Station, Michigan, USA - KB3-175-2 | ecosystem: Environmental > Terrestrial > Soil > Unclassified ...
AGGCCGCGCCGCCCATGTCCTTCTTCATGGTCAGCATGGCGGCGGATGGCTTGAGGTCCAGGCCCCCGGTGTCGAAGCAGACACCTTTGCCCACCAAGGTCATCAGCGGCGCGTTCGCTTTGCCCCAATTGAGCTCGATCAGCCGCGGTGAACGGGGCGAGCCGGCACCCACAGCCGCGATCAGAGGATAATTCTTCGCCAGCGCCGTCCCGCCGGTCACCGTGACCTTGGCGCCATGTTTCTTGGCCAAGGCCCGCGCCACGGCTTCCAGCTCGGCCGGCCCCATGTCATTGGCCGGCGTGTTGATCAGGTCACGGGCCAGAAACAGGTTTTCGGCGATGCGCGAGACCTCTTCGCCATCCACCTCCGCAGGAACGACCAGGCGCGCGGCTTTGGCAGCCTTTTTCTTGTAGCGATCGAAGGCATAGCCGCCCATCAGCCACGCCAGCGCGGCATTCGCACCGGCGCAAAATTCCGGCACCTCACCCAGGCGATAGAGGCCGGCGGGCAGCTTTTCGGCCGCCGCGGCCAGCGCGAACGCGTCCTTGCCGTCGCCCAGCCCCAATACCCATTGCGCGATATTGCCCTTGGCATCAGGGAGTGCCGCCAGAGCACCGTCCGCGCCGGAAAAGCCGGAGGCGGCCAGCAGCCGGCTACGCTTCTGGCGGCCGAGCCAGGCCTTGGCCGCCTTCGCCGTCACGGCATGGATCGGAATGGCGTTCCTGCCGCCGGATGCAAGGCTTGGATGCATAATTTGCTCTTACCGGGTTCGAAGCGGGACTTTAAGAATCGAACCATGCAACCGCAAGAAGAGGCGCGGCAAATGGCCCGCTATACCCTGGTCGTCGGTACCCGCAACTGGTCCAGCTGGTCCTTGCGCCCCTTTGTGGCGTTGACGGCCACCGGCGCCGCCTTCGAGACCATCGATATCCGCCTGCGCCAGACGCAAGCGCCCACCACGCGCGAGCAGATCCTCAAACACTCACCGGCCGGCAAGGTGCCGGTGCTCAAGATCGAGGAGCCGGCCTCAAGCAGCGAAGCGGCCAGCCAACAGAAAACCAGGACGCTGACGGTGTGGGATAGCCTGGCGATCTGCGAAACAATTGCCGAGCGCCATCCCGAAGCGGGCCTGTGGCCGGACGATGCGGCCGCGCGCGCCATCGCCCGCTCCTATGCCTGCGAGATGCATGCCGGCTTTCCAGACGTGCGCGACCAGCTTTCGATGGACTTCGCAAATCGGCAGCCGCTGCCGGAATTGCGGGAGGACACCAAGACCCAGGTTGCGCGCATCATCACTGCCTGGAGCGAGGCGCTTTCCACCTACAAGGGCGACTTCCTGTTCGGCCGGCTGTCGGTGGCCGATTGCATGTATGCGCCGGTGGTGTCGCGCTTCCAGACCTATGGCGTTGAAGTCCCCGCGGCCGTTCGCGCCTATATGGACCGCGTGCTGGCGCTGCCCGCCATGCAGGCGTGGGGGATCGTGGCGGCGAAGGAAGTGGCGGACGGCCTGGGCAGCCTGCCCGCCGCCCGATAGCCGCGCGGCGCTAACGCAGCTTCCCGGTTTCGCGATAGAATCGGGCCGCGCCCGGATGCGGAGCGTCCGCGTGAGCGGGAGCGACCAGAAAAACCATTCATCCGGGCGCTAACGCAGCTTCCCGACTTCGCGATAGAATCGGGCCGCGCCCGGATGAATAGGCGCCGGCGGATTCTGCGCCGCATTATCCAGCCCGATGTAACGGCCGGACGGATGGCTGGCAGCAAGGCCCGGACGGTTGGCAGGATTGAACAGGGCCCGCGTCAGGCCATAGATCAAGCCATCGGGCTCGCCCTCGCGGGTGAACCACCAGGCGCGCGTGGCAATCGTCTCGACCGTTGGGGTCCCCGGATAGCTGCCGGCCGGAATCACGACAGGAAAAAGCTGTGGCGCGTTGGCGAGCAGCCGGTTGCGGCCGTCGCCATCAATGGGCACCAGACGCGCCTGATGGTGAGCCAATAGATCACGGATCGAATCCAGGGGCACCCCAGCCACCGCGAAATAGGCGTCGATCTTGTCGTTCTTCAACAACGTCGCCGGCAGCTCATCGGACTGGATCTCGCGGGGCCGCACCCGATAGGCGGCCAGGATGGCGCGGCTGCGGGTGACCGCGCTGGTACCGGACTGGCCCAGCAAGACCCGCTTGCCACGCAGATCCTGTACCGTCTGGATATCCGAATTGGCTGCCACCACCAGATGGGCAGCTTCCGGAAAGAGCGCGGCAATCGCACGAAGGTGGGTCGCCTTGCGGCGGAAAGGAGACTTGCCTTCCGCCGCGGCCGCGATCGCGTCGGCATCGGCAAAGCCGGAATCCACCTGTCCGCTATCCACGGCCCGGATATTGTCGGCGCCGCCAAGGCTGGTACGCGCCGACAGCACCACACCGGCGGGGCCGCAGACCGTGGCCGTATCGCAGCGGCCAACACCAAGAGGGTGACTGATCAACCCGGCCACCGCCTGGCCGACGGGGAAATAGACCCCTTCGGTCGTGCCGGTGGCGATCTGGAAGGAGATACGGGCGGGACTTTCCGTCATCCCCAGATTGCCGCCCGTAAGCAGCGCACCCATCACCAGCACCACAAAGGCAACCAGGGCGATGATGGCGAGCATGCGCTGCGACATGGGCGGGATCGTTAATCCTTTATTGCGTCAGGACTGAGGCGTTTACAGATCGTAATCAGCTTGGCTTTGCGAACCAAGCGAGGGTCGCACAAGCAATCCGGCAATGCGCTGATGGGACGGGCATTGGGCGACTACTTCCACATGCGCTGGTATACTTAAGCCTTTGTTGACTGGGGTCTGGCAAGGTTTCGGCAGCGTATATCGAAGGCCGTTTCCATGCCGAAAGCCCGTCATTTCGCGCCGCCATTGCTGGTGTTGTTTCTGGGTTGCTCCATCCTTTCCGGAACGGCGCAGGCCGGCTGGTTCGACTCCGATAAGTCCGAGGCCAAGCCGGCGCCTGAAGCCGCGAAGGACAAGGCGCCGGTGGCACCGGCGCAGACCCTGGAACAAAGCATCCAGCAGGCACAGGCGCTGCGCCTGGCCGGCAACTATCAGGAAGCGGTCAATCATCTCTCCCAGCTCATGATGGTGGCCGCCGACGATGCCCGCGTGGTGAGCGAGTATGGCAAGACACTGACCATGATGGGCCGCGCTTCCGATGCGGTGAATTTCCTGACCCGGGCCGAACAGCTTCAGCCTTCCGACTGGACCGTCTATTCGGCGCTTGGTGTGGCCTATGACCAGATCGGTGACCAGAAGAAGGCGCAGACAGCTTACGAACGTGCCCTGATCTTGAAGCCGGGCGAGCCGAGCGTGTTGAGCAACTATGCCCTGTCACGCCTGCTGGCCAAGGACACGGAGATGGCCAGAACCTTGGCCGGCCGCGCCGAGATCGCCAATGCCACGGCCAAGGACGAAAAGATCGCACGCAACATCGCCATGATCCGCTCCATGGAGCCCGTGGTGGGCACCAATGTTGCCGCCAACAAGCCCACCCCCGTGGCGCAGAATCCCGTGCCGGCCGCGCAGCCGGCTCCGTCGCAGCCGGTTCAGGCGCCGGCCCAGAAAGTGACCCAGGCGGCCCTGCCGGCCCCCACACCCGACAATCGCGTGATGATGCAGCGCGTGCCTGTGGACCCGCAGGCTGGGCCAGTTGCCAGCCATGCACCGCATCCGCTGCAGCCGGCCGTGAAAGCCGAACCCGCCAAGGGGGATGCTGCCAAGACCGCGTCCCCCAAGCCAGCCGCCGTCAAGCCGGAAATCGCCAAGGCGCAACCGGCAAAGCCCGCGGCGCCCGTGAATGTGCCGGTCAAAGCGGCGGAAGCACCCACCAAACCGCAAATCGCCGCGGCTAAGCCGGAAGCGGCCAAGCCCGTGGTCAAGCTGGACATGACGGCGGCGAAAACCGAGACCGCCAAGGCCGCGCCGGCGGCAAGACCGGCGCCCGAGCCCAGGGTCCTGCCGCCCACCCCGGTCAAGGCCGCCAGCGCCAAGCCGGCGAGCGCCAAGACCGATCCCAAGGCCGACAGCAAGAACGCCATTCCGGGCTTGCGCCTCAGCGCCAACGCTTTCTAGGACGATCACCCAGAACAAGAAAGGCGCGGACATTCCTCCGCGCCTTTTTTGTTGCCTGAAGCTTGCGGACTCCCTTGCGCGAGCCATTCCGTGGCGTGAGCGGAGCGCCGCGCGGAACGCTTTTGCCGCCGATTTACTGCGCCAAGCCGCGCGAGGGATTTTTCGGCATGAGCATGCCTAGCTTTTCTTTGCGTGCGCAGCGCGCTTAGAAAAGCTGGCACTGGCGAGCGAAGCGGGGATCGGAGCGCCGAACGCGTCCCATACCCGGCCGGACGAGAGATTTTGGGACCTGAGCCGCAGCGCGGAGCCTGCATCTGTGTCGCTATGGGCGGGCGAATGGCCCATGAGTGATCGCGCGACGAACCTGGCGGTCAAGAGGACCGCGCAGGTCAGTGCATGGCGTGGCGGATCTGGATGACAGCCGGCCCCATGATCACGATGAACAGGCAGGGCAGAAAGAACACGATCATCGGCACGGTGAGTTTGGCGGGCAGCGACGCGGCCTTGCGTTCGGCTTCCTGCATGCGCATCTCGCGGTTCTCGGTGGCGGTCACGCGCAGCGCTTGGCCCAGCGGGGTGCCGTATTTCTCGGCCTGGGTGAGCGCCGTCGCCACCGCCTTGACGCCGACATGGCCGCAGCGCTTGGCCAGATTGTCGAACGCCTGGCGGCGGTCCGGCAGGTAGGAGAGCTCGGCGGTGGTCAGTGCCAGCTCCTCGGCCAGTTCGGCGGACTGCGAGCCGATTTCGCCGGCGACGCGCGTGAAGGCGGATTCGATGGACATGCCCGATTCCACGCAGATCAGCATCAGGTCCAGCGCGTCGGGAAAAGCGGTCATGATGGATTGCTGGCGCCGCGCGATCATGTTGTTGACGAAAAGGTCGGGCACATAAAAACCGACCAGGGCGCCGACAAAAGCCGCACCCACCTTCTGCAGCGCCGACCAATGCAGGTGCATGACGACGAACAGATAAAACAGCGTCACCGCGAAAACGATGAAAGGCATCACGAAGCGAAAGAACATGAAGGTGACCAGCGGCGCCTGGCCCCGGTAGCCGGCCATGGCCAGCTTTTCGCGGGAATTCTCCCCTTCCAGCATGTTGCCCAGCTTGAAGCGGTCCAGCGTGGCTTTCATCATCGTGCTGGGCTCGATGCGAAGCGAGGCGCGCTTGCCATTGAGCGCGGCGTGGTGGCGGGCCCTGAGTTCCTCGCGCCGGCGGGCCACGGTTTTCAGGCGATCGTCCAGGCCGCTGCGCTCCAGCAGCGGCACGCCCAACGTCACCACCGTGGCGAAAGCCAGGATGCCGACGAACAGCATCGCCAGGAAATCCTTGTCGAACAGGAGGTTGATGATGTGTTCCATCCCCTGTCTCCCCTAGATCTTGAAGTTGATCATCTTGCGCATCACCGTGATGCCGACGCTCATCCAGATCACGCAGGCTGCCAGCATCAGATTGCCGGCCTTCTCGGTGAACAGCTTCATGATGTAGGCGGGCGTGGTGAGATAGACGATGCCCATCACGATCACGGGCAGCGAACCAATGATCATGGCCGATGCCTTGGCCTCGGACGACATCGCCTTGATCTTGCCCCTGAGGCGCTTTCTATCACGCAGCACGGCAGCCAGATTTCCGAGAGCTTCGGACAGATTGCCGCCAGACTTGCCCTGGATGGTCATGACGATGGCAAAGAAGCCCACTTCGGCCGTGGGCATGGATTCCATCATGCGTTTGAGGCCCTGCTCCATGGTGACGCCCACCTTCAGGCTTTCCACCAGATTGTGGAATTCGGTGCCCACAGGATTGGGCGCCTCGCGCGCCACGATGCGCAACGCTTCATTGGTGGGAAGGCCGGTCTTGACCGAACGCACGATCACGTCGATCGCACTGGCGAAGTTCTCGGTGAACAGCTTCTTGCGGCGTGCCGTCAGGAAACCCAGCACCCAGCGCGGCAATCCGAGCCCCACCACAAAGACCGCCATCATGATGACCAGCGGCTTCTGATGCAGGAGGATCGCGACGCCGGCGGTCAGAAGCGCCACGATGGCGCACAATATCCAGAAACTTTTTGGATCGGTCTTGGGAAAGCCCGCCTGCTCCAGGCGCCGACGCATGGTGGGTTTTTCTTTTTTGGCGGCGCGGTTTTTCTCCACGTCCTTGAGCATGACCGCCACATTCTTGCGCTTCTGGGCGGCGTCCTGTTGGGGGGTGTTGCGGCCACGGGCCTTGCCTTCGGACTTGGAGACGGCGGCCACGCGCTTCTGGGTCTTCTCGTCACCGCCGGTAAAGGCGAATGCCACGCCGCCGGCGGCGAGCGCGAAAAGAATGACGAGAACCAGGGTCATTGATTGACCTTGTCCAGCGCGTCGGCCAGCTCGCGTTCCAGATTGTAGTAGCGGGCGCGTTCCCAGAAATTCGGCCGGACGATGCCGGTGCCGACATGCTTGCCCTTGAGGCGGCCCGTCTCGTCCTCGCCCTGGATCTCATAGGTGACAAGATCCTGGCTGATGACCACGTCGCCTTCGGTGCCGATCACCTCGGTGACTTTGGTGATGCGGCGCGAACCGTCGCGCATGCGTTCGGCCTGGATGATGACGTCGATGGAAGCCACGATCATCTCGCGAATGGTCTTCATGGGAAGCTGAAAGCCGCCCATGGTGATCATGGATTCCAGGCGGCTCATGGCTTCGCGCGGGCTGTTGGCGTGCAGGGTACCCATGGAGCCGTCATGGCCGGTGTTCATCGCCTGAAGCAGATCGAAGGCTTCAGGTCCGCGCACTTCGCCCACGATGATGCGTTCGGGACGCATACGCAGACAGTTGCGGACCAGATCGCGCATGGTGATCTGGCCCTGGCCTTCCAGGTTGGGCGGCCGGGTTTCCAGCCGCACCACATGGGGCTGTTGCAGCTGGAGTTCGGCGGCGTCCTCGCAGGTGATGACGCGCTCTTCCGCGTCGATATAAGCGGTCATGCAGTTCAGCAGCGTGGTCTTGCCCGAGCCGGTACCGCCCGAGATCAGCACGTTGCAGCGACAGCGTCCGATCACCTGCAGCACACGGGCCGCGTCCGGGCTGATGGAGCCGAACTTGACCAGGTCCTCCAGGGTCAGCTTGTCTTTCTTGAACTTGCGGATCGTGAGCGTGGGCCCGTCCAGCGACAGCGGCGGACCGATCACGTTGACGCGGGAACCGTCCAGCAGGCGGGCGTCGCAAATGGGGGAGGCTTCGTCGACCCGGCGGCCGACCTGGCTGACGATGCGCTGGCAGATGTTCATCAGCTGGGCATTGTCGCGGAAGCGGATATTGGTGAGCTGCACCTTGCCCTGGACTTCGATGAAGACCCGGTTGGCGCCATTGACCATGATGTCGGCGATATCGTCGCGGGCCAGCAGCGGTTCCAGCGGGCCATAGCCCAGCACGTCGTTGCAGATGTCCTGGAGCAGATGTTCCTGCTCGGCGATGGACATCACCACCGCCTTGATCGAGATGATCTCGTTGACGATGTCGCGGATTTCCTCGCGCGCGGAGTCCGGATCGAGCTGGGCGAGCTGCGCCAAATCGATCGTGTCGATCAGGGCGTTAAAGATGGTGGACTTGATCTGGTAATAATCCTCCGACCGGTTGTCGGTGATCACCCGCGGCGCGGCCTTGGGCGAAGGCTGGGGAGCGGCCTGCATGGCAGGCTTGGGCGCCGGCGCAGCGGCCGCCGGGGCTTCCGGCGCGAGCCTTGGCGGCGGCGCGGCGGGCTCGCGCGCGGGTGGCGGCTTGCCAAAGGAAGGCTCAGAGGCAGTGCGCTTGCCGAACATGGCTTAACCGGCCTTCTTGCCCTTCAGGAATGAGAAGATCGAAATCGAATTCTTGTTGGCCGGCCCATCCATGGTGCGGCCCGTCAGATTGCGGCAAAGCCGGCGCAGCGCTTCGGATACCGGCGACTTGGGCGCGAGCTCGATCACCATCTGGCCATTGTTGGCAGCCTGGCCGAACAGGGCCGCGTCGAAGCCGATGATGGCGGCCGGGTCGATGCCCATGGTCTCGGCGAAATCCTTTGCGGGGATTTCCGGCCGTTTGGGAGTGCCGACCTGATTGATGACCAGACGCGGGGGCACATCATTGGGCCGCGCGCTCTTGACCAACTCGATGATGTTCTTGGCGTTGCGCAAGGAGGTCAGATCGGGGCTCGCCACGATCACGATGTCATCGGCCGCAAGCAGCGCGGATTTGATCCAGGGCTGCCAGCCATGCGGCATATCCAGCACCACGCAAGGGGTGGTCTGGCGCACGGCGTCCACCACCGCCTCATAGGCTTCCGGGGTGGCGTCATATTCCCGCTCCAGGGCCGCAGGTGCAGTGAAAAGCGAAAGATGGTCGCCGCGCTTGAGTAGCAACCGGTCCAGCAGCACATCGTCCAACCGTTCCGGGGCGGAGAGCGCATCGGCGACGCCCTGGCTGGCTTCATCGTTGAAATCCAGGCCCACGGTGCCGAAAGGCAAGTCCAAATCCACGATGGTGGTGTTGATGTGCAGTTCTTCGGCGATGCACCAGCCCAGATTATGCGCCACGGTGGAAGAGCCCGCGCCGCCGCGCGCACCCACCACCGCCACCACGCGCCCGATCGGCGAAGCGCCGGGGTCCAGGTAGAGGCCCGAGATCACCTCGATCAGCTGCAGCGGCTCGACCGGGGCGATCAGATATTCGGAGGCGCCGCGGCGCATCAGCTCGCGATAAAGCTCCACGTCGTTGGTGCGGCCGATCACCACCACCTTGGTGGCGGGATCGCAGACTTCCGCCAACCGATCGAGCTCGGCCAGCGCGGCCGGGCCGCTAAGCTTGGTTTCCACGATCAGCAGGTTCGGCGTGATCTGGCCGTTATAATGTTCCACGGCGGCATTGACGCCGCCAAGCTGCACCTGCAGATGCGCCTTGCTGAGGCGGCGGTCGCCGCCGGCCCGCTGCAACGCCGCGCCCGTATCCGGAAACTCGCAAAAGGCGTGAATCGAGATGCGCGGAACGGGGCGCTCATGCGGGGCAGCTCCGAAACTCTGCACTTGGGGAGGCTTGCTCATCGTTCGGCCACTTTCATCCCTGGTCAGTGTTACTGGCCGATTTGCGAAGCGCCGGCTGACTGCTCCGTCGCCTTGTCAACCGTACGTTTGTCGGCCTGGGTGATTTCGCCCTTCTCGTAATGATCCATGACAGTCGCGCGGCGTGCCGAATCAACCGGGCCCATGCCCCCCGGGCCCAAAAGATCACGCGGATCGGAGACCATGGCAGCGATATTGTGCTGCACCGAGCAGCCAAAATTCCGCGGCGTCAGATTGTCGGCGGTAAAGGCCAGGTTTTCCGACCAGTCATTGCCGCACGTCTCGGCATGGGCGGTATAACCGATATAGCTGACATCCACCCGCCGGTCGCCGTTCGCCACCTCGTGGGTGGAAACCAGGATCTTGTCGCGGCTGATGCCGGTGGCCGCGGCGCGCTCGGCGAAGAAGGTGATCGCAGTGCGGCTGGCCGGGCCATCCGGCACGCTGATGCCGAGGCTGCCATTGCCGTGGGCACGGTAGTCCGTCAGGAAGGCATCGAACTTGACCGCGTCGTCCGGCGTCATGCCGTCGGCGCCGCCGGCGAAATAGACCTTCAAGTCGCGATAGCTGGGCTCTACCGCGATCGGATGGTTGACCGCGCCGTCTTCGGCGATGCTGTCGGCCCCGTTGATGGCGCCGGTACAGCTGCCGTTGATCAGGGCGGTGGCGAGAGCGGCGGCGCGGAATAGCTGTTGTGGAGTCATGAGATCCTCCTAGCGCACAATGAAGCCGACAGGGGCCGTGGCCTGCGGAGACAGCGGCTTTTCGTCTTTCCGCTTGTAGGTCGCGTTGAGACGGCCCAGCAGCAGGGTTTCAGGATCGGACGGCGCAACAAAGCCATCCGTGGGAGCGCTCAATGCGGACTCTGCGGTCGGATCGACCAGATAGGCGCTGACCAGCACCACCAGTTCGGTCTGGTCATCGGCAAAATCGCGGCTGCGGAACAGTGCGCCCAGGACCGGCAGGTCCTTCACGCCCGGAAAGCCGTCTATCACCTGTTTGGTATTGTGTTGCATCAGGCCGGCGACGGCGAAACTTCCGCCGGAGGGCAATTCGACGGTGGTTTGGGCACGGCGCACGCTCAAGGCCGGGATGGTGAGACCATTGGTGCTGCTGGCGCCGGTGAGGGTAAAGGCACCGGTGTTGGTCAGTTCGCTGACCTCGCTGGAAAG
>Ga0134126_10013396_pt1 | contig 10359 bp, 8 predicted proteins | sample KB31752_FD_96881 | JGI IMG/M metagenome (GOLD analysis project Ga0134126, IMG submission 96881) | Terrestrial soil microbial communities with excess Nitrogen fertilizer from Kellogg Biological Station, Michigan, USA - KB3-175-2 | ecosystem: Environmental > Terrestrial > Soil > Unclassified ...
GAGATGACATTCGCCTTTCCCGGTACGGCGTTTGCCGCGCGTCAGCAGGCGGCAGAGGCGGCCATAAGCGGCGCGGTCGGTGGGGAAGCAGAGGAGGCTCGGCGCGTCCGTCAGATCGAGGCGACAGCCGACGACGAAGCGGAAGCCCGCCTCCTTGGCGGCGGTATGGGCGCGCACCACGCCGGCCAGCGTGTTGCGGTCGGCGATGGCGACGGCGCCGTGGCCGAGCTGCTGCGCGCGCTGCACAAGCTCGTCCGGATGCGAGGCGCCGCGCAGAAACGAGAAATTGCTGGTGACCTGCAGCTCGGCATAGCCGCTCATGGCGCTGACCTATGGCGGCAAATGGTCCACTCGGCCCGAAAAATGGTCGACTCGCTCATGCGAAGAGCCCATGCAGGAACCAGCGTGCCCCGTCCGGCTGATAGGTTCCGGCGCGGTAGAGCCAGAAGCGCCGCCCCGCCTCGTCCTCGACTCTGTAATAGTCGCGGTAATCGTCGCGCACCTCCTGGGCTTCCGCAGCGCCTCGCCACCATTCGCCGCAGATGCGCTCCGGCCCGTCGGCGCGGTGCACGCGATGCTCGACGCGGCGCCACTGGAAGACCCGCGGCGGGTCATCAGGCACTCGCGCGATGGCGACGATCGGCTCGGGTCGCGGCAAGAGCCGGACCGGCCGCCGTCGCGCGGAATCCCAACCGGCGCCGGCGAGCGGCGCCAGGGCCGGCACCGGTCGCGTCGCGCGTTCGGGAATGTGACTCTCTTGCGGCTCCAGGCGGTAGAGCGCCGCCGCGCCGAGGCGATTGGCGAGGCGGTCGATGAGCGCGGCGAGCTCGGCCGGATCGGTGCCGTCACGCTCGCGGCCTTCCGCCGCCAGCAGGCCGCGCGCCACCTGCCACACGATCTGCCGGCTCTCCGGAAACGGGATGATATTTCCTTGCGCTTGGCGCGGAGGAGCCGGCGGTTGCGGGTGAGCAGGGGCCCGCAGGAGCTTGCCGAACCTGACCTGCACCGCGGCAAGCGCCTCGACCCGGGTGGCCGCCAGCACCATGTCCTCGATGCCAAGGCCTGGATCGATCTCCACCAGCCGCTCCGCCAGCAGGCGCTGCAGATGGCGCGGATCGCGGCTCGGCCGCGCCATGCCGATGGCAATGGCGGCGCTCGTCCCGTCGACGCGGTAGAGCGTCAGTACGAGACGGCGCGCCCCCAGCCCCTCATCGCCGAGACGGCGGCACAGCGGCTGCAGCAGCGCGCCCATGGCCGCGGCGAGCGCTTCCGGGGTCCCGGCCGGCTCGGCGAAGCGACGGCGAGTCCAGCGCTGGGTCGACGACGGCACCGGCGAAAGCGGCTCGGGCACGGCGCCCAGTGCCTGGTCTAGGCGCTGCATCGCCGCCGCCCCGACGCGTGGCGCCAGCGCGCTGCGCGGCAGCTTGTAGAGATCGCCGATGCGATAGAGGCCCAGCCGCGTGAGTTCCGCCGCTGCCGCGGGATCAATCCGCAAGCCCATGACCGGCAGGCTCGCCAACGCCGCCCGCGCGCCGCCCGGCGGCACCATCGAGACAGACTTGGCGCCACAGCGCGCCATCGCCCAAGCCGCGCCCGGCGTATCGGCGATCGCGGCACGGGCGGCGATGCCCTGGCCGGCGAGCCAGTCGACGAGCTCGGCGGCGAGGCTGGCCTCGCCGCCTTTGAGATGAGCGCAGCCGGTGATATCGAGCCAGACGCCATCGGCGCCATGGGCAGCCGTCCATGGACTGTAGCGGCTGCAAGCTGCGACGAGCTGCGCCAATGCCGCCGCATCTCCCGACGGGTCAGCGGCCGCGACGGTCAGCGCGGGATGGAGTGCCCGGGCATCCGCAAGCGTCATGCCCGGCGCGATGCCTAGCCCCTGCGCTGCCGCGCTGGCCGCCATCACCAGCCGCCGGTTGCCGCTGCTGGCGACGAGAGCGAAAGCCTCATCCGGCGATGGCCTGCGGGATTGCCGGAATTGCCGGTCGATGGCCCAGCTCGGCAGCCAGAGTGACATGACCCGTCGCATCAGATACCTCCACCGTCCAGGACGCCGGCACGCCGCCGCGGCAGCGCCACAGTTCGAGGCGCCAGCGCGGCCGGCCGATACCGGGCACATCGCCTACGCTGGCGCTAGGCAACGCCCTCGCCCGCCAGCGCGTCACCGCAGCGTTGGGCGCCCCGCGCTGCCGTGCTGCGCGATCACTGTTGCGCCAGCGCCGGAGCGCGAAGGCGGTCGTGCCCGACGCTTCCGCGGCAAGCTGCAGACGACGGCTTGCCGCCAAAGGCAGCGCCTCGGCCTCGCCGACGACGGCGGCGAGCACGGCGCTGCGCAGCCCTTCCTCCATGGCCCAGAGCAGCGCCTGCTCGCCCGACATCCGCGCCAGAATCAACCGCTCCGGCCCCAGGCCGCAGGCGGCTAGGCCGGGCCCATGGAGATCTCCGGCGATCGAGCACCACAGCACTGGCCGCTCGGGCTCGAGCCGGGCCAGGATGCCGGCGAGGAAAGCCGCAGCGATGGCGCCGTCCTCCTCGTCAGGGCCGATCCCTGCGAGTTCATGCAAGGCGCCCAGCACCAAGCCGCCCTGCGGCAGCGCTTGGTCAATCTCGGCGATGCCAAAGGGCAGCACCTTACCTGCCGTCCGCCCGCCCCGCCCCAGATCATCGAGACGGCGCCGCAGCGCTGCCAGGCTCTCGCTCCTGCTCTTACCGGCCATGATGCTGGCCAACCTCGCTGGCCTCTCTTAGTTCCTGTTTTGTTCCAAGAAATGCCAAAGAGTCAAGACCACCCCTCCCCGCACGGGAGAGGTTGACTGCCGCTCTCCGTTCACTCCGCCGGGCCTTCGGTTGAACCTTCGGCCAATTGCCCGCCTTGCATCACGGTTTGTTCGAATTGACCGGCCGCACGCGGCGCGGGAGAATCGCGTCAAGCAAAGCCGCCAGCTCGGGAGGATGTCATGAGCCAATCGGTGGGGATGACCGTCAATGGACGCCGGGTCAATCTGACCGTCGACGATCCCGACATGCCGCTGCTCTATGCGCTGCGCAACGATCTTGCACTGCATGGGCCGCGTTTCGGCTGCGGCTTGGGGCAATGCGGCGCCTGCACCGTCCATGTCGACGGCGAGGCGGTGCGCTCGTGCAGCGTCTCGGTCGCCTCGGTCGCCAATCGCAAGATCGTGACGCTCGAAGGCCTCGGCACGCCCGACAAGCCGCATCCCGTGCAAAAAGCCTTCATCGACGAGCAGGCGGTGCAATGCGGCTATTGCATCAACGGCATGATCATGCAGTCGGCCGCCTTTCTCGCCAAGACCAAGGACCCGAGCGAGGAGCAGATCAAGCAGGCGCTCGCCGACAATCTCTGCCGCTGCGGAACGCATGTGCGCATCCTGCGCGCCGTGAAGCGCGCCGCGGCCAACATCTGAGCTGGAGGCAGACATGCCCAGCCTCAGCCAGACCCGCCGCGATTTCCTCAAGAGCGGCGGCGCGCTCGTCGTTACCTTCTCGCTCGCGGGCCATCTCTTGCCCGCCTTCGCCGAAGCCGCCACGAGCAAGACCGTGGCGCCCGACGAAATCGACGGCTTCCTCGCCATCGATGCCCACGGCGCGGTCACCGTCTATTCCGGCAAGGTCGATCTCGGCACCGGCGTGCGCACGGCGCTGACGCAGATCGTCGCCGAGGAGCTCGACGTCCCGATGGCGCGCATCTCGGTCATCCAGGGCGACACTGCCTTGACGCCGGACCAAGGGCTGAGCGCCGGCAGCCTGTCGATCCAGAATGGCGGCATGCAGCTGCGCCAGGCGGCGGCGACGGCACGGCGCGCGCTGCTCAAGGACGCGGCGAACCGGCTCGGCGCGCAGCCAGGCGACCTCACCGTCGCCGACGGCATCGTCACGGCGCCATCCGGCAAGTCGCTCTCCTATGGCGAGCTCGCCGGCGGGCACGATTTCGCGCTCAAGCTCGACAAGGAGGCGCCGGTCAAGGCGCCGCAGAATCACAAGGTCGTGGGCAGACCGATCGTGCGCGTCGACATCCCCGACAAGGTGACCGGCCGCTTCACCTACATGCAGGATTTCCGCGTGCCGGGCATGCTGCATGGCCGCGTCGTTCGCCCGCCGGCGATCGGCGCGACGCTGACCCATGTCGATGAAAGCTCGGTGCGCGACATACCCAATGTGCGAGTCATCCGCGACGGCAATTTCCTCGGCGTCGTCGCCGGCGACGAATGGTCGGCGATCAAGGCGATGCGGCGCCTCAAGGCCACCTGGTCGAGCTGGGACGGCCTGCCCGAGCAGAGCAAGCTCTGGGAGCATGTGCGCGCCACCAAGATCGCCAAGGACGAAGTCACCAGCACTATCGGCGACGCCGCCGCGGCGCTCGGCCAGGGCGCCAAGCGGCTCAAGGCGACCTACGACTTCGCTATTCACACGCACGGCTCGATCGGCCCGTCCTGCGCCATCGTCGACATCAAGGACGGCAAGCTCACCTGCTGGACGCCATCGCAGGCGACGCACAATCTCAGGAAGCAGCTTGCCGCGATGCTGGGCATGGCGCCGGAGACCGTGCGCGCCATCTATATCGACGGCTCCGGCTGCTATGGCCGCAACGGCCACGAGGACGCCGCCGCCGACGCGGCGCTGTTGGCGCGCGCCACCGGCGAGCCCGTACGCGTCCAGTGGATGCGCGAGGACGAGCATGGCTGGGATCCGAAGGGGCCGCCGACCCTCGTCGATCTCGAAGGCACGCTCGACGGCAATGGCGACATCCTCGCCTGGTCGTCACAGTTCTTCATCCCGCAGGGCGGCTCGGGCAACGTGCCGCTGGTCGCCGCCGAGCTCGCGGCATTGCCGCATGAGACGGCCTACGCGCCGGGCAACATCCAGCGCAATTCCGATATCCAATACACGCTGCCCAATGTGCGCACGGTCGTGCATCGCCTCGAGCAGACGCCGTTCCGGCCGTCCTGGATACGCACGCCCGGACGCATGCAGAATACCTTCGCCAACGAGTCATTCATGGACGAGCTGGCGGCGGCAGCGGGCATCGACCCGCTCGAGTACCGCCTGCGCTATCTGAAAGACCCCCGCGGCGTCGAGCTGCTGGAGCGGCTCGCCAAGCTGGCCAAATGGGAAAAGCGTCCCTCGCCGTTGCGACAGAGCGGCGATGTCGTGCACGGCCGCGGCATGTCCTATGTCAAATACGAGCTGGCGCGGACATATATCGGCGCCGTCGCCGAGGTCGAGGTCGACAAGAGGAGCGGCATCATCCGCGCCACGCGCTTCAGCGTGGTCCATGATTGCGGGCAGATCATCAATCCCGACGGCGTCAGGAACCAGATCGAAGGCAATGTCGTCCAGACGGTGAGTCGCACGCTCAAGGAGGAAGTGACCTTTGACCGCTCGCGCGTCACCAGCGTCGATTGGGCGAGCTATCCGATCATTAGATTCCCGGAAGTGCCCGATATCGCCATCGACCTGATCGACCGGCCGAACGAGAAGCCCTGGGGCGCTGGCGAGCCGTCGGCAGCGGTCGTGCCCGCAGCGCTGTCCAACGCGGTGTTCGACGCCGTCGGCGCGCGGCTGCGCTCCGTGCCGTTCACGCCCGGCAAGGTGCGCGCGGCGATCCAGGGCGCGTGACAGGAACGCGATATTTCCGGAGTGATCCGGAGGGCGGACGCGGTGTGCGTCTGTTCTTTCTTGCGCATCTTTCTTGCGCATTGGCCCAGAGCCGACAAAGTTGCAGGCGGACTCACCTGGGCCAATACTGCTTCCCAGGATATATGCGGCAGCTTCGGCGGGCGAATCTTATGTCGGCCACAGACCTGGAAGTACGGATCCGGCGCGTAATCTCCGACTTGCGACCGGAGACGACCATTCCGGGTCAGTATCGCTCGCCTTGCTCGCTCCATGAAAGGATGGCGCAAACCTGCACACCTGCAGTGAGTGTGGGCGTGGTCGACGACTTCGAGGTGGAATGGGCACGTGGTTTCGGCAGACGCGCTGCCAGTTCAGAACCCGTATCAGCAAATACGCCGCTCCAGTGCGGCTCGATCAGCAAGCCGGTGTTCGCGCTCGCCGTCATGAAGCTGGCCGAAGCCGGTGCGATCGACCTCGATAGCGACGTCAATAAGTATCTCACGTCATGGCGCTTGCCAGCCAATGACGGGTGGCAACCGCGTGTCTCGCTGCGGCAGCTGTTGAGTCATACCGCCGGCACCACCGTGCACGGATTTCCCGGTTATCCGGCTTCCGGGCCATGGCCCACGCTCCCTCAAATACTGCAGGGCGTCCCGCCGGCAAACAATCAGCCGATCGTGGTCGACGTTCTACCGGGCACACAGTTCCGCTACTCGGGCGGCGGGACGACGATTGCGCAGCAAGTGGTCACCGACGTGACGCGAAGAGCATTTCCGGAGCTCATGCGGGAACTCGTTCTGGATCCGGTCGGCATGACGGATAGCAGCTTCGAGCAGCCTCCCGCCGCGGTTTTCGCCAACCGGGTCGCCAAGAGCCACATCTGGAACGGCACCGAGACACCCGGCGGCTATCATGTCTATCCCGAAATGGCCGCCGCGGGCTTCTGGACCAGCGCCGCAGATCTTGCGTTGCTCGGCGTCGACGTGATGCAGGCACTGCGGGGCAATTCTTCCAAGCTTGGGCTCTCGCGAGAGACGCTGACCAGCATGCTTCGTCCGCAGCTTCCAGGCCAGGAGACAGGACAGGAGTTCGTCGGGCTCGGCTGGCTTTGCTCCGGTAAAGAGGAGAGCTTCCGATTTGGGCACGACGGCTGGAATCACGGATACGTGGCCACCATGCTCATGCTGCCGGCAAGCGGCAAAGGCGTGGTTGTGCTGGTCAATTCCAATCAGGGCTGGATGTTGCGCGACGAGATCACTGCTGCGGTCGGACGTGAATACGGCTGGCCCGCGCTCAAAGATGAGCCGAGGATAGGCGAGATCGAGCGAAAATTCGCATATGCCGGAAGCTATGAGGGTGCGAGCGGAAGAATCCGGGTAACGCAGGAAAGCGACCGGCTTTTGGTCGAGTTCGCCTCTCAACAGCCGCTCTCGTTGTACCCTGCGGCCACCGCCGGGCAGTTCTTCTCAAAGGCAATTAGCTTGCGATTGCGGTTTGCAGGCTCTGAGCCGGAGAAACCGTCCGAATTGACTGTTGTCCATGGTCAGAAGTCGGAATTGTTCAAGCGGATGGGCTGATGCTCTTATCCTCGAAGAGCAAACGCTCCTAAAACTCTTTCGTGAATCCCACTTGAAATTGATTCCTGTGAAAGCTGAAGAGCGGCTGGTTCGAGTCATTGTCGGTGCGAATGTAACTGAAGACCGGATCGAATCCGAGGATGAGCCAATCCCGCTTGTATATGCTGAATCCAAACCGCAGCGTGCGATCTCGTCGCGTGGTGCCGAAGAGAGCATCTGGCGCATCGTAATATGACAGAAACAGTTCGGGCTGCGCCTCGATGGTGATGCCGTAGGAGAGCTCCTGGTGATAGCCGAACCCGATTCGGTAGCCAACATCAGAAAAGGTCGGGTCTGCCGTCGACTGACGGAAGACTCCGACAACCGGACGCACGTAGCTGGCCGAGGTCACATAGAATGTCGGCAAGAAATTCGTGCTGATGTAATCCCCATCGAGGAATGTCTGCGTGTGATAGTTCAGATGCAAGTATTCTACATCGCCTTCGAGCCGCCATCGCTTGAGGCCATGGTAGGCTAGCTCCACTCGTGGACCTGCGCCGGTATCGTAAGGATCGTTTCCATACCATCGCTCTGTAAAGATGCCGAGCACGCTGACGTCCCAATCCCGAAGCAGCAATTGTGGTCCAACGGCAGCCCGCCAGATCATGTCGTCAAATTTGCCGCCAGGATAGTCGGCTCGCCAAAGAGTGGCGTTGGACCGCAGGCGAAGCTGATCGGTAAGCGGGAATCGGTATTCGCCAAACCCGACGTGACGGCGCCGACGCCGGACTTCCTTTTCGCTTCCTCGCTCAACGTGAACGGCAGCCCAAACAGGGTAAGCTCGCTTTGACCCGTCGCTGCGTTGATATTCGTGTCGGGCGCTATTGAAGCTGTAGCGTCGATTTCGTAACGGCGCCGCGCACGAATCGCGTGCAGGTACCGCATCACATTCTCGCGGACCGGATCTGGAAGATCCGAGGCGAGCGCCAGCCGGAAGTTGTACTCGGCGCTGTCGTCCTGATGTAGCTGAAACAGAGCCAGGGCGTAGTCGAGACGCACTCGGATAAGCTCCGGGTGGCGAGAGAGCAGCCTTCGGAAGCGATCGACCGCAGCGTCCAATTTTCCTTGTCGCGCATCAAGCTCTGCAAGCAGAAAATTGGCTTCGACATCTTGCGGATTGTGCCCGATCAAGGCATCAAGGACGGCTTGCGCGAGCGCGTAATCTCCGTCGGAAATCGCCTGCCTGGCAAGTTCGAGGGCATCGACCGTAAGCGGCGGTTGTGCAAACGCCGCGCTCGCGCAGAAGAGAAAGGCAGCGACAACGAGAGCTACGCTCCGCCCCAACCCAAGCTCCTCACTAGCAGACCCTGGCTGCTGATAACGCTAGCCGACGACCTCCAGACGCATGGCGTTGTTGTGCCCTTGCCCATCGGGCGGCATTCACGGAAGCCCCAAATTTGACCAGGGGACGGTATGAAGCCAGGGACGTTGACGCAGTTGGTTATGTGAATGTAGGTGGTGCCCGTGTCCAAAAAGTTGGTTCCGCGCGCGCTTGCACTCTTTGCTTTGTGTCTTGCCCTGGTTTCCTGCGGCGGCGGTCATAGCTCCGGCACGGCGAGTACCTCGGGACCGGCTGGGCCCGGCGGTCCGACAACGGGGGCACAGCCGACCGTCTTCGATCTCCAGGGTGGCGGCCAACTCATTGTAAACAACGATGGGACCGTGGTTTTCCAGGGAACGGCCCTCAGTCCGGGCGGCGCCACCGCCCGCTTCGGCGGGGCACAAGTGTTCTCCGGAAATGGCTTGGTCCTGGAGCGTCTCGGAAGCTCGACTGGTCTTTCGGTTGCCGATTACGGGGCGTGGTACGCCCCGAACGGTCCACTCACGGCGATGAACTTCTTTGCGGCGGGCAGGGGCGGACCGGCCGTCGGCTCCGCATTGCCGGTAAGCGGCAGCGCGACTTACTCCGGCAACTACGTAGCGGTGCTTGGTAGCTCTCCCGTGAGCGGACCCGTGACGGTCACCATACGAGATTTCTCAGCGCCCACCGTGGGCGTCGCTTTCTCGGGCCCAATCTCGACGGGTGGAAATGGACCGCTCGACCGGAGCACCGGGACGTACACGTTCGCCGGCCAGGAGATACCCAGGGGCGGCGCCCTGAATGGCCAGGGCGCCCTCTATGGGAACAGCGCGCCCGAGACGGCAGGAACGTTCAGTGGAGCGACCTCTTCGCAGCCGGTCGGTCCAAGCACCAGTCAACCCTTCAACGGCTCGTTCGGCGCGCACCGCTGACCCTCGCGAGTCGGATCCTCCTGATGGCATAGCTAAGGGCGACCTGCGCGTGCCAAATGGCTGTGGCGCCGGCGCCGCCGTCGAGACGTGATCGATGCGCCGCTCTGGCGCCGGAGCTTTGCCCTAACGCTATCATCCGCTATCCGCCGCCACAGCCGAGTTGCCCTGCCCTGACTTTCGCCCTAAAGAGCGGCGCGCAGAACGAGAACGAGGGCGCGATGGCGACCACCCCAGTGGCTGATGCCGCCGAGATCACCTCCCGCATCCTGCTGGAGACGAAATCGGTGCTGTTCAGCCCGGAGCAACCTTTCACCTTCACCTCCGGCCGCAGCAGCCCGGTCTATATCGATTGCCGCCGGCTCATCTCGTTCCCGCGCGCCCGGCGCCGCCTGATGGACTTGGCTGCCGACCTCATCGAGCGCGCCATTGGCCACGAATCGCTCGACGCCGTCGCCGGCGGCGAGACCGCAGGGATTCCGTTCGCTGCATGGATCGCCGAGCGCCTGTCGCTGCCGATGCTCTATGTGCGCAAGAAACCCAAAGGCTTCGGCCGCAACGCCCAGATCGAGGGCGAGATGGCCGAGGGCGCGCGCATCCTCCTTGTCGAGGATCTCGCCAGCGAGGGCACCTCGAAGCTCAACTTCGTGCACGCCGTCCGACAGGCGGGCGGCACGATCGGCCACAGTTTCGTCATCTTCAACTACGGCATCTTTCCCAAAAGCATGGCAGGTCTTGCTGCCGAGCAGGTGACGCTGCACTGGCTTGCGACATGGTGGGATGTGCTGCGCGTGGCGGATGAGGCGGGGTATTTCACACCCGAGCAGTTCGCCGCGGTGAAGGCGTTTCTCGACGATCCCGACGGCTGGTCGGC
>Ga0134126_10013397_pt1 | contig 10359 bp, 10 predicted proteins | sample KB31752_FD_96881 | JGI IMG/M metagenome (GOLD analysis project Ga0134126, IMG submission 96881) | Terrestrial soil microbial communities with excess Nitrogen fertilizer from Kellogg Biological Station, Michigan, USA - KB3-175-2 | ecosystem: Environmental > Terrestrial > Soil > Unclassified ...
ACCAGGTCGGAATAGCTCTTGAGTAGATCGATCAAGTTGGCTTTTTGCGCCGGACTGTGCGGATTCACCCGGCTGGGCAACATCCCCAGGAACTGCAGACCCGGATTCAACTTCTGGCGGATGCCGTAGAGGGTCTTCAGCATGGAAGCGATACCGTCGGTGCTGTAGGCCTCAAGCTCAATCGGCGAGATGACGTAGTTCGCCGCGGTGACCGCCGCCACCATGCGCAGGCCCAATGCCGGCGCGGTGTCGATCAGACAAAGATCAAATTGCGCGGAGTCCGCGAGATGACGCACCTGATCGACGAAGGTCCGGCTCGCGTCCAAATTGGCGCGGTCGACATTGAGCAGGGCACTGTCGGCGCCGATCAACGTGATGCGTGTTGCGGCCTCCATCTTCAATGCAATCAATTTGGGATCGAACAGGACCGATGAACAGGTGCCGCTCGCGAATGCCTCCAGACTGCTGGTGGTATTGCGCTGCGGATCCAGATCAATGACCAATACCCGGTTCCCTGCCTCTGCGGCGTAATGCGCCATATGCACGAGCAGGGTCGTCTTGCCCACGCCACCTTTCTGGTTGGCGACAACGAGCGTTTTCATTGTTTGAGCTCCGGCCGGACGCGACCATCGCCCTGCGAAGGCGCGATGGTCGATCAATGGCAATGCGTCGGGGTTATCGAGAGGAGCTTTTCTTGCGCTTGGGCTCGACCACGATCAATGACCCCTGTACGGGCCACTCGCCCGTCAGGCTCGCCAAGGTCTCGAACGCTGCGTTCTCGGCCGCATACCATGCGCTCACCGCCAGCACCTGCGGCATGATCTCCGCGACCTCGGCATCGTCCTCAAGGTCGTTGAGTTCAATGGTTGCCGCAAAGGCTTCCTCGACCGTCACCCGGCGCTTCTCGAGCTCCTCCGTCGCCGCCTGAGTCGCGGCGGCAATCTGTTCTTCGGTTCCTGGCACGTACCAAAGCGAAAGTTTCACGGGCTCTCCTTCTGCCACCGCGCAGCACGTTACCGCATGAGCGCGCAGGTGCAAGCAAGTATTGATGGATTTCAGGTCGCTGTCGGGTTTCCCGACCGGATTTCATGGCGATGGATCGGGAAACTCACGTCGCCGATGTCGCATCGCGCGCAGCGATGCGTTCGGCGATCCAGTGATCGATCTCCAAGGAGTTCCAAGCACTCGCGCGCGCGCCGATTTTGATCGGCGTCGGGAACGTACCAAGAGTGATACGGCGATAGAGTTCGGAGCGGCTCAAGCCCGTGCGGGCGCTGACCTGCGGAAGGCGGAGCAAAACGGGGCAGGCAATCGGCGCGGGAATGTTGTCGGTTGTCATCGCGTGGTCCTGGTGCGCCCACGCTGAATTGCGCGGGCGGCCTTTGCACAAGGCGATGCCTACTATCTACATCCAGACGAGAGATACATCACCGGAACCGGCACGATGTATACGCAACCTGCACGATATATACGCTACCGGTTCACGGCATACTTTCAGCGTCCAACTTCGCTTGCCGGGCCCACGTCGTCACCCAGCGCTGCACCGTCATGGGACTTTCGATGACAGGGAATTGGCGGACAACGTGACGAGCGAACGCGGCTGCGGATCTGTGCAACGACTTGCCCGCACGCCATGCTTGCCAGAGCTTGAATGTCTCGCGCATGGCGGCTTGCTTCGGATCGTTCGCTAGCTTGGTCGACACAGCGGCCTTGGCCTTTTCGAGCGTCTGCGCGCGGCGTGCCACGTGGATCAATACCGCGACAGCTTCCGGACTGAGCGGGTGCTCACGGCAATAGGCCACCGCCTCGTCCATGTCGGCGCCGCGCAAGTGCTCGAATACTTGTTCCGCCTCTTTCTTCGCTGCCAGGAAGCGCGCAACCAGCGGCTTGAAGGATTCCGCCGCCTGCGTAATGTGGGGGTAGCGCTCGGGATGCTCGCGTAATTCCTTTACGGTGATTCGCTTCTTGGCGCTTGTCGACATCGGAATCCTTTCAGCTCTTTTCAACGAACGCGCGGGGATGATTGCGGGAACCGCAGACATGCCGCTTCATGCGACACACTCAATCTCACGCGCATCGCTTCAATATGGCGGGGAGTGCTCGAAGTGTATCAAGACGATCTGCCCACGCCTGCATCATTTTGCGTCGCTCGTCCATGTACTCGGCCTCGTTGTAGACCACCCGCATGTCCTGCCCCTTGTGCGACAACTGGATCGCGTCCCGGCCAACTGGCGGTGTCCGCAACAATACCGGCAGCCGGCACGCGGGTGCGTATCCAGCGTGATCCGAAACGGCTCACCCAAGGCGGACCTTTTTGGCGCGCGACGCAATCGCAATGACTACACTGCCCGGCAGGCTGGCGCAGGACACGGCAGACACATCGCGGGGTCTATCAGGGGGCACGATGATCAACGTGGTGTCGAGTTTCCAAGGTACATTAATCCCATATAGGCGCGGTTCGAGTCCCACCTACTCCCAGCATCTTCATGAGCAGGCACCAGCGCGATAGCGCTGAGCCACCAAAAATCAAGTGAAGATGGCAAGGCGCGTACTTCAGCCGCTTGGGATTGACTTCGTAATTGCTCCTGCTGCTCGTTCATCGGGCGCGCTGCACCGCACAGGTTTTTGCGAGAGTGACCGAATGCGAAAGACCCGTGCATCCGCCGGGATCATGCACGTCGAAAAGGAACTGCAGAGTCCCTCGAAGCTTCCTGCCGAAAAACTGTGTGACAAACCTTACCGGAGGGTTACCTTGCCGACTGTTTAAAGCCTCTCCGGCATCCACTGAACCATGTATGGGCAGCCTTGCCCGGCACCATTTATGCAAGGTAGAACACGTGCATGCGTGTTCACGTTCTTGCTGTTCAGTTCCTTGGCGCACACCCGGGAGATCTAGGTCATGAAGCGATATCGAAGTCTGTTGTTGCTCGGCTTTGCTTGGCTCTCCTGCCTGGCGATGCCTGCCTTGGCCTTCGAGGACCATGCCGCCCTAGTGAAGAGCTTAACCGGCGAGGTGACAGTCACCCGCCAACACCAGTCGTTTGAAGCGAGAAGCGGCAGCACCCTCCGGGTTTCCGATCGCGTGACCACGGGACCTCGCGCCTCAGCCGCCATCGTGTTCCGGGACGGCACCCTGCTGACACTGGGGCCGGGAGCCAACATCTTGGTGCGTGACTACGTGTTCGAGCCAAAAAACGGCAAGTTCGCGTTCACGGTCTATCTATCCAAGGGGTCGGCGATCTACGAGTCCGGGAAGATCGGCAAGTTGTCCCCGCAATCGGTGAAGGTCGAGACGCCGAAGGCGACGGTGGGCGTGCGCGGTACCCGCTTTCTGATCCAGGCGGACTGACGACGTTGCCATTTGCCATGAGCGATTCCCGCAAGCGCGTTCGGCTGTTCACCGTGGTCGTGCTGGCCGTCGGAACGATGCTGGCCGGTTGCGCCACCACGATGCGCGTGACATTGCTTCCTGACCAAAGTGGTCACGTCGGCGCGGTGACGGTATCCAATGCGCAGGGTCGACAACGCATCGACCAGGCGTTCCACACCGTCACGGTCAAACAGGACTCGCCGCCGGACAAACCCCGCTCGGAGGATCCGCAGGCTTTCGAAAAGGGCCATCGAGCATTGATCAATGCGGAGCCGACGCCGCCGCGGAGTTTCGTGCTCAACTTCCTGTTCGACAGCATGGAACTGACGCCGGAGTCCAAGCAAATGTTGCCCGAGGTCTTGCAGGTCGTGCGCGACCGCAGTCCAACCGAAATCACCGTGTTCGGCTACACGGACTCGGTCGGCACTCCTGAATACAACCTGGGGTTGTCGGCGGAGCGTGCCCGGGCCGTGGCTAGACTGCTGAAGCAGATTGATCCGAAGCTGCCGGTCGATGTGAGGTACTTCGGCGACAAGTATCCGCTGGTGCCGTCCGCGCGTGGCGTTCCCGAACCACGAAACCGCCGGGCGGAAATCGTCGTCCTCTGACACCGGCCGCCCTGATGCCCGCCCCCGAACATGCCCGGCTGCCGCAGCGCACGGGCGTGCTGTTCCTGCTGGCCGGCTTGGCAATTGCCTTGCTGCTGGGGCTGGGCGGTCTGTTCCACTTCGCACCGGTCGCGCGCCTCGATCGGTTCATGCTGGATACCTTGCTGGTGCGGACCGCCTCGGACGCGACTGCAACCGGCACGGTGGTGGTGGATATTGATGACGTCAGCCTGTCGGCGCTGGGGCAGTGGCCGTGGCCGCGTTATCGCGTGGCGGAGCTGATCGACCGGATCGCGGCGTCGCATCCGTCTGCCATCGCGATGGACATCGTGTTTCCCGAGCCCGATCGCACCTCGCTGGCGGACATCCGGAAGACCTTCAAGCGCGACTTCGGCATCGATGTTTCGATCACCGGCGTGCCGCCCGGCTTGCTGGACAACGACGGCTATCTGGGGCAGGAGATGGCACATGCCGATGTCGTCGGCGCGCGGTATTTCTACTTCGACCACGTCACGCGTACCGATCGGCCCATGCGTCCGGGGGTCGGCTTTGACGGACATATCGACTTGCTTTCGCTCGACCATGCGTCCGGTGTGCTCAACAGCGTCGACGCAATCGCCTCGCAAACGCGCACCAGCGGGTTCGTCAACAGCCGCCCCGATGCCGACGGCGTATTGCGACGGCTGCCCTTGTTGATCGAATACGACGGCGTGGTTCACGCCAGTCTCGCACTGGCGGCCACCATGCATGCACTTGGCGTCCGGTCGGGGCGGGTGGAATCCAGCGCCGACGGTTTGTGGATCCGAGTTGGCTCGCACCGGATTCCCGTAGACCACGCCGGCTACGCACTGTTGCGCTTCAACGGTCCATCGCAGCTTTACCAAAGCCTCTCTGCCGTCGATGTGTTGGCCGGTCACGTCCCGCCGACGGATCTGCGCGGCAAGATCGTCTTCATCGGCTCGTCGGCGGTCGGTCTCCACGATGTGCATCGGACTGCGGTGGATCCGGGTTTTTCCGGCCTGAAGATCCAGTCCGTCATGGCGCAAGACATCCTGGACGATCATTCCGTGCGTATCCCCCCGTGGGGCGGCAAAGCTGCGTTGCTTCTCGGGCTGCTTGTGGCCCTCGTGTTTTCCTTCCTGTTCGTTGCCGGCCGTGGGTTGGCGATGTTGGCGACGTTCTGCGTATTGTCCGGCGCTGCCCTGGTTGCGGTGGCGGCGGCGGTCTTCGTGCGCACCGGCCTGTTCATTCCGGTGGGTGTGCCGTTGCTGGCCTTGGGTACGCTGCTGGTGCTTTCCTTCGTGGCGCGCTTTGTCCTCAACCAGCGACGTGCGCAGCGCTGGCGCCGCCAACTGGAGAACGCGCGCCAGGTCACCATCGAATCGATGGCCGCGGTCGCCGAGACCCGCGACCCCGAGACCGGCGGACATATCAAGCGCACCCAGCACTACGTGCGCGCCGTTGCCGGGCAATTGAAGCGAGCCGGTCACTGCAGGCAAATCTTGAGCAAGGAATACCTCGACCTCCTGTTTCTGTCTGCGCCACTCCACGACATCGGCAAGGTCGGGGTGCCGGACCACATCCTGCTCAAGCGTGGTCCGCTGACGGAGGACGAGCTGAAAGTCATGCGGCTTCATGCGGAGTTTGGCCGACAGATCATCCACAGCACGGCGCAGCACATCGAAGGCGACAACTTCCTAGCGATTGCCGGCGATATCGCTGCCACCCACCACGAAAAATGGGACGGCACCGGCTATCCGAAAGGATTGCGCGGCGAGGACATCCCGCTCTGCGGGCGCATCATGGCGGTTGCGGACATCTATGACGCGCTGATCAGCCGACGCTGTTACAAGGAGGCATTCCCCCACGATCGCGCGAAGGTGATCATGCGCGAATTGTGCGGCACCACCTTCGACCCCGTAGTGCTGGATGCCTTCCTCGCCATCGAACCTGAAATCTTGCAAATTGCGGAGCGCTTCCGCGACGGCGATGCAACGCGCACCAACGCCGAAGAAATCAAAACCTCGCCGGTCCCGTTTGCGCTCGCGCCGACGGCGGAATCGACGCCGCAAGGGTCCACATCACATTCCCGCGCAACGGCTGGCACCTGACCCGCCTTGCTTAGGAATCAGGCAGAATGCTTTAAAATTCTGTACACATCTTCTTTGACGAGGCGGTTGAGTGTCGAACATGGTTTTGGCGTTCGCATCCAGCGCACCCTGTTGACGCGCAACTTCTCGGGGTCAGCCCGTTTCCGGCCATGCAGTTCGAAACATCAGGGCTAAGAACTTTGGCTTCCGGGCGGGCGTACGTATACCTCCTGCCCTGCCGCGAAATGGATCTGCAGAAGCTCGGCTATTCGCGCGACCCCCTGAAGCGGTTGCGCAGCTTCCATCCGCGCTTCTATTCCTTTTTTGATCTGGATCGCGGACTGTTGGTCGAAACGGACACGGTGCGCGAAGCGAAATCGCTTGAACGCACGCTTCTTACCTGCTTCCGTGACCAGCGGGCGCAAGCTCCTTTGGCAGTCAGGTCGGCCGCTGGCGGGCGCACCGAGTGGCACTCCGGGGTATGGTCCGACGCGCATGAGGCGTTACGACGCGAGGTGGAACTATCGCACAGGGTCTTGCATGACCCTCTCAAGCATTGGGTACGAGATCGCTTGCAGGAATCTTCCGACCGGCTCTACGACTGGTCACAGCAAATTCTGGACGCGATTGAATACCAGCAATGCAATGCAGCCGTCGATTCCTGCGTCTTGCCTCTTGAGCGCGCTTTGCGAGAAGCATTGGCAATTTGTGACGGGGTCGGTATGGCGCTGTCCGAGCTGGTGCCAGCTCGAGTGCAAGTCTGGTACGAACGTCTTCGACGATTGTAGGCAGCACCGGACGATCGCGGTTGCCATGCGATGACGCCGGCAAGCGCATTCGCAAGCTGGCGGAGCAACGCCGCTCGCCGCAGCTCTGCACGAGAGCTCGCATGTCGACATTGGTGCCACACGTAAAATCTTCGGCAACGATCACGCCGACGGTAAATGAAGTTCGGGCCGTTGTTACTCCGATTCCAGCTCCTTGATCCCGAATCGGAACGCATGCAACCGCATGGCCGGACGGATGACCCGCCAGTAGCGAAGTGATCTTGATCTGATCCCAAACGCCAAGCTGGCGCACGTTCGAACCGTTGCCGATTCCATAACCACCCGCACGCCACGCGAACGCACCTGATTGCCCGTCCATCGTGATGGTGCCGAAGTAGCGCCAGGCATGTTCGCTGCCCGGCACTGGCAGCGGTTCCGCGTAGGCGCGCCAGTCGGCAAGAAGGTCGAGTGAGATAACGCGTTCGCGTTCAGCTTTGGTGGGGCGACGACGAGACATGCCGCGATTATGGACGCGGCATGCTCAGGGGTTGAGACGCGCCAACTCAGGTGTTCAGCGGACGCCGGAACATGACGAAGGGCCGATGGTGGGCTGCGAGCTGGCGGGCGGACTGGACGGCGGATTCGTATCCGTTCCGCCGCCTTGATTGTGACCGGGAGCGTCTGCGTTGGTGACTCCGCCCTCCCAATGCCAGCCGTCGGGCGGAGGGTCCGCAATGACAGTCAGTTTTCCGCTGCCAGTCACCGCGATGTTCACAGGTGCGATTTGCAAACCACTCCGCTGCATCGAAACCTTGACGATGGTGCCCAATCCTGCGTGCGTTCCGGGGTTGGGGCCGGATATGACACAAGGCTTTCCGTTCGGACCACCTTGAACGGCTGGGCGCAAGGTGAGAACAATCTTTTCGGCGGATTGATGGGAAGAATGCGACGAAGAACAACCTGCGAGCAACGCGAGTACGCAACAACTGGCAGCTTTCAGCATGGCAGATCTCCTGACGTGGACATTACGCAATGCGGGATTGCTAACGCCGGATTACAGCCGAGCGCTCGCCGGCGGTCATGAGGCTGCCGCGATGAAATCGTGAGGGTGCTTATCCGAGGGTGACACGCCGGGGCTTATATCGGTAGCCCACCAATCCTTGGCGTCCCTGACGGCCCGGCGCTGACGTAGTGTCAGGCATGCGCGCATGTGGGGGTATCGGCGAACACCGCGTCGTCTCGTAGGAAATTCCCTACACGCCGAGAACGAGCAACAGACGTGTGGCGCCCCGAGGCTATACCGCCCGGTATGGATTCGCTAGCGACATCAGACGGGCGAGTCAATGTACGCTCGCCGACCCATCCGGTTACTTCGGCCTCAATCCATCCGCTGGCCCAGTCAGGATCTACGGGAGGCCGACTAGGCACGAACTGGCACTCACCGCGAAATGGCAACTATATGGCAACCAGTGCGCCGCATCTCGGAGAAGGCCGATGGGGCTATGCCCTAAGTAGTTGATTTTATGGTGGGCCGTGATGGGATCGAACCATCGACCAATGGATTAAAAGTCCACTGCTCTACCGCTGAGCTAACGGCCCCGCTCCAATCAATACCGCATCGCGCGCAGCGCGATTATCACTCCCCCTCTCCCGCTTGCGGGAGAGGCGGCCTTCGGCCGAGCGCGTCGCGCTGGGGTGAGGGCCACGTCGCGATCAACAGCAACGAAGCTGCGTTTCACGCAAGCGAGCCGCGCATTCTAGCGTGTCACGCCGCCGGAACGTAGTGTGTCGGATCGGGTACGCCGGCGTCGGCGAAGCCGCGCGCGCGCAGCACGCAGGCATCGCAGCGCCCGCACGCGCGGCCTTCGGCATCGGCGCGATAGCAGGACACGGTCTGCGCGAAGTCCACGCCCAGGCGCATGCCCTCGCGCACGATGTCGGCCTTGCTCATGTCGCTGAGCGGCGCGTGCACGTGCAACGCGTGGCCTTCCACGCCGGCCTTGGTCGCCAGATTGGCCAGCCGCTCGAAGGCTTCGATGAAGGCGGGACGGCAATCGGGATACCCGGAGTAATCGACCGCGTTGACGCCGCAGAAGATGTCGTTCGCGCCCAGCGTTTCGGCCCAGCCCAGCGCGATGGCAAGCATGATGGTGTTGCGCGCGGGCACGTAGGTGACGGGGATTTCGCCCTCGCGATGCGCATCGACGTGTTCGGGCACGGCGATGTCCGCGGTGAGCGCCGAGCCGCCGATGCTGCGCAGGTCCACCGCGACTGTCTTGTGTTCCACGGCGCCCAGCATGGCCGCGACGCGTTCAGAAGCGGCCAGTTCGGAAACGTGCCGCTGCCCGTAAGCCACGGACAGCGCGTAACACGTGAATCCCTGCGCACGCGCCATCGCCAGCGTGACCGCGGAATCCATGCCGCCGGAAACCAGCACGACCGCCCTGGGCGCGGAATCGACCACCGTCACTGTCCGCGCGTCACTTCGCGCCGGAATCAGCGGGAATGTCCTGCAACCTTTCCCGCGCGCGCTTGGCCAGTGGCGTGCCCGGATGCGTCTTGATCACGGCCTGCAAAGTCGCGCGCGCGGCCGCGTTGTCCTTCATGCCGATCTGGCAATCGGCGATGCGAAGCTGCGCTTCCGGCGCTTTCGGACTGTTCGGATATTTCTGCAGCAGCGTCTGGAACGCCGCCAGCGCAAGCTTGTAATTCTGGGTGACGTAATACGAACCGCCCAGCCAGTACCAGGCGTTGGAAACCAGCGGGCTGTCCGGATACTTGTCGGTGAACGCGCGAAAGCCGCGTGCGGAATCGACGTAATTACCGGTGCGGAGGGCTTTGAACGCCGCGTCGTAAGCCGCCTGCGCGGCAGCCGTGTCGGCCGAAGATGGAGGCTTGGCCGACGCCGCGGGAGCCGTGTTTGCAGGCGCGGGTGTGGCCGACGCAGCGGGCGGATGCGACGAAGCTGCGCTCGGCGCAGACGCCGCGGGTGCGCCCGCGTGTTCCAGTTTGCCGACGCGCGAATCGAGGTCGACGTACTGGTCCTTGCTGGTCTGCTGGAGATCGTGCAGCTGGTGTTCCAGCACTTCGATCTGCCCCTGCATCTGCTGCATCTGGTCCCGCATGGCCTGGACCTGGTTGAGCAGCGTGAGGCTGTTGGACGGCGGCGGCGGCGCGGAAGCGGCATCGCCCACGTCCTGCGCCCATGCCGGGGACGCACAGATCCCTGCAACAATCATGGCCGCCGAAGCGGCCATGATCAGTGGGCTCTTGCGCGACATGCGGCCGCGCCTGTCCGCCAACCGCGGCACCACGATTACTCCGCGGTGTACACGATGTTGTCGCGGCGGTTCTGGTGCCAGCAGCTTTCGTTGTGCTCCTGGCACACCGGACGCTCTTCACCGTAGCTGACGACCTTGATCTGGTCGGCCGAAGCACCGGCCGCTTCCAGCGCGGAAGCCAGCGCGTTGCCGCGGCGCTCGCCGAGGCCGAGGTTGTACTCGCGCGTGCCGCGTTCGTCGGTG
>Ga0134126_10013399_pt1 | contig 10359 bp, 6 predicted proteins | sample KB31752_FD_96881 | JGI IMG/M metagenome (GOLD analysis project Ga0134126, IMG submission 96881) | Terrestrial soil microbial communities with excess Nitrogen fertilizer from Kellogg Biological Station, Michigan, USA - KB3-175-2 | ecosystem: Environmental > Terrestrial > Soil > Unclassified ...
CTATTGCCTTCTCAAGCGGTATGGATTTGATGTAGGGCGGATTCACCGCCGTGACGTCCCTGCCGGCAAAGGCAACGTGTTTCGCCGTGGGCCGAAGGCGCACGCGCTCGAGCACATCCGCCAACCGGACGCCTCTCCAATGGGCGTTGCCGATGGCACCCACGCCCCAAGGCGCAACCTCGAAGGCCGGCTCAAAGAAGCGCCGCCCATATCCGGCGCACTGAATGCACGCGTAGACGTCCACTCGTGGAAATACTTTTGGATTCCTCAACTCCTCGATGCTGAGGTCAATCGCGTGCTCCACCTCGCCGGCGATCGATAGCTGCCAGTTCGAGCGTTCTTCTTCGGAGACGTCCACCGGGGCACGCGAAAGCACGAAGAAGTCTTCATTCGCCGTGATCCAGTTTCGTCCGAGGGTTTCAAGCCGGGTTTCGAGCACAAGATCGGAGTCCGTGAGGCGGATGAACTGATTGCGCTTTTCCTGCGCCTTGAGGCCTGCGCGGAACTCACACAGTCCGATCAAAACCAGTAGCCGTCGGCGGCTGATTTTCCGGATTCCTTGCGGCTTCCCGACCAGAGACATTTCAGCGTGTGTCGGCAACCGGCAGGTGCAGCTCACGGATGAGACGCAACTGAGGCGCATTGAAACCGCCAGACTCGTCAGCCCACTGGATCAGCATCCGCTTTTGACGGTAATCTTCCGAGCTGATGGAGATGACCCGATAATTGGCTTGGTTGCCGGAATAGTCCCACATGGCGGTTGAGCCTAATTCGGGATCCTTAAACCAATACAACAGGTTCTTTGCGTATTCAATCGTATTTGAGAAATAGTCGAGAGCGGCAATCGGAGCGCTGACCGGCGGCAGTTCCACTTTCAACCGGAAAAGCCCAGGGCTACCTGCATCCAGCACGACGCCCTGCCTTTCGAAAGAGATCGGCACCCGCTTTATTTTCACGAAGGACAACGAGTGCTGGTCGTTGAAATCATAAAGGATCTGCTTGAGAGCCTCCAGCTCGGCTGGCGAAGCGCTCGAATCTACATAGAGCACCGGCAGCAGCCGGTACGGATGGCTCATACAGCCGGGTATCGCAAAGCGCAGATCCTTAAGCGCGGTGTTGCCCCAATGCCCGGAGTCGATTTGCATCACGCCGAGCGCCTCACAGTGGTCCGCCGTGGGAGGCGCATTCGAGCGGCAGGGGCAGGGCACTTTGCACGGACACCCGATCACTCCGTCGCCGTGAAGATGCCAGCCGGCAGAAACCGCGCGAACCGGGTTGGTGAGAGAGGCGATCTGAACTTGCAGCTTGACGTCGCCGGGTAGACGCTGCCTGGCCAAGGACGAAATCTCTTCGGCGCGCGCCGCATTTCCGGCCTTCAAACAAGCGAGAACCAGGTCCAGATAGTAACCGGATACCGCGCCATCCAGTTGGAGCGCGCGCTCCAAGTCATTCTGCGCGGGGTTCACTTTGCCGAGCATCAGCTTGCTCGCTCCCCGCAAGTGGAGATAGGCCGCCTCGCCCCGCGGATCGTTCGGCGCGGGCCGGAAACGCGTCAGGCAGGCGATTGCTTGGGAAAACTCGCCCGAATCGAAATGCTTCTGCGCGGCACGCCAATAATCGGAAGCCTTCACAAGCCCGCCTTGCTGCCGCGCCTCTACCGGACAGGAAGGCGGCTTTGCCGGTGCATCGTACTGACCTGCGAACAGGTGCGGACCGCATGCCAGACCCAGCACAAGGGAAGCCAGCGGGATGGTCTTCGGCTTCAATGGAGGTAATTCCGATGGAGGGCGCCCGGCAGCGGCAATATCAGGGCATCCAGAAACACCAGCGGCTCGCTTCCGATGCTCGTAATGGAACAACTCATCGCAGCCGGAACTCCGAAATGGTCGTGCGCCGCCACCTCGCTCTCGGCGCCTCCGATACGGACGCGCGCCCTGCCGGACCGCACGGATATGATCCGGTAATAATCCGCCGAAAGCTCGATTGGGGACCCACCCGCGTTGGTCGCGGCCAGCTCCAAGCCGCCGGTCTCCGCCGAGCCTGACTGCTCGCAAGAAATAATTACCTCGCGAACCCCCGCTGCTTTGGCCGCCAGCCGATGCAGCTCCTGTTCGAGAAACACCGAATGATTCATTTCGCCGGACCTCAGCGGGCGCTTGATAAAATCCGCCTCTGGAGGTCGAGGCTCCACGTCAAGGAACGCGCCCCAGCCGCCCATCTGTAACGATCCAAAAACGAAAGGTACCACATGGTCATGTCCGGAAGTGTTCTCGAAACCGTGGTCCGTCATCGGTCGGATCGGCATCGCATACCCTTCGTCCACCTCCGCGCAACTGCCGCCGAGAATCGTCACGCCCTTCACCGGAGAGAAACCTAAGTGGATCTCTACGCCTTTCCGGTGGCGATGCACGGGCACGCCATACTGATCTCTGGTCAAAAATGCCGTGTTCCAGGAATGGTGATCGCCGTAGATGACCGGCACGATCGAAATCCCGAGGTTGGGGACCACAAAAGCGCCCTGCTCGGGAAGAACGCAATCGCTTGCCGTGTAGATACCGTTGCTCATCCGGACTGAGCGGAGATTATCGAGCAGCCGCTGCCGGATGAACTCCACTCTCGCGAAGCTCGAGCGAACGCCCGCGTCATCGAGGATCTCGGCGGCGAGATTCACGAGCTGGTCGTAGTAGAACAGAGTCGAAATCAGCGCTCCGGCGTCTTGCGGCACGGGGTCGACCACCTTGTCTTCCAACTGCTTCAGAACGCGCTGCGCGCGAGTGAGGAACGAATGCGCGGACGACGAGGCGGTATGCTTTTCTTCGGCTTCGAGCGCCACGCGCGCGGCGTGGAAAGTACCAATACTCTGAGAGCGATAGGCGTAGCTGAAGAGCCTGGCGCCATTGACGTCGCCTTGCGTGATGTGAGAGATGCTGCGCCCATGCTCGTGACTCCAGCGGGCCTTTGCTATGAGTTCCCGATAGGAATCACTGGCTTGCATGTTCTTGTTGCAGGGCTCCAATCACGTCACGCGCGATGTGGTCCAGGTCCCACTCGGCGCGCCAGTCCCAGTCCCGTCTCGCGACGGAATCGTCGATGTCGTGAGGCCAGCTCTCGACGATGGCGGTCCTCAAAGCATCTGGAGTGTAGGTGAACGCCGCCGCGGGAAGATAGTTGTGGATCGCTTGCGCCAGTTCCTCGGCCGAAGGCGAGATGCCACTGCTGTTGTATACCCTGCGGCTGAGACGCTTTGCGCTCGCGTCGTGGAGATCCAACAGGCCGCGAATGGCGTCGGCAATGTAGAGCATCGGCATCCGCGTTGTCCGACGCACATAGAAGTCATACTTTCCGTTAGTCACACTCTGCTCGAAAGCCGCGGAACAATATGCGCTCGCCCCGCCGCCCGAGCCATACGGAGCAATTACGGCTGGAAGGCGGATGCACCGGAAGTCCAGACCAAATCGCTGTTGATAGTAGACGCCGAGCCGCTCGCCCGCGACTTTCGTTACTCCGTACAGGCTGGAGGGCCATTGCGGAGCATCATCGTTCAAGTGCAGGCCCGCCTGGCCCCCGAACGTCGCTACCGTGCTAGAGAAGATCACCCGCGCCGCACCTCCACTCCTCGCCGCGTCGAGCACGTTCGCCATGCCTTCCATATTTGCCCGCCAAGCCTCGGCCGGATGGTTTTCCGCCGAGGCGGAGAGCACGGCTCCCAGGTGAAAGATACTTTCGATTTTGCCGCGTTCTACCGCTCCGAGGAGCGCTTGGCGGTCACCCAGGTCTCCTTGAATCAGTTCAGCCTCTTGGAATTCGCGGCTTTCTATGCGTGGCTGCGATTGAACGTCGAAGATCGTCACCCGGTCACCGCGCTGCACCAGCGGAACCAGCAGCCTGGATCCAAGATTCCCGGTTCCCCCGGTGATCAACACGTTCATCGAATGTCCGTCCGTCCGTTTTCCAGTCTTGCCGCACTTCGAGCGAACATGAGCAATAAAACCTCAGAAATCGAGGAACATGCGAAACTGCAACGTCCGGGGCGAAGGGAACTGATAGGGCATCAGCCCCCACGTGGTGCCGGTGATGCGGCCAAAGGTGGAAGGGCTGCTGATGTTCGCACCGGGAAGATCGAAGATCGGATGGTTCAAAACGTTGGCAGCGGTCGCTCCAAACCGCAGCCGGACCGGATGCGAGTCGAAGTAGGAACTCTTCCACGCGCTACTCAGCTCAAACTGCTTGAATACTCCGAAGTCGAGATAGAAGTGGCTGGGACCTTCGAGGATGCCCACACCCGCGTTTCCGGCTCTTCCGATATTCGAAGGCGGCACCTGGAAACAACTAAGGTTCCAGAAGTGATTCGGGGTCTGTCCACCGGGGACGTTGTTGGGATCGCAGCCGGCGACAATGTCCGGCCTTCCGCCGAAAAGCCCCATGCCCGTCGGGTCGTTCCCGGAAAAGGTCGGCGTAGTCCACGTGCCCGAGTTCCATCCTTGTATGCCGTTCAACGTCCAGCCGCCGAAAAGTACGTTGGCGAATCCTTCCACTGCATTCGATGGGTTTCCGAGCCAGCGCTTCCCGCGCCCCACCGGTACCTGGTAGTCGGCCTGGAACCGAACGTCGTGGCTCGGCACGATATAGCTGTTGCCACGCTCGAGGTTCCTCGCGTACGGATCTTGAATGGATGCCGTGTATCCGCTGAAGTCGGAAGTAGGGACGTCGGTGAGCGCCTTGGCCCATGTGTACCCGCCCTGGAACGTCAAGCCCGCCGCGGCAGGCCGGGTAAAATTGATCTGGAATGCATTGTAGGACTGGTTGCCGCCATTTTGCGTCAGGCTGACGTTCCGGAAATTCGGGTAGATCAGCCTTTCGGTAGAAAACGGAATGGTGCTCGGGAACGGCAGGTTAATGTTGGCCGTATAGGCTAACTGCGTGTCTTTCTGTCCGATATAGGATAGGCGGACGCTGGTGTTCCATACCTGCTTCTCGATCGTCAGATTCCACTGCTGATCATAAGGCAGCTTAAAATCCTTCGTGACTCCCGTGACGTTGACCGAGCTCAGCTCTCCCAGCACTGCCGGAACCGCCTGAGGAAACTGGATCAAAGGAACGCCGTTCGTGATCGTGTTCGTATAAGACTGACTGATCTGAAACGGTCCGCCGGTCTGCGTGCGGGAATCGCCGGTGTTCTGCGAGTAAGGAGGAACCGCGTAGATACCGTAGCCACCCCGGACAACCAGAGAGTTTCCGAGTCGGTAAGCAAAGGAGAAACGGGGTAGGAATCTACCGCTGCTGTTGATTAGGTGAGAAGGGTAATCCGCCTGCGACGCCGTTAGGATGGGGATCGCTCTCGGGAAGATAGGACTGATCGCCTGGATGGCGGAACTCGAAGGCACCACAATGCTCCCGGTGCGCGGATCGAAATTATAGTAGAGGCCGCTTTCATCGTGACCCGTTGTATAGATCTCCCAGCGCAAGCCATAGTTCAACGTCAGCGAGGGGCTGACGCGGAACGAGTCCTGGGCATAGAAGCCGAGTTCGGCGCTTTTAACGTCGTAGGGCTGAACGCGCGGAAACGCCGCGTTGACCGAAGCTGGAAGCCCGAGCAGGAAGTCTGCATACGCGGTACCCGTGAACTGGCCCGTGAAAGAGAACGCGCCGGCCGTGCCGCTCGGATAACTGACGCCGTAAGTGTCGTCGAGTTTGATCGCCGTCCCAAACTTCAGTTCGTGACGGCCGTTCATCCACGTGAAGTTGTCTTGGATCTGGTAAGACTGCGGAATACTGTCGCTGTCCGCCGAGGAGGTGAGCTGGGCGAATCCGAGAATCGAGATCTGCGGTATTGTGGTCGAACCCGGGAAGGAGGAGAGGCCCTGGAGACCAAACTGCTGTACCACCGAGTCGCCCTGGAGGTTGGTGGCGCTGAGATTGTTCGCACGGTTATAAGCAAAGCGCAACTCGTTCAGGAGCCTTGGGGAAATGATGCTGGTCCAGGAGGCCTGATAGGTCCATGCTTTCTCGGCGTCGATGTCGAGTACATACCCGGCCAGGTTTCCGGGCAACTGCAAGCTGGGACCGCACAGCGCCGGTGAACGCGGGCGATACTGCCCGCCTTGGAGGTAATCGAACGCCAAATGGTTTGACGAGTTGATCTGATGGTCGACCTGAAGCTGCAACTGGTGGCGGTCGTGTTCGTTGAAGAAGGCGCCGTTTGTCTTATTCAATACGCCCGTGGGAGTGGAAATGTCCGGCGGTGGATAGATCGCTTTTTGAATGTTCAACGCCGTGGCGCTGATTAGCGATGCCGGAATCTGGTTGTTGGGGAAAGGCTGTCCGGTAAAAGGACTTTTGACGGTGACGCCCGCCGGGCTGAAATTTCCCAATCGCATTGGATCGGTAGGGACGTTTTGCGTTACCGGCAGGCTTCCATACCGGGTACGGGTATCCCACGAGAAGAACCAGAAGGTTCGGTCGCGACCGTTATAAATTTTCGGAATGTAAACCGGTCCGCCACCGTTGGCGATGATCGACGTGAAAGGGCGGCCCGCCGGACGGGTATGGTTGAACGGCCCGATAGCATCGAGCGCCAAGTTTTCCATATTTACACCGCCCGTGGCATGGAAAGCATTTGTACCGCTCTTGAGAATGCCATCGACAGTGGTCGACTGCGCATATTCCGCCGGCGCCAGAATCGCGTACGTCTTCACAGCCTCCATTCCCTCCTGCGATCCGTCAGCGAAAGGCGTACCGACGCTGGGAATGTCCAGCCCGTTGGCCGTTACTTTGGTCTCGAAGTAGCGGTTGCCGTAAAAGCTCAAGTAAGAACGCTGGCTGGCGCCGGGCGTGAGCATCGCCTGCACCATCGGGGCGCACAGCGTGTAGTTCGGCTGGGGATTATCTTTGAACAGGATGGAAGTTTGGAGGGAAGAAAGCTCACCCGATTCGGCCTGAATCACCGGGGGCGCCGTGGTGACTTCCACCTTTGTCGCCAAGTTGCCCACAGGAAGCGTGATCGTCAAATTCATGGTGGACCCTGGCGCGAGATAGACGTTCTGTTGGGTGTATGTGTTGAAGCCTTCCTTAGTCGCTGAAACCGTGTACCGGCCCGTGGGAAGCAGAGTAACGACATAGAGGCCGGCTTCGTCGGAAGTTACGCTGGTGGCAGCAATGCCGGTGGCTTCGTTTTTCACCTGAATGGCCACGCCCGGCATGAGGGCGCCGGTAGCATCCAGTACGCGGCCGGTAATCGTGCTGGATCCGGTCTGCGCACGCAAATTCGTTTCCATTCCAAACATCGTCAGAAACAACACTAGATAGGCAGCCGTTGCGAGTCGCATTGTCCTTCTCCTTTGTGATTTTCGCCGGTCTAACGATTGAGAGCTTTCGGTAATAAATTTCACTATATGAAACTACGTTCCTGTGGAGATGTATTTGATTTAGCCCAGACTGAGGCATCCTGTCAAGCTTTTTTTTGGGATCTCTCGGATCTATATGAATTTAGCCCCCCTCAAGATGCGCTGTGCGCGATCTCTTTAAATAAAATATTGAAATATCATTGCACATAGTGATATATAGTTCTAATGAACCTATGCCTGAGGGCCGGATGCCACTGAACGGAATGGAAAACGAGCCATTGGGCGCAGTGCCCATTGTTCCGGTTCCATTCACGTCCGGAGAAGACGTTGATGAAGACGTCCTGCGATTATTTATCGAACACGCTGTGTCCGCCGGATTGCGCGCAGTCTGCTTGCCCGCATATGGCAGCGAATTCTATAAACTCTCGGAACCTGAACGGGAGCGGGTCATCAGGATTGCAGTGGAGCAGGCGAGGAAACGCGTTCTCGTGATTGCACAAAGCAACCACGCCTCGGCGCGCGTCGCCGCGGAGATCGCAAAAAGAAACGCCGGGGCCGGGGCCGACATGATTTCCTTCGCCCTTCCCCGCCTTTTCCCGATTCCTGACGCAGATATGCTCAACTATGTATCGACGCTGCTGAAGTCAGTGAGCCTGCCCTTCTTACTGCAGGATTTCAATCCGGGTGGCCCGACTGTTCAGCCAAAGTTCGTCGCCGAACTGAGCAGCCGCTGCCCCAACCTGCGCTACCTGAAGCTCGAGGAGCCCGTTATGGCATCGAAGATCCGCGCCATCCAGCGCGAAACGGAGGACCGCGTCAAAGTCTTGGAAGGTTGGGGCGGCCTCTACGTGCTGGAATTGACGCCGGTGGGGATCGCCGGTCTGATGCCCGGCCTGGCGCTGGCCGATGTGCTTCATCGCGTCTTTCTGCTTCGGCGCGCCGGACGTTCCGCCGACGCGTTCGCAATCTTCGAGAAAGTGCTGCCGCAAATCGTGTTCTCGCTTCAGAACATGGAGCTATATCTTTATTGCGAGAAGCGCCTCCTGGTGGCGCGCGGTCTGGGCAAGAACGAGCTTCGGCGCTCGGCAGCCTATACTCCCGATGCCGACTGCGTGAGCTACGTCGAGGAACTCAACGAGCGGATTCTCGAAGCGGTCAGCCAGTTGGAATCTTTTCCGGTGCCCGCCGCCACGAGTTGATTGAGCCAATTCCGAGGAGAGAAATGACGATGCAAGAGATTCAGCAGTACCGGCTGGAGAATATCAAGCACATTCCCGGCGTCGACCACCCGGAATCGATCAGCGTGGGCCCGGACGGCACGCCCTACACAACGGGAACGGGTGGTCAGGTTTATCGCATCGATTTGCGGACCAACACTGCCAGCCAATTTGCGTCCACGGCTCCGCGCAGGATGCTGGGGCAAGCCTTGGACAAGGATCATAATCTCTATTGCGCGGATACGACGGGCAAGGTGATTCGGATCACTCCGGAAGGCACTGAGAGTACGTATGCCACCGCGCCGGACGAGACAAAGTTTCTTTGCACTAATTATTTGGTGTTCGGCCCCAAAGGCAACCTTTACATATCCGATAGTGGCGACTGGTCCGATCAGGTGAACGGCGCGATCTACGAGGTACCGTCGGGCGGCGGAGAAGCGCGGTTCTGGTATCCCCAACCCGTCGATACGCCGAACGGCATGGCGCTCGGCCCGGAGGACAAGTTCCTTTACTTCGTCGAGACATGGGGTAATTCCATCTCCCGCATTCCGGTCCGTCCGGACGGCACGGCGGGAGAGCTCGAGCGCGTTCTGCATATGCCGCGCACGATTCTGGACAGCGTCGCATTCGATACGGACGGTCGCCTGTGGATCGCATGTCATCGCCCCGATGCGATTTGGACGTTCGATCTCTCCACTCGCCGGCTCACCCTGTTCGCCGAAGACTGGAAGGGAGAAGCTTTGCGGGGACCCACCGATGTGGCTTTCGCCGGTCCGGCGCGTGATATCCTGCTTGCCTCTTCGCTCGATAACCTGGTGGTTCATCGGTTTGATGAAACTGGCGTTCATGGCCTTCCTCTGCACTTTCCGAAGATTTCCTAGCGCCGTATGAGCCAATCAAGACTGAGATTTGGATTGTTCGGATGCGGATCATTCGGCCGCGAGTTTGCACGCTACATTTTGGAGATCGCCGATATTCCAGCGATCTCGGACCCCGACCCGGCCGCCGGCAAAGCTTTCGCCGCCACGCTGAAAGGCTCGTTTCACGAATATGAAGACGCGGACGCGCTTTTGGCGAAAGAAGACATCGACGCCGTGGCCATCACCAGCCCGAACTTCGCACATAAACCCATCGCCATTGCCGCCGCGAATGCCGGCAAGCACGTTTATTGCGAGAAGCCGATGGCCAACTCGGTTCCCGATTGCTGGGAGATGGTGCGTACGTGCGAGAAAGCGGGCGTGTGCCTTATGGTGGGCCATAAACGCCGGCTCCGACCCGCCTGGGCCAGGATGATCGAGCTAAGAAAGGATCTCGGTCCGGTCATTGCCATCACGTCGTGCCAATATTACGACGCCCGTCCCTACGATCTGCACGGCTGGTGGACGCGAGTGGCCCAATCCGGCGGCCTTCTCGATATCGCGGAAGTGCACATCCTGGACTGGATGCGTGCCATGTGCGGCGACATTGAAAGCGTGCGAGCCCTCTCCCCGCCTCAGCTTGACAGCCGGTTCGATTTTCCCGACACCATTCACGTAGAATTGCGGTTTCGCTCTGAGGCGGTCGCTTCGCTAAACGTGTCGATGGGCTATCCGCTGCTGAAGTTTCGCGAATCCGGAGGACCGCTCGTCATTTGCAGAAACGGAGGCATGCGTTTCGTGCCCTCGCTCGGTCACCTGGATGTGTACTGGCAGCACTCCGAGGATAAGGAGCCGCGCCACGAGCGCTTCGACGATTTAGGTTTTGATCATGCTTTCCGCAAGGAGATCCGGGACTTCGTCAACTGGGTGCAGCGCGGCGAA
>Ga0134126_10013400_pt1 | contig 10358 bp, 10 predicted proteins | sample KB31752_FD_96881 | JGI IMG/M metagenome (GOLD analysis project Ga0134126, IMG submission 96881) | Terrestrial soil microbial communities with excess Nitrogen fertilizer from Kellogg Biological Station, Michigan, USA - KB3-175-2 | ecosystem: Environmental > Terrestrial > Soil > Unclassified ...
CAGCTCCGCCTCGGTCACCGCCTGCCGGAACCGCCGCCGCCCGTTCTCCGTGAACGTCGCCCGCCACAGACCCACCGCCCCCTCCGGCGGATACACCAGGACCCCCCACCCCACCTCCACCACCACACGCGCCGAGCCGCGGGCCGACTCGCGGGCCTCCCCGCTCACGCGGGGCCGGCCACGATCCGCGGTGCTGGCCTTGCCCGGGGAACGCCGGGCCGGGCGGGCACGCCCCGGTTGTGTTGGATTTGTGTTGATCTCGGGCTTCGCGGGCGCGGATGGCGCCATCCGAATCCCTCGCTTCCTGCTGTCAGCGCAGGTCAGAGGGGCTGACGGTACTGGCTCCCGCGATAGGACTCGAACCTATAACCTGCCGGTTAACAGCCGGACGCTCTGCCGATTGAGCTACGCGGGATCGCTCGACCCGCCGGCCGGAGCCAGCGAACCGCATTATCGCGGTCACCAGGGTAGCGCACCGCGAGCGTACCCGCGCACCGCAAGCCCGGCCTCAAGATCCTTCCGCGCATAACCGGCGCCACCACGGGCATGTAGGAGTGTCACAGCTGGGCGCCGCGGCACGCCAACGGGGGCATAGGGAGCGCTGCGCCGAGTGGCCGAGGAGAGGTGCAGATGGGTAAATACCGGTTCAGCTTCATGGCCGGCCTCGCGACCGGGTACGTCCTGGGCACGCGGGCGGGCAAGGAGCGGTACGAGCAGATCAAGAAGGCGGCCCGCAGCTTCGCCGAGAACCCGACCGTGCAGCAGGCCGCCGGGGCGGTTCAGGCCCAGGCCACCGGCCTGGCCAGCACGGCGGGGACCAAGATCAGCGACGGCGTCCGCGAGCGGGTGCCGGGCCTGCGGCACAACGGCCACGGGAGCCACGAGAGTAACGGCAAGCGCAGTTACACAGGCGCGGGTCCGGAGCAGGATTAGCACGAAATCAGCTCGGGGCCGCCGCCAGTCGCCTGCCGGCGGCCCGAGCTGGCCCAGGCCCGGTCATTCCGGCCGGGCCCTGGGTGGCTGCCGCTGGCTGGCCGGCCCCGTCAGGCCAGGTACTCCTTGAGCATCTGGGCCCGGCTCGGGTGACGCAGCTTGGCCAGCGTCTTGGACTCGATCTGCCGGATGCGCTCCCTGGTCACGCCGAACTCCCGGCCGACCTCTTCCAGGGTGCGCGGATGCCCGTCGGTCAGGCCGAACCGCAACTGGATGATGCGCTGCTCGCGGATCGACAGGTTGTCGAGCACCCGCTCGAGCTGGTCCTGCAGCATGATGAACGCGGCCGCCTCCATGGGCACGACCGCGTCCGCGTCCTCGATGAAGTCGCCGAGGTCGGAGTCCTCCTCGCCGATCGGCGACTGGAGGGATACCGGCTCCTGGGCGATGCGCTGAATCTCGGCTACCCGGTCGGGGTGCAGGCCCATCTCGGCCGCGATCTCGTCCGGGCTGGCCTCGCGGCCCAGGTCCTGGTGCAGCTGACGCTGGATGCGGGCCATCTTGTTAATCGTCTCGACCATGTGCACCGGTATCCGGATGGTCCGGGCCTGGTCGGCAATGGCCCGGGTAATGGCCTGCCGGATCCACCACGTGGCGTAGGTCGAGAACTTATAGCCCTTGGTGTAGTCGAACTTCTCCACGGCCCGGATGAGCCCGAGGTTGCCCTCCTGGATGAGGTCCAGGAACACCAGGCCGCGGCCGATATAGCGCTTGGCGATCGACACCACGAGCCGTAGGTTGGCCTCGATCAGCCGCTGCTTGGCCCGCAGGCCGTCGGCGGCGATCAGGGACAGCTCGCCCATCAGGACACCGTGCCCGTTGCTGGCCGGGAACCCGCTCTGCAGCTTCTCCTCGGCGAACAGCCCGGCCTCGATGGCCTTGGCCAGCTCGACCTCGTCCTGCGCGGTCAGCAGCGGCACCCGGCCGATCTCCCGGAGGTAGATCCGGACCAGGTCGCCGGTGGCCGCCCGCCGGGTGGAATCGTCTCCGGCCGGGCGGACCTCCTCGGCCTCGTCCGGCGGAGCCTCGATCACCTCCACGCCCTCATCGGCGAGGAGCTTGAGCACCTCGTCCACCGCCTGCTGAGTGAACTCATGACGCTCGAACGCGACGGCGAGCTCGGACATCGTGATCGAGCCGCGTTCTCGCGCCTGAGCGATGAGATCTGCTACCTGATCGGCACGGGGGGGCGCAGCCGTAACGCTCATGGGGACAAGTGTGCGTCACAGAACGGCCGTTGAGCGGTTACAATATTGTTACCTTAACGGTAGTGATGTGGCCGGCCCATTGTGTGCATGCCATTACTCAGAGGGCATCGGCGGCCGGGCCGGACAGCACCTTCCTGCGCTGTTCGAGCGCCACGAGATCGCCGAACATCCGGTTGTACTCGGTCTGCTCGGTGACGGGGTTGAGACGCTGCAGGCGGGACTTGATCGCCGCGATCTGCCGGCTCACGGCCAGCTCCTCGACCCGGGCCAGCACCTCGCTCGCGTACCGGCCGTCGGGCTCGCCGTCGGCGCGGGGAGCGCGGGCGGGCTCGACGGCGAGCTGGGTGATGAAGGCGCGCACGCCGTCGTCGGGGGCGGCGTTGCGCAGCTGCTCGGCCCACTCCCGGCCGCCACCGGCCGCCGTGGACGCTCCGCCGCAGGCAGCGATGACCGCGAACGCGGCCGAGTGCACGGAGGCAGCCGTAAAGCAGCCGGCGCCGAGGGCGTCGAACGTGGGCCCGCATAGGGCCGGGCGCTGCACGGCCAGCTTGAGTGCCTCGCGCTCGATCTGGGTGACAGGGTCGCGCATGTCGTAAGGCGGTGCGTCGCTGTCGCGGGGCTGGGGCACGCCGGCGGCCGTCGCGCCGGCGGGTCGGCCGGTGGCCCATGCGCCGCCGGCCGGCCCGCCGCCGCGCTGGCCGCGGCCGTGCGGCCGGCCGTTGGACGATGCCGGGCCCTGACCGGAGTGCAGCCGGACGCGCTCGAGCACGAAGCGCTCGTCCATCATCCCCAGCCACCGGTCCAGGCTGATCGCGTACCGGCCGCGCAGGCCCTGGTCCTTGATCCGGCCGACGATCTTGGCCGCCTCGTCGAGGGCGGCCAGGCGGCCCTCGTTGGTCTCCAGGTTGTGCCGGGCCAGCTCGCTGCGGATGGCGAACTCGAACACCGGCACGCGCTGGGCGATGAGGTCCCGCACGGCCGCGTCACCATGCTTGATCCGCAGGTCGCACGGGTCCAGGCCGTCGGGCTGCACGGCCACGTAGGTCTGGGTGACGAACCGCTCCTCCAGGCTGAACGCCCGCAGCGCCGCCTTCTGGCCCGCGGCGTCGCCGTCGAAGGTGAAGATGACCTCGCCCAGGAACTTGTCCGAGTCCATCAGCAGTCGCCGCAAGATCCCGACGTGGCCCTCGCCGAACGAGGTGCCGCTGGTCGCCACGGCGGTGCCGATGCCGGCCAGGTGGCAGGCCATCACGTCGGTGTAGCCCTCCACCAGCACCGCCTGGCGGCGCTGGGAGATCTCGCGGCGGGCCAGGTCAGCGCCGTAGAGCACCGAGCTCTTCTTGAACAGCGGGGTCTCGGGCGTGTTCAGGTACTTGGGGCCGTCGTCATCGGCGCGCAGCTTGCGGGCGCCGAAGGCGATCACGTCGCCGGTCAGGTCGGCGATGGGCCAGATCAGCCGGCCGCGGAACTTGTCGATCAGGCCGCGCCGGCCGTTGCTGGCCAGGCCACCGGTGAGCAGTTCCTGCTCGGTGAAGCCGCGGCCGCGCAGGTGGCGGGTCAGCACGTCCCAGCCCTCGGGCGCGAAGCCGATCCCGAAGTGCTCGGCGTCGGCACGGGTGAACCCCCGCGTGGTCAGGAAGTCCCGGCCCGGCGCCGCGTCGGGGCTGGCCAGTTGCTCGGCGTAGAAGTCGGCCGCGGCGCGGTGAGCCTGGATGAGCCGGCGGCGCAGGGTCTGCTCCTGGCCGGGCACATGCCCGCCCTGCTCGTAGCGCAGCTCAATCCCGATGCGGGCGGCCAGCCGCTCCACCGCCTCGGCGAAGCCCAGGCTGTCGATGCGCTGCACGAACTTGATGACGTCGCCGCCCTCGGCGCACGAGAAGCAGTACCACAGGCCGCGGGCCGGGGTGACGTTGAACGACGGGGTCTTCTCCTCGTGGAACGGGCACAGCCCCTTGAGCGAGCCGCCGCCGGCGTTGCGGAGCTGGAGGTACTCCCCCACGACGTCGTCGATGGCCGAGCGCTCGCGGACGAGGGCGATGTCCTCGTCGCGTATCCGGCCTGGCACTTCAGCATCCCCGTCCTGCGTCACCGCGTCCCGGCGAGTCTAGTCCCGCCGGCCGTCAGTCCGGCCCGCAGTCGGCGCGGCCTCCGGACCTCAGCCGACCGGGCTTATGGGCCTCGTCCGCGCGGCGGCCGGCGTCGCCGCAGGCTGGGCCGCCACCCGGGCGGTTTAGAGTGACCTGATACGGTCCGGGCGTGGCCAGCCTGCTCGTGCTCTGGGATGTCGATCACACCCTCATCAACGCCGGCGGCGTCGGTATCCAGGTCTACGAACAGGCGTTTCGCGAGCTGTACAGCCTCGAGATACCGTCCGTGCGAGTGAACATGGCCGGCCGCACCGACCGGGCCATCGCCATCGAGATGCTCACCGTCGCCGGCCTGGCCGACCCGCACGGCCGGGTGGCCGAGTTCCAGGCCGTCCAGGCCGCCTACGCGCCCGCGCTGGCGGCCGAGTTCGCGGCCAAGGGCCGCGTGCTGCCCGGCGTCCTCGAGGTGATCGCGGCCATCGCGGACGGCCCCCGGCCCGGCCTGCACATCGTTCAGTCGCTGCTGACCGGCAACGTTCGCGAGCTGGCCGACGTCAAGCTGGGCTCGCTGGGCGTGACCGAGCACCTGGACCTGGACGCGGGCGCCTACGGCACCGAGAGCGAGATCCGGGCCGACCTGGTCCCCGTCGCCCGCCGCAACGCCGCCCGCCGCTACGGCGAGGACTTCAGCGGCTTGGCCACGGTCCTGGTCGGCGACACCCCGCTGGACGTGGAAGCCGCGCTAACCACCGGCGCCCGCGCCGTCGGCGTGGCCACCGGCGGCTTCACCGTCACCGAACTCCTGGCCGCCGGCGCCCACGCCGCCCTCCCCGACCTCACCGACACCCCAGCCGCCCTAACCGCCATCCTCGGCCCCCCGTAGCCCCGCCCCCGCGCCCCGCATCGCCCCACCACACCCGCCGCCCCCGCGCCCAGCCCCACCACGGCCCACCCCGACTTCATGATCGGGACCGCTTTGCCGCAGAATCTTGCGGAAAAATGGTCCTGATCATGCGGTCCGGGGCGGGGTGAGGGCGACGCCGACCGGGCAGCCGACGCTGCAGCGGCGGACCGCGGGAGCCGCGCCGCGCACCCGCAGGACGTCGGCCACCTGCTGGGCCACTTCACAAGGCCGCAGGGTGACATCGGTCCAGTTGTAGCGAAGCGTCGTGAGGCCCGCGACGGCGTGGGCATTGTCGCGACGCATGTCCGCCCAGCGCTGCTCGACGGCATGGGCGAGCTGGCCGTCGAGCTCAACGGCCAGCCGGGCTCGGGCATACAGGTTGTCGAGATACCGGGTCCTCGACTTCACGACGATCTTCACCTGCCGTCTGGCCGCGGGCAGGCCGTGCGCTCGCTCGACGTCGCGGATATAGCGGAGTTCTAGCAGCGAATGCGCTCCGGCGCCTACGTCGGACAGGATCATCTTGAGATCAGCGCGCCAGGGGATCTTGGCCCGGTCGTCAAGTGCCCGGCGCAGGCGCGCGGCGGTCGTCAGTCGTCGGCCAACGGCGCGAGACAGCCAACCGTAGGCGTCGTCCAGGCTGTCCGACGCCTGTACCAGGTCGAGCACGGTCTCTTCGACCCGCGTGCGGGGCGGGAGCTGGGCGGGGTGGGTGGCCGCGCCGATCCGGCCTGACCGATGCACGATGGCTCCCCGGATGGGCTCGGGATGACGGTCGCGTGGGACGGTCAGGTGAATGACCTGGCTGGGCATGTCCGTCAGGCCGATCAACTCGGCGGCAGTCTGGTGGCTGAGCGCCGCATCAGATCCGGCCCGCAGCACGGCCGCCCACAGCAGGGACTCGCGGCCAAGATCACCAGTGAAGGTGGCGTAGACCCCTCGGTGGACGGCACGCCAGGTGCTGGAGCGCAGCCGGTTCTCGACGGCGTCGGCCGTCAGGCCGTGAGCCAGAGCCTGACGGCGCGAGACGACGTGACGCTGTCGGTCGAGCAATTCGGACCAGCTGTCGTGCATGCCGCCAGCGTGTCCCGTCCGCCAGGGCAAGCCCAACCGCAAACCCCGCCTGTGGAAGCAGCCTGACAGCCAGCCCACCCTGTGGAAACCCGGGTCACCTCGTGATTAGGACCGTTTTTCCACAGGATTTTGCGGTCAATCGGTCTGGATCATGAAACGGGGGCGGTCCAGGCGGCGATGGCCACGGTGAGGAGGAGGACGGCCTCGCGCCAGTCGCCGATGATGCCGATGTCGGCGCCGTCGAAGACCGGGGCGGACGGGTCGGAGTTGATGGCCAGGATGGTGCCCGCACGGCGGGCGCCGATGAGGTGGTTGAACTTGCCGGACACGCCGACGGCGATATACAGCCTGGGGCCGAGGGAGTGGCCGGTGAGGCCGACCTGGCGACTGCGGGGCAGCCAGCCTCGGTCGGTGACCTTGCGGGTGCCCACGAGCTCGGCGCCGAGCAGGGCACGCAGTTCGTCGAGCTCGCCGTACTGGTCCGGGGGGACGCCGGCGCCGACGGCGATGAGGCTAGCGGCTCTGGCTAGGGGGGCCGCGCCGCCGTCACGGGTCTGGGCCAGCACGCGGACGCGGCCGAGGGACGTAACCTCGGCTCTGGTCACCGCGGCGGTGACCGCCCGGGGCGGGATGGGCGCGAAGGCACCGGGCCGTAGCGTGGCCAGTTGGACGGGTGAGCTAGCAGTGATGGCGGCGATCATGCGTCCGGCGAACCGGGCTCGCCGCCCCGACGTGGCCCCGGCTCTGGATCATCTGCGGCACGCCCAGGCGCGGGCCCTGCACGGCGTGCAGGGCAGTGAAGGCCAGCCCTAGGAACGTGCCGACGAACATGGCGATCAGGGCCCAGAACAGGTTCAGGCCGAACAGGATCGCGAAGCCGCCTAAGACGAAGTTGAAGACGTTGGCGTTGGTGGCGAATCACAGCGTGAACTGGCTGCGGACCCGGCCGTGCCGCTCGCTCTCCGGGATGACGTCGATGGAGTGGGACTCGATCTCGCTCTCGATGCCCTCGGCCGGCGCTCGCTGGTAGTGGACTGGCCGGGCCATGGCGGTCCCCTTCCGGGACCAGCCCCTCGCGGAGCCATGGTGCGGTACGTCAGTGGCGAACGTGGCCCCCGTCGACGTTGACGGTGGAGCCGGTGATCCAGCCCGCTTCCTCCGAGGCCAGGAAGGCGACGGCCGGGGCGATGTCGTCGGGCACGGCCCGCCGCTTGAGTGCCTGCAGCGTTTCGACGAAGCCGAAGGCCTCGGCGTGCGGGCTGTCCAGCACTCCCTCAGAAGCGGTCAGCCCGGGGCTGACCGCGTTGACGGTGACGCCGCTGCCGCCCAGCTCGGTCGCGAGCGCCCTGGTGAAGCCGACCACCCCGCCCTTGGCCGCGACGTAGGCGGCCATGTTCGGGGTGCCCGCGAAGAACGTGTTGGAGGCGATGTTGACGATCCGGCCGTAGCCGCGGGTACGCATGTGGTCGGAGGAGGCCCGACACATCAGGTAGACGCCGTCCAGGTTGACCCGCATGATCCGGCGCCACTCGGCGAAGTCGACGTCGTCCCAGGCCGTGAACGGCACGATGGCGGCGTTGTTGACCAGCACATCGATACGCCCGGTGCGGCCCACCACCTCCTCGTGCAGGGCCGACACCGACGCCTCGTCGCCGACGTCCGTCGGCACCGCGAAGCTCGGCTCACCCAGGCTGGCCGCCACCGCGGCGCCGCCCTTCTCATTAATGTCGGCCACCACGACCTGCGTGCCGCGGGCCGCGAGCAGCTCGGCCACCGCGGCGCCGATGCCCTGGGCGGCGCCGGTCACGATGGCCGTCTGTCCGTCAAAGCTCCCCACCGGGTTCTCCTCCTCTTAGGGGCTAACGCTGCCCGTCCCGTACGCGGATCTCGGCCTCCCGCAGTCCGCCGCAGCGCGCGTGCAGCCGTCCCCGGCTGGCCACGACCGCGATCACGACGATCTCCCCCGGCAGCGGGGCGTCGGGATCCCGGACCTCCAGAGCGTCGTAATAGTCGCGAACGTACAGAGCGTCCTTGTGCGCGAGCGGGACGTCAATAGGTGTGCCGGCCGCCCCGCGCTTGGTGGCCGAGCTGATCCAGGCCAGCCCGCCTCGGTCAGCGTCTCGTCCACGATCGTGCGGATCTTTCGCAGCTGAAAGCCCCTGCTGGCCGGCCGCGCTCACCCGCTCAGCGCCTTACGGCCGCCACCAGCCCGGCGGCCCGGCGCTGGCGCAGCGCCTGGGCCTGCTCCGGGGTGTAGCCGAACATCCCGGAGCCGGTCTTCATGCCCAGCTCGCCGCGCCCGGTGCGGGCGGTGATCGTCTCGCTCACGTCCTGGCGGTCGTTCAGGTCCGCGTTCAGGTAGCTGGCCACGGCCTGGTAGATGTCCAGCCCGGCCACGTCCAGCAGCTGCAGCGGCGGGATCACGGCCAGCTTGAAGCCGATCCCCCACTGCACGCAGGTGTCCAGCTCCTTGGCCGTGACCACGCCCGCGTCGACCAGGGCCAGGCACTCGCGCATGATCGCGTACAGGACCCGGTTCTCCACGAAGCCGGGCACGTCGCGCAGCACCCGGACCGGGATCAGGCCCAGGCCGGCGATGGCGTCGGTGAGCCGCTCCACCACCTCGGGCGAGGTGTGCTGGCCGGCGATGACCTCGATGACCGGGATGACATGCGGCGGGTTGGACCAGTGCATGCCCACGACCCGGCTCGGGTCGGCCACCGACTGCTGGATGCGGGTGATCGGGATGCCCGAGGTGTTGCTGGCCAGGCTGGCGCCGGCCGGCGCCAGCCGGTCCAGCTCGGCGAACACGGCCGCCTTGATGTCGGCGTTCTCCGGCACCGCCTCGGCAGGTGCCTGGCCGTCTCGGTGGCGGTGCCCGAGTACCGGCTCGAGCCCGGCCGCCGCTCCGAGATCATCGCCCTGACCAGGGACGTCGCCGCCGACCTGCGCGGCAAGCTATCCCACTACGCCTGACCGGGGCCCAATGGCGCAAGGCGCCAGATCTGGCTATTGGACGACGCCAGATCTGGCTATTGCCGGCCATTAGGGCCGATGTTACTATTCGTCCAATTTGGGATTCACATCTTACATAGTGAGAATCTTGAAAGCGGTGGGGCCGCCGTGCACTTATCCCGGAGCAGGTGGTGGCAGCACGGTGACCATTGACGCGCCGCTGCGCGCCATCGAAGAGCACCACATCGACATCATTCCCGACCGCGAGCGGCACGGCCGGGTGTGGCACCAGTTCACGCTGTGGGCCGGCGGCAACACCAACGTGTTCAATGTCGTGCTGGGCGGCGTGGTGGTCAGCTTCGGGCTGAGCTTCTACTGGGCGATCATCGCCATCGGGGTCGGCACCGGCATCGGCGCGCTGCTCATCGCGCTGCACGCCACCCAGGGCCCGAGGCTGGGCGTGCCGCAGATGATCCAGAGCCGGGGCCAGTTCGGCTTCTACGGCTCCTCGTTCCTGTTCCTGGCCGTGTTCCTGCTGAACTTCGGGTTCATCGCGGCCCAGTTCGTCATCCAGGCCCAGTCGCTCAACCTGGTCGCCGACATCTCCATACCGGCCTGGATCATCATCCTGGCCGTGCCCGCCGTGCTCATCGGCATCTACGGCTACCGGTGGGTGCACCGCGCCGCCCAGATCACCGCGGTGGTGGTCGGCATCACGATCGTGATCATGTTCATCCAGGCGCTGTCCTACGGGCCGCTGCCCGCCGCCGAGCAGAGCCTGGCCGCCCCGCCCGCCGGCCTGTTCGTCGCGGGCGTGGCCCTGCTGGTCATCGACATGCTGAGCTTCGGGCCGTTCGTCTCGGACTACTCGCGCTACCTGCCCGCCAGCGTCAGCCCGGCCCGGGTCTTCCTCAGCATCTACCTGGGCAACATCCTGGCCACCATCGCCGCCTGCGCGGTCGGCGCCTACATGGCGGCGCTGCTGCCCAAGCTGGGCTCGGTGGCCGCGATCGGCCGGATCTCCGGCTCGTGGGCCCTGGTCATCATGGCGCTCAGCCTGGTCAACGCCGACACCTTCAACGCCTACACGGGCAGCTTCCAGATCCTGTCACTGGCCAACATGTTCCGCAGGCTGCG
>Ga0134126_10013401_pt1 | contig 10358 bp, 7 predicted proteins | sample KB31752_FD_96881 | JGI IMG/M metagenome (GOLD analysis project Ga0134126, IMG submission 96881) | Terrestrial soil microbial communities with excess Nitrogen fertilizer from Kellogg Biological Station, Michigan, USA - KB3-175-2 | ecosystem: Environmental > Terrestrial > Soil > Unclassified ...
GGCTACCGGGTCATCCTGGTCAACTCCAACCCCGCCACCATCATGACCGACCCCGGGATGGCGGATGCCATCTACATCGAGCCGGTCAACTGGCGCACGGTGGCGCGCATCATCGAGAAGGAGCGCCCGGATGCGCTGCTGCCGACGATGGGCGGACAGACTGCCCTCAACACGGCGCTCGACCTCGTGCGCGAGGGCGTGCTCGAAAAGTACGGCGTCGAGCTCATCGCCGCCTCGCGGGCCGCGATCGACATGGCCGAGGACCGCGAGCTCTTCCGCAACGCCATGCGCGAGATCGGGCTCGAGACGCCGCGCTCGCAGATCGCGCGCAGCCTCGATGAGGCGTTGAGCGTTGCCGGCGATATCGGCTATCCGGTGGTGATCAGTCCGTCGTTCACGCTGGGCGGAAGCGGCGGCGGCATCGCCTACAACCGGGAGGAGCTCGAGGACATCGTGGCGCGCGGGCTCGATGCGTCGCCGACTTCCGAGGTACTGCTCGAGGAGTCGGTGATCGGCTGGAAGGAGTTCGAGATGGAGGTAGTGCGCGACCACAAGGACAACTGCATCATCGTCTGCTCCATCGAGAACCTCGATCCGATGGGCGTGCATACGGGCGACTCGATCACGGTGGCGCCGGCGCTGACCCTGACGGACAAGGAGTATCAGCGCATGCGCGACGCCTCGATCGCGGTATTGCGCAAGATCGGTGTCGATACCGGTGGCTCGAACGTGCAGTTCGCGGTCAGTCCGTACGACGGGCGCCTGCTCGTCATCGAGATGAATCCGCGCGTCTCGCGCTCCTCCGCGCTCGCCTCCAAGGCGACGGGCTTTCCCATCGCCAAGATCGCCGCCAAGCTCGCCGTCGGCTACACGCTCGATGAGCTGAAGAACGACATTACGGGCGGCGCCACGCCGGCCTCGTTCGAGCCGTCGATCGACTACGTGGTCACCAAGATTCCGCGCTTCACGTTCGAGAAGTTTCCGGCCGCCAACGATCGCCTGACCACGCAGATGAAATCCGTGGGCGAGGTCATGGCAATTGGCCGCACCTTCCAGGAATCGCTGCAGAAGGCGCTGCGCGGTCTCGAGACCGGCCTCGATGGCCTCGTGCCCATCCTCAAGCTGCCGCTCGATGAGGACGGCGAGGCGAAGCTCGCCTACGAGCTGCGCGCCCCGGGGGCCAACCGGTTGTTGTACGTTGCCGATGCCTTCCGCGCCGGCTGGGCGTTCGAGCGGATCGCCGATCTCACCCACATCGATCCCTGGTTCCTCACCGCGATCGAGGATCTGGTCGCGGAGGAGAAGCGGATCGGTATGGAGGGATTCGGTGCGCTCACCGCGGAGCGGCTGCGCTCGCTCAAGCGCAAAGGCTTCTCCGACAGCCGGCTCGGCAGACTTCTCGATCTGCCCGAGAAGGCCGTACGCACGAAGCGCCATGAGCTCGGCGTCAGGCCCGTCTACAAGCGGGTCGACACCTGCGCGGCGGAGTTTGCAACCTCGACCGCCTACCTCTACTCCACCTACGAGGAGGAATGCGAGGCGCAGCCGACCAACCGCCGCAAGATCATGATCCTCGGCGGCGGCCCCAACCGCATCGGCCAGGGGATCGAGTTCGATTACTGCTGCGTACACGCGGCGTTGAGCCTGCGCGAGGACGGGTTCGAGACCATCATGGTCAACTGCAACCCGGAGACGGTCTCCACCGACTACGACACGTCCGATCGACTCTATTTCGAGCCGCTGACGCTCGAGGACGTGCTCGAGGTCCTCGCCAAGGAGAAGCCCGAGGGTGTCATCGTGCAGTTCGGCGGCCAGACGCCGCTCAAGCTCTCGCGGGCACTGGAGGAAGCCGGCGCCCCCATCATCGGCACCTCACCGGACTCGATCGATGTTGCCGAAGACCGCGAGCGCTTCCAGGCGCTGGTGCGCAAGCTCGGGCTGAAGCAGCCTGCCAATGCGACGGCACGCACCGAGGATCAGGCCGTGGTGCTCGCGCGCGAAGTCGGTTTTCCGCTGGTCGTGCGTCCCTCCTATGTGCTCGGCGGCCGCGCCATGGAGATCGTCTTCAACGAGGAGGACCTGCGGGCCTATATGGGCCACGCAGTGCAGGTCTCCAACGACAGCCCGGTGCTGCTCGATCGCTTTCTCGATGTGGCGATCGAGGTCGATGTCGATGCCGTGTGCGATGGCGATGAGGTGCTGATCGGCGGCATCATGGAGCACGTCGAGCAGGCCGGGGTGCATTCCGGAGATTCCGGTTGCTGCCTGCCGCCAAACAGCCTGAGCGCGCAGATGCAGGACAGCCTGCGGGACCAGACGCGCAAGCTCGCCAAGGCGCTTTCCGTCGTGGGCCTGATGAACATCCAGTTTGCCATCCAGAACGGAGTCATATACGTCCTGGAGGTCAATCCGCGCGCCTCGCGGACCGTGCCGTTCGTATCGAAGGCAACGGGTCTGCCGCTTGCGAAGATCGCAGCGCGGGTGATGACCGGCAGGAAGCTGCGCGACCAGGGCGTGACCGCAGCTCGTGAGCCGCCCTATTATTCGGTGAAGGAGGCGGTGTTCCCGTTCGTGAAGTTCCCCGAGTCCGACCCGATCCTCGGCCCGGAGATGAAGTCTACGGGCGAGGTGATGGGCACCGGCCGCACCTTCGGTGAGGCTTACGCGAAGGCGCAGACGGCATCCGGCGTGACGCTGCCGCTGAAGGGCGTTTGCTTCATCAGTGTCCGGGACCGGGACAAACCGGGCGCCGTGGAGCTCGCGCGCCGGCTGATCGCGCGGGGATTCGAGGTGGTGGCCACTGAAGGCACGACGCGCGCGCTGTCGGAGGCTGGCATCGCCTGCCGCAAGGTGAACAAGGTACGCGAAGGCCGGCCGCACATCGTGGACATGATCAAGAACGACGAGATCGACCTGATCGTCAACACAACCGAGGGCAAGCTCGCGATACGCGAGTCGAACTCGATCCGCCGCGAGGCGGTGCATCACCGCGTCACCTACTACACGACGCTGGCGGCGGGGCTCGCCACGTGCGAGGCGATGGACCATCTCGATGAGGTAGAAGTAAACCGCCTGCAGGATCTGCACAACGAGGCGTTAAGTGCTTAACGTCTTCTTCGCGGTAAGTGCGAAGACGCCCAGAATTAGGCAGGGAATGAGCTCGTTCTTGCGAACGGAGATTGGATGAAACGCACTCCCATGACTTTGCGTGGCGCCGAGGCGCTGCGCATTGAGCTCAAAAAGCTGAAGACCGAGGCGCGCCCGGCCGTCATCAAAGCGATCGCTGAGGCACGCGGCCACGGTGACCTCTCCGAGAATGCGGAGTATCACGCCGCACGCGAGCAGCAGGGCTTCATCGAAGGCCGCATCGCCGAGATCGAACAGAAGCTCGGCAACGCCGAGATCATCGATCCGAGCAGGCTCCCGAAGACCGGCAAGGTCGTGTTCGGTGCGATCGTCGAGCTCGAGGACCAGGACGGCGGCAACCGGGTGGTCTATCAGGTGGCCGGTGAGGACGAGGCCGACATCCGGGCCGGCAGGATCTCGATCAGCTCGCCCATCGCGCGCGCCCTGGTCGGCAAATCCGAGGGCGACGTGGTCGATGTCGCCGCACCGGGCGGCATCCGCTCCTACGAGATCGTGACGGTCCGCTTCGAGTGAGCCAATTAATCAGGAATCACGATTCGCGGTAAATCCGGGCGCGGGCGGTAGAGAACGGCCACGTTGCCGATCCGGTGCACGAGTGAGCTGCCGGTGCGCCGGGCCAGCTCTGCGAAGAGCGAATCGCGCGCTTCCCGATCGCCGCCCGGGGCCTTGATCTTGATGAGCTCATGGTCCGTGAGCGCCCGGTCGGTCTCGCGGGCGACCGCCTCCGTCAGGCCGGCCGACCCGAGCCGGACGACCGGCTGCAGCTCGTGGGCCAAGCCGCGCAGATGGCGGCGCTGACGATCGGAAAGCGGGGATAGAGAGGGCGTGCCTGGCATCCCGGGGATTCTACAGGCAGGCAATGGCCAAACGTTCCATGAGCCGGCGCCCCGGGGCCGATCTGGCTCAATCCTGGCGGGGCGCCTGGGTCTCCAGCCCAATCTGGCGGAGCTGGCGCTCGAGATCTTGGCCAGGGCCTTGAACGGCGGCGAAGATGCCCTGATCAAGGTCTTCGAAGGAACTGCTTTCGGGAGCTCGTTCGGGACGTGCGGCCGATTCGCCAAGGTGAAGCTGGTCAAATCCGCTGCTTTGCGGGCTTGCAGTACTGAAATGTATCTGCTGGCCAAGGATTTTAGCTTGGTGTAGCGTGCTGGAGGCTGGACCGAGTTCAGGAGTGCACACACTGCCGGGTGCCGGTAGGCGAGGCCGCATTTGAAGATGAATGATTTGACTAAAAACATCCTCCTATGGGTGGTGATCGTCCTCGTTCTGCTGGCGGTGTTCAGCCGCTATATGCCGACCGTCGGCCAGCCGGAGGAGATCAAGTATTCCACCTTCCTGCAGGATGTGAAGGCGCACCAGGTCGACAGTGTCGTTTTCCAGGGTGACATGCTCTACGGCGTGATGAAGGATCACACGCAATTCAAGACCAACAACCCCGAGACTGACTACACCGCGCTCATCGGTACGCTGGAGAAGAACGACGTCGGCATCGAGGGCCGTCCGCCGAAGCAGCCGAATTTCCTCGCACAGCTCCTGCTGCAGCTTGCGCCGGCGCTGCTGCTGATCCTCGTCTTCGTGTACATGTTGCGTCAGATGCAGGGAGCCTCGGGCGGCCGCGGCGCGATGTCCTTCGGCAAGAGCCGAGCGCGGCTCCTCGGTGAAGATCAGGTGAACGTCACCTTTGCCGACGTTGCCGGCGTGGATGAGGCCAAACAGGAAGTCTCCGAGATCGTCGACTTCCTCAAGGACCCCGGCAAGTTCCAGAAGCTCGGCGGCAAGATCCCGAAGGGCGTGCTCATGGTGGGCTCGCCCGGCACCGGCAAGACGCTGCTCGCGCGCGCCATCGCCGGCGAGGCCAAGGTTCCCTTCTTCACCATCTCCGGTTCCGACTTCGTCGAGATGTTCGTCGGTGTGGGCGCTTCGCGCGTGCGCGATATGTTCGAGCAGGCGAAAAAGCACGCCCCTTGCATCATCTTCATCGATGAGATCGACGCCGTAGGCCGCCATCGTGGCGCGGGCCTCGGCGGCGGACACGACGAGCGGGAGCAGACGTTGAACCAACTCCTCGTGGAGATGGACGGGTTCGAGGGCAACGAAGGCATCATCGTCATCGCGGCGACCAACCGTCCGGACGTTCTGGATCCCGCGCTGCTACGCCCGGGCCGCTTCGACCGTCAGGTCGTCGTGCCGCTGCCGGACGTGCGCGGACGGGAGCAGATCCTGCGTGTGCACATGCGGCGCGTGCCGCTTGCGGACGATGTCAAGCCGGCGCTGATCGCGCGCGGTACGCCGGGCTTCTCCGGTGCCGACCTCGCCAACCTGGTCAACGAGGCGGCCCTGTTCGCTGCCCGTGCCAACAGGCGCATCGTCGGCATGGAAGAGTTCGAGCGGGCCAAGGACAAGATCATGATGGGCGCGGAGCGGCGCTCGATGGTCATGACCGAGGACGAGAAGCGCATGACGGCCTACCACGAGTCCGGCCATGCGATCGTCGGCATGACGGTGCCGGAGCACGATCCGGTCTACAAGGTGACCATCATTCCGCGCGGCCGCGCCCTCGGGGTGACGCAGTTCCTGCCGGAGCAGGATCGCTACAGCATGTCGAAGCGGCGGCTGGAGAGCGCGATCGCGACGCTCTTCGGCGGCCGCATCGCCGAGGAGCTGATCTTCGGGCCGGAGTCGGTGACGACCGGCGCCTCGAACGACATCGAGCGGGCGACGGAGCTCGCGCGCAACATGGTCACGAAATGGGGTCTGTCGGACAAGCTCGGGCCGCTCACGTACTCGGAGGAAACCGGTGAGGTCTTCCTCGGACGCAGCGTGACGCAGCACAAGCAGGTGTCGGATGTCACAGCGCACGCCATCGATGAAGAGGTGCGGCGTGTCATCGAGGGTAACTATCAGCGGGCGCGTCAGATTCTGACGAGCGCGTTGGAGAAGCTCCACATCATGGCGGATGCGCTCATGAAGTATGAGACCATCGATGAGGAGCAGCTGAAGGACATCATGGCGGGAAGGCCGCCGAAGCCGCCGGCGGGCTGGGACGATACGTTGTCCAACCGGCCGCCGACGGCACCTGCGGTGGGGTCTGCAACGCCGGCTCCGGGTAGTGCGATCGGGCCGCCTGCGGGACAACATTGATGCTCGGAGCTTAGGAGGGGGATTCATTCCGGTGTCCGCGAGGGCACGGCCGTAAAATCCTCTTGCCGGGGACGCCGTAAATACGGTCTTGCGGGGTGTGTCTGTCTATTGGCCCGAAGTCGCCTGCGGCGCTTCGGGCGGCCAGCCGTGTGACTGGATATAACCCCGCGGCCCAGGGAGCGGCCCTGGGCCGCTCACTCACTTGCTTTCGCACGACGCGAGCTCCTGATTCAACAGCGAGACTGAGCTTGGCGACGTCGCAATCAGTACTTCACTGCAGGGGACGGGTGCTCGGGCTCGACCGGCCTGTCGTCATGGGGGTGCTGAACGTTACGCCTGACTCGTTTTCGGACGGGGGGAAGTTCGTGCGCCTGGACGATGCGGTTGCGCGCGGGCTGCAGATGGCCGAGGAGGGGGCCGCCATCATCGATGTGGGCGGCGAGTCCACACGGCCGGGGGCACAGCCCGTCAGCCTCGATGAGGAGTTGCGACGGGTCATTCCTGTGATTGCGCGGCTGCGCGATCGCACGCCGGCCATTCTCTCAGTGGACACCAGCAAGCCTGAAGTCATGCACGCCGCCGCCGCCGCCGGCGCTGGCATGATCAACGATGTGCGGGCGCTACGGGCGGCGGGTGCGCTAGAGGCAGCGGTCATGTCCGGCTGTGCGGTTTGCCTCATGCACATGCTCGGCGAGCCGCGCTCGATGCAGGACGCGCCCGCGTACGCCGATGTGGTGGCGGAAGTCCGGGAGTTCCTGGGGGCGAGGGTCGAGGCCTGCCTCGCCGCGGGGATGCCTGCCGAGCGCATCGCCCTCGATCCCGGCTTCGGTTTCGGCAAGACTGTGGCGCACAATCTGCAGCTGCTCCGCCACCTCGGCGAGCTGGCGGTGCACGGCCTTCCCATCCTGTCCGGTCTGTCGCGCAAGTCGATGGTGGGGGCGCTGACCGGTCGGCCGGCCGACGAGAGGGCTCATGGCAGCCTCGCGCTTGCGGTGATTGCAGCCTTGAATGGCGCGCGTATCCTTCGAGTCCACGACGTGGCCGCGACGGTCGATGCACTGAGCGTGGTGGCTGCGGTCGCGAATGTGCCTGGTCGGCGAACGTGAGAGGTTGATTCTTTGACACGAGAATATTTCGGCACTGACGGCGTCAGGGGCAGCGTGGGGGAGCACCCCATGACCGTGGACTTTGCGCTGAACCTTGCGAGCGCCGCGGCGCGCGTGCTCGTGCCCGAGGGTGGCACTGTACTCATCGGAAAGGACACGCGGCTCTCCGGCTACATGTTCGAATCGGCGCTCGAGGCGGGCTTCGTCGCCTCCGGTGTCAATGTGATGCTGATCGGGCCGCTGCCGACGCCGGGTATCGCCTATATGACGCGCCATTTCAACTGCGACTTCGGCGTCGTCATCAGTGCCTCTCACAACGCGTACGACGACAATGGCATCAAGTTTTTCGATCGCAGCGGTGCAAAGCTCTCCGACGGGCTCGAGGAGCGCATCGAGGCCGAGCTTGCCCAGCCTATCGTCACCCGTACCTCCCGCAGCCTGGGGAAAGCCAGCCGCGTCGACCGTTCGCGCGTGCAGTACCAGGAGTTCTGCGCCTCTACCCTCCCGAGCGGCCTCGATCTCGCCGGACTGAAGGTCGTCGTCGACTGTGCCAATGGCGCCGCCTACAAAGTCGGTCCACGGGTGATCGCCGACCTCGGTGCCGAGATCGTGCCCATCGGGTGCTCGCCGAATGGCCGCAACATCAACGATGGGTGCGGCTCCACGGCGCCGGAGCTGCTGCAGCTGACCGTCCCGGGCGTGCGCGCACACGTGGGCCTCGCGCTCGATGGCGACGGCGACCGCCTCGTCATGGTCGATCATCTCGGCCGTATCCTCGATGGCGACCAGCTCCTCTACATCATTGCGCAGGCGCGCCGCAGCAGTGGCTCCCTCAAGGGGCCGGTGGTCGGCACGGTGATGAGCAACCTCGGACTGGAGGTGGCGCTGCGGGAGGGTGGTATCGATTTCCAACGCGCGCAGGTCGGCGATCGCTACGTGCTCACCCTTCTGCGCGAGACCGGCGGCATCCTCGGCGGTGAGACCTCCGGCCACATCATCTGCCTCGACAAGACCACGACCGGTGATGGCATCGTGAGCGCGCTACAGGTGCTCGCCGTCATGAAACAGACGGGACGCTCGCTCGCAGAGCTGGCCTCGGGCATGCGGAAGTTTCCGCAGGTGCTGCTCAACGTGAAGGTCGCGGCCCGCTTCGATCCCGCCACGGTGCCGGCCGTGCGCGAGGCGGTACAACGAATCGAAAAACGCATGAACGGCCAAGGCCGGGTGGTGTTGCGTCCGTCCGGCACGGAGCCCGTGATCCGCGTCATGGTCGAAGGTCGAGACGAGGGCGCCACCCGAGCCGCCGCCGCCGAACTCGCCGAGGTCGTCCGCACCGCCGCCGGCTAGCTGAAAATATAATTAGCCCTGAATGCGCCGCCAGAAAGCATAAGGACTGCGTTGCGCATCCGGATGACCATCGCTATCATCGCGCCCCCGCTAGAGGTCGGGTCCCATGCGCCGCCCCATCGTTGCCGGTAACTGGAAAATGCACGGGACGCGCAGCGAGAATGCGCGCCTCATCGAGGAGATCGTCTCCCGCTATCCCGCCGCTCCGGCTGCGGACTGCGTCATCTGCCCGCCTTACGTGTACCTGCAGGAAGTCGGCAGGCTATTGCGGGATTCCGCCGTCCTCCTGGGCGCCCAGGATGTCTGCGCCGATGCCCAGGGTGCCTTCACCGGCGAGGTTTCGGCCACGATGCTGAAGGACGTCGGCTGCCGCTACGTCATCGTGGGGCATTCCGAGCGGCGGCTCCTGTATCGCGAGAGCGATCAGCTCGTCGCCCGCAAGTTCGCGGCGGCTCACGCCAAGACCCTGATGCCCATTCTCTGCGTCGGCGAGCAGCTGGCGGATCGTGAGACCGGCCGTACCCGCGAGGTGGTCGCGCGCCAGCTCGATGCGGTCCTCGAGCTTTGCGGTGCGGAGACGTTGGCGAGCGCCGTGATCGCCTACGAGCCGGTCTGGGCGATTGGCACCGGACGCAACGCCACGCCGGATCAGGCCCAGGAAGTCCATGCCTTCATCCGCGCCCGCGTAGCCGCCCGGGATGCTACAATTGCCGACGGCACGCGTATCCTTTATGGCGGCAGCGTCAAGGCGAGCAATGCAGCAGAGCTCTTTGCCATGCCGGACGTCGATGGCGGTCTGATCGGCGGCGCTTCGCTCAAAGCGGATGAATTCCTTGCGATCCTGGCCGCATCCGGATCGCGGTAAATTATATGTTGCACGCATTTCTGATAGTCGTTCAGGTCGTCTCGGCGCTCTGCATCCTCGTTCTGGTGATGCTGCAGCGCGGCAAGGGTGCGGAGGCCGGCGCCGGTTTCGGCGCGGGTGCTTCGGGCACCGTCTTCGGCGCGCGCGGTGCGACCACTGCGCTGTCACGGGCAACGGCGATATTCGCCGCCATCTTCATGCTCAACAGCCTGGCGCTGACTTATCTCGCGACGCACTCGCACGCGCAGGCGAAGACGATCCTCGACATTGCCGGTCAGCCTCAGGCGCCGGCACCTGGCGCGACGCGCCAGCCCAACTCGGCGCCGGCGCCGCAGAGCGCGCCGGCTCCGAAACCGAGTGCGCCGCCGCAACCGCAGAAATGATCGTATGCGGGCGCGATCCGCGCTCGACACCTGAGACGGATGAAATCGCCGACGTGGTGGAATTGGTAGACACACTAGCTTGAGGGGCTAGCGCCGCAAGGTGTGGGAGTTCGAATCTCCCCGTCGGCACCAACGAATCGCCGGGAGTGGTTCATAACGACACGCAGGGCGTGTTGGCCCCGGCGAGAGCCGGGGCGAGGCCCAGGAGGGGCCGAGTAATTCGTCTCGAGCGCTGCTACAATGGAGGGCTTGCAGCGGCAGCACGCAGCGACAAGTCTCGTGCGGCTCGTTGTGGCAGCCTTGTTTCAGGCGGGACACATGCTGACCAATTATCTGCCGATACTGATCTTCCTCATCATCGCGACAGGA
>Ga0134126_10013402_pt1 | contig 10358 bp, 4 predicted proteins | sample KB31752_FD_96881 | JGI IMG/M metagenome (GOLD analysis project Ga0134126, IMG submission 96881) | Terrestrial soil microbial communities with excess Nitrogen fertilizer from Kellogg Biological Station, Michigan, USA - KB3-175-2 | ecosystem: Environmental > Terrestrial > Soil > Unclassified ...
ACGTTTCACGCCGACGCCGGCATGCGGGGACGGGTAGCGGGCAAGCGGGTCTTGGTAACCGGGGCGGCACGAGGCATGGGCCGCAGTCACGCGGTGCGACTGGCCGAGGAGGGGGCAGACCTGATCCTGGTCGATATTTGTGCGTCGCTGCCGGAGCTGGAGTACCCGCTGGCAACCCGTGACGATCTCGACGAAACCGCCCGGCTGGTCGAAAAACACGGTCGCCGTGCCGTCACCCGGGTGGTCGACATCCGCGACGCCGAAGCATTGCGGTCGGCGGTCGCCGACGGCGTGCAGGAGCTCGGCGGGTTGGATGCGGCGGTGGCCAACGCCGGTGTGCTGACCGTCGGGACCTGGGACTCGACGACGTCCGAACAATGGCGCACCGTGGTCGACGTCAATCTCATCGGCACCTGGAATACCTGTGCGGCGGCGCTCCCGCATCTCGTCGATGCGGGCGGCAGCCTGATTCTGATCAGCTCCTCGGCCGGCATCAAAGGCACTCCTCTGCATCTGCCGTACACGGCGTCCAAACACGGCGTCGTCGGGCTGAGCAAGGCACTGGCCAACGAGCTTGCGGCGCAGAGCATTCGGGTCAATACCGTGCACCCCACCGGGGTGGAGACAGGTATGCGACCGGAGTCGATGCAGAAGATTCTCGGCGAATCCCGGCCGGACCTGATCCCGATCTTTATGAATGCATTGCCCGCGGTGATGGCCGAACCGATTGATATCAGCAACGCAGTGCTGTTCCTGGTGTCCGATGAATCACGGTTCGTCACCGGTCTCGAATTCAAGGTCGACGCCGGCGTCACCCTGCGGTGAATGCCTGCGCCGCAAAGCAGAAAGCCAGCCGATGACAGCAACCGAGAGTGAGCGCTCCGACCGCGGTAGGCGTTGCTATGCGGAGGTGATGACCTTCGATCCGCCCGAGGACCGCAGCCCCGCGGCCATCACCGGCTTGATCGATTTCGTGTTCGGTGAAATCTGGTCGCGCCCGATCCTGAGTCGACGAGACCGGCGCTTCGTCACGCTGGCCTGCGTGGCCGCCGCGGACGCGGAACAACCATTGCGCGACCATGTGTATGCCGCCCTGAACAGTGCTGACCTGACGATCATCGAGATGCGGGAAACCGTCCTGCATTTCGCGGTGTACTGCGGGTGGCCGAAGGCATCGCGGTTCAACTTGGTCGTCGATGAGCAGTGGGAACGCATCCACCACGAGCGCGGCGAACCAGTGCCGTCGCCCGACCCACTGCTGCCGCTGGTCACGCCGAGTGATCCCGAGCAACGACTGTTGGTGGGCGAGCAATCATTTCGCGACGTCAACTGCATGCCCTACGTGCCGATCCGGGACAACCCGTATTCCGGCGCGGGGATCTTGAACTTCGTGTTCGGCGAGATGTGGTTGCGCCCCGGCCTCGGGATCAAAGAGCGACGACTGGTCACCGTGGCCTGCGTGGCGATCCAGGACGCGCCGATACCCATCCTGAGCCACGTCTACGCCGCACTCAAGAGCCGGGACGTGTCCTTCGACGAAATGGACGAATTGGCATTGCATTTCGCCGCCTACTACGGATGGGCCAAAGCCTCGCACCTCAGCGATGTGATCACCGAGCAAAAGCAACGGGTGCTCAACGAGTGGGCGACCGAATCCCAGGAAACCTGATGACCGCCGTCGACACCGTGCCGCCGGCCGCACCCGGCCCGCCGGCCGCACCCGGCGGGCCGGGCGCGCGGGGCGGTCCGACCACGTAGTGCGCCGGGCACTAAGCGATCAAACCTATTGTTGTAGGCGTGTCAGACGCGGTGCTCGGTGTCTCTATGACGCCAACCTCGGTGCGCACCGTGCTGGTAGCGGGTGCGAAAGCGGACGGCGTCGCCGTCAACCACGGCAATTTCGACATCGCCCATGGCGCCGACCTGCCGACCGGCACCACGACCGAGCAGATCATCGCCACCATCCTGATCACCCGGGAAACCGCGGCGAGCGCCGGCTATCACGTGGGTTCGGCCGGGGTGACCTGGCTCGATGTCGCCGCGGCGACGGCTCTTCGCGAGGGTCTGGCGACACGCAGGGTCGACAACGTCCTGCTGGTGTCGCCGTTCCATTCCGCGATTGCGCTGGCCCGTGCGGCCGGCGAGTCGGCCGGATATGACAGCACCGCACTGCTGTGCATCGAGCCCGACGTCGCGACGCTTGCGGCGGTCGGTACGGCCGACGGGATGGTCGTCGAGGTGCGCCGGCGGTTCTTGCCGAATGACGACGACGAGGCGGTGGGCGCACTCGTCGAGATCGTCAAAGGAGCCGGTGACATGGACGGCGGCCCGCAAGGCGTGTTCGTGGTCGGCTCCGGTGTCGACGTTCCGCTGATCATGCCCACGTTGGTCGAGGCGGCGTCGCTTCCGGTGACCGCGCCCGAGCAGCCCGAGACCGCGCTGGCCCGGGGCGCGGCGCTGGCAGCGGCGAACACCGAGCTGTTGACCGAGTCGGCGATCGAGTTGGCGCGAACGGAAGGCCGGGCCGCCGGGTACACCCACATCGCGCTGCTGTGCATCGAGCCGGATTCGGCGACGTCAGCGATCCTGAGCACCTGTGACGAATCGATCGCCGAGGTACGTCGGCGGTTTTTGCCCAGCGACGACGCTGCGGCGCTGGCCGCGCTCGAGGAGATCGTCAAAGGCGTGGATGGGACCGACGGCGGCCCGCAGGGCCTGTTCCTGCTCGGTTCCGGTGTCGATGTCCCGCTGATCATGCCGGATCTTGTTGCGGCGACCGCACTTCCGATCAGCACGCCCGAGCAGCCGTCGGAGGGGCCGGCCCGGGGCGCCGCGCTGGCATCGGCGAGCGCATCCTCGCTGGCGTCCTCCGCGGTTGCGTTGGCCCGCGGGGCCGGCGAATCGGCCGGATATGACAGCACGGCGCTGCTGTCCATCGAGCCCGACGTCGCGACGCTTGCGGTGGTCGGTACCGCCGACGGGATGGTCGTGGATCTGCGCCGGCGGTTTTTGCCGCACGACGACGACGAAGCGGTGGCCGCGCTCGTGGAGATCGTCAAAGGTGCGGGTGACATGGAGGGTGGCCCGCAGGGCGTGTTCGTGGTCGGTTCCGGTGTCGATATCCCGCTGATCATGCCCGCCCTCGCCGAAGTAACGTCCCTTCCGGTCAGCGCCCCCGAACAACCAGCACCGGCCCCGGCCGCCGAAGCGACTCCAGCCCGTTCATCGTTGTTTGCCTCCTCCACCGCTTTCCTCAACGGACAGAGCCCCACCGCCCCGGCCGTCAGCCCCGCGCCCGCGCCGACCGGGCCGGTGGTTCTGGAAGCCCGCGGGCTGCACAAGGCGTTCGGTGTCGGCGCAGGCGCGATCCCGATCATCCATGACATCAATCTGCAGATCACCGCCGGTGAATTCGTCGCCATGGTCGGCCCGTCCGGCTCGGGCAAGTCGACACTGCTGAGCATTCTCGGGTTGCTGGAGCCGCCGACCAGCGGCGAGGTCCTGGTTAACGGGGTGAGTGTGGCCCAGCTGTCCGCCAAGGAGCTGGCAGGCGTGCGCGGTCGCCGGATCGGCTACGTGTTCCAGTCCTTCAACCTGCTGGCCGGACTGACGGTGGCCGAGAACGTGATGCTGCCCAGCCTGCTGGCCGGTCAGACCGGCCGCGTCCAATACGACCGCGCCATCGCGCTGCTCGAACAGTTCGGACTCGCCGGCATGGCCAAGCGGGTGCCCGCCGAGTTGTCCGGCGGTGAGCAGCAGCGCGTCGCGATCGCTCGGGCGTTGTTCATGGCGCCGCAAGTCGTGCTCGCCGACGAGCCGACGGGCAACCTCGACACCAAGAACGGCCGCCGCGTGATCGAGGCGCTCTACAACCTCAACGCGGCCGGCCAGACCATCGTGATGGTCACCCACGACCGATCGATCGCTGACGAAGCACCCCGGTTGGTCTCCCTTCTCGACGGCCGCATCGAAAGCGATGCGCGGCAGGCTCGACAGCACGGCGCGGCATGGCGAGCACTGCACTAGCCGCCGCCGTCAGCGTCCTGCGGCTGATCAACCTCCGGGCCATTCGACGGCACACCCTGCGCGCCTTGCTCGCGGCGCTGTCCCTCGGCGGCGGGGTGGCCATCGTCGTCGCGGTCATGATCGAAACCAGTAGCGTCCGTACCGCTATCGATGATGTCGGCTACCGGATCGCCGGCCCCGCACCGCTGCGCATCGTCGGCGCCGCAACCCAAGGCGGCATCGGGCCGGCGGTGATCAATACCGCCAGCCAGGTGCCGGGCGTGGCGGTGCTCGCCCCGGTGGTCCGCGCGGCGACGCAGGTGCGCGACGGTAATCGCGACACCGTCGTGCTCGCGTTGGGAATCGACTGCTCGGCCCGCTGGATCATCGACCCGAAAGTGTGTGGCGCAGGCCAAAAAGAACCGCAGGTGATGGCGACCTCGACCACCTTCGGCCGCTCCTTGGGCAAGTCCGCCACGTTGGCGACCGACACCGGCCAGCTGCCGATATCCGGGCTCGCCCAGATCCCACAACTGGACGATGTCAACAGTGGCCGGGTGATCGTGCTGCCGCTCAGCGCGGCCAAAGTCCAGTTCGCCCGCGACGACCGAGTGGACACCGTCTACGTCACCCTGGCCGAGCACGCGAACGGGGCCGACGTACAGACGCGGATCGCCGACGCGCTGGACTCGCTCGGGCCGGGCTACCGGGTGTTGACCCGCAATGATCCGGCGGCAGGATTCAACGTCAACGTGATCTTGTTTCCGCTGCTGGCGATCTTCGCTCTGATCGCCGTCGGAGTCGGGGTGATCCTGATCGCCCAGTTGACCCGATTGTCGATCCAAGAGCGCCGACGTGAAGTCGCGATCGCCGCGGCGCTGGGTGCGTCGCCGCTGATGACGTTCGGCGGGTTTATCGCCGAGGCCGCGTTGCTCGGCGCTTCCGGATCAGTCATCGGGGTTGTGCTCGGAATTGTCATCGCCCACCCTGTCGTCGCCAGCGCCAGCGAGCTGACTCAACAGTTCGTCGGGGTCAACGTCCCCGTCGTGATCGACGGAAGTGTCGTCGTGGCGGCGCTGGGCATCGGAGTCCTGCTCGCCGTGCTCGCGGCCCTCCTGCCGAGTCGGTCCGCGTCGAAAACCCCTATCGCGACCGAACTTTCGGGTCGCGCCGCCGCCGAGGCCAACCAGTCGGCGGGTGTGTGGCGCAAGGTGGTGACGCTGCTGGCGATCGGGGTGGCCGGCGTCATCGCGGTCTGGTGCGCGACCTGGTCGGGCGGGCTGGCGCCATGGCAGGCCGGGGTCGCCAACGTCAGCGTCGTTGTCGCCATCGTCGGCTTGCTGCTGGCCGCGGCGTACGTGGGTCCAGAAGTCCTGGACCTGATCCGACTCCGGCCGGAACGGACTCGCGGCGCGGCGCTCGCGATCGCGTTCACCGGTCTGCGCGCGGATCCGTCTCGGATGGTCGCGATCGGCGGTGCCGTCGCGGTGCCGGTCGCGGTCGCGACGCTGCTGTCCGGTTTCTTGATCGCCATCAACGACGGAGTCGACCACGTCGCGAAAAAGCAGGCGACCGATCGCCTGGTGCTCACCACCACCCGGTACACCGACTGGGGTTCGACGGATGCGAAGTTCTCGCCCGACACCATGTCGAAGCTCGCCGCCCTGCCCGGCGTCGGGAGCCTCGAGCGGATGGCCGAAATCGAGATCACCCTCGGCAACGGAACGCTGGCCTACGTACGAGCCGAGGATCGACCGACCTTCTCCTACCGGGCGCTCGCCGGGCAACCACCGAGGCGCAGCATCGAGACGAATCAGCTTGTCATCGGCGGCATCCTGGCCCGCGGAACCGGTGTCCGCGTCGGCGACGCGATGCTGCTCGGCAGCGGGCCCAGCGCGCGCAGGATCCCGGTCGGGACCATCGTGGCCACCCCGGAAGTGGGCGGCCTGCGCATTCAGATGTCCTATCCGCTTGCCGAGCAGATCTTCGGTCCGCAGCCCGCCGGGCTGGTGTTCATCAAGCCGGCCGCGGGTGTCAGCCTGCAACGCATCTCCGAGGAGATTCACGCCGGCCACTTCAATCAGCCACTGACGGTGGTCGACGTCGACGGATACCGGTCCTCGGTGGTCGCCGGTGAATCGCGCTTCCTCGCACCGCTGAACACACTGAAATACGGTTTGCTCGCCATCGCCTTCATCTCGGTGTCCTCGACACTGTTGCTGCTCGGAATTCGGCGTCGCCGTGAGGTCGCGTTGATCCAGGCGCTCGGCGCCACCCCGGCCACCGTCTTCGCGGTGACAACCATCGAGGCCGTCATTGCGAGCGCGACGGGTGCCGTCCTGGGGGCCATGGTGTCCATCGCGATCATCGGAGTCGTGGCGCGGGCCGCAATCGTTGACGTGGGAGCTGTTGTCCCGCTGATCTTCCCGGCGGCCGAAGCGACCGGTTATGCGGTCCTGGCTGTGCTGTCAGCGGTGCTGGCCGCGGTCGGTCCGGCGTGGCAGACAACCCAGGCCGGGCTGGCGTCGCAGCTACGCGACGAATAGCGACCGTCAGAAACGGTAGGTCGTGCAGCCGACCTGAAGCCCCGAGCCGACGCTGACGATCACGCCGACATCGCCCGAACTCACCAGTCCGTGCTGCCAGGCGTGTTGCAACCCGTACGGCACCGAGGACGAAAACGGGTCGGTGTCGGTGCCGGTGGTGACGAAAAGCGAACTCACAATACCCAATCGGTTGGCCAGCTCTTCGCGATCGGGCTGTGACAGATGGGGCGGAAACACGGCGGCGATATCCGACGGGGCGAGTGCCTCGAGCTTGAGCAGCTCGCCCACCGCGTTGGCGATGATGTCCAGATAGTGAGCGGCCAAGTCCGGGTCGCGGTCGATCTCCAGCCAGGTGCGGCCGTCGGTGTGTCGGGTGTAGGTGGTGAGCGCGCCGGCGTAGTCGGGGTAGTGGCGGAATACGAAACGGCCAAATCCCTTGTCGCCGTTGGTCGGCGAGAGGATAACCGCGGACCCCGTCTCGCTCAGGCCGTAGGCGGGATGCGCGTCGCTGCCGTCGTTGTTCTCGGTCTCCGAGGCGACGACCATCGCGTGCGCGCTCTTTCCCGCGCCGATCATCTGGACCGCCACCTGGCAGGCGTTGAGGAATCCGACGGCGCCGTTGAACACGTCGAACGCGAGAGTCTTGGGGCCATCCGGGGATCGGATGTCGTCGTTGACCCCGAGCTCACCGGCAACCAGCGCCGCAATGGCCGGCTCGCTGATGAACTCGTCGCGATACACGCCCGCGTGAATGATCAGGCCAAGCTGGTCGCGGTCGAGACCGGTCCGATCGAGGCACTGCGCGGCGGCCTGGGTCGCCAGTTCGACCGAGCCGCGCGACCCGGGTGGACCGGCGGGGGCGGTGCCGACGCCGGCGATGCCCACCGTGGGTGGCGGTGGCGGCTCTGTGGTCGCGGCATCCAGTGGCGCCTCGCGACGGCGGTGGTCCTCGGAACCGCGGCGCAGCCGATCGGGCAGGTCGTCGAAGGTGTACAGCGCGGCGCCGACGGTCTGGCCGGAGGCGCTGATGCCGAACACCGCGTTGTCGCCCGATCGGATCCGGTTGCTCAGGATGTGATCCTTGAGGGCGACGAAATGTGTTGTACTGGCAGTGTTTCCGCGCTCGGCCAGGTTGTAGATGGTGTTGCCCGGGTTGGCGGACCCTTCTCCGAACATCCGATTCACCGCGCCGACGGCGTCATTGATCGACGATTCCGACGTCTGGTGCATCACGATGTGGTCGCAATGCTCCGGGCGCCAGCCGTGCCGTCGCATCACCCCGGCCACGTACGGCACGGCCGCTTTCACCGCGATCGCGGTCGCGGCAATCGAGTCGACCGTCATGATCGCGCCGCCCTCGGGTCCACCGGTCGCTTTGGCGATACACATGGGCGCGTAACGGCTGAGCGTGGCGATGTCGATGTCGTGGAAGCCGACGCGATTGTTGGGGCCACGTTCCAGAATCACCGCGGCGCCGGCGTCTCCGACCGTCAGACATGCGAGCCGCGGGTCCATCGGACCTTCGATTTGTCGTTGCGCGGTTTCGCTGATGTGGGTGATGTATTCGCCGCTGACCACCATGGCGCGGCCGATCAGCCCGGTCTGCAGGAACGCCTCGGCGACCGCGATACCGGTGAACATTCCGGCGCAGGCGTTGGTGATGTCGAAAGCCAGCGCGTTGTCGAGGCCGCACTGCACGCGCAGCCGCGCCGCGGTGCTGGGCTCGAAGACGAATTTCTGGTCGGGCCCGTCGTATCGGGAGATGCTGCACGAGATCAACAGGTCGATCTCGGCAGGGCGGTAACTCGACCGGGACAGGCAGTCGGCGATGGCCTGGCGGGCAAGGTCGATGGAGAACTCGCCCTCGGCCGCCATCCGTCGGTGCTTGATGCCGGTCAGCTTCTCCAGCGGGATGCCGATGTCGTTGACGCAGCCGGCCAGCAGATCCGCGGTCGACACCTCCTTGAAAGGCAAGTAGGCGCCGATGCTTTCGATCACGGTGTTGCGGGTCGGTCGCTCGGCCGCGGGCAATGGTTGCGGTTGAGCCTGCGGACTGTCCTCGGCTGGCTCGACGACGGGTGCATCGGCGGGGCGGCTGTTCTGGCTCGGCTCCCCATACTCCGCGGCCAGTTCGGCGATCGTGCCGTACAAGAACACCGACTCCGGCTTGAGCGGCAGGCCGGCCGACTCGGCGCGGACCGCGACCTCGAGGCTGTGCGTCGACGAGCCGCCGAGCGCGAAGAAATCGTCGTGCACACCGACCCGTTCGACGCCGAGAACCTTGCGCCAAATGTCGGCAAGGATCTGCTCTGTCCGATTGCGGGCCGCGACGAACTCTCGCTCGTTCTCCGCTGCGCCGGTAACGGTTTCGGCGAGCGCCCGCCGGTCGACCTTCCCGCCGGAGGTGCGCGGCAATTCGTTCGTCACGATGAAGTGGGCCGGCAGCATGGCCGCCGGAAGCCACTCGAGCAGGAAGCGCCGCAGCTGCGCGGTGGTGGGTCCGGGCTCGGTTGCGGCGGCGACATGGGCGGTCAGCTGCGTGTGGCCGCGTTCGTCGGTGGCGGCGACGACCACGGCCTCGGTCACGTCGGGATGCCTGCCGAGTACGACCTCGACTTCGCCGGGCTCGATCCGGACGCCGCGGATCTCGACCTGGCTGTCCTGGCGTCCGAGGTACTCGATGTTGCCGTCGGGTTGATAGCGCGCCAGATCGCCTGTGCGGTAGAGCATTCCGCCGGGGTTGCGGGTGAACGGGTCGGCGATGAACCTGGCGGCGGTCAGGTCGGGCTGACCATCGTAGCCGCGGCCCACGTTGGCGCCGCCGATGTAGAGCTCGCCGGGAACGCCGACCGGTACCGGTTGAAGGTAGGCGTCGAGGAGATGAATCTGGACGTTGGCGATCGGCCGACCGATCGGGATCGACGGGCCGGGCGCACCGCGCTTGCAGTGCGCATAGGTTGCGGTGACGGCGGATTCGGCGGGGCCGTACTCATTCCACAGTTCGGCGTCCGTGGTGTTCAGGAAACTCTGAGCGAGCTCGTAGGGCAGCGCCTCGCCGCCACACGTGACCCGCCGCAGTGCGACGCACTCCCGCAAGCCGGGCTCGGCGAGCCAGGACTGCAACATCGACGGCACGACGTGCACGATCTGGGTGATGCTCTGTTCGGCGATGGTCCGCACGAGGTAGGCGGCGTCGCGGTGCCCGTCGGGTTTCGCGATGACCAGCCGGGCGCCGGCGATCAACGGCAAGAAGATCTCTGCCAGCGACGCATCGAAGGTCACCGGAGTGTGGTGCAGTACCCGGTCGCGAGCGTCGAGTCCGTAATTGGCCTGCATCCAGAGCAGTAGGTTGCGCAGCCCGCCGTGAGTGTTGAGCACCCGCTTCGGCACGCCGGTGGAGCCCGAGGTGTGCACGACGTACGCCAATCCATCCGACCGCGCCACGGAGTGGACCGGGACGACGTCGGTTTCCGACGGAGCCGCCGGCGAGTCCAGGCAGAGCCGGTGGCCCGCGAAGCCCTTGAGTAGCTGCAGGTTTCGCTGCTGCGTGACAACCGTCGGCGCGCCTGAGGCGTCGATCAGCGCGGCGAGGCGGTTTGCCGGCTGCCCCGGGTCGAGCGGCATGAACGCGGCGCCGGTCTTCGCGACACCGAGCAGCGCCGCCACCAAATCTTCGCTGCGGTCCAGCAGGACGACGACCAGGTCGTCCGGCCGCACGCCGAGGCCCCGCAGCCGGCCCGCCACATCGTCGGCGCGCCGGTCGAGTTCGGCGTAGGTGACGTCACGGTCGCCGAATGTCACGGCCAC
>Ga0134126_10013403_pt1 | contig 10358 bp, 13 predicted proteins | sample KB31752_FD_96881 | JGI IMG/M metagenome (GOLD analysis project Ga0134126, IMG submission 96881) | Terrestrial soil microbial communities with excess Nitrogen fertilizer from Kellogg Biological Station, Michigan, USA - KB3-175-2 | ecosystem: Environmental > Terrestrial > Soil > Unclassified ...
GTCGTTTGCCATCGGGCCGGACCTGGCACAGCAGATGGGTCTTTCGGCCGATTACGGGGTGCTGATCCAGAAGGTGATCCCGGGCGGCGCGGCCGAGCGCGCCGGGTTGCGCGGAGGCAACGAGCAGGCTTACCTGGGGAACCAGCCCATCATGATCGGCGGCGATTTGATTATCGCCATTGACGGGCAGAAGGTGACCGATCCGCAGGACATCAGCGAGCTGATGGACAAGCACCAGGCCGGCGACACGGTGTCCGTGACGATCGTGCGCGGCCGGCGCGAGATGACGCTGAAGCTGATTCTGGGCGAGGCGCACGAGCAGAGCTGAAGGTCAGTTCACAGTTCACAGTTCGTAGTTCGTAGTTCGTAGTTCACAGTTCGCAGTTCGTAGTTCACAGTTGGAGCCCGGCTGCTTTTGGCAGCCGGGCTTTGCTGCGTTCGCGCTCAGCGCGGGCGGCTCGATGAGTCCTGAGCGGCGGCGGGTTGGGGTGCGGGATCGCGGGCGATGAGGCCGAGTAATGCGGTGGCTAGCGATCCCACAAGCGTGACTACGGTGCCGGTTCCCGATTTGCCCAGGGTGATTCCCTGCGAGAGCACGCCGGCCAGGGTGGCTGCGGAGATGAGCAGGCCCGCCAGCGAGGTGCGCGGGTGCTGCCAGGTATTCATAAGCGGGTTCATGATGGACTCCTTCAGGGTGGGGGTAGGGGGTGGGGGTACCCGTAGCCCTCCCGTCCGTTTCGGTTTGGAACTGCCAAAGGGCTTGAATACGCGCAGGTGCAAGGAAGCCTGGTGGAGATTGGCTAGAACTTGACGCCGAGGGTGGAGAGGAATTGCTTGAGTTCGGGCCAGACGGCGTGGATGTCGCGCGCAGTCTGGAGGTCGAGAGCGATGTTGAGGGGATTGGCCGACGCGGCGACGGCCTCGGTGATGGGCTTGTCGACCGCGGCGAGGAGGGTCGCGAGGCCGGCAATGACCGCGGGAGCGGCTTTGAGGGCGCGGTCGGCGCCGGTGAGCCAGCGGAGCGCGTCCTGGGCGCCTATTTCGATTCCTTTTTCAATGTTGACGAGGATGTTTGCCATGTTGTTTGCCTTTCAGTTGGCCCGGCAGGGCGGAAATGAGCGCAAAAAAAGCAGCCCCCGGATTGGGCCGGATGAGCCGGCCAATCCAGGGGCTGCGAAAGGAAAAGGAAACCTGTCCTGGAGAAGAAAGCAGTGCACGCCAGGCACTACTTTTCCCTCTAAGAAAAAGCGTACTCTTTTCAAACGGAAAACCGGCAATTCTGGCGAAGTTTTTTGCTGTTTAGAATGAGTAGCTTACAAAGTATTTTCGGAAAAGCCTCTTGACAAGGACTTTTCCACAGCCCTGCCGACGACCCGAAACCCACTGCGGAGCGGGACGCGCGCGAGCGCTGGATGGCGAATAGGGGAAGGCGCAGCTTGGGGCAGCGGCCTGAGTGAGAATTGTGGTCTCCCGGGTCCGAGAATCCCGGACCCGGGAGTCTACGACTCTCCATCCCAATTCCCTTGGGATCCGGGCCACCCTCGAGTGGTCAGGTGATCGGGTTATCAGGGGTGCTGGTGTCAGCCGTGCAGGTGGCGGAAGCCGTGGGTGGCGATGGCCATGGAGGCGAAGAGGCTGAAATTATAGGTGGCGTGTGTGAGAACGGAGGCAGCAACCGAGCGGCTGAGCAGGCGCACCGTGCACAGGACCAGGCTGACGGCGAAGATGAGGAGAATGGGGCCGATGGCGCCGCCGATCTGTCCGGCGTGGATGAGGGCGAAGAGGACGCTGGTGAGGAGGGAGGCGGCGATCATGGCGGGCACGGACCAGCGGGGGTGGCCATTTTCGGCGAGCGGGAGGCGGGCGCGGCCTGCGAATCTTTCGCCGAGCCAATCCCATGCGGTGGCAAAGGCGGGCAGCAGGAATCCGCGGAAGATGATTTCTTCGCAGAGCGGGGCGACGGTGACGCCGAAGGCGAACATGATCCATGCGGCGGCAGGCGAGGTGAGCATGCCGGCAATGGGAGATTTTTCCGGGAGGTGAAGGAAGGAGCGGGCGGACACTGCGAGGACGAAGCAGGCGAAGCCGGTTCCCATGAGGACGGGCCAGAGGCGGCGCAGGTAGGCGGCATGCCACTGGATTCCGGCGGAGAACTTTCTGCGCCAGAGGGAGGAGAAGACGGGCGCGGCGGGCGCGAAGGCCAAGCCGTACCAGATCACCATGGTGCCGATGGCGTAGGCGATGCTGTGCTGCGCATCCTGAATGCGGGTCACGCCGAAGAGATGGAGCAGCAGGGCTCCGAAGATGACGAAGATGGTGCAGAGAAGGCCGCCGGCGAGCAGGGCTCCCAGGAGAGCTACGTGGCCGAAGTGGGGGATGCGGCGAGTGTCGGGCTGCATGACGGCATCAAGGGGTACGGCTACGGGCGGGCCCTGGGACAGAGGAATGGGAGGGAAGGCTGACTCGCCGGAGTTCTCGGTGGTTTCGAGCATGACAGTTTCGGACAGGGGAGCTTCGGGCACAGGGACTTCGGACATGGGACCTCGGCGGAATTGGGGTCATTGTATCCGCAGGACGAGGCGGGCGGGTATGCCCAATCCGGGTAATGGCTGGTCAGTTGGCTTGGGAAGCGCCGGTGCCCGCGGCCTGGCGGAGGAGCTCGCAGACTTCGCTGTCAGTGGTCTGGGAGAAGTCGTCGTACCACTGGCCGACCGAATCCAGCCAGGCGGGCATGAAGAGGCAGACAACCTGGTCGGCCTGCTGGGAGAGCCGCTGACAAACCGAGGAGGCTGCGACAGGGACGGCGATAACGATGCGGGCAGGGTTGCGCTGGCGGAGGGCGGCGATGGCGGCACGCATGGTGGAACCGGTGGCGAGTCCGTCGTCGACCAGAATGACGGTGCAGCCGGCGACTTCGATGGGCAGCCGGTTGCGGCGGTAGGCCTGCTCGCGGCGTTCGAGTTCGGCGCGCTCGCGGTCGAGGATCCCGCGGAGTTGTTCGGGGGTGGTGCGGGTGTGGAGGACAGAGGCTTCGTCGATGAGCTCGATTGCGGCCCGGCCGATGCCGCCGGGAGCGATGGCGCCGAGGGCGAACTCGGGAATCTCGGGGGCTCCGATTTTGCGCACCACCCACACATCGAGAGGTGCGTGGAGTGCCTGGGCAATCTCAAAGGCAACGGGTACGCCGCCGCGCGGGAGAGCGAGCACGCGGACGCCGGACTGCTTGGCGTAGACGGTGAGCTGGGCGGCGAGGAGTTGGCCGGCGTGGGTGCGATTTTGAAAGCGCATGGGCTGCCCCCAGCGGATGGTGAGTCGTCGAATCCCGAGTTTTATTATCGGAGGCCTTCGCGAATCGTGCTATGTTTCCCCTCACAGGAGAGCGAGCCGCCATGGTGGGGGTGCACCAGCTATTCAGCAGGCCGCCAATCGGGCAGAGTGCCGGCGAAATTATCCGGTGGTGGGAAGCGAGGCGGCTCCACTACAACGTGATTGTGTTCGGCAGTATTCTGCTGGGCTGGGCAATCCGATTGCGGCAGATCTTTGAGCTCGATTCACCGTGGAAGTCAGTAGCTTATTTGATCGCAGTCTCGGCTGTCGGTTTTATGATTCCGGCGAACATCTGGTACACGCTGGGCTGGGTGGTTGACCTGGCGCTCAAGCGGTGGTTCAGTATCCAGTCGGCGGGCTTCGCGCCGTGGGCGCTGGGAGCCGGCATGGTGTTCTCGGTGCTGTTTGTAGTCGGCGTGATCCTGATCGCGGCCGCCGTGGCGGGTTTGAGGTGAAGCGCGGCGGTGCGCGCGAGTATTCATCGTGCTAAGTTTGCCGCAACCGGAGAATCCAATGCTTGTAGGCATGCGGCACATCTTCGCTAAGCCGCCAGCCGGACAGACGGCTGGGCAAATTATCCGCTGGTGGGAAGCGAGAAGGTTGCACTACAACGTAGTTGTGTTCGCCAGTATCTTGCTGGCTTGGGGAATCGCGGAGTGGCCGCTATCGCAGGTGGCTTCGCCGTGGCAGACGATGTCGAGTTTGTTCGCCATCTCGGTCATCATTTTTCTGATTCCGGCAAACATCTGGTACACGTGCGGGTGGGCAGTGGACCTGGCACTAAAGCGATGGCTGCGGAAGCCATGGACGGGCTTCGCGCCTTGGGCGTTGGGCGGCGGCATGGCGTTCTCGGTGGTCTTCGTGATGGCCCTGATTCTTTGAGCGAGCCGGGCTAAGGCGAATATCTAAATCCGGGGCAGAGGCCCCTGTCCGGGCAGAGATCTGATTCAATTACCAGCGGAAGAGATAGCGCGGAGTTGCGGCGGCGTATTGCCGGTATTCCGCGGAGAAGCGCGCGGAGAGGAACTTCTCTTCGCGGCGGATCTGTGCGTGGAGGATGGCCGGCGTGATGAGGAGGTAGGCGAGGCCGCCCAGGGTGGGGCAGATCAGGAAGGAGCCGGCGACGAAGGAATCAGCGGCGAGATAGATGGGGTTGCGGGATGTACGGAATGGCCCTGACTGGATGAGTTCAGCGGAACCGGCGTGGTCAATGGCGATGCGCCACGAATGACCCATCACGAGATAACAGAGGGCGATGACGAGAACTCCGGCACCCATCAAGGCGATGCCGAGGGCGCGCGACCAGGCGGAGTCGAACAGGGGCGAGCCGATCCAGGGGAAGAGCCAGCTCTGCAGGTGGAATGAGGTTTGCAGAGTGTGGAAGGCGAAGACAGCTCCGCCGATGGTGACGGCAGCGGAGAAATGATCGTCCCCGCGGACGGGGCGGACGGAACGGCGGCGAAGCAGGTTGGCGACGATCAGGATGCCGAGAGCGGCGACGGCGCCGAGGTGGAACCAGTCGGCGAAGCAGCGCGGACCGGCGTCGGCGGCGAGGAGAGGGCTGCGATTGGCGCCGATTTCGAGCAGTCCGCAGAGGATGTTGAGTGTGACGAGGGTCTCGATGAAGTCGATGCGGCGGGCGATGATGCCGCGCTGGCGCACCCAGAGGAGAAGCAGATTGCATGCCGGAGCGGCGAGCAGGGCGAGATTGCACCACGGCCATACATGGAAGGAGATCACGACGATGGCGGCAGCCGCTGCAAGCAGGCATTCGGCAGCGAGCCAGCGGACGCGCCGTGCCGGCTGAGGCGAGGGATTGCGCCACATATCGATGACCGGCCCGATCATCAGGATGAAGAAGGAGAGGGCCATCCAGGTGAAGACGGTGAAAGGAAGGCCGGCGCCGGCCTGGGGCGAGAGGACGCAGGCAGCGCTCCATCCGGCCACTTGTGCCGGGTAAGGAGCGGAGTCGGTGCGCCGGGAATGCAACAGCGCATGGCGGAGCGAATGGAGCAGGGCCAGGAGAGCAATTCCGCCGAGCAGAAGAAGCAGAGTCGGATGGGCGCGAAAGAGCAGCAGCAAAGTGACGGGAAGGAGGATCGCGATTCCTCCGGCGAGCATGGCCATGCGGAGCCGGCGCGCGGATCGCAGAGTGGGATCGCGGGATTCATCGCGACGCAGGTCGATTAGGTCGTCGAGCCAGTAAGCCAGGAGCGTGGCGCAACCGATGGCGAGGGGAGTTCGGATCTGGAGCTGGTCCGGGGTGCCGCGCAGGATGGCGGCGGCGCTGGCGGCGGTCATGACGGCCGCAGCAGCGGCGACCGAAATGCGGCTGTAGTGGTAAATGGAAAACGCGGTGTGGGCCGCGGAAGCCTTACGAACCACTGTCGGCATGATCACTGCTTTGGGAGCCGTCTTTGGGTAGATTCTTGCGTCCCAGGAGTTGGTCTCGCATGCGCGTGAGTAACTGTTCGGTTTGCTTGCCGAAGTAGCCCAGGATGAAAGCGGTGCCTGCGGTGGCCTCGAAGGAATCGAGAGAGAGGCCGAAGATCTTGAAGCCCGAGAGCTTGAGCACGATCATGACGGCGGCGGCGATGCTGGTGTGACAACCGAGAATGCCGATGTACTCGGCCAGATCGTGAGGCGGATTGGGGACGTGGCGCTGATAGCGCACGGTCATGCCGGAGATGCGCTGCGACCAGACTCCGAGAGACGCCCACATGAGGATCTCGGCTGTGAAATCCATCGTGGTAGGCGGACTTCCGCTGACAAAGCTGATTTTTGAAAGCGCTGCGATGTTATGCGGGGAATAGAGATTGAGCGGATTGGGGAGCAGGAACTGGGCGCCGTGCCAGTGACAGTAGCACTCGATAAAGATGAGTTCGGCCGACGTGATGGCGATGATATAGGCGAGCGGCAACCGGGCGGACAGCCGGCCGAGCGGTTGGACGATAGGCTCGGGCAGTGGCGGAATTGCATGTTCGCGGACGAGCGGACCGGCCTGCGGCACCAAGGCCTCAATCCTCGCCGTCTTCGGCTTGTGGGTTTCCAGTTCAATCATTTCCGGAAGACCCCGGGAGTTCCGAGTGGAGGGTAAGAGTGAAAGAGTTGAGGCTGAATGTTCAGCAGGGGAACGGGGAAGACTCAACACTTTCGCTTTTGGCTAAGAATCTACTGGAAATGAGGTGCAGGGGCAAGGGAAAACTGCCAGTGCGGAAGGCGAGGAGCACGGGAAGGACGAGAGCTCAAAGGCCGGGATCCGCGGTTTGGATCCGGACGTAGCGGCGGCCCTGGATTTCAAATTGGCCGCTGGCAACACGGGCGATGGCCTCGGTGTAGGCCTGGTGCTCTTCGGCGAGGATGCGATTGGTGAGGGAGTGGGCGTCGCCGGTTTGGAGGGCCGTATCGGGGACCGGGATGGCCCTCTGCAGAACGATGACGCCGTGGTCGAGATGCTCGTCGACGAAGTGGACGGTGCATCCGGCGATTTTGACGCCATATTCGAAGGCCTGGGTTTGCGCGTCGAGGCCGGGGAAGGCGGGCAGCAGCGACGGGTGGATGTTGAGGATGCGGTTGGGAAAGGCGTGGATGAATTCCGGCGAGAGCAGGCGCATGTAGCCGGCGAGAATGACGAGGTCGACGGAATGGGCATGCAGGGTGGCGGCGACGTCGGCATCGTGCTCGGCGCGGGGGCGGCCTTTGGAGACGTGGATTTTTGTGGGGAGGTTGAGTTGCTGTGCGGCGAGGATGCCGGGGGCGTCGGCAATGTTCGAGATGACGACAGCGATTTCGACATTGGGCAGGCGGCCCTCGCGGATGTTGCGGGCGATGGCGAGGAAGTTGGAGCCGCGGCCGGAGAGGAGGATGCCGAGGCGGGTTGGGCGGTTCAGGACGGGTTCCAAGGATTCCCTCGAAGCGGGTTCGGTATGGTTTCCCACCCATCGCGCATGAAGCCGCGCGATGGATGGGGCACGGAACTTTTTACCAGGCCGGCGAGAACAAAAGCAGATTCCCTGCGGGAATGACAGATCAGAAAAACAACAGCAAAAGCGAAGAGCAACATCGGGTCCTTCGCTGCGCTCAGAATGACAAATTCTCGTGCAACACCAGGTCCTTCGCTGCGCTCAGGATGACAAGTCGATCGGGTGGTGCGTTCAGGACTCCTTGCGCTCGGGCTTCCACTGGTCGACGGGGTGCTGGTCCAGGTCGTTGCTACGATCCTTGCCTTTTTCCTCGGCGAGGCGGCGTTCGCGTTCCTCGCGCTCTTCGCGGCCATCACTCAAAGCTGATTCTCCTGTTTACGGCATTGGACGAGCCGGGTTACGTGTATTGGACGCGACGGTGGTCGGCTTTGACGATGCGGCCGATGAGATGGAATTTTTCTTCGGCGCGTTCCAGCAGGGTCTTGGCGCGCGCGAACTTGGCGGCCGGGATGGCGGCAATGAGGCCGATGCCCATATTGAAGGTGCGCATCATCTCGTCCTGCGTGACCTGGCCGAGGTCGCGGAGGTGATCGAAGACGGGCTGCACGGGCCACGAGCCGATCTCGACCTGGGCTGCGGTTCCCTTGGGCAGAATGCGGGGCAGGTTCTCCGTGATGCCGCCGCCGGTGATGTGGGCCATGCCGGTGGTGACTCCCGCGGTGACGAGCTTCTGAATGACATGCAGGTAGCTCTTGTGGGTCTTCATGAGGACCGCGCCCGCCTTCTCCTTTACCGGAGTGACGTACTGCGAGGGCTTGTAGCCGGCCACTTCAAAGAAGAGCTTCCGGGCGAGCGAATAACCGTTGGTATGCAGGCCGGTCGACGGGAATCCGATGAGGACGTCGCCGGGTTTGATGCCTTGGCCGTTGACCATCTTGTCGCGATCCACGGCGCCGACGATGAAGCCGGCGAGGTCGTACTCGCCCTCGGCATAGAAGCCGGGCATCTGCGCGGTTTCGCCTCCGATGAGTGCGCAGCCATTCGCCTTGCAGCCTTCCGCGAGGCCGGAGACCACGTCTTCAGTGATCTGCGGGTCGAGCTTTCCGGTGGCGAGGTAGTCGAGGAAAAACAGCGGCGTGGCGCCCTGGACAGCGATGTCGTTGACGCAGTGGTTGACCAGGTCCTGGCCCACAGTGTGGTGGATGCCGAGTTCGAAGGCCAGCTTGAGCTTGGTTCCAACACCGTCGGCGGAGCTGACGAGGATGGGGTTTTTGAACTTCTGCAGATCAAGGCGGAAGAGGGCGCCGAAGCCTCCAATGCCGCCTATGACGTTGCGATTGAAGGTCTTCTGGGCCAGGTACTTGATGCGGTCTTTGGCGCGGTCGCCGCTGGTGATGTCGACGCCGGCGTCGGCGTAGGTGACGGATTTGGGCTTGGGCGAATCAGGCATATTGAGGGCGTCCTGCGCAAGGAGTGGAGGTGGCACACGCTGCCGGAAAGCCTGATTCTACCACCTGTGGTGGGGGCACCTGCCACCTGCGGTGGGGCCAACTGCCGCACCTGCGGCGCGGCCAACCGCTGCACTTGCGGTGCGACCAACTGCGCTTACGCGGCACCTGCCTCTTGCTGGATTTGCGAAGATGGGAAGCATGTCGAGACTGGTGCTTGCCTCCGCATCGCCGCGCCGCCGGGAGTTACTGGCGCAGGCGGGATTTGAATTCGATGTGATCCCCGCGCACATCCCGGAGGAGCCGCGCGAAGGCGAGGATCCGGAGGCGTATGTCATGCGGCTGGCGCGGGAGAAGGCGCGGGCCGTCTTCGAGGCCCAGGCAGCAGGCAACAGGGAACAGGGAACGGGATGCGCCGGCGCGCCCGAGAACCTTGTCGTCCTGGGGGCCGATACGACGGTCACGCTGGAAGGGCACATTCTGGAAAAGCCGCGGGATGCGGAGGACGCGAAGCGCATGCTGCGAATGCTGTCAGGGCGGACGCATCGCGTGATTACGGGCGTGGCCGTGGTGGATGCCGGCGGGGAGCGGGTGGCGGCGGAGACGACAGCGGTGTGGTTCGCGGAGATGACCGAGGCCGAGATTGTGGAGTACGTGGCCTCTGGCGAGCCGATGGATAAGGCCGGCGCGTACGGGATTCAGGGGCGGCCGGCGAGGTGGATTCCGCGGATTGAAGGGTGCTATTTCAACGTGGTGGGGCTGCCGCTGGCGTTGGTTTCCAGGATGCTGGAATCGAGGCAACAGGCCGGAGGCAGGCAACAGGCAACAGGGAACAGGGAACAGAACCGGGGTTGATTCAGGCGGCCTGGTTGCCGCGATCGGCTGCCCATAGCTCGAGGAATTCCTGTTCTTCTGCGTCGGCCAGGGCGTATTCAGGCTCGGCGCTTTGCATTGTGCGGGTGGCGGCTTCGGGGTCGGTGAAGGATTGCGTCATGTCAGGGTTGGGGATTGTCGTCATGGTGTCGTCCTCTCACTTGTGCTGCAGCGCAACATCCCCAGTTAAGAGCAGGCCGTGTGTCGCTGCAAGCGCGCTGGTCCGAATCGGATGAGTGGACGGTTGGGGCGGGTGGCGCGTTGCGGAGCGAAGCGGATCCTTCGGGGCGCTCAGATGACAAGTTCTTGTCTTGATGAAGTGGGTTACTCTATTCGACATGTCCCCTGCGGAGATGATCGGTGCGATTGTTGGCGCGCTTGCGATCCTTGTAATCTACCTCGTCTGGCGCGGAGCCCGCGCCAACGAGGACGCATCGTGGCCTGTCACTGAGGGAACCATCCAGTCGGTCGGCAGAGTGAATGTTTCCTGCGGGCGAGGGTCTTCTTATTCCATCGAGGTTGGCGACTTCTCTTACAAGGTCAGCGATGAATATTATTCGGGAAGAGTGACGGTTGTTCCCTCGGTTGGGAATGGGGATCGCTCGACGAGGGAGCTGGTCCATCAGACGTTACCGGTGCGTTACAACCCCGCCAGGCCTGAGAAGTTCGTAGTGGCGCAAACCGACGTTGCAGGATTTGTCCTGGGCCCGTACAGCGACAGCTTTAGCCAGAATCAAGATCTCGATCCGATCGATCTGAACATCGATAACATCTGAATGCGGGTTGA
>Ga0134126_10013404_pt1 | contig 10358 bp, 8 predicted proteins | sample KB31752_FD_96881 | JGI IMG/M metagenome (GOLD analysis project Ga0134126, IMG submission 96881) | Terrestrial soil microbial communities with excess Nitrogen fertilizer from Kellogg Biological Station, Michigan, USA - KB3-175-2 | ecosystem: Environmental > Terrestrial > Soil > Unclassified ...
AGTGGAAAACAATCACGCTGGAAAAGGCTGTTTATGAACTTGAAGCTTCCGGCTACTGGAAGAAAGGAACGGCAAAGGCCATGCTGGAAGAAGGGCATGAATTGTATACGGCACAGGCGGAGTATAGGCTAGAGAAAGAATGTACAGCAGCAACAGACAAACTTGAATTTGCCCATCGGGTAGAAACAGAGCTTCGCAATAAGGTAAAGCACAACAAGCTCTCATTGGAAAAGCTGGCTCAGTCTTATGGCATTCAGGATAAGACAGAAGTGAAAGAGCTGACCGAACTTGCCATAGTAAACAGGGCAAGGGTAATAGCGCATACCTCTGTTACTACCGAAGAAAAGTATGCGAAGATCGTAGAGCTGTATGAAAGTCAGGTAAACTTATCTCACCGGACAAGCATGAGCATACTCTTACAGCAATACAGCACCCCTTGCCCCATCTCCTTTCTCTGTGGAATGTTTGCAGGTGCAGATAAGAATATTTCAGTATTTGAGCCAAGTGCAGGAAACGGATTGCTTACTATTGCAGCTAACCCGCAGCATGTAATAGTAAATGAGGTGGATGAATTGCGAAGAAGCAATCTGGAAACACAAGGGTATAAGGAAGTATTAAAGCAGGATGCCTCACAAGCCTTTAAAGGGTTTGAACGGAAATTTGATGCTGTACTTACCAATCCTCCCTTTGGTACATTAGATAAAGAAGTGAAGTACGACAGCTTCGGGATAAAAACCTTAGATCATCTGATGGCATTAAGGGCATTAGATACTATGAAGGACAACGGCAGGGCAGCTATTATTATCGGGGGGCATACCGTATGGGATGATAAAGGCAGAGTAGAGGCAGGAAGGACTAGAATATTCTTCAACTATTTGTACAGCCGTTACTATGTAGCCGATATTATCAATATAGACGGGCATAAGCTCTACTCAAGGCAGGGAACTTCCTTTAATGTACGCCTGATACTTATTGACGGCAGAAAGAAATCCCCTTACGGCGCAGCACCGGTAAGAGACAGGAATCACGATGTAGTAGTAAAAAGCTTTGAGGAATTATACGACAGGGTAATGAGCCAGGCTCCACTCAGAGAGACACCCTTAAAGGCATGGCAATATACCTACGAGAAGTTTCTTGAAAACTACTTTAAAGGCTCAGGCATAAAAGCCGACTACCGAAGAGTGCATAAAAGAGAACTAGAACGGACAATCAGAGAAGGAAAGCCAATACCGAAAGAAGTGATGGAAGAATATCCCGAATTGAAAAACCAATCCCTATCGGACGATATGAAGATGGAAGCGGAAGCCCTTGCCTTAGAGCTGGAGCTGCTGAAAGGAAAGAAGGAAGAACTGGGAGCGCCTTACCAGCCCGCTTCTGAATCCTGTGTAGTGCTGAATACCGTAGTTCCCGATTCGATGGAATTTGAAACGAGGGCGGCACTGGAAAGAATCAAGCAAGGCGTTGGCGGAGACATAGACGACTTTGTAAGGGACAGGCTTGGCTATAAGACACGACATGAGCTGTGCAAGTCGTTGTCTGCCGAACAGATTGATGCGGTAGCAATGGCAATCTATAACATAGAAGCCAGAAAGCAGGGCATGATTATAGGCGACCAAACCGGGATAGGTAAGGGACGGGTAGCAGCAGCCATTATCCGCTATGCCGTAGAAGAAGGATTACAGCCCATCTTCATTACAGAAAAGGCTAACCTGTTCTCAGATATTTACAGGGACTTGTCCGCCATAGGCTCTGCCCACCTTGTGCCTCTGATAGTAAATGCCAGAGAATCCAAAACCGATATAAAGGACGAAGACGGCAATGTTATTTATCAGGCATTAATACCTTCACAGCAGGAAGCCATCTTTAAAGACAAGGCTATTCCTGCACGATACAATTTTGTAGTAGCGACTTACTCTCAGTTTAATTCGCCTGATAAGAAACCGGGCAAGCCAGAATTTTTAAGAGCCATTGCAGAAAATAATATTATTATACTGGATGAAGCTCATAATTCCAGCGGTTCAAGCAACACGGGAGAGTTTATGCAGTCCATTGTCAAGACAGCACAGGGAGTAGTATTCCTTTCGGCCACCTTTGCCAAACGTCCAGATAATATGCCCGTCTATGCCATGAAGACTGCTATGAGCGATGCCAACATGAGCAAGGAAGAATTAATAGGAGCAATTATTCAGGGAGGCGTTGCGCTTCAGGAAATACTATCGAGTCAACTGGTAGCAGAGGGACAGATGCTCAGACGTGAGCGTTCCTTTGAAGGCGTGGAAGTAAACTACATAACGCTGGAAGAGAAAGAACAGGAGCATAGAGCAATTGCCGATAACATCACCGAATTGCTGAGGGATATTATTGCTTTCCAGCTTAATCATATTGATACTGAAATTGAAGAGCTTGATAATATTGCGGTAGCAGAAGGAAAAGAAGTGAACGTCAGGGGTGGTACTTCGCAGGCAGGCGTAGATAATCTGCCTTACTTCTCCAAAGTATTCAATGTCATCAACCAGATGCTGTTCAGCATCAAAGCGGAATCCGTAGCGGAACGAGCCATTGAACGATTAAAGGAGGGCAAGAAACCAGTCATTGCTTTTGCAAGCACAATGGGAAGCTTTATCGAACAAATGGAGAATGCTAAAGGGCTTCCGGTAGGTGATGGGGACGTTATCAATGCAGACTTTACTGAAGTGCTTAGGCGGGGGTTGGATGGTATTCTAAGGTATACCGAAACAGAGCCAGACGGAAATAAACTGTATAAGAAATTTGAAGTATCAGAATTACCTCCCGAAGTGCAGGCAGAGTATTTCAGAATCAACGAAAAGATCAGAACCATTTCCACAGGGATTACTATTTCGCCGATTGATGTGATCGTTGATAAAATCCAGAAAGCAGGGTACAATGTAGCAGAAGTAACAGGGAGGAAGTATGAAGTCCAGTTGAATAAGAAAACAGGAGAAGGGCTGGTAAGGACAAGAAGAAGAATCAATACCAACGATGCGTTCCGTCAGTTCAACAACAATGAAGTAGATGTATTATTAATTAACCAGTCTGGAAGTACAGGAGCTTCAGCTCATGCCATCGTTACCCCTAAAGTTCCGAAGGAAGAGGTAAAGCAACGGGTAATGATCGTCTTGCAGGCAGAGTTGGATATTAATACCGAAGTGCAGAAGCGAGGAAGGATTAACAGAACAGGACAAATCTATAAACCCATCTATGACTATGTGAACTCAGCCATTCCTGCTGAAAAGCGGTTGATGATGATGTTACAGAAGAAGCTCAAATCACTGGATGCGAATACTACTTCCAACCAGAAGCAAAGCACGAAGATACTGGACGTGCCGGACTTCCTGAATAAGTATGGAGATAAGGTAGTAACCGAATACTTGATGGAGAACCCTGAAATTAATAAGCTGCTGGACGACCCGTTGAAATTGGAAGAAACCGAAAATGAGGACGGCAATGTGCTGGAAGATGCCGCTCATAAGGTATCGGGACGTGTAGCGGTACTATCTACTCAAATGCAGCAGGACTTCTACAATGATATTTCACAGCGGTACAGTGAGTATGTAGAATACTTAAAGCAAATCGGTGAGTATGATTTGGAAGTAGAAGCCATGAACCTACAGGCAGAAACAATTTCTTCACGGGTAGTAAAAGTAGGAAAAGGCGGAGAAAGTGAATTTGGCACAGACAGTATTATGGAAACGGTAAGGGCAAACGTTTTGAAGAAGCCCTTTACCAGAACTGAGCTGGAAAATGTGCTGAAAGAATCCTTGCAGGGACAGGATGCCTTAGCACAGCAGGCGGAGATTTTTGCAGGCTATGAAGAATTTACTTCCGAAAAGCTTGCTCAGGAAATTGAAGAGACTGCCTCCTATTATGAAAAGCTGATAAAAGAAATTCCTGAAGAAAAAAAGATACAGAAACTTTTAGAGAAGAAAGGACTGCAAGCACAGCAGGAAGCCATAGAAGAACGGAAGAAAGAATTAAGGGCAGCGCAGGTAGCATCAGAGGCAAGGATTAATAAAATCTATTCCAACCGTAAGCAATACCTTGATGGTTTATTCAAGTTCTTCTATGTAGGCAAAAACCTGAACTACCCTGTACATTCCTTTGAGCAGGGAAAGGTTATTGTACCAGCCGTTTTCTTAGGCTTTGTGATTGACCGGAAGAAAAAGAATCCGTATGCGCCAAGCGCAATAAAAGTTAGGCTTGCCATTGCCAATAGTAATAAGTATGTGGCTATGCCTGCCAGCTATGAAGACGAAGTATTTGGAATAAAAGGAGCAAGTACAGAACTCGAAGAGGAAGGACTGGAAGCTACTTTGAACAGATGGGAAAAGAGCATTAAGGAAAGTCTGGTAGACCGCCAGATCAGGTACATCATTAGCGGAAACCTGTTACAGGCATTCAGCCAGTATTCAGGCAAGCTTGTCAGCTATACTATGATGGACGGTACAGTGCGAAAAGGAATACTATTACCGGAATATTGGGAGCCTGAAGAACAGAGCTTGAATAAGGTAGATGTGCCTATCGAACGGGCATTGAAAATTATCCGCTCATTAGGACAAGGCTCACAAATTAATACCAACAACGGCCTTTCCTTTTTCAGGCAGGGAGACAACTATAAAATTATTGTACCAGGCTCAAAGGCAAGAGGGGGAGATTTCTTCCTGAATCAGGATATATTAAAACTGGTAGAGAAAAATAATTTTGAGAAAGTAGCCGATAAAATGGTTGCTACGGTGAAGCTCGAATACATTGACGAGCTGGTGCAAATCCTACAGGAAAAATTTAATACCAGTGTTACTCTTTCTTCTTTTCAATTTGATTTAGTGAAAGACGATGCACCCAAAGTAAAGTCAAAGAAGGATATAGTATTAAAGATACATAATCCTGAAAAGTCAGATAACTCTGAAGACCTGGAACTGGAAGCTATAGCATTGGAACTGGAATTACAACTATTAAAATTCGCTGCGTGATGGAAAAGATAAGTAAAAGAAATTATTTTGATAGTATAGGGAATATCGGTGTAAAGAATCTCCCAGAGACCTTAAAGAAAAGCCATGACTTTGTTGAAAGGGCAACACAGAATGGAAATGACTGGACGAAGTACGATAGTAACGAAGTCATCCAGAGAACCATTGACCTTTATTTTGAGAAGCTCAATGAGTTTTTGAGAGATTCACCCGCTACTATTAAAAAGCCTGAACCTGTAAAAAGAAAAGAACCAGTAGTAAAGCAGGCAAAGCCAGTGCAGAATAAGCAAAAGGAACGTAGGGTAAAAGCTACACAACGTAAGGCTGCCATCCGTACTGCAAAAGAAGCTGCAAAGGATTTGATACGTCCTTATGTGCTGAGAGGAGATAGTATAAGGCAGCTAAAGGATAGTTATATGGGTTCCACCAATAGTGAATATTCCGCTTCCATTCGAGGAAATAAGATTATGGTAGACAAGGTAAATAGTAGAAAGGTCAATGAATCGTTCTCCCTTGACAAGCTCTTTAAGGAAGTTGTATCAGAAAAGGGAAATAAGCTTACTCATAACGTTCAACTGGTAGAGAACCTACAGGAAGAAGTTAAATTTATTAAACGGTTCATAGGGCTTAACAACAAAGTAAAATCAGCAAATGCTATTTTGAGTTTTATCAAGAACCTGCAAAAATCAATTACTATGAAGTTGATACGGAAGACATCACCCTATGCAGATGAAATCCGAAAGATACAGAATAATCTTATACAGGCTTATGAATTGGCTGATGGGCAAACACCAATAGAGATTGATGATAAGTATTTAAATCGTCTGGTAGCTATTGCAGGGGGAGAAGCAGTATATCCTTCCATAGGTTTTATTAAACGCTATATCGGAATGCAGGGAAAGGCTATGGAGGCAGAAAAAACCGAAGCGTTCATAGCACAAATCCAGAAAGCTATTGAAAAGGGCACGATTACCAACGAAGACCCTTACTACAATAAGATAAAAGCAATCCTTTCCAATCTAAGGAAACTTAAACCAGATCATAAGCTGGAGCTTTCAAAATCAGAACTAAATGGACTTATGGGAATAGTAGAAGGATGCGGATGCAAAGAGCTTTCAGGAATTGAGGAAGAACCAGAAGAAGCAAGGCCAACCGGAGTAATGAACAGCCAGGACTTTGTGAAACTGAAATTTGAAGGATTAGGATTTACTGGTAAATGGTTAAACTTTATTGGCGACCCTGCAAAAGGATTTACTGCTATGGTATTCGGAAAACCCAAGTTTGGTAAATCCTATCTGTGCATTGACTTTGCCGGATACCTTGCACGAAATCAGGGTAAGACGTTGTACGTAGCCAAAGAGGAAGAACTGGATGCAACGCTTCAGAAAAAGGTGAGCGATAAATCCGTTGCCCATCCTAATCTTGATGTAAGCGACCAATTGCCGGACGACCTTTCACCCTACAGCTTTGTATTTCTGGATAGCGTATCAAAGCTTGGGTTAAGCCCACAGGACTTGTCTCAATTAGAGAAACAGTATCCGAATACTTCATTCATTTATATATTCCAGGTACGAAAGGATGGTATATTTAAGGGTAAAAATGAATTTCAGCACGATGTAGATGTAGTAATTGAAGTTCCTGAGAAAGGGCTTGCAGTTCAGAACGGCAGGTACAATCAGGGGGGAGAAATGAGAATTTTTGATAGTAACAATCAACAAAACTAAACCTAAAGAAATATGGATATGACGGGAGGATTTCTTTCAAAGATTTTAGGAGCAGGAGCTTCTGAAACTATTAAATCAGTGGGTGATGCTATTTCAAAGATTGACAAGTCGGAGGACAAGCTGGACTTACAGTTAAAGTTTAAGGAACTGCTTAATCAGATTGATGCATCGTATATTTCCTATGAATCCAAGCTTCTGGATAGTCAATCGCAAATAGTACAATCAGAAACCAAAGGAGAAAGCTGGCTTCAGCGAAATTGGAGGCCAATGCTGATGGTCATGTGTATGCTGATTATTTTTAACAACTATGTGCTTGTACCCTATTTCAAGCTTCCAGTAGTAGTGTTGGATAACCATATCTGGGATTTAATGCAGATGGGAGTTACGGGATATGTAGCTGGTAGGTCACTTGAAAAGATTAGTGAGAATTTGGGAAGTGCGCTCTATAATACTAAAAAGAAGGTTTAGAAATAAAACAACGAAGAAAAATGCATATATTTTCTTCGTTGTTTTAATAACATAAATATTATTAGTATTTATATCAAACAACTGTACCAATACACACGCAGAAGCTTTTCCATCCCTATAAGGTTACTGTATTTCCATAAATAGTGAAACTTCATTTATAAATTACGAACGAAGAGATTCTAACCAAATATATTCTATCCGAAGTGTGTACTTCTTGAAAATTTCTCGAAAATAATCTTAGTTTCACCTTTTAAACCAAATTACATTCAATAACCTATTATGAAGTTTTTTAACAGAGTAAAAATTTTGTTAGGAGGTTTATTATTCTTAATAATCTCTTCCTGCGAGAATGAAAATCAACCGCCAATAAGACAAGCAATAATAGCTCAACTTAAAGGAGATACCCTTGTATCCTATAAAATACTGAAAACAGAAACTATTGATAATTATGTTGTGTTTTATTCGGCAGAAGTTAAAGATTCTACATCAAAGATTAGAGAAAGGACAGGAACCATAAAATTTAATAAGACTGGTGATGGTATTTGGGTATACGCTGGTGGGAAATAATGATTTATTACACTCATAATCAGATTTAACAAAGACTGATTATGATAAAACAAGTGGCTTTAAAGGGACACTTTGAAATGTTTGAAGAGTTTTTTTATTTGCGAGATAACCAGCTACAAATATGAAACATTGGAATAACCTGCTTTCTCTTACTAGAGAAGCGCTTCTCAGCGAAATAAATGATAAGAATTTTGCTCCCGTTTTAAGGCTTTGCCATCAAGTCTGTAAAATCGAAACTTTACAACAAGTCATAGAGATGGAGAGAAGCCAGATTGAATATAGAATCAAGCAGGAGTATGAGGAACTGGAACGTATAGTCAAAGAGGAAAAATTATTTTCGGAATGTGATTTGAACAATATATAGCCTAAACGGTTTTAAATGCGGATTTAGAATTTTTTAAGCTAGCCCTGAATCTTCGGGGCTTTTTTATTCCTGTAGCCATTTAAAAACTTATATGAAAAAACGTACTTACGTCAGAAGAGATCGTTCAATTGTAAAGATCCAACTTCATGAAACCCCAACTATTTCCATGGTTTATGAAGGTGAAAAGATTGAGTTAAAACCTCAGGAAAAAAAGAATAGCGGAAAATAAATAAGCACGACCTATTCTTTTAATTTAGAATAAAATATTTTCTTTATAATAGTTGCTTTAATAAGCCATAGTATGCTCTATAATTTGCAGCAACTTTTCTTCATCAAGAGGTTTGGTAACGTATAAGCAGTTCCTTACCGCTGCTACCTTTTTCATATCCTCTGGATGTGCTGAGTTTGTTAAAATAGCTACAGGAATCCGATTTACATAAAGAAGGTTAGACTGGCATATTTCCTTTAAAAAATCTACCCCATCCATTACTGGCATACTTAAATCAAGCATGATTAAAGAAGGAAGAGAACGAGAGCTATAATACCTTTGCTTGACGAAGTCAAGAGCTTCTTTGCCATTGTTCTTGGTGAATATATTTCTGGAAAGTTTTAATTTTTGAATTAGCCTCTCATGCAAACGATTGGCTATTTCATCATCATCCACCAATAAAATACTCTCCAACGACATTTTTTTGTTCTCCACTGTAAGAATTGTTGCTTAAAAATAACTTTTGAAAATTAAAATTCAATATTTTTAATTAACAATTTCCTAACAATAACTTAAAATCAGTATAAAGTGTTTATTGATTAACAATCAATTATAGAATTGTATATTATAAAAATATAATTAACTTAAAACGTACATTATACATTTCTGGAACTCAGTGTCATAGTTTGTATTTAATAAAACCAGTATTTTGCCATTGACTTAACAAGTAATTTTCTGATAAGAGAATTATAAAAATAGTCTAGTATTATTTACTGCTTCTTCTTCCAGTACTTATCATATATTTCCATAATAAGCTCTTTGGAAAGAGGCTTATACGAAAATTCATTTACTCCTAAAACTTTATAGTGTTCTATTTCTTCCTGACGAGTATTAGCAACTAAAACCAGAATAATAACTTCTTGTCTATTCTGGAAATGACTTTCATTAAGATTTTCCAGAAACTCTAGGCCATCCATTACAGGCATCTGGTTATCTAAGATTATAAATTCTGGACAAATTAATTCATTAGGTTGGCAAGATTTCAATATATATTCTAACCCTTCTTTGCCATTCTTACAAACTTTAACCGTTTCGGCTATTCCCAAATTTTCTAAGAGCTTACTGTTTATGAAATTATTTATTTCATCATCATCTATTAACAATATTTTCCTAAGTTTCCTCATATAAGCATTTTAAAATATAACGAGTGAAAATATTGATTGTTGAAAGGGAAATACATAAATGCTATTTATAATAGCATTATTTAAATATTTTATTGGATTTAAAACAATTTTCAGTGATTTTTCGTTATACAAATACAAAACTTGGGATTTTTTATTATTGTTTTATTGTTTGGGAATACGAAGGGCTTATCAATAATGAAATTTAAATTTAATACTATATTATTAGTAGATGATGACGAGATATGCAATCATTTACATTGCAGAATAATAAATAAATTAGGCGTTGCCAGAGATGTCATTTGCCAAAACAATGGAAAGGATGCAATTGATTTTATAAAAAGCCAATACAATACTTACAAATGTCTTCCTTCACTTATTCTTTTGGATTTAAACATGCCCGTAATGAATGGCTTTGAGTTTATTGAAGAAATGAAGAAATCAGAATTACTATCTGTAAAAAATATTCCAATAGCTATTCTTACAAGCTCTAATGCTACCAGTGATGTTGAAAGAATAAATGAGTTAGGAAGTTTCTTTTTTGTAACGAAGCCTTTAACAGAACAAAAACTATTAGATATTCTTTCACATTCTTTTAGTAAATTAGTCGCATAATTGTGACTTATTAATTCTACATATGAAATTATAATCTGACTAAACATTATAATTTAGTGCTAAATATAATACTATAAGAATTAATGGTATTTCAAGTGTAGCTCCATCTTTTACAAATCTGATATTACTCAGTTTTTTATTCATTTTTAGGTTGGCAAGGAAACAGATAATAGTAAAACTCCCAAAAGACAAGTCTTATAATTTAAAAGTTACATTTAATTCGTTTTGATAGTTAAAAACGAATAT
>Ga0134126_10013405_pt1 | contig 10358 bp, 11 predicted proteins | sample KB31752_FD_96881 | JGI IMG/M metagenome (GOLD analysis project Ga0134126, IMG submission 96881) | Terrestrial soil microbial communities with excess Nitrogen fertilizer from Kellogg Biological Station, Michigan, USA - KB3-175-2 | ecosystem: Environmental > Terrestrial > Soil > Unclassified ...
CACGACCACCACGATCACCTGCCCAGCCGCACTGCCCGGGGCCAGGTAGTGCCAGAACGCCCCGGCAGCCACGCTGACGCCGTTCAGCATCAGCTCCAGGCCCATCATGATCATCACGATGGACTGCTGGGACAGCGCCCCGTACAGGCCGGTCGAGAACAGCCCCGCCGCCAGCAGGAGAAACAGCTGCAACATCACCGGCTCACCGCCCAACCCCGCCGCGCGCCGGGTCGGCCGGCAGCCTGTCCTTAAGGTCATCGCCAAACCGGTCATACCGGCCCCGGCTGGCCGCCAGCACCACCGCCGCGACCATGGTCGCCAGCAGCGCGAAGCCCAGCGTGACCATGGTCAGCATCTGCGGGCCCATCAGGGCCTCCCCGAGCGCGAACGTGGGATCGCGCGGCGCCGCGCCGACCCGGCGCGGCCACCGGACGGCGAAGATCCCGGCCGCCAGCAGGACGAACACCGCGGAGCTGACCGCCAGCGAGACCCGCCGGTTGTGGACCATCGACATCGGCATCAGCCCGGCCGGGTTCATCATGTAGGCGACCATGAACACGGCCATGATGACCATCTCCATGATCATCATGAGGATCACCACGATGCCCAGGTAGTCCAGGCCGAGCACGATCAGCAGCCCGCCGGTGGCCAGGAACGACACCAGCAGCGCGATGGTGGCCCGGGCCATCGAGCCGAACCGGAACACCATGACGCCGCTCGCGGCGGCCAGCGGCGCGAGGACGCAGAAGACAGCGACTGTCACAGGGGCCCTCCTTTGACGAGCACGATCAGGCCCACGGCCAGCGCCTGCACGACAGCCAGCGGAATCAGCACCACCCAGGCCAGCTCTGCGTACCGGTCGGCCCGGATCACCGGCACCCGCCGGCGGCCCCACACCAGCGCGGCGAGGACCACCGCGGTCTTGACCGCTGACCACGCCCAGGCTGGCAGCCCGGGCCCGCTCCCGCCGCCCAGGAACAGCGGCACCGCCATCCCGGCCCCCGTGGTCAGCAGGAGCCACCGGCCCGCCTGCAGCATCAGCCGGTCCGGACCCGACACTTCCGCCGCTACCCCGCCCGCCAGGTCCAGCCCGGCCGGGTAACCGAACGGCCCGGTGAAGCTGAATGCGCAGACGCTGCCGAGGTAGAGCACGAACGCGGCCGGCATCCAGGCGGCGAACCACAGGTGCCCTTGGGCGCCGACGATATCGGCGACGTCCAGCGACTGCGCCCCCGCCGCCGCCGAGATCAGCGCGAACATCAGCGGCAGCTCATAGGCCAGGCCCTGCGCCACGAACCGGTACCCGCCGACCAGCGCCAGGACGGCATTCGGCCCCCAGCCCGCCATCCACACCCCGGCCCAGGTCAGCACCTCCATCGCGTTGAACCACACCACGCCGGCACTCATCCGGCTCGCCGTCTGGCCGCCGAACGGGATCACCACCGCCGCCAGCACCCCGGCGACCGGAACCGTCACCAGTCCCACCTGCCACAGCAGCCGGTCGGCAGCCGGCGTGACGCGCCGCTGGGCAGCTAGCAGCCGCGGCACCTCGGCCAGCGGCGCCGCCAGCACCGTCGCCGACACCGGGCGGCGGGCGGCCCTGGCCGCCAGCAGCGCGTCCGCCGCGACCGCGAGCGCGGCGAACCCGGCGAGCAGCGCCAGGACGACCAGCACGGACCACAGCGGTGCGCTAGTGACCATGACCCGCTCCCACCGGGGAGACAAGCTCGTCCAGGTCCGGGTCCACGCTTGCCACGATCAGCCGGGCGGCCGCCAGTTCGGCGCCTTCCAGCTGCCGCGGCAGCGCGGCCAGCAGCGCCCGCGCCTCGCCCGGTCCGCCGCGCGGCGGTCCGGGCACCGCCGGGTCGAGCGGGGAGTCGTCACCGAACGCGGTAACGGCCTCGGACAGTTCCCGGCACCAGCGCCGGTAGCGGACGGTGACGTCGTCGGCGGCCGTAGCAGCCGTGGCGGCTTCACCGGGCACCAGCCCGATCCCGCGCGTCGACCAGGCCAGCACGCGAGAGCGGCTCACCCGCCGCGCGAGCCGCCGCACGGGCAGGGCGAGGCCGGGAGCAGGGCCGTCGGTCAGCGCCTCGTCGCGCAGCGCGCGGGCGGACGCGGCGGCAGCGTCCCAGCCGGCGACGGAAAGGAACCGGGCCAGGCTGTCCAGGTACGCCGCTGCCCGCCACCGCGCGGCCGTCGCGGACGTCACCGGCTCTCCGGCAGCCGCACGCCGCCAGGGCTCAGTCCAGAACGACGCGGCTTCCGCGGCCAGGCCGATCACCTCGGCCTCCGCGTGCTCGATCACGTCGCCCTGCAAAACCAGGCGGACAACCAGCCCGGCGGGCCAGTCCGGCAGGAGCGGCCCCAGCGGCACGTGCAACTGGTCCAGCGTAAGGCCGTCCCGGTCCGGGCCCCGGTCCGCCATCGGCAGCCCGCCCGGCATCTCCATTCCCATGTCGCCCAGGTCGTGGCCGAGCTGACCCCCGTGCGCGTCGTGCGGGCCCGGGACCACGGGAGCCTCATGGTCGCCGGGGTGCTCGTGGTTCGCGGGATGGCCGTGATCGGCGCCGCTCATCGCCTCGGGGCTGCCGGGAACGTGACACTCGCCGCGGGCGTCGGCGATGGGTGGCGCACCGGCATGGCGCCGGGGCACAGACGCGGCGAGTTCGGCGCGGGCGCCGTCCAGGGCGGCGGCTACGTCACCGGCGCGGACGGCGCGGGCACGAGCACGGGGGGCTGGGACAGCCGCCCAGGTCGCTTCAACCGCGTCAGCGATGCCGGGTGCGGGGACGCCGGCGACCAGCAGGATGTCGGCGTCCGCGGGCGTCAGGGCGGCGGGCCAGCCGCGGCGGCGCAGCTGGTCCTCGGCGGCCAGCCGCACCGCCGTCGCGCCCGGCATCACCGCTACCAGGACGTGCGGGCGAGCCGCGGCGGCCCGCACAAGCAGGCTCGTCAGGCCCACCGCAGTGCGCCTTCCCGCCACGCGTAGGCCACGCCCGCCAGCAGGAGCCCGAGGAAGACAAACATCTCGGCCACGCCGCTCGCGCCCGCCGCCGTGATCACCCTGGTCCACGGATACATGAAGATCATCTCCATGTCGAAGGCCAGGAACAGCATCGTGATCGTGTACCACCGCACGTGAAAGCGGCTGAACGCGTGCTCGGCCGGCGGCAGCCCGCCAGTGAACGGCACCGCCTCCAGCGGGGTCCTGCTCATGCCCCAAAGCCACGACACGGCATAAAGGCCGCCGCATATCAGCAGGACCAGCACCACCAGCGCTAGGACTGCCGTAAACCCTGACAACATTGCCGCCGCCCTTCCAGCTCAGATGACCCCCGGGTGACGTCCCGGCATATGCTCCCGGTCTCCTCTCCCGCAGGCCGGCTCCCTAAAACCCCGCCCTTCCCGCTTGCCGCCAGTGCCGGCAGCGTATCACCATATACCCTCCGGGGGTAGGGTATAGCTCTGAGCGGGTTATCTGAACGCACTGAAGTGCCGGTCAGCGGCCCGCGTGGTCGAGGGCGACAAGTACCGCATCGGCATCCAGCCCCAGACGCCGGGACTAATGGCGCAGTTGCGCCATTGCTGGCCCACCGCCCCGCCTGACCGGTGCCTAGCTGCGCCTGAAAGGGCTGATGTCAGGCTTGGTAGCCGAGAACGGCCATCATGCCGGACTCTGCCGCGTGATACAGGTTGTGGCAGTGCGTCATCCACTGCCCGGGGTTGTCGGCGTCGAAGTCGCAGGCCACCTGCTGCCTGGGCAGGACCATGACGGTGTCCTTGCGGATCCCGGTCCCGCCGACGGCGAAGGTGTGCCCGTGGACGTGCATGGGGTGGTACATCGTGGTGGTGTTGGCGAAGACGACCCGTACCCGCTGCCCCTGGCCCATCAGGAACCGGAGCGCGCCCGGACGGGCCATGTCCAGCGAAATGCCGTTAATCCCCCAGTCGTACCGCGCCATGCCGCCGGTCAGCTGCAGCCGGTGCGTCACGTCGGGCCTGCGTGACGGCAGCGCCGCGGACTCCGCCGGGCGGAGCTTGCCGTACCCGTTCAGGACCATGCTCAGCTCGGCCGGACGGACCGTGGCGGGCGGCGCGGACCCGGCGCCGGTACGGACCAGGGCAAGGGCGGTCGCGTCCTTGCCTTCCGCGAGCGCGACGAGCGGGAACACGCCGTCACCGAGAGTGACCTGGACGTCGTAGCGCTCGCCCATGCCGAGCAGCAGCGCCCCCGTCTGCACCGGCTCGACCGGGTACCCGTCGGTGTGGGTGACGGCCATCATGTGGCCGCCGAGGGCGACCCGGAAGGCGGTGTCGGCGCCGGCATTGATGAACCGGATGCGAACCCGCTGCCCGGGCCGGGCGGTGAACGTCCGCGGTGCCGTCCGGACCCGGCCGTTGACCAGGTAGTGGGGGTACCGGACGTCCCCCGCGTCGCCGCCGAGCAGCGGGCTGGACGCGCCCGACAGCGTCGGCCCGGACATGCCGGCACTCGCCGAGCCCGTGGATGCTGCCATGCTCGGCGCAGGGGAATTTCCCATGCCGCCCATGGCGGTCATGCTGGGCGAGGGGGACGCGGATGCCGAGCCCATGCCGCTCATGCCGTTCCTGAGGCTGGCCAGGACCTGGTCGGGGGTGTAGCCGGTGCCGTCGATCCAGTCGTCCAGGACCACGGTCCACTCATGGTCGTAGGTGCCGGCCTCGGCGGGGTCTTCCACGATCAGCGGCCCGTACAGGCCCCGGTCCAGCTGCACGCCCGCGTGCGGGTGGTACCAGTACGTGCCGGGGTCCTCGGCGGTGAAGCGGTAGGTGAAACGGCTGCCCGCGGCAACCGGGGCCTGGGTGATCATGGGGACGCCGTCCATGTTGTTGCGCAGGGCGACCCCGTGCCAGTGCACGCTCGTCGGATCCGGGAGCGCGTTGTCGAGCCTTGCCTGGACGACGTCGCCCTTGCGGACCCGGATCTCCGGCCCGGGGATCTCTCCCTGGTAGGCCCAGGTGCGCACGATGACGCCGCCGAGGTCGACTGTTTCCGGGCGCGGGTTGAGGAGGACGGGAACCGCGCGGCCGGTCCCGTGGCGGGCCGCCTCAGCCGATGCCACCAGCGGGCTGCCCGGGCCGATCAGCACTCCCCCGGCCGGGCCAGCGGATGAGCTCGCGGTAGTGCAGCCGGCGGCCGCGCCGGCGGCGCCCAGGGCGGCGACGGTGAGCCCGCCGCGCATGAAGGAACGACGATCGATACTGCTCATCAGGAACATTCACCTCAGGGATGAGCCCGCCGAGACGGCGAGCGTACGGGACCGGAACATGACGCCAGATCCCGCCCAGGCACGACAGCGCGCCGTCAGCGATACGGGGCGGCAACCCGGGCGGGAACGCCCGTCACGTGCGGGACACCCCGAGGAACAACGGCAGCGGCAGGCCCGGCCTCCCGGGCGGGCGAGCTCGCCGGAGAACCCCGCCGAGGCCGGGCAGCACGGGACCCGCCACGAGCACGACGAGAACAGCGGCAGCCACGCAGGCGATGGACGACGCGATGGAGAAGCCCTCACGCGGCTGCCGTGAAGAGCACATCATCCCCATCCCGCCGGCATCGCGGACGCGTTCTGCCCTCGCCGACTGCGGCGCTGGTGCGGAGGTAGCCGCGGCGTGCCGACCAGTGACCGCCGGAGAACGGCCGGCTGACCCGCCAGCGGTCAGGTCAGCAGAGCCACTGACGGAGCTACTTCCGGCTCCTGCCGCCGACATCGGCGGCATTGACATCGCGGTCACGGCAGTGACAGGAGCGCCGCCGTCGCAGCCGCCTGCCCCAGACGCCATCCCGTGCATGAAGAACAGCCCGGCGAGCACGCCCCAGGCGAGCAGAGCCCGTAGCGCCCAGGGTCGCGCGGCAGTTAGCGAGAGCGGCCGCACCGAAAGAAGAGAGCCGGCGCGCCGCATCCACGGAAACCCGCCGACGCCGTTGCGCATGAAACGAGAGCATATCGGCGACGGATGAGCACGGTACGGGTTTCGCGCATGCCCGACCTAAGCACCTTAGTAGGTTAGGTGTCAGGCGCGGCCTGACGGCTACCCGGCGGAAACGCGATAACCTACCTCGCCCGCAGCGCCTGCGGCGTAACGCCGCGCGCGCCGGGACGCGATCCTGCCGACCTGGATTCTGAGGCTGGCCGCCCCCGCAACGGCATGCCCGGCCGTGTGCGCCACGGCTGACTGCGGCCGGCCGGACGAGTGACCAAGACCACGCATGCCCGGCGGCCGACTTTAAACCGGTACCCCGTAGGGGTATATAACATGGAAGAAAGGGAGGGCGGCGTGCACGGATACACACCGGACAAGGACGAGTACCTCAAGCGGCTGCGCCGGATCGAGGGCCAGGTCCGCGGCCTGCAGAAGATGGTCGAGGACGACAAGTACTGCATCGACATCCTTACCCAGGTCTCGGCGGCCACGAGGGCGCTGCAGTCGGTGGCGCTTGGCCTGCTTGAGGATCACCTGGGGCACTGCGTCGCCCAGGCGGCGGCCGAGGGCGGCGCGGTCGCGGACCAGAAGGTCCGCGAGGCGTCCGAAGCGATCGCCCGCCTGGTGAAGTCCTGACAATGACGACGGAGGCTCGGCTATGGCAACGGCTACTTTCCGGGTGACCGGCATGACCTGCGAGCACTGCGTGCGCGCGGTCACCGAGGAACTGGGAAACCTGAAGGGCGTGAGCGACGTGCGCGTCGACCTGCGTCCGGGCGGCGAGTCGGCGGTATCGGTCAGCAGCGCCGCGCCGCTGGCCGACGGCGCGGTCGCGGCGGCCCTCGACGAGGCCGGTGACTACCACCTCGCGAGCTAACCCCGCGATAGCAGAAGGCCAGGGCTGGCGGGCGAAGCGCGCACCCGTTCCGGAGGAAAGATCTTCGCATCCAAACGGGAGCGTGGCTTCGCCGATCATCCGACGGGAGGAACCATGGCGGCGGAACGGCAGGCGGCGGAACTGTCGATCGGGGGGATGACCTGCGCATCCTGCGCGGCGCGGGTCGAGAAGAAGCTCAACAAGCTTGACGGGGTCACTGCCACGGTCAACTTCGCCACGGAAAGGGCCGCGGTCACCTTCCCCGCCACGATCACCGCTGATGACCTGATCGCGGTGGTCGAGCGGACCGGCTACACGGCCGCGCTGCCCGCGCCGCCCTCGGGTTCCTCTCACCGCTGATCGCCGGCGCCGCCATGGCCTTCAGCTCCGTGTTCGTAGTAACCAACAGCCTCCGGCTGCGCCGCTTCCAGCTGGCCGACCGGCAGCCGGACTCGCCGGGGCTGTGAGCTGCTCGGAGTCGTCCCGCATTGCCGGTGCGACGGTGACCGATTCAGCGGCGCGCGTCACCAAGGGTTCTTAGGTGATAATTGTTCCCGCGAACAAGTTACGGCGTTGGCAGTTCACCGTGTCCGGGCCCGCCTAATGTGGCGGGTGGTTCCGGGACCACCCGCCGAAATTCAGGTGACATTCGTTCCGGACAACGAGTTACGGGAGACGGGATGCGCGGCTTCGGGGACCTAGAGGGCGCCATCATGGAGCGGGTCTGGTCGGCGGGCCAGCCGCTGCTGGTGCGCGAGATCCAGCAGGCACTGGAGCCGGGACGGGCATACAACACGGTGCAGACGGTGACCGACATCCTGTACCGCAAGGGGTGGCTGACCCGGGAGAAGGAGGGGCGTGCCTACCGGTACCGGGCCACCGTCACCCGGGACGACTACACCGGGGACCTGATGGGCGAGGCACTGGCGGCGAGCGCCGACCGGGTCGCCGCGTTCCGCCGGTTTGCCGAGCGGATCAGCCCGGCCGAGGCCGAGCAGTTGCGGGAGGCGCTTGAGCAGGCCCGCCGCGTCGAGGGCCAGCGGTGATCGCGGCAGCCGGGCTAGTGGCGTACGCTTCGCTGCTGCTCGGCTGCGGCTCGCCGGCGCTGGCCCGGGCCGCCTGGCCGGCCCGGGCTCCCCGGCTGGCGATCGCCGCCTGGCTCGCGCTGGCATGGTCGGCCGTCACGTCGATCGTCCTGGCCGGGATCGCGCTGGCCATTCCCGTCTTGCCGGTGCGGGCCGGCATGGCAGGGCTGCTGACGGACTGCTGGACAGAGCTGCGCGCGCAGTACGCCTACCCGGGCGGGGCGGCACTGGCTGGTGCTGGAGCGGTACTCGCGGTCACCGTGGCAGCGCGGCTGGCCTGGTACGCGGGGGCCACGCTGGTGGGAGGGGCGCGAGTGAGCCGTCGGCACCGCCAGGGCCTGCGGCTGGCCGGGCGCACGGACGCGCGCCTCGGCGCGATCGTCATCGACCACGCGGAGCCTGCGGCTTACTGCCTGGCCGGGCGCCGACAGCCGGTGGTGCTCACCTCTGGCGCCCTGAGCGTGCTGGACGATGCGCAGGTGTCTGCCGTGCTCGCGCACGAACGGGCGCACCAGGCAGGCCGCCACCACCTGCTGGTCGCGGCCGCCACGGCCCTGGCGGTCGCCTTTCCCGGGGTGCCCGCCTTCTGCCGCGCCCGCGATGAGGTTGCCAGGCTCGCCGAACTGGCGGCCGACGATGTCGCCGCAGCGCGCTCGCCCCGGCTGGTAGTAGCCAATGCGCTGCTGACGCTGGGCGCCGCCCCTGCGGGCGCGGCGGCGCTCGGGGCCGGCGGCTCCACGGCCACCGCGCGCGTCCGGCGGCTGATCGCCGCACCGAACCCGCTTGGCCGGGTCGCGGCGGTCGGCGGCGCATTCGCTGTCGCCGCAATGATCACTTTCCCGGTCATGATCCTCGCCGAGCCCGCCGTCGCCGCGGTGGTCGCGGGCAACTGCTCGCACCCCGCAGTGACCGTTCATGTGACCGCTCCGCACGAGTGAACTGCCCTGCCAGACCCAGGTTGTTTTGGTCATGGCCTTGCGGCCGCTAGCCGGTGTTCTCGGGCCGGGCTACGGGCGCACCGCGCCCTCGTAAGTCTGCGCGTACCAGTCGCTGTCGAGCGCCAGCTTGCGGATGACCAGGCCGGTGCTCGGCGCGTCGATGATGTAACCGCCCCCGACGTACATGCCGTCGTGCCCGGTGTTCTCGAAGAACACGATGTCGCCCGGCTGCAGGCTGTCCTTGGACACGTGCGGAAGGCTCGCCCACTGCGCGTAGGTGTCTCGCTGGATTGACACGCCCGCGTAGTTCCACGCGGCCTGCATCAAGCCGGAGCAGTCAAAGGAGCCCGGGCCGGTGCCGCCCCACAGGTACGGCTTGCCGAGTTGCTGGTAGACGAACCACACTGCCTTCAGCGCCGGCGTGCCCGTCCCGTACGGGTCGACGGCGCTCGTGATGCCCCCCGCACCGATGGTTGCTGCCGCGACCTGCTGTTGCTGCTGCAGGTTGAGGCTGCCCAGCATCGCCCGGCTCTGGGACAGCAGCTTGTTCAGCTTCCCCTTCTTCGCCGTCAGCTGCGCCTGCAGCTGCGAGACGCCGGCCTTGGTGCGCTGGAACTCTTCCTGCGCCGCGAGGACCTGGCTAGCGGCGGACTGGAACTGGGCGGCCTGCCGGCTGTGGACGTCGGCGATCTCCTGGAGCAGGGAGGACTGCCGGAGCACGGTCCCGGGGCTGCCGGTGGTGAGCAGCGCGAGGGCCGAGGACTGGTTCTGGTTCTCGTAGGAGGTGATGGCGACCTGCATGAGTACCTTGCGCTCGGCGAGGAACCGCTGCTCCGCGCCGCCTTTCCTCTTCTGGACAGAGGCAAGCCTCGCCTTGGCCGAGCCCAGTTGCTGCGTCACCGTGTCGTACTGGTTACCGACCTGGTCGACTTGCGCCTGCAGGCTGTTGACCTGCGCCTGGACCTGCTCGACGGTCGGCTGCGGCTTAGCCGCCGCCGCGACGCCGCCGTAGGCGGCCAGGCCCATCGCCGAGATAGTAGCGACCGCGATGGCGATGCCGCGCCTTCTCCTGACGCGCAGTCGTCTGTCCATCCGAGTGTCTGCTCCTTGTCGTGGGCCGCCTATCGGGGGAGCCCGATCGCCGGCAGGCCGCCGTAAACGGTTCACCTCAGCCCGGAACCTTGCCGGCGTTCAGCACCTTAGCTACTTAGGAGATCCGGCATCAAGCGGTTCCCGGAGACCTTACAGATCGGTAACGGCGAGGCTTCGCGCTGATCCGAGCGACCGGGATCAGGCGTCAAGGCGCACCCCGGCGCGGCGATGACAGGCCGCGGGCGTATGGCAACAGGCGAAGGAAATGGGTGCAGGAATATCCCAGGACGCGCGCCGGTGCGTTCCGTGGCCGAAGGACGCGCTCCGGATCGGCTTCGGGATCATCCGGCTGATCGACGCGGTACTCAAGTGGCTGCCCGGATTCAGGGGCGGCTGGAATTC
>Ga0134126_10013409_pt1 | contig 10356 bp, 3 predicted proteins | sample KB31752_FD_96881 | JGI IMG/M metagenome (GOLD analysis project Ga0134126, IMG submission 96881) | Terrestrial soil microbial communities with excess Nitrogen fertilizer from Kellogg Biological Station, Michigan, USA - KB3-175-2 | ecosystem: Environmental > Terrestrial > Soil > Unclassified ...
CGCCGCGGATCACGATGCGTGACGATCCGCCTGGCGGACCATCATTGGTGACCTCGACGCCGGGTACCTTGCCCGCGAGTGCGTTGACGATATTGGGCTCACGCGCTGCAGTGAGCTCACTCGCGTTTACGCTGGTCTGGGCCACACCGAGCGATCGCTTGTCGCGCTGAATGCCGAGCGCGGTGACGACGACGCCTTCGAGCGCGGTAGTAGTCGCGGTGAGGGTGAAGTCGTGTGTGTTCGTTCCCGCGGTGAGAACTACCGATGCGGTTCCGATCTTGTATCCGATGCGTCGCGCCGTGAGCGTGACGGCCCTGCCGGTGATCCGGTCAGCGGAGACGGTGAACGAGTAACGCCCGTCCTCCCCCGTTGTGGACCCGATGTTCATTCCAGTGACAAAGACGCTGGCACCCGGCAGCGGCGCACCGCCCACGGCTGTCACGCGCCCGGTGACCTGGGCACTACCCTGAGCGTGTGACCAGCTCGGCAATAGCGCCAGCGCACTCATGAGCACGGTGGTGAGTCGAACGAGACGTCCCATCCTTTTTCCTCCTTGGCGACCCGGTATTGGGAAGTGTTACGAATTCGATACAGATTTCTTTCCCACGGATAAAGTATCCAGTATGCGGTTATTGACAAGCAGGAACCGGTGAACGGTCACATCTGAGGCATGAACGGCGCATTCCGGGTCGAAAGACCCTCCAGGCCACGCCGATTCCGCCGTTCCCATCCGCGCACCCCCCGAACAGGGGCGCCTTCGTGCCCTATTCCCTGCGCTGAATATGGCCCGAATCGCTCGGCAAACATTGGGCGCTGGACGCCGCTCGGGTGCCGGCCGCTTCTATAGTAGGTGGCTCGCAATGGGTTCTTCGACGGCGAGCGCAGCGGACTGCGGGCTGGCAAACAGGACGTCATTCGCGAGTGATGCCCAATAATCGTCATTCCCGCGAAAGCGGGAATCCATCTGCTGCCGACCCTCACGACGCTACCATCGCGTCCATGGATCAATAACATGGATTCCCGCTTTCGCGGGAATGACGAGGCTTCAGAGTTCCCGCTTTCGCGGGAATGACGAGGCTTCGAATTACTTACCTCGAATCCTGCTCACCAGACGACTTACCGTTTCAACAACGGATCCGGCTGCATTACAATACTTCCGTTCGACGTGCTTCCGCCATAGGTGAGCTTGAGCTTGTAGACTCCCGGAGTAATGACGGCTGGTGGCGCGCGGCGCGCACGTGCTCCCGAGGCAGCAGTTGCCGGTGCTTCCATCCGACCGTCCCACGCGTAACGCGTGATTCCTGGTCTTGCTGGCACCGATAGAGTACGCGAACGCCCATCCGGGCTCGTTATCTCGAGCGTAGCCATTCCCGATGCGCCGGCGCCGAGGCTGAACGTGATCAGCGGCGTGTTCACGATGTGCGACCGGTCACGCATCTGATAGTTGACTGGTTCGATGTACGGAGGATTCCCGCCTGCGTACGTGTTCTCGCCCATCTGCCCGCTGCGACTCTGGTCCACCCATATCGTGGCTGGACGCTGAACGAACAGATGCGCGGCCGTCGTGGCCAGAGCCGGCTTCCATTCTTCGAGCGCCGTGATGTCGTCCAGGATGTAGATGCCGCGGCCGTGCGTGCCGAGTATGACGTCACGATCGCGCGGATGAATGACGATGTCATGGACCGCCACGACCGGGAGACCATTCTGCATCGGCCGCCACGTGTCGCCGCGATCGAACGAAACCTGCACGCCGTGCTCGGTGCCGACGAACAGCAGATTGGCATTTCTCGAATCTTCCTCGATCACATATACCGGCGAATCCTGCGCCAGTCCGCCGGACAGGTTCTTCCATGTCTTGCCGCCGTCGGTCGTTCTGAACAACCACGGAGCGCGGTTGTCGCTCCGATGACCATCGAACGAGACGTACGCGGTATTCGCGTCAGCCGCCGACGCGACTACGCGACTTACCCACGTTCCCTTCGGTACATCGGGGATGTTTGCGTCGACTTGTGTCCAGGTAGCACCGTCGTTCCGCGTCAGCCAGACATTTCCGTCGTCGGTGCCGGCCCATATCGTTCCCCTCGCAACCGGAGATTCGGATACCGAGAAGATCGTCGCGTAGCTTTCCGCACCCGTTTCGTCAGGAGTGAGGCCGCCGGTTCCGACTCCGTTCTTCGAGGGGTCGTGTTTCGACAGATCCTTGCTGATCGCCTTCCACGTCACGCCCTTGTCGGTCGACTTGAGCAGATAGTTGGATCCATAGTACAGAACGTCGGGATTGTGCGGCGAGAGTATGTACGGCGACGTCCAGTTGAAGCGAAGGCGCGGAAGTGGATCGCCCGCCTTTGCAGGTGGAGCGACGCTTTTGAAGTTGACGATGTTCGCTTCCGTTATTCGCCGCTCGGTATCGGTGTGGCCGATCGGATCGACGACGCGAAACGATGCCTGTGTGCCTTCCGAATACACGGTGCGCCAGTCGCGTGGATCGACTGCGACGTACTGGCCATCGTCCCAGTGCAGCTTCCATGCAGCGTCGTTGCGAATGCCGAGTGCGTCGCGTGTGAAGCTCATCGTCCCGACCGTGCCGTTGTCCTGCAGGCCGGCATAGATGGCGTACGGTGTGCGCATGTCCACGGCCACCTTGTACGCCTGCATGATGGGCAGATTGTCGAAGAAGATGAACGACGATCCGTTATCGTGCGTGAGCGTCAGGCCCTTGTCCTTGCCAAGATAGAAGCGATCCTTGCGTGCGGGATCGATCCACATCGCGTGATGGTCGTAGTTGGGCCCGAATGGCGCGCGTGCCGCTTCGAATGTCCTGCCACCGTCGGTCGACCACTGGAAGCTGGTCGTGAGCACGTACACGAGCTGATCGTCGGACGGGTTGATGCGAATCTGGCTGTAATAGAAAGGTCTGTTGTTGTAGCGATTGAGGTAGCGCCACGTTGCGCCGCCATCCTCGCTGCGATAGATGCCGGAGCCGGCCGTTGCGAGATCCTCCGAGCCGGGCTTGGCCTCGACGATCGCCATGAGAATCCTGGGATTTCCGTGATACACGTCGAGCCCGATGCGTCCAGTTTCTCCCGTCGGCAGTCCGTTCGCCAACCTGGTCCACGTTCTGCCACCATCGGTCGTCTTGAAGATTCCGCCGTCAGTGCTGCCAGCGTTGTAGCGCCACGGAAGACGCTCGCGCTGATAGAACGCTGCGTAGAGAACGTTCGGATCGCCGGGATCCATGACGATGTCAGTAGCACCGATTCCAGGATCTTTCGGCAAACCGCCGCCAAGCTTCTCCCAGTTCTTTCCGCCGTCAGTGGTCTTGAACACGCCACGATCTCCGGTCGGCGCCCAGAGATTTCCGATCGCCGCAACGTAAACCGTATCCGGACTTCTGGGATGCGTGACGATGCGCGCAATCTGGAACGTGTTGCGCAGGCCGACGTTGGTGAACGTTTCACCACCGTCGGTCGACTTGTAGATACCGTCGCCCCACGCAACGCTGTTGCGGTTGTTCGCCTCACCGGTGCCGACCCACAGGATGCGTGGATCGGGCTGGTAGATCTTGATGTCGCCGATCGACGACGATCCGTAATGGTCGAAGATCGGGGTCCACGTCGTGCCTGCGTTGGTGCTCTTCCAGACTCCGCCGGAGGCAGCGGCCGCGATCACGAAACGAAAATCGGTATCCAGCGCCTCGACGTCGGTGATGCGTCCGCCTGGTGAGCCGGGCCCGATGCTGCGCCATTTATAATCGGCAAGCACCGAGCCGATCTGGTCTGGCGACGTCGCCTGAGCGCGTGCAGTGAACGGTGATAGCAGACCGGCGCCCGAAACAAGCGTGCCGGCCAGCAGGAATCGCCGAGCTCTGAAAAGCATTACTGGCATCGCGCCAACGAAACCGGACACTTCTCCGGTGCAGGCGCAGGTGCGCTGCCCGGATTACCCGCGCCGCCGTAGCTGTACAGCGCGCGGCGCAGCGTCGCCAACTCCGCGCCGGGAACCGGCAGCTGAACGATGCTGTTTTCCGGCAACGTCTGCCATCCGCGCGCGTCGAAGAATGCGATGACTCCGTTCACACCGTAGTTCTCGATTCCCTTCTCGTAACGAAGTGCGTCCCACAGGCTGCCACACTGTCCGTTCAACTTGCGCGGTACGCAGCCGGCCTCATCCGGCGGCCCATCGACGGTCACCGGCGGGAGTTGCCCGTTCGCGACACGCGTTTTGTTGATGAGTGGTACGGCCTCGCTGGCGCGACCGAGCCGGATCAACGCTTCTGCTTTCAGCAAGTCCATCTCGGTGCGCGTCATGTCCGGTGTCGGGCCGTTCTGCCAGCTCGTGCCGGTACCGTTCCGGACGTAGTAATAGTACGAGTAGCGATACGTGCCGCGGCTCGCGGCTCCGATCGACGACGCATTGTAACCGATGTACTTGCCGGTGGCCGTCGGACCAGCTGCGCCCTGTATGCGGCGATCCTTCGTACGCATCTGGAATGGCTGGCGACTCGTCAACGGTGTGTTGATCCAGTTCTGATATCCACCACTCGAGTCTGCCGGCCCCAGCAACCAGTAGCTCGGACGACCGTAATCACTCGGCGGCCCGCTCCGAACGCGTGCAGCGAGACGTTGCCAGTCATCCCACAGGATGTTCGGCTGCGCCACGGGCGCAAAATCTGTCGTGATGCCGGCGTCGATTCTCCGGATCACCTCGTTCCAGTCGACTGCCGCGCGCTCTGCGCTCGTGCGCGGTGAATATGCGAGCAATCGCGCCGCGAATGAATTCGCAAGCCTTGCAAAACCATTCTGATCCATCGCCGCGAACATCCACGAATCGCCCGGCAACGTGAAGCTGCCGGTTTGGGAAATCGCAATCGCAGTATCGAGCTGGCTGATCGCCGCCTTGATCACCACGGGATATGGCTGGAATTGCGGCGTCGTGATGGTATCCAGCGCCAGCTTCTCGGTGGCGACGAACGCAGAGTCGAAGTAGAGGCCGAGATATCCGTGCGAAACGCCCTGCATGAACTTGCCGACGGCGCGCGTGCGCCTCGTGCGCGATGCATCACCGATCACGAGACCCGAATCGATCGCGATGAGCGCGTCGTTGACAGTCGAGATCGTACTGTACAGATCGTACCACGGCCGCTGATTGACGCTATTCTGCGTATTGACAGGGCTGTTGTTCCACGCCGAGCGCGGCTCTGCCGAGATCTCCAGCTGGCCGAAGTCAGCGAATCCCGATGTGACGTCGTGGGCCACTGTGGAAAATGCCCACGATGGATAGTTCCCGTGGCCAGCAACTGGCCACCAGGTGCGGAACGAGCTCGCAACGAACGTCTCCGCGGATACCGGAGCCTTGGTCGCACGGGTGCGGTCCGGCGCATTTGGATCAGTGACCGCGAGGTCCTGACATCCTGCAATCAACAGCGCGAACGCTGGAATGAGTTTTCTCATGTGGTATCTCCGGGTCGCCATCAGAAGTTGATCTCGACACTGGTGGTGAATGTTCTGTAGCGCGGATAATCGAAGCTGTCGAGGCGCACGTTCGGAGTACCAACCTCGGGATCGTAGCCCTTGTACTTGGTCCATGTGAGCACGTTGCGGCCGATGAGCGACAGCGATGCGCCCGAAGCGCCGACCCTGGACAACGCTCCGGAGAAACTCCTCGGGAGCTGATAGCGCATCGAGATCTCGCGCAGCTTCACGAATCCGGCGTCCTCGACGAAGTAATCGACGGGGTTGTTAGCGGAATACAGATTCACGTAGTAGTCCACGATCTTCTTGTCTTCCTGCGGCTTCCCTGCCTGATCGACGTCGCTGCTACGCCCATACTGGTACATGCGCTGATTCGTCTGGTTGTAGGCGTTGCCGCCCACGTTGACGTCCAGAAGCGTGTAGAACGTCAGATCGTGCCAGCCGACGTTGTTCGAGATTCCGTAGTGGAAGCGCGGTGTGCCGTCGCCGATCTTCCGGACGGCGGTGTTGCCGTTCGCGTCCTGCTGCAGGATCGGCATTCCCCATCCGTAATTGCTGGTACCGATCGTGGTGCTCGTCCCCCACAGCTTCTTTGTCTCGCCTTCCGTGTACGTGTTGCCGGGGCCGACCCAGACGAGCAGGCCGTCATCATTCGTCTGGAATTCCGCCGCTCGCGCCTGCGCACCGGTTGGAAGTCCTGCAGCCTGCTTGAGGAAGGCAAAGCCGTACATCGAGCCGAGCGTCGAGCCCGCGCAGCGATACGCAATCGTGTTCGTCGTGAAGCAGGAGCGATCGAACTCTGTAATCCTGTTGCGCGAGCGATCGGCGACGAGGCCGAGCTGCCACGTGAGCTTCGGGCCGCGAAGGATCTGCGCCTGGAACGTTGCCTCTACGGTGTTCCCTTCCACGGTTCCGGCGTTCTGCCATTGAGTGGTGTAGCCGTAGAAGCCCGGTAGCGGAATCTGAATCAGCTGGTCGGTAACTCTGTTCTTCGCGTACGACAACTGCACCGAGTAGCGGTCCTTCATGATCATGTCGAGACCGAACTCCGTCTCCGTCGACAGCTCGGGCTTGAGCGCCTTGTTGCCGAGTGTGTTCTTGACGAGACCACCGCCGGTGGTGAAGTCGAACGTCTCGAACTGGTCGGCGAAGCTTGGGCGACCGCCGGCCGTTCCGCGCGAGATGCGAGGCTTGAACTCGTTGATCAACCCCTTGAACGGCCACCACGATTCCGACGCCATGCGCCACGCACCACTCCAGCGGTAATACTTGTGCCAGCGTTCGTCGGGACCGAACAGCGAGCTACCGTCGTGACGGATGAGACCGTCGAAGATGTAGCGGTCGCCGTAGTTGGCACCCAGCGTTCCGAAGTATCCCGTAGAGCGCACACTCTCGAGCGTGGATGACACGAACCGATTCTGCGCGTTGTCGAGGCTGCGAACGCCAGGCGCCGCGAAGTTGGTTCCATCAGCGATGACGACAGAGTTGTCCTCACGCTCTATCAAGGCGCGCAGCGTGCTGCGCAGCGTCAATGCCTTGTAGTGGCCGAGCAGGTTCGCGCTGGTCGATGCATTGAGTGCGTCGGTTGTGCCCTGCGTCTGTGTGATCTGCCCTGGGTCGCCCGCCGATCCGAACGTCGGTGACTTGAGACCCTGATCGAGGAAATACGAGAGGTTACGGTCAGATCTGTCGTAGCTGACGTCGGCGTCGAAGCTCAGCCATGACAGCGGGCCGTAATGGCTCGCGAGACTTCCGAGCGTGCGCGCGCTCTTGCGCTCCCTGAACTGCGTTGCGAGCACGTACAACGGATTCGGCTCGCGGCCCTCTGGATCAGGTTGGAAGATGTACGGCGTTCCGTCCGGATCCGGCTGAAGCAGATTCACGTCCGGTGCCTGATTGATGAGCTGGAAGAACGTGTTGCCGTTGAGATCGCGACGCTTGGATCTGCTTCCAAATCCGCTGAACGATATGCGCCAATCATCGCGAAGCTGGTGATCCAGGTTCAGTCTCACGTCGTTCTGGCCGTACGTGCCTGCGTTCAGCACGACGCCGTCCTGATTTGAATTCACGAGCGACAACAGCCAGTTCGTGCGACCGCCATTCTGGGCCATCGTCACGGAATTCTTGTACGTCTGACCCGGATCGAAGAAGCGCTGGATCTGGTCGTACGTCGGATCCGGATAGCGGCTGTCCTGGAATCTCGAGAAGATCGGCTTGGGGACGCGTGCTGCGCGAGTCACGGGCGCGCCCGCGGCGTTGAGATACGTCGTCGCCGCGGAATCGACCATGTAGTAGTTGTACTTGGCCCAGTGCTTCTTGTTTGCGATCGAGCTCGTTCCGATCTCGGAGCGCACCGTGATGTGTGTCGGTCCTTCCGGCAGGCTCGCACCGCGCTTGGTGCGAATCTGGATCACGCCCGAGGATGCGCGCGAGCCGTACAACGACGCCGCGGCGGCGCCCTTGACGACTTCCACGCTCTCGATGTCGAGCGACTCGAGATCCGCGGTCGATCCGTCGAACGCCTGGCTGAGAATCACGCCATCCACCACGATGAGCGGTGAATTGGACTTGTTGATGCTCGTCGGCGAACGCAGGACGATGTTCGTCCCCGTCCCAGGCTGGCCACTCGGCACCACCGTCACACCGGCGATCTTGCCCTGAATCGTTTCGACGGCGTTGGCCGACGGTACGGGCGCGTTCTCCGCGTCCACTCGTCCGACCGTGAATGGAACACGTGTGCCGCTGGTCGGATCGACGACGCCAGTGCTCACGACCGCTTCGAGCATGAGCGGTACGGATACGATGTGAAGATTCAGCGTCGTGGTGGCGCCCTCGTTCACGACGATGCCTGGCCGCGTCAGTGGCTTGAATCCGAGGCGGCGCGCGTCGATCGTGTGCGTTCCGGGTGCCACACCGTTGATGGTGTAGCGGCCCTCGGCGTCGGTTATCGCCCCCAGGCGTCCACCAGTCACCGTTACCTGGACTCCGGCAACGGGGTGATTTCCCAGAGAATCAGTGACGGTGCCCGTGATGCGCGAGCTGGGGTTGGTAGCCCCCTGCGCGCGGGCCGACCCGGGAGCAAGTGCGGCGAACAACGACATCGCGAGGCCGGAATACCACGCTCTGCGATACAACTTCATGGACCTGCTCCTGGCTATGGCTGGTTCGGGTCCGGATGCGAGAGCAGGGAGAAACAAATGTATTTCTCCCTGCTCTGTGCGACCGGCGGGACTCAGCGCTCAAACTTCACCAGGGTACCACCAAAGGGCAAGATTATATAAAGATTTGATGAAAGGGTTACCGACCGGCGCCTACGGCCGGCGCGGGACCGAGCAGTTTGTCGAGGTCGGCGAGCTGGACATCGAGCGCCGACCGCAGCGCGCGATACCGCTCGACCGCGTCGCGCCCGATCTTCTGATCGGCACCGTTGGTCATGCCGTACAGGTAAGTGATGTTGCCCTGCAACTCCGGCTTGCTGTAACGGATGGGCGGCGTTTCGAGCCTGGCGGCTATGGCGTTCAGACGTTGCAACGTGTCGGCCGCGGCGCCGGTGGCGCCCTTGAGTCTCGTGCGCGCTTCGCGAATGCGCGCGACCGCAAGATTGACGTCAGTTACCAGGTCGCGTACGCGCATGTTGTGATCGAACTGCTGTTGCATGTCGGCTACGGTCACGCCGTCACGCGTGATGCGCGGATCCGGCTTCACGACGAGAGGCTGTGTCTCAGTCCACGCTGCATCGCTCCCCGATGCGGCAACAGTAAGACGAACCCTGTACGCCCCCGGCACAGCCGTGGGACCGCCGCCGCCCGCGGGACGCGAAGCACTCTGGCGCGGACCGGGATAGGCAAGATCCCACGTGAAGCGGTTGAGCCCCTGGTGTTTCGTGATGTTGACCGGACCGGAGCGGCGGCGCGGTGCATCCTCGTCCTGCTCCTCACCGCCCTGCGATTCGCGCGCGCGCTCATTCGCGGCAGCGGTCGCGAACGTGCGCACGACCTTCCCGCTCGCGTCGAGTATGTCGAGCTTCACTTCGCCCTCGGGCTCCTTCGCGAAGTAGTAGTCGATCATCGCACCAGGCTGCGGGTACTGCGGCGCGGAGGCGCTGTTCCCGCGTGCGGATATCGCGACGGGATTTGCCCTGTAATGCATGCGATACGCGTCACGCGGCTTGAAGAGATGCGCGCTGGATTTTGCGATCGCATCGCTCCACTGATGCAACGGAGTCAGATCGTCCATGATCCAGAACGACCTGCCCTGTGTCGACAACACCAGATCCTTCTGGTGCACGTTGATATCGGTGATCGGCGTCGCCGGGAGATTGAACTGGAACGGCAGCCAGTGGCCTCCATTGTCGAGCGACACGTACATCCCGAACTCCGTGCCTGCGTAAAGCAGTCCGGCGCGCGACGGATCTTCACGCACCACACGCGCCGGTTCGTCCTTCGCTATTCCGTTGGTTCCGTCGGTGAGACGCGTCCACGACTTGCCGTAATCATCGGTGCGATAGATATACGGCGCAAAATCGCCGAGCAGATAACGATAGACCGCGATGTACGCCGAGCCGGGGCGATGCGGTGACGGATCGATCGTCTGTACGCGACCACCAGGCGGTAGATCCTTCGGCGTCACGTTGGTCCACGTCTTTCCATCGTCACGCGTTACGTAGATCGGGCCGTCGTTGGAACCGGTCCATATCAGACCCTTCTGCAACGGAGATTCGCGGATCACGTACAGTGTAGCGTACACTTCCTCGCCCGTCACGTCGCGCGTGATGGGGCCGCCGCTCACTGCATTGAGATAGCGCGGGTCGTGCGCCGTGAGATCCGGACTTATTCGCTCCCACGTCACTCCCTCGTCGCGCGTGCGATGCACGTACTGCGATCCG
>Ga0134126_10013410_pt1 | contig 10355 bp, 6 predicted proteins | sample KB31752_FD_96881 | JGI IMG/M metagenome (GOLD analysis project Ga0134126, IMG submission 96881) | Terrestrial soil microbial communities with excess Nitrogen fertilizer from Kellogg Biological Station, Michigan, USA - KB3-175-2 | ecosystem: Environmental > Terrestrial > Soil > Unclassified ...
GAGTGGGCGAAGAATCGGCGGCTCGCGCCGCGCACGCGGTCGCCGACGGGCTGCGCCGTGTACTGGCCAGGCCAGGTCCTGACCCGTCGTTGCGGGTCGACGCCGACCTGCGGCCAGAAGGCAAGCAGGGACCGCTGGTCAGAACGCTCGCCGCGTACCGCGGCTACTACGACAGGTGGGCGGTGCCGTGGGAAATTCAGGCTCTGCTGCGGGCGGAGCCGATCGCGGGCGACCCCGGCCTGGCGCAGGAGTTCAGCGCGCTCGCCGACGAGTTCCGCTATCCGGCCGGCGGCATCGCCCAGCAGGCGATGCGCGAGATCAAGAGAATAAAGGCACGGATAGAAGCAGAACGCATGCCTCGTGGCCTTGATCCCGTACTTCATGTGAAGCTAGGTCCAGGCGGACTCAGCGACACCGAGTGGGTGGCTCAGCTGCTCCAGTTGCGTCACGCGGCTTCGTCGCCAGCGCTGCGCACCACGCGAACGCTTGACGCGCTGGCCGCAGCCACGGACGCCGGTCTGCTCAACGCGGCCGACGCGGCGGCACTGCGCCGCTCGTGGTCGCTGGCCACCCAGATCAGGAACGCGGTCATGCTTGCCACCGGCCGAGCCTCCGACGTGCTGCCGACCGGGCAGCCCGATCTGGCCGCGACGGCGAGGCTGCTCGGCTACCCGGTGGATGAATCACAGCAGCTCGTCCAGGACTGGCGCAAGGCAGCCAGGCGCGCAAGAGCGGTGATGGAGCGCGTCTTCTATGGAGGCCCGACCGGCCGATAAGCAGCTAGTCACGTGCGCACGGCCGCTCAGAGAATCTTCGTGTCGTGCGCGGTGACGTCGACGTCGTCGTTGATCGCGTCAAGGCGTCGTTTGATCGAATTGAGTACCCTCACTTCGTCTTCGGTCAGCGAGGCAAACACCTCCCGCTGTGCCTCGGAGAGCTGGTCGACAGGATTTCCTGCCGCCCGCAGTTCCGCCAGTGCGTCGAACGCCATGCTTGGCCTCCTTTGAACGGGTCGCGTCGGCTCCACCGGCGATCCCACCCGGGGTGGCCGGTGCCCAAGCGCGGGTCTGGGCTTTAACTCAGAGTCATCTGATGCTGATGAGAAGGCCTCTAGTTCGACTTCCCGCGACTCGATGGCGCAACCGGCGCCTCAGCGCGATTGTCTCGGCGGTCTGCCGTTAATGCCTATAGCGAGCGTTCGTCCTTGTCAACAGCGGTACGCGTGATGCGGCGTGACAAAAACGCGACAGGACTTACGTCGGTCAGTCTCACCTCTGCCTGGCCCGCGATCTGCTCGTGCTTGGAGCGCAGCATCGCCGCCACCGCCGCTGTCACCGGAGTCCGCCTGACCTTGGTTTCCAGCCACAGCCAGTCCCCAGCTGGGTTGATTTCGAGGAAAACGGGGACACCGCCGGCCATCAGAAAATCCAGCGCGCCGTAGTCGATCGACATCGACGCCGCCACTGCCGATGCCGCGGCGGCGACGGCATCCGGAGGCTCGATCTGTCGAGCTGTCACTCGTTCTGAGTGAAGCCACGGCTCGGCCGGGTCCGACTTGGTGATCTCGAACGCGGCGGCGATCTGGCCGTGCACGTGATAAACGCGGACCTCGGCTTCGTGGTCGACGTGCTCCTGCACCACGACCGGCGGGCCCGCAGGGAGACGGCGCAGGTCCCTCGGCTCGATGATCTGGGGAAAGATACCGTGCAGCAGTCCTGGTCTGGCCTCGACGAAGTGCCTGTGCAGCGCCTTAATGACTAGCTTGGAACTTTGAACAAGCGCGGCCGCTTCCGCTGGATTGGTGGTGACAACGGTCGTCGGCACCGCCACGCCGCAGCGCTGCGCGGTCGCGAGCTGTGCGAGCTGGCCGGGCTCGCGATGGGTGATCATGACGGCGGACAGCACCTCAAGCTGATCGGCGAGTGCCAGCCAGCAGTCGGCGGCGTAGGCCCGCCGCAGCGCGCTGCCGGCCTGCGGCATTGCCCGATGGGAGAAGTGCCTGAGCCAGGTTACGGTGGGGCTAATCCACCGGCCATCGATCCTCACCAGGCGGCGGCGGTTGTCCATAATCAGGCCGGCCGAGGCGGCAGATTCGGCATTCAACCTGGCGACCGATACTCCGGCGTCGTTGAGCCGCCGCGCGACAACGTCGAGTTCTCTGTCACCGGTCCGGCTAACGAGCAGCACAGCCGGATCGGGCTCGCCAGCGCTCGCGACATCGGCAGCCGATCCGGATTGCTCGACACGGAGGTCGAGCACATAGCCGTCCCCGGCAAGCTGCCAGCTGAAGGGTGTCCTCAGCGCGATCCACCTCGGGAAGCGGCGCTCTCGCCGGCCAGCAGGTCATCGGCGGTGGCGAGCAGTCGGCTTACCGTCGAGGCGACCGGCTCCGTGGCCGCGGGCAGCCGCGCGGCGATCCGGCGCAGCATGCCTTCATCGCCGCCGGCGTCCGCTGTCGATGGCTGCTGCCCGCCGGTCAGCCGACGCAGCCTGAGTACAAGCTCGAGACCGAGCGCGACTTCAGTGGCCAGCATTCCGATGAGATCCACATCAGAGAGGTCACCGCGCGGTCTGCTGCCACGATCAAGCACTTCGAGCACGCCGATGCAGTCACCGTTCCTGATCAGCGGAGCGGCCATGATGCTGCGCGGAACGTAACCAGTCGACTCGGCGGCATCCCTGGCGAACTGCGGATTCCGCGCGACATCGTCGACGAGCAAGGCCTGCCCGCTCATCACGACCCATCCGGCGAGGCCGGTGCCGCTCGGGAACCTGATACCGACGAGGTCGTCCTCGCCTTCGCCGGCGACCGCCTCGAAGACAAGCTCACCGGTCTGTTCGTCGAGCAGGAACACCGAGGCGGCCGCCGCGCCGAATACGCTCCTAGCCACCTCGACGATCGCCTGAAGAAGGCTGCGTTCGGTGACATCAGTGCGGCCGTCGGCCGAGCCGGACATCGGCCCGTTACTGGCTGGCATGTTCGCCTCCCTGCGGCTGGAAGACATTGCTGGCAGCCAGGTAGAGCACGGATTTCAGTTGGAACGGAGTAAGCATCGGATGCTTGCTGAGGATACGCGCGCAGATGCCGGTGATGTGCGGCGCCGCGAAGCTGTTTCCCGTGCTGCGAATCTTGGCGCCGCCCGGCCAGGCAACCTCGACCCCCATGCCGCGGGCAAAGAAGTCAACCGGTGGCGACGGGTTGTAGTAGTAGACAGCGGGGTCATCTTCGTCGTGGCTGGCTACGGAGATAACCGAAGCAAAGGGCCAAGGGTAGCTGCGGACCGGCATGTTGTGCGCCGACGCTACTATCACGCAGCGGCGGAAGTACGCCCGATCGGCCAGTTCGTGCAGCGCAAGGCAGAATTGCGGCTTGCCTGTCGACAGGCTCATGTTGATGACGTCGAAGCCTTCGTCGATGGCCCAGCGCAGACCCGAGATGAGGCCGGCGCCGGTGCCGTGCTTGCCGTTGGTAAGCACCCGGACCGACGTCAGCGCGGCCTCGGGAGCGATAGAGCTGATCAGGCCGGCGCAGGCGGTACCGTGGCCGGCGGCGTCGGTTGGCTCGCAGTCGACGACCGTGAACTCATCGTCGTCGCCGGGTACGACGCCGACGGACCGGTCAAGCCGCTTCACCATCGGATGAGAGCCGTCGACGCCGCTGTCGAGAACGGCCACCTTGACGCCGGAACCGTCCGATCCGCCCCAAGCCCACTCGGGCGTGACGTTGCCGATGGGACTGACGTCGAACTTCTCTTCGCGCAGCGTAGCGGTCGGCGCTCCCCACGCGGGGATGCCAGGAAAGTGATGCCGCGGAGGCCGGCGCCATGGATATTGCTCAGGATCCCCGCTCGCTTGGGGTTCCGAGGTCAATGCCTGCTCCGCTCGGGCGGTTGCCTATCGCCCAGGATCGCTAGCAGTCGTTCGGCGCGCACAGCCAGCCTCGTCGCGCCTTTGGCCAGGTACCGGTCGAGCGCCGTCGCCGCGGCATGCGCCGCTTGGGCCTGCTGGCCTGCCTGCGCGGCGACGATGGCGAGGTCGGAGTACGAGTTGCCCTGCAGGCAAAGGTCGTCGGTCTGCTCGCTCAGCTCGGCCGTGCTCGCCGCGAAGTCGACCACCTGAGCCGCCCGCCCTGACGCGGCCGAGATCCGGGCGCCGAGCGCGTCGGCCACGACCTTCGTCCGCAGGTCCATCACGTGAGACTTCTCGGCGAGCCTGCCGAGCGCTATTCCGGCCTCGTGAACCTTGCCCTGCTCGAATAGCTCGCGCGCCGCGTAGGCTTCATATGCCGCTGCGTCACGCGGCCTGCCGAGCTCAAGATGCAAGCCCTGGCATCGGCGATAGCTCATCTCCGCGGTCCTGTGCTCGCCGGCCAGCGCGTCGACCAGCGCGGTAACGCCAAGCACGACCGCGTCGGCGATGTCCAGGTGCAGGTCGCTCAGGTGTGCCTTCGCCTCAGCAAGCGCTGCCCTGGCCCCGTTCAGGTCGCCACCGAGCCCGGCCAGGCGCGCCTGGGTCAGCAGGACAGGCACGAGCACGGCGCCGTTGGTCGCGAACCGCTCCGACATCTCCGCGCACAGTTTCAGGCCCGCGGTCACCGTCGTCGGCGACCACTGTGCCAGCTCGCATATCGCCCCGAGCATCTTGTCTTCTTCGTAGCTATCGCCCATAGCCCTGGCCCGGTCGAGCGCGAGCTTGAACTCGGCCACAGACTTGGCGAAGCGGTCGCCGCAATAATGCAGCTGCCCGAGTAGCTGGTGGAATCTGCACCAGGTGACGTCGTCGCCTTGGCGGCCGCGCAACTGAGCCGCGAACTGGTCAGCCCGGGCCGTGATCTCTTCCGGCCTGGCCAGGCCCTGGCAGAGCTCGACGGTGCTGCGGACGATCGCGCACACCAATTCGCCGCGGGCCTTGTCGGCGGCCGCGCCGGGGTCGAGAGCGGCGACGGCGTGCTCAGGCTCGGACAGCCGGTACCAGCAGTCGGATATGTAGAGCATCAGCCGGAGCTGTCGCTCATCGGTCGGCGGCAGCAGGCCGCGTGCTCGGTCGAGCAGAGCCGCCGCCCCGGGGAAGTCGTTCCTGTGCAGGGCCTTCATGCCCTCCCCGATGAGGATCTCCGCCGCCCTGGCCGCTAGGCCTGGCAATTCGGCGTCACCGGGCCTTAGCTCGCGCCGCAGCAGATTCGCCGTCTCGACATGGTAGGCGAGCGCGACCGGATCATCGGGCGAGCAGTCGTTGCCGTCGCCGTCGACGAGCAGCGCCAGCCGCTCGGCCAGCATGAGGTGCAGCTGCTCTCTCCTGGACTTCGGCGCCAGCTTGTAGGCGGTATCCCGCATCAGAACGTGGTCGAACCTGAAGCCATCCGAGCTGACCCGGGTGATGAGCCGGCGCCTGGCCAGCCGCGCGGCGATCTCCTGCGCCTGCGAGTCGCCCACGTCGTGCGCCGCGAGCATGGCGCGCAGCGCGGCCCAGGAAAAGTCCCTGCCGATCACTGATGCGATCTCTAGGAGCTGCCGCTCGTCGTGCGGTAGCTGATCGAGCCTGGCGGTCAGCACGGCCGAGATCGGCGGCGGAAGCTTGACGCTCGACGCCGTCTCGGCGACCACGTCGAGCATCAGCTCGGCGAACAGCGGGTTGCCCTCGCACTCGCGCGCCACCTGCTCGCAGATCAGGTCCTGCTGGTGGGCGTAAACTTCCTCGTGCATTGCGATCTCGGCGACGAGCTCGGCGCTCTGCTCGTAGCTGAGCGGCTTGATCTCAAGCGCGAGCGCTGGCGCGGACGCCGCGCCGTGGCCCCAGGTTGGCCTGGCTTCAAGCAATTCCGGCCGCGACACGCAGATCAGCAGCACGGGAACGTTGGTCAGCCAGCTCACCATGCCTTCGATCATGTCGAGCAGGGTCGACTCGGCCCAGTGCAGATCTTCCCACACCATGATCACAGGGTTCGTCTTGCCGAGCTGAGCGAGCAGGTACCGAACCGCCCACGAGATCTCTTCCACGCCAGCGAGCTCGGCGGTCGACTCGTTGTTGTCAAGCACGATGCCAGACAGGCAATCGGCCGCCCGGCGTGCCTCCTGACCGCCAGACTCCAACCGGGCCGCCTGATTGGTCCAGCCTCCAGGCCAGGCCCTGAGCATGTCGGCGAGCGGTTTGTACGTGATGCCGCGACCGTAGGCCGAGCACCGGCCGGTCAGCACGGTCACCTTGCCAGGATCGAAACTCTCGACGAAGTCACGAACCAGCCTGGACTTTCCTATCCCCGGCATGCCGAGCACGGTCACCGTGCCCACCTGGTTGTTCTTCGTCACCTGCCGGTACGCCGAGCGCAGCTGTTCGAGTTCGTGCTGTCGGCCGATAAGGGGTGTCGGTGCCGGGCCAACAGTGGCATCGGCAGGCAGCTCGATGCCGGTCACCAGCCAGGCTGGCACCGGCTGGGCCTTGCCCTTCAGCTCTAGCGGTCGCACAGGGTCCAAGCCGATCACGGCTCTGACCATGCCGGCGCTGGCGGCGTCGATGAGGATCTGGCCGGGCTCCGCTGCGGTCTGCAGCCTGGCTGCTGTGTTCACCGGGTCGCCGATGACGCGGAAGTCACCGGTTGGCTCGGTGATGGCGATGACCTCGCCCGAGCAGATTCCGCATCTGACTTCGAGCTTCACCTTGTGCGAGGCGATGAGGCCGACGTTCAGCTCGCCCACTTTGGCGACGGCTTCCATGGCGGCCCGCACCGCGCGAAGAGCATCGTCCTCGTGGCTGATCGTAGCTCCGAAGACGGCCATCACCGCGTCGCCGATGAACTTTTCCACCGCCCCGCCATGCGCGACGATGGCTGACTTTGCGGCGTCGAAGTACCGATCGATAATCTGCCGCCATGACTCCGGGTCGAGCATTTCGGCCAGCGCCGTCGACCCAACCAGGTCCATGAACAAGATCGCGACGTTTTTCCTGGCTTCCCGCCTGCCGCCTGACGCGTTAATAGGCGAGCCGCACATGGCGCAGAATCGCGCATTGTCCGCCGCTGCGGCATGGCAGGCTGGGCACGTCATTTGCTGCCGCCCAGCTGGCGCATTGAGCAAGCCTCCGCAGTTGCTATGGCCCGATCCGGTGACGGTCGGGACGACGCATGCGCGCGCACGGGGCCAGGCCATACCGACATTGTCACGCTACTTGACCATTCATACTATGCGACGTCGCCACGAGTTGCCGAGATCTGGCGCCGGTCTCGTCTTACCGAACGTCGCGAACGGCACTGTGGCGGTGAAATCCTATCCAGCGTTGGCGCGCGGCACAGAGGGCTTCGTCGGCCTTCTAGCGGTGACGCAGTCCTGGCGTGGCCAGGACTGCGTCACGACCTGCTTTCTGCCTAAAGCGTCAGAACGCGCCGATGCCGTCGGGGCTGCCGAGCCCGGTTGGCGCGTCATAGCCCTTCCTCGCGACGCACAGATAGTCGTCTCCGCACGCCTGCTTCGCCGAAACGAACAGGGAGTTGTTGCCGCGAGTGATGTCGAAGAATCCTTTACGATGGCTGTAGACGTAGCCGAGCGGAAGGTTCGTCGCGTTGCCGGCCAAGCCGTAAATCCCGGCGAGCAGCGGTGCCGACACGCTGGTTCCTTCTACTGTGACCCAGCCGCCGTAGTCCTTGTTGTAGATCGGGATGTTCGTCGCGACCGCTGAAACGTCGGCGACGGTTCGGCCTGGGCAGCGGGCATCGTGCTGCCAGGCTGGCTTGCTGATGTAGGCAGAGCAGCCGCTGCCGCCGGCGAACCAGGCGCGCTCAGACCAACCGCGCTTGGTGTGCGCGCGGAACAATTCTGTGCCGCCAGCGGCCGTGACCGTGCTGAGATCGGCAGGGAAATTCGCCGCCGTGTAGCCGAAGTCACCAGCCGAGACGACGATCGTGTGCTTTGGATGGTGATAGGCCTTGGAGAACTGGAGAGACAGGCCGTTTTCCCGCCCGCCGTAGCTGTTGCTGATGACCTCTGCGCCGAGCCTGGCGGCAGCGTCCTCGCTGCGTGCCAGGTTGAAGAAGGTTGGGTTGAGCGCCTCCGCCACGATGATCTTGCAGTGCGGACAGGCGACCGAGATCATCGACACGTCCAGCGTCGCCTCGAGATCCCAGCCTGATCCCACGCCGGATGGCGGCAGCGGCGACGCCTTGCCGTGCTGGTTCACCTTGCGGAAACAGCCAGTCGCCACCGTGCAGGGAGGCAGCCCGTAGAAGCTTCGGTAGTGCGCTAGATATTTGGACAGTCGCGGTGTGTCGAAGGCGATCGAGACAGCGACGGTCTGATGTGAGTTCCGGTTGATCGGCAGCCGGTAGGCCGCCTCGATCTGCTTGGGGGTCAGGCCGAACGGCCGGGACGCACGTCCACCGATGCCAGCAGCGATCGCGCGGTTGACGCTGGTCTGCGGCCTGTACAAGGTAAAGCAGCGCGCGTATCCGGGCTTGGCCGTCGGGCACGCCGCCCGCATCCCTATGGTTCCGCTCAGGACTGGCCTGGCTGAGCTGGCCTGCCCGCTCGCGGTAGCCGTGGCTGGCCAGACCGCGAACAGCGCGGGGATGGTCAGTGTCGCGCCGGCCAGCGCGAGAGCGGCGCGGCGAATTACGGAGATGCTCATCTCATTTGTTTCCTTATCCGCGGGAGGCTCTCGCCTACGAGCCGACGCTGTAGGCGCTGAGTATGGTTTCGGTAACAGAGTTGGCGGCGGCGTCGCTGGCCGTGAACCTGAGCGTCACATCCACGCCGGCCGGAGGGCTGAACGACATCAGGTACTTGCCGTTGCCGACTGCCGCGAGCGTCGCCGGGTGCCAGAACCGGCCGTTGTCGTAGGACACCTGAGCGTCCGCGTGGGTGATTGCCGCCTCCGCCGCCAGCTGGATGTGGCCTACGGTGACCGCGATCTTCTGCTGGCCCGCCGGAGCGACTCCGCCCAGCCCGAGCCCGTTCACCTGGTAGTTCAGCGTGAGCATGGGCGCGATCGCGCAGTGGCTGGTCACGTTGCCGTCGGGAGTGAAGCAGACCCATGACGACGGGATTACGGCATTCGGTTGCGGGCTGGTGTGGATAGTCCAGGTCGTGCTGGTGGCAGGAGACAGCACAGAAAGCGGGTTCAGCTGCTGCACGTGCAGGGCGAATCGGATCACGGACGGCTTCGCGCCGGCATTGAGCGTAACCAGACCCTGGAAACCGCCTCCCGCGATCTGGTGGCCATTCCGCTGCGCGCTGAAGCTGCTGGTGAACCCGGCCAGCCCGATGTGGCCGACCTGGTTGTCGCTTACCGGCGCCGGCGCCAGGAATAGGACATTGCCGGTCCTGAACGCGGATGGCACCTGGCTGAAGATCGTCGCGAGCTTTCCGGTCAGTAGCTGCGCGAATGGCTGCGGGTGCAGTGGGTACTGATTCCAGTTCTCAGTCAGCTGCTGACCGGGGAGCAGCGTGCGTATCGCATCCTGCTGCGCTGCGCCGTTGTCCGCGAAAAACGAGCTAGCCCACACGATCGATCGGCCGCCGGTCATGTACTGGGTCTGCAGCCCTGGCATGGATATCTCGGGGGTGAAGATGCCGATGCCTATCACGCCGAGTTGCGGCAGAAAACCGCCCGAGGTGGACCAGGAGCCGGACGTCGGCGAGCTGACGAAGTAGCGCTCGTGCACGGTGGCCAGGCTGCCTGGCGTCACGATGAAATGCTGGGCAGGTATCGTGCCGACCGGTCCAGCGAAAGCGAGGTTGTAGACGTACGGCGTGCCCTTGGCCGACGACGGCGAGATCAGCTGCGCCCCGGTGAAGGACTGGATCGTGCCGACCGAGGGCTTCTTCGTGGTCGGGCTGATGAACACGGGCCCGAACGACGAGGTGGCTATGGTAGCCATGAGGCCGTGCGGGCTTGTCCGTACCACCGTCCAGGTATCGGTCAGACCGGTGGAAGCCCGGGGCGTCTTCACCGAGATCTCGCTGCTCGCGGCGTGTGCGGACAGGCTGACCTTGGTGCTGTTCTTGACGGTGAACTGCGGCAGCACAACAAGCCGCTGCGACAGGCTGCCGTTCTTGAGCCCCGCGATGAAGTCCGTGATCGCCCAGTAATGGCCGGACGGCACGCTGTACTTGGCGACGCCCCGGAAGAAAATATTGCCGGACTCGATCGGGTCGCCGAACTTGTTCGGATTGTCGGCGTTAATGACGAGCACGACATCGCCGTCGTCCGGCCTGTTGAACTCGTTGACGGCGGTGACGGTGAGCGTGTGCATCGGGAAGGACGGCCGCAGCGGCACGGCCGCCTGGGCGCCGGCCAGCGTGATGTGCACGCCGGCGAAGAGCGGCGAGTTGGCGTAGCCGGCGGTGGCGTGGTCGACGATGAACTGC
>Ga0134126_10013411_pt1 | contig 10355 bp, 7 predicted proteins | sample KB31752_FD_96881 | JGI IMG/M metagenome (GOLD analysis project Ga0134126, IMG submission 96881) | Terrestrial soil microbial communities with excess Nitrogen fertilizer from Kellogg Biological Station, Michigan, USA - KB3-175-2 | ecosystem: Environmental > Terrestrial > Soil > Unclassified ...
CGCGGGATTCGCATCGCGCTGGGCGGCGATCCCGATCTCGAAGCCAAGATCAATCCGCCGCTGTTCGAGCAGGCCGTGACCAACCTGCTGGACAACGCCGTGAAATACAGCAACCAGGACGGGCAAGTCGAACTCATCGCAACGCGGCGCGATCACGAGATTTTAGTGCAGGTCCGCGACCAGGGCTGCGGGATCGCGGAGGAGCACTTGTCGCGGCTGTTCGAGCGGTTCTATCGCGTCGACAAGGCCCGCAGCCGCAAGCTGGGCGGGACCGGCTTGGGCCTGGCGATCGTCAAGCACATCGTGCTGGCGCATCGCGGCCAAGTCACCGTGGAGAGCAAGGAGGAAGCCGGCAGCACGTTCACGATCCACTTGCCGGCGCCGTGAGGCTCTTCGCCGCGGCGCTGAGCTATACTCGCTTAGGCGCAGGATTGTCTCGGATCGACGAATAATCCGGCCTATGCGCCAAGGATGGGAACGGACTAGAATCGATCAGCGAAGCGCTTAACTTCTTGGAAATATGGGCGTTATTTAGAAGGAGATAGGGGGATGCGGTGGAGACCGCGGGGATGAATGCGAAGCTTGGTAAGTCCCAATAATCTTATCTCCTCATCTCCTCCGCATCCCCCGATCTCCTTGATAAACCGTCTCAATTCTCTAAATAAGATCGCGCGGTTCGATCGACACGATTCGAGATCACGATGCCGAAACACTTGCAACGACAAATCGAACAGCTCAAGCAAAAGATCCTGTTCGTCGGTTCGATGGTCGAAGGCGCCATCGCCAATGCGGTCGCCGCGCTGGTCCATCGCGACGAGGCGATCGCCCGCAAGGTGCTGGAGGAAGACGCCGAGATCGACCGCATGGAGGTCGACGTCGAGGAAGATTGCTTGAAGATCTTGGCGCTCTACCAGCCGGTGGCCGTCGATCTGCGGTTCGTCGTCGCCGTGCTGAAAATCAACAACGACCTGGAGCGCATGGGCGATCTGGCCAAGAACATCGCCAAGCGGGTCTTGTTTCTGGCCCGCGTCGATCGGGTCGAGGTGCCCGTTGATTTTCGCGGCATGGCGATCCGCGCCCAGGACATGGTCAAGCGCAGTCTCGACGCGCTGGTCGGCGCCGATTCGAGCCTGGCTCACCGCGTTCGTCAGGACGACGATGAACTGGACAACATGCGCCGGGCGATCCACGAAAAAATTCGCGCGGCCATCCGAGCCAAGCCCGAACAAACGGAAACCCTGATGAAGCTCTATTCGGTCGCCAAGCATCTCGAACGTCTGGGCGACATGGCCACCAACGTCGCTGAAGACGTGATCTACATGGTCGAAGGCGACATCGTGCGACACCAAGGAGAGGAATGAAACAGATCGCCTTCAACGCACGCGCTGGCGGCCAGACGCCCCTCAAATCAAGGCCGAGGTAGCGCTAAGTCCCTCGGCCGCGCATCCGCCGATAGAGGCGTCGGATCGGTTCCGCGCGCGGCCCGAGCAGGGCGTGGGCGAGCAAAATCCACGAATCGGCCTGCCAGAATTTTCGTCGGCAGATCGACCAAGCATGCTTGCGCGCCGTACGGTACTGCCCGGCATAGATGGCGCTGCGCGTCCAGGCCCGCTCTCGGTCGGCCCCTCGCAGAGCAGGCGAAAGGGCGTCGGGCAGATCGATCGGACGAGGCTGGCCGCGGCGACGGTACGCATCGGCCAATGCCGCCGCGGCGGCCGCACGCCCGCGCATTTCGTGGATGAACGTAAAGTTCTGGGGGTGAACCCGGCACTTGATAAGCGGCTCGGGCAGGTTCGCCAACCGGCCGCGCTCCGCGAGCCGCAACCACAGGTCGAAATCTTCCGCGCCATAGTACGGCTCGCGATACCCGCCGATTTCGGCCAGCGCCGAACGGCGGATCATCGCGCCCGGGTGCGGCAAGGCGCCAAGACCTTGAAGCAATCGGACCTCGATTTCCTCATGAGTTCGCGGCATGGGTTCCTCGCAAAGCAAGTCGCCGTCGGCGTCGATCCGCAGTATGCCGCTTCCTACCGCCAGGCACTCGGCGTGCTCCAAGAGGTAGCCGATCTGTCGCTCGAAGCGCCGCGGCAAGGCGACGTCGTCGGCATCCATGCGGGCGACAAACGTCCCTCGGCACATCGCCAGACCTTCGTTGAGGGCCCTCAGATACCCGGAATTCGGCCTGTGGACGAGTCGAATACGCGGGTCGGCCGCCGCCAGCGACGACAGGATTTCGACAGATCGATCGGTCGAACCGTCGTCGATGATGATGAATTCGAACTTGGCGTACGTCTGATGGAGAATGCTCTCGACCGCTTCGGCGAGATAGCGCTCGGCGTTGTAGACGGGCATCAAGACGGCGAGGTCGGCGAGCATCGATTCCAGCCGCGAAGGATGGTCAGGCGAGGTCGGAAATTTTCCGCGCATTCGCGGTCCGCCGGTCGACGTCTTTCGAAATCACGGTCCGCACGGCGCTCGATTGGTATACACTGATTGGATGGCAAAAACTATGGCGGAGACCGGCGACACGGCCCTTCCGTGCTCAATGCAGGCCGCGGGACTGTCGAAGCGGGCCGTCATGCTGGGGCCCGCCGCCAGCGTCTTCCCGCACGTGCTTGCCGCGGCCTGGCGAAAGCGCGGCTGGGATGTCCAACTCGTCACCGACTCGCCGCGCTCGGAATGGCTCCCCGGCGAAACGCCTATCGTCGGTCCGTTCGATTTTCACGCCGTCGAGAAGAGCTGGCCGCGCCGCATCGCGAGACCTTGGCTGCTCAGGATGGAGCGCGCCCTGGCCAGGCTGGGCCGACGAAGGTTTAGCCGCGTCACGGGCAAGGACTCGCCGGCGCCTTGGGAATGGCGCGTCGTCGATCCCTGGTTGGCGGCGAGCTTGATGTCGCGGGCCGCCCTTCAACTGCGGCCGCGATTCGTGTTCGGCCACGACGCCGCCGTGTTTGGGACCGCGACCGCGTTATGCCGAGGCGTGCCGCGGATCCTCTTCCCCTGGGGCAGCGATATCTTCAACACCGCGGAAAGTTGGCCCGGCGCTTATCTTGCCGTTCGTCGGGCATTGCGGTCCGTCGACTTGGTGGTCCCTTCGTCGGCGACCGCGGCCGAGTATCTGGTCCGGCGGTTCGGGGTCCGGGCGGAAAAGGTGCGGCCCATCTCCTGGGGCGTCGAGCTTGATCAACTCCGGCGCGCCGATCCCGATCTGCGCCGCCAGCGAGCTGCGAAGTGGGGCCTGCCCCCCGATGCCCTGATCGTGCAGAATTGCCGCAAATTCAAGCCGCACTACGCCTGCTTCACGGCGCTCGACGCATTTCTTCGGACGGCGGCAAAATGTTCCGCGGCGCACTTCCTGGTTCTCGGAGGGCCCAACGTCGAGGTCGAAGCGGCCCGAGCGCGACATGAAATCGCCGCAGCGGGAATGTCGCATCGGTTCACGCTGATCGACCGCCCGATCTCGCTGGCGGAGTATTTCGAATTGGCTTCCATCAGCGACGTTTTTCTCTCGCTCTGTCCGCGTGGAGACATGCGCTCAGCCAGCGTGCTGCAATTGGCGGCAAGCGGCGCCGCCCCGGTCATCGGCGATGATCCAGAATACCGCGTCATGCAACGGCAAGGTTTTTCGGCCAAGTTTCCCGACGCCGGCTCCCCCGAACAGATCGCCGCCGCCCTGCTCGAATATCTGGCCTCGCGCGCGCTTCGCGAGCAGACCGCGCGGGAGAACATGGACTATCTACGCCGGCACGAAGACCGCGAAACGCAGATGGACTTGCTCTTGTCGCTGATCGACCAGGTCTGCCGGCGGTATGACGGCGACGCGCGAGGCAGCCAGCCGAATGACCGGGCTTCAAACGACGTTGACGAACCGTAGCGGCTGAGCTTTAAGCCGGCGCGTCAACTCCGGCCCCTGCCGCACGGCGGTGCGCAGAATCTCACAGATCGCTCGGATCTCGGCGGCCTCGATCGTGCTGCCGGTGGGCAGTAGCAACACCCGTTCAGCCACGGATTCGGTGGCCGGCAAACGATCGCTCGCGTCGGGATAGAGCGAGCGGTACGGCTCGACGCGGTGACAGCCAGGATAAAAATATCGCCGAGCCAACACGTTTTCGGCCCACAAGACCTCCGCGAGAAAATCGCGGCCGACCTGGCAGGCGGCTTCGTCGACTTCGACGACGACGTACTGATAGTTGCACCGTTCGCGCTCGTCGTATTCCAGCAACGACAAGCCGGGGATGCTCCGCAACTCGTCTCGGTAGGACTCGTAATTCCGTCGATTGTCGGCGATGAACTCGGCGACGCTTTCCAAATTGGTCAATCCGGCCGCCGCCGAAAATTCGTGCATCTTGCCGTTGATGCCGGCGTCGTCGATCCGATCGTATCCAGAGAAGCCGAAGTTGCGCATCAACCGCAGCTTGTCTGCCAGCGCATCATCGTTCGTGACGATCGCCCCGCCCTCGAACGAGTTGAGAAACTTCGTGGCGTGAAAGCTAAAGATTTCGGCGAGCCCGAACTGGCCGACCTTGCGCCCTCGGTAGGAGCAACCCAGCGCGTGCGCCGCGTCGAACAGCAACTTCAGGCCGTGACGATCGGCGATCGCTTGCAGCCGCTCGATCTCGCACGGCCTGCCCCAGACGTGGACGCCGAGGATCCCGGTCGTCCGCGGAGTGATCAGGGCTTCGATTCGGTCGGGGTCCAGGCAGTGCGTGGCGGGGTCGATATCGCAGAAGATCGGCTTGATGCCGAGCCAATGCAAAGCATGGACTGTGGCGACGAAGGTGAACGATGGCACGATGATCTCGCCCGCCAGGCCGGCGGCCCGGAAGGCGATTTCGAGCCCGGTCGTGCCGTTGGAGACCGCGATCGCGTGTTTGGCGCCGGTCAGTTCCGCGATCCGCTGTTCGAATTCTCGCACGTACGGGCCGTCGTTCGTCAGCCAGCGGCGGTCCAAGATGTCGTTCAGCCGTTCGACGAGTCGCGCTCGGTCTCCCAAGTTCGGCCGGCCGACGTGCAACGGTTGACCGAAGGCGGGCGGACTGCCGAACACGGCGAATTCGTTAATTGCGTTTTTCGAGTGCATGAGGCTCCACGTATCGTTGCACGACGGCCGGAACGCCGAAGACCACCGCCCGGTCGGGAACGTCGGCGACGACGACCGCCCCGGCGCCGATGATTGCGTCGGCCCCCACGACGATCTTCTCGCGGACCGTTGCGCCGATGCCGACCCAAGCCGCCCGGCCGATTCTGACCTTGCCGCCGAGCACCGACCGCGAGCACAGGTGGGCGCCGGCCTCGATGACGCATTCGTGTTCGATTGTCGCGTTGGTGTTGACGATCACGTTTTCGCCGATCGTAGCGCCCGGATTGACGACCGCCCCGGCCATGACCGCAGTTCCCGCCCGGACCACCAACCCGCTCGCCAATACGGCCCGCGGATGCACGGCGCTTTGCAACGTGAAGTCGGCGGCGCGTGCTTGCTCGGCGGCGGCCAGCCGCGCGCGGCAATGCCCAAACGCGACGATCAAGTTTTCAATTCCCTCGCGTCTCAACGCGGCAAGCCGTTCCGCGCCGCCTAAGATCTGCGAGCCGCAGAAGGACGAACCTCGTCGCTGGGGCTGTTCATCATCCAGAAACCCGGCGATTTGGAAGCGGTTCTCCAGACGGACGATGTCCGCGACCACCGAGGCATGGCCCGATGCGCCCCAGATCACAAGTTTCCCATGCATGGCTTCCGACCCGCCGGGTTGCTCGAAGGAAGTCATTGTTTGGTCGCTGGGAGAGATTCGGTCTTCCAACTCAAGTCGGGACGAACCACCCCTTGCCACGCGCCCATGAATCCGCCCCGCTCCTGACCGTCGTCGACAAGTTCGAGGGCGGCGAAGCGATTCAGGGCGGCTATGACGTTAACCGCATTTTCAACAAGAAACAATGAGACGAAATAACGCCCCGCATTGAGCAACCGGGCCGGAACAATACACCGGCTGCGGTATCGCCCCGGCGGATGCGGCTTGAGATACCAGTCCGAATCCGACGTCGACGGTGACGCCAAAACATGCACTTCGTCGGCGGTGTGCAGGGAAATCGACAAACTCAACGGCGTCTCGGGCTTGAGCGCCAGGTATTCCACGTCGATGAAAACAGGTTCGTTCAAACGGAAGCAGGTCGTCGGCGACCCGCGGTCGTCGACGATCCGCACGGCAACCAGCCGCGCTCTGGAGTCGCCCGGCGCGGTCTCCGGCGACCAGCGATATTCGCTTTCGCCGGCGGCTTGTTCGCCGAGAAAGAAATCGACCGTTTCCGCGGCAGATCCGGCTTTGACGATCCGTCCGCCATCCAGCAGAATTGCCGCTCGGCAAAGGCCTTTGACGGCCGGCAAGTTGTGGCTGACGAACAAGATCGTGCGGCCGCTGGTCGCCAAGCCGCTCATTTTGCCGATGCACTTCTTTTGGAACGCAACGTCGCCGACGGCCAGCACTTCGTCGATCAGCAAGATTTCGGGATCGAGGTGGGCCGCCACCGCGAAGGCCAACCGCATGTACATCCCGCTCGAATACTGCTTCACGGGGAAATCCAGAAACCGTTCCGTCTCGGCGAAGGCCGCGATTTCGTCGAACTTGCGGCGGATTTCGTGACGGTGCATGCCGAGGATCGCGCCGTTGAGGTAGATGTTCTCGCGTCCGGTCAATTCGGGGTGGAAACCGGTCCCCACCTCCAGCAGGCTGCCCACGCGACCGCGGATCGTGACTCTACCCGACGTGGGCCTGGTGATCCGGCCTAGGATCTTCAGCAATGTTGATTTGCCGGCGCCGTTTCGTCCGATCAGGCCCAACACCTCGCCGGGAAGCGCTTGGAAATCGACGTCCTTGAGCGCCCACAGGCATGAATCCTCCACTGGGTGCTTGCGGCGCAGCTTTCTGAATGGGGCCGACGCCGCAACCGTCAATTCCTCGCGGAGCGTCCGGTAAGCGGCGGGAGCGCGGCCGCGCGGCGCCGGGTAGCTTTTCGACACGTTTTCGACCGAGATTCCCTGATGCATGACGAAATTATTGCATGGATTCCGGGCGTCGGGCAAACGGCCATGCCGTTTATGCGCTTGACACCGCGAATTTAGCGCAAGTACGATCCAGTTTGCGGGATTTTGATCTTTTCGAGGCGCCGATTGGGGGTCGCAAATGCTTGGTTCGACGATCCGATCCAGAACCTCTTCTTTGGCTTCGTTGTGGGGGCTCTTGGCGACGGGCGCCGCCTTCTCGCTCCTGGCCCCTTCGCCATCGCTGGCCTTGAACCCTAAAAGCCCCGAGGTCAAGGCCCTGGTGGAGAAGGCTGTCAAATTCCTCGAGCAGCCCTTACCGCCACAACTGGCCCAAATGCCCAACAGCACCGCGCCCGGCGCCAAGGCCCTGGTGGGGATGTGCATGCTCAAATCCGGCCGCCCGAGCAATCACCCGAAAGTGATCGAGGCCACCGAATCGATCCGAAAGGCCGCTACCGAAAATCTGAATAGTCTCGATGTCTACAATCTGGGGATGTGCATCGTCTTCTTGATCGATCTCGATCCTGTCGCCCGTCAGCCCGAAATCCAAAAGTTGACCGAGCGCCTGATACAGGTGCAAAAACCTCACGGCGGCTGGGGATATCCGGGCACCAGTTTGGGCGATACGTCCATGTCGCAGTACGGCTGCTTGGCGTTGTGGGCGGCGAGCAACGCCGGCATCTCCGTTCCTCAGGATTCTTTCGAGCGGGCCTGCAATTGGTGGCTGCGGACCCAAGACCCCAGCGGCGCGTTCGGCTATCAGGCGATCGACTCCGAAGGCGCGGGCCGCGTTCCGCAGAGAGAAGTGCGGCATAGCCTGGCGGCGGCTGGCTTGGGGTCGATGTACATTTGCAGCGACCGATTGCGATTATTCGGGGTGCGCGATGAGCCGGTCGATTCCGACCAGCCCCCCGAACTCAAACGCAAGAAGAAAACAATCGTTCCGATCACGACCGTGGTCGATGCGGGTCGCGTGCGCGAGGCGATGGATCTCGGTCAGGCATGGCAACGCGCCAACTACACGATGGACGTGGCCGAATGGGCGTACTACTACATGTACGCCTACGAGCGATACCAGAGCTTCCGAGAGAATACGCCTGGCGAAGGCAAGGCTGACGTCTCGTGGTACGACGATGGGGTCAGGTATCTGGCGAAAACGCAAAAATCGGATGGCTCCTGGGATAGCCATCCGGGCCACAACATCATCGCCGACACGACGTTTGGCATACTGTTTCTGCTGCGGTCCACGCAGAAGTTCATTGAGCACGTCAGGACATTGAGCGGGGGCACCCTCACCGGCGGCCGCGGCTTGCCGGAGAACATGAACGGCGCGGAAATGAGGTTGGGCGGCGTCCGAGCCAAGAGGCTTTCCCCATCGGCGCAGGGGTTGCTGCAGATCATTGGCGGCGACCCGAATGATCCCAACTTCGAGGCCGCCGCGATCACCATGGAGGAGGAGCCGCTGGAACCGGGCAATGAGACCTTGACCGAGGTGGCGAAACAGTTGCGAAGCTTGGCCGCCGGTCAATCGCCGCAAGCCCGGGCCGCGGCCCTGCGGGCTTTGGCTCGTCTGCGCAATCTCGACGATGTTCCGCTATTGATCGAGGCGCTCAAAGATCCTGAACCGCTCGTTTTCAATGCGGCCAATGAAGGTCTGCGGTTCATCAGCCGAAAGTTTTACGGCGCCGGGTTCTGGGGCGGCTCCGACGAGCCGGCGCGCGAGGCCGCGCTCAAACAGTGGAAGCAGTGGTATCTCTCGATTCGCCCGAACGCGATTCTTGAAGACTAGAGAATGTCGGCGAACGAATCTTCGACGCGGCGGAAATAATAGCATCCCCCCGCCAACAGCACCGGCGCGATGATGACCGGATAGACAAGCCGCGGCCAAGGAATCGGGCCGCCCAGGGCCGCCGCGCGGAGGCAGGCGATGATGCCGTCGATCGGGTTCAGCCGCAAAATCGTCCAGGCGCCGGCGCTTGACTTGGGAGCTGGCGATTCGGAGTTCGCCAAGGGTTTCGGCAGGCGAACCGTTTCGTGTGCCGCGGCTTGATCGCCGAGAGCCGCCTCGCTCGACGACGTGTCCAAATAAACGCTTGGCGTCGCGAACAGCCACAACTGCACTAAAAAGGGCAGGGCGTGCCGAACATCGCGATAAGCGACGTTGAGCGCCGCCAACAATGTCCCGATACCCAACCCGATCGCCGTCAGCAATGCCATGAACACAGGCACGAGCAGCAGCGTCCAGCGGGGGGCCACGCCGTACCAAGCCATCAAGACGCCGAGTACGACGGAAGCCAGGGCGAAATCGACCAGGGCCGGGCCCAGCGCGGCCAGCGGAATCGCCAATCGGGGAAAGTAGACTTTGCCGACCAGCCGTTCGGCATAGACCACGCTTTGGCCGGCGGCCGTAATCGCCGTAGCGAAGAACGTCCAGGGCAGCAAGCCGGCGTAGGCGAACAGCGGATAAGGCAACTCGCCCGCCGGGACGTGCGCCATTCGACCGAGCACCAGCGTGAAGACCGCCATCATCAAGGTTGGCTGCAGAATCGCCCACGCCGCGCCCAACACCGTCTGCTTGTAGCGGACTTTCACATCGCGCCAGGCGAAAAAATAGATCAACTCGCGGAACCGCCAGAGCTCGTCGAGATCGAGAGGCTGCCAGCCCGACCGGGCCTCGATCACGGTCAACGGCAACTCGGCCGGCTCGCTCGACGGGCGAACTGGCGCCGCGGGTTCGTCATCGGCGAGATTCTCAGCGGGGAGCGACATGGTTTCTTCAATTATTGCACGCGGATCGCTGAAAATCAGCAGCGATTCGGGCGTTCGGTCGCGAAATACGGCGGGCGGAGCCGTGGAAAACGCACGGAGAACGCTTTCGCAAAGCTCGCCGTCGAGATTAAGATAGGGCGGCGCCCTTGGCCCGGTCTCGAAGGATTGGACATGCCGCCGCATCGCTTGCCATCGTCGCTTCCTTCGCCCGTTAGCCGGCGCGAGTTTCTCTCGCGCGCCGGCGGAGGTTTCGGCACGCTCGCTCTGGCGGCCCTGTTGAGCGAACAGGGCTTGTCGGCTGGCGAGGGCGGAACCGCGCATTTGCCGCCTGGCGCTGCCGCAGCGCCCGATCCTCTTGCCCCCCGCCCGCCGCACTTCGAGCCTCGCGTCCAGCGGGTGATTTACCTGTTCATGCACGGCGGCCCGAGCCACGTCGACCTGTTCGATCCAAAACCCGACTTGGTCAAATACGCGGGCCAGCCGCTGCCCGAAAGCTTCGGCTCGGTGATGACGCGCCGCAAAGTGGCTGCAAATCCATTGCTTGGCCCGGTGC
>Ga0134126_10013412_pt1 | contig 10355 bp, 8 predicted proteins | sample KB31752_FD_96881 | JGI IMG/M metagenome (GOLD analysis project Ga0134126, IMG submission 96881) | Terrestrial soil microbial communities with excess Nitrogen fertilizer from Kellogg Biological Station, Michigan, USA - KB3-175-2 | ecosystem: Environmental > Terrestrial > Soil > Unclassified ...
CGACGGCGGTGGCCGGGGCCATCGTCCACCTTCTGGGGCCGGCGGCGGCCGCGGCGCGCGGCAGCGTGCTCGACCTGCGCCAGGCCTGAGCGTAACCACGGCACAGCACCGGATCGGGGGCGCGAGTGGAAACCCAAATGACCACCTTGTCGGCCTGGATCATGCTGTTCTTGATCATGGATCCGCTGGGCAACATCCCATTCTTCCTCAGCCTGCTCAAGCACGTGCCGCCCAGGCGCCGGCGCTGGGTGCTGGTGCGCGAACTGCTGATTGCGCTCGGCGTGCTGCTGGCCTTCCTGTTTGGCGGCCAGTACCTGCTCCAGGTCATGCAGCTCAAGGCCGATTCGATCAGCGTGGCCGGTGGCATCGTGCTGTTCCTGATCGGCATCCGCATGGTCTTCCCGCCGGCCGATGGGGGTGGCATTTTCGGGCCGGCCGGGGAGGGCGAGCCGTTCATCGTGCCAATGGCGATACCAGGCGTGGCCGGACCTTCGGCCATGGCCGCGCTGCTCCTGCTCACCAATACCCAGCCGGGGCGCACGGTGGACTGGATCATCGCCCTGGTCCTGGCGTGGGTGGCCACCTCGGTGATCCTGCTGAGCTCGACGTATTTGTTCCGCTGGCTGGGGGAGAGCGTGCTTACCGCCCTGGAGCGGGTGATGGGCATGCTGCTGATCGCCATGGCCGTGCAGATGTTCATGGCTGGCGTCGCCTCGTTCATGCACCTGAGCCTTGGCTGAGGTCGTGACGGACGGTGGTGCCGACGCGCTGCCAGACGATGCGCCCGGATGTTCGTGTGACCAGTAACCTGTAAGGAGTTCAAGCATGGCCGAACAGCAAGTCGAGCAGGCACCAACCACGCCCGCCACCGTCAGTGCCCGCATCTCGCCGGTGGGTGGGCTGGACATCCTCTCGCGCAACGAGGTGGTGCGCCTGCGCGACGCCAGTGGGTCGGGCCTGCATGCGCTGGTGCGGCGCTGTGCGTTGGCGGTGCTGACCTCGGGCTCGGTGGGCGACGACCCGCGCAGCATGCACGGCCAGTATCCGGGTTTCGACATCCAGGTCCTGCAGCAGGATCGCGGCATCAAGATCGAGTTGACCGACGCGCCGGCACAGGCCTTCGTGGACGGCCAGATCATCGTCGGCATCAACGAGCTGCTGGTGGCGGTGGTGCGCGACGTGGTGTACGTCGCTACCCAGCTTGAGGAAATCGGCTACGCGCTCGAGGGCTCGGCCGGGCTGACCCAGCAGGTGTTCGATATCCTGCGCAACGCGCGCATCCTGCGCCCGAACATGGACCCGAACCTGGTGGTGTGCTGGGGCGGCCATTCGATCTCGCGCGAGGAGTACGACTACACCAAGCTGGTGGGCTACCAGCTTGGCCTGCGCGGCCTGGACATCTGTACCGGCTGCGGCCCCGGCGCCATGAAGGGGCCGATGAAGGGCGCCACGATCGCGCATGCCAAGCAGCGGCGGCACGACAACCGCTACATCGGCATCACCGAGCCCGGCATCATCGCCGCCGAATCGCCAAACCCGATCGTCAACCACCTGGTGATCATGCCGGACATCGAGAAGCGCCTGGAGGCCTTCGTGCGCATGGGCCACGGCATCATCGTGTTCCCCGGCGGCGTCGGCACGGCGGAGGAGATCCTGTACCTGCTCGGCATCCTGATGCATCCGGACAATGCGGGCATCCCGTTCCCACTCATCCTCACCGGACCGCCACAGGCAGCCGGCTATTTCGCCCAGATCGACCAGTTCCTGCAGCTGGTGCTGGGTCCGCAGATCGCCCGGTTCTATCGCATCATCATCGATGACCCCGCGGCCGTGGCGCGCGTGATGGTCAAGGGCATCGACCGGGTGCGGCACAACCGCATGGATACCAAGGATGCGTTCTTCTTCAACTGGGCGCTGCAGGTGCCGCTGGCGTTCCAGGTGCCGTTCCGACCTACGCACGCCGCCATGCAGGCCTTGCAGATCCACCGTGGCCGCCCGCCGCATGAACTGGCCGCCGACCTGCGCCGGGCGTTCTCCGGCATCGTGGCCGGCAACGTCAAGGAGGATGGCATCCGCGCCATCGAGGAGCACGGTCCGTTCCTGATCGATGGCGATGCCGACATCATGCAAGCGCTGGACGTGCTGTTGCAGGCGTTCATCGCAGACCAGCGCATGAAACTCCCCGGTGGCGGCGCTTACACCCCCTGTTACCGCGTGCAGACCGGCTGAATTGCGGCACCATGCGCGGGGAACCTTGACAGGCCGCGGCGCGCTGCGCAGACTACGCGGCTCACGCCCGAATAGCTCAGCTGGTTAGAGCACTTGACTGTTAATCAGGGGGTCGTTGGTTCGAGTCCAACTTCGGGCGCCATCCCTATCCAGGCTTCGCAGCGATGCGGGGCCTTTTTGTTGTCCGCGGCCAGTCCGGTGCAGGCAGGGGGCGTGGCGAACCAAAACCACGCCGGCCACGGGTCAGGGCTGGGATTATGTCCGGCCTGCAGGCGCGGCCTACAATGGGACGTCCAAACCAGGAGTCGTCATGTCCCTCGCCATCTCCAAAGCCCCCGTCCCGTCCAACGAACCAGTCCGCAGCTATGCACCGGGCACGCCAGAGCGTGCCAGCCTGCAGGCGAAGCTGGCGAGCATGGCAGCGGAGAAGATCGAGATCCCGCTGGTCATCGGCGGCCGCGAGTTGCGCACGGGCAAGCTGGCGCAGGCGGTGATGCCGCATCGCCATGCGCATGTACTCGCCGACGTGCACCAGGGTGGAGCGGCGGAAGTGCAGCAGGCGATCGAGGCTGCGCTGCGCGCGCAGCGGGAATGGGCGGCGCTGCCCTGGGAAGCACGCGCGTCGGTGTTCCTCAAGGCCGCGGACCTGCTGCAGGGACCGTACCGCGACGTCGTCAATGCCGCCACCATGCTTGGCCAGAGCAAGACCTGCCACCAGGCGGAAATCGACAGCGCCTGCGAGCTGATCGACTTCCTGCGCTTCAACGTGGCGTTTTACGAGCAGATCCTGCGCGAGCAGCCGCAGAGCGCGCCGGGCATGTGGAATCGCCTGGAGCATCGCCCGCTGGAAGGCTTCGTGTTCGCGGTGACGCCGTTCAATTTCACCTCGATTGCCGGCAACCTGCCGACCGCGCCGGCGCTGTGTGGCAACGCGGTGGTATGGAAGCCGGCAAGCACGGCCATCTACAGCGCCCACGTCCTGATGCAGGTGTTCCGCGCGGCCGGGCTGCCGGATGGGGTGATCAACATGGTGAACGGCAGCGGCGCGCAGATTGGCGACCCGGTGCTGGCGGACAAGCACCTGGCCGGCATCCATTTCACCGGCTCGACCAAGGTCTTCCACCAGATGTGGCGCACGGTCGGCAACAATATCGACCAGTACGTGAGTTATCCGCGCCTGGTCGGGGAAACCGGCGGCAAGGATTTCATCGTCGCGCATGCCAGTGCCGACCCCGCCGCGCTGGCCACGGCCATCCTGCGTGGTGCGTTCGAATACCAGGGCCAGAAGTGTTCTGCGCCGAGCCGCGTCTACGTGCCCGGCAACCTGTGGCCACAAGTGAAGCAGGCCTTGCTCGACCAGGTGCCCGGCATCCCGATGGGCGACATCGCCGACTTCGGCAATTTCATGGGCGCGGTGATCGACCGCGCGAGCTTCCAGACCCAGCGCAAGGCGATCGAGGAAGCGCGCGCCTCCAGCGAGGCGGAGATCCTGGTTGGTGGCGAGTGCGACGACCGCGAGGGCTGGTTCGTGCGCCCGACGGTCATCGTCACCAGCAACCCGACCTACCGCACCATGTGCGACGAACTCTTCGGCCCGGTGGTGACCGTGCACGTCTACGACGAGTCGAAGTGGCTGGAGACGTTGGATGTGGTGGACCAGACCAGCCCATACGCGTTGACTGGGGCGGTGTTTGCACGCGACCGCGGCGCGATCCAGCAAGCCATGGAGCACCTGCGCAACGCTGCCGGCAACTTCTACATCAACGACAAGCCGACCGGTGCCGTGGTCGGCCAGCAGCCGTTTGGCGGCGCCCGGGCGTCGGGCACCAACGACAAGGCCGGTTCCATGCTGAACCTGGTGCGCTGGATCAGCCCGCGCGCCATCAAGGAAACCTTCGTGCCGCCCACCGATTACCGCTACCCCTACATGGGCAGCTGATCACCGGGCTGGCCCCTTCAGCAGGAGCTAGGTGTGGGTTGAGGCCCAGGTGCGCAAGGCGGCGATGCGCTCGGCGCGCGGCAGGTGCTTCCAGGCCAGCTCCAGGCGCAACGCCGTGCCGTGGTCGGCAACCCAGACCCAGCCCAGCAGTTGGCGCGGTGGATTGGAACGGGTGAAGCGTGCGCCCTTGCCGGCAAGGTGCTGGGCGTAGCGACGTTCGGGGTCGCGGGCGACCCCGGTGTACACGCGGCCATCCGCGCATTCGAGCAGATAGACGGCCCAGGCCTCGTCGTTCGGCGCCTGCATCATGCGTGGCCCAGGGGCGCATGGCGCTTCCATCATGCCTGGCTCAAGCGCACTCAATCAGGCCCACTCGACCAGGCCCTCGGCCCCGCATGCCTGCTTCCAGGACGGGCGTGCCTTCAGCATGGCGGTCAGCGCGCTGACGTGTGGCCACGTCGTTGCGGGGCGTGGCATGTTGCGCGACCAGCGCATCAACATGAGTGCATACAGGTCGACCGCGCTGAAGTCGGCGCCAAGCAGGTACGGACCCTGGGCTGCGAGGTGGGCATCGATGTGCGTCCACGCCTTTTCGATGCCGATGCGGGCGGCCTCCTTGATGCTGTCGGCGGCGGCCGGCAAGTAGTCGCCCGGGTAGAACCACTGGCGGAACAGCGGCTGCAGCGTGTTGGCCAGATAAAACATCCACTGCAGGAAGTCGGCGCGCGCCGCACTCCCGGGGGCGGGCGCCAGGCCGCGATCGGCGTGGCGTTCGAGCAGCAGCATGGTCAGCGCCGCCGCTTCGGCGTGGGGCTTGCCGTCGACCAGCAAGGTGGGCACGACGCCATTGGGATTCAGTGCCAGGTAGGCGGCGCTGCGCTGCTGTCCGGCATCCAGGTCGACCCGTTCCAGCGTATACGGAACGCCCAGCTCAAGCAGGGTGAGGTGCACGACAAGATTGGCGGAGCCGGGGCTGAAGTACAGGGTATACATGGCGAGTCCTTGGTTGCCTACGAAAAGTAAATAAGGCGGACGTGGCAACATTGATTTGCCACACCCCCTTTATTTTTCAAGCCCGGCCCAGCGGGTATAGGCGTGCTCGAGTTCGGCTTGGACCGCGGCCAAATCCTGGTTGGCCTTGGCGAGCGACTGCCCATCCTGCTGGAAATAGCCAGGCGCGTTCATGGCTTGCGTGCGGGTCGCCAACTCGGCTTCCAGCGCCTCGATCTTGCCGGGCAATTGATCCAATTCGTGTTGCACCTTGAAGCTGAGCTTGCGTTTGCCGACAGGGGGGGCGGGGCCGACTGCATCGGCAGAAACGGTGGCTGGCGCTACCGGCCCGCCTTCCGATTTGATTTGCCACGTCCCCTTTACATAGCCGACGTATTCACCGATCCGGCCCTCGCCTTCCAGCACCAGGGTGCTGGTCACCACATTGTCGAGGAAGCTGCGGTCGTGGGACACCAGCAGCAGGGTGCCGCGGTAATCGGCCAGCAGTTCCTCCAGCAGCTCCAGGGTCTCGACGTCGAGGTCGTTGGTGGGTTCGTCCATCACCAGCAGGTTGGACGGCTGCGAGAACAGCTTGGCCAGCAGCAGGCGGTTGCGTTCACCGCCCGACAGGCGCGTGATTGGCGCACGCGCGCGCTCCGGCGAGAACAGGAAGTCCTGAAGATAGCCGATGATGTGCTTGCGCTGGCCGTTGAGTTCGATGTATTCCAGCCCGCCGGCGACGTTGTCCACCGCGTTGAGCGTATCGTCCAACTGCAGGCGGTGCTGGTCGAAGTAGGCGACCTGGAGCCCGGTACCGAGCTTGACGTTGCCCTGCTGCGGCGCGAGTTCCCCCAGCATGATGCGCAGCAGGGTGCTCTTGCCCGCGCCGTTGGGCCCGATGATGCCGACGCGGTCGCCACGCATCACCGTGGTGCTGAAGTCGTCGATCAGCGTGCGGCCGTCGTAGCCATGTGTCACGTGCTCGAGCTCGATCACCTTCCTGCCCGAGGCGTGCGCGTGGCCCAAGGTCATGCGCACGTTGCCGCCCAGGTTGCGGCGCTCGCCGCGTTCCCGACGCAGTGCCTCGAGCGCGCGTACGCGACCTTCGTTGCGCGTGCGCCGGGCCTTGATGCCCTGGCGGATCCACACCTCCTCCTGTGCCAGCTTCTTGTCGAACAGCGCGTTGGCCTGCGCCTCGGCGTGCAGGCGCTCTTCGCGCCGGCGCAGGTAATTGTCGTAGTCGCCGGGCCAATCGGTGAGCGCGCCGCGGTCGATCTCGACGATGCGCGTGGCCAGCGCGCGCAGGAAGCTGCGGTCGTGGGTGATGAAGACGATGCTGCCGGGAAACTGCTTGAGGAAGGTTTCCAGCCACTCGATGGCGCCAATGTCCAGGTGATTCGTCGGCTCGTCGAGCAGCAGGACATCTGGATTGCGCACCAGCGCCTGGGCCAGCAGCACGCGGCGCTTCATGCCGCCGGAAAGGTCGGCGAAGTCGGCTTCGCCCGGCAATTCCAGCCGGGTCAGCACCTGGTCCACGCGGCGGTCGAGATCCCAGCCGTGCTGCGCCTCGATGCGCGTCTGCACCTCGCCCAAGGCGGCCAGGTCGCCGTCCGCGAGCAGCTGGTGGTAGCGGCCCAGCAAGCGGCCCAGGTCGCCCAGGCCTTCGGCCACCACGCTGAACACGCTGCCGGCAAGATCCTGCGGTACTTCCTGCGCCATGCGTGCAACCACGACGCCGCCCTGTACCCGCACCTCGCCGTCGTCGGCGTGGAGTTCGCCGCTGATCAACTGCAACAAGGTGGATTTGCCGGCACCGTTGCGGCCGACGACGCAGACCCGCTCGTTGGCTTCGATGGTGAGGTTGACGTCATCGAGCAGGAGCGGGCCGCCGATGCTGTAGTCGACGTTGAGCAGTTGGACCAAGGACATCCGCCCATTGTAAGGGGAACAAAAAGGCAAAAAGGGGCAAAAGGGGGACGGAGGAAGTTAAGTCAGCCGGGTTGGTCGACGATGCGAGGGACCCGGCTGCTGACTTAACTTCCTCCGTCCCCTTTTTCTGCTTATTTCAGTTTGGCGTCCTTGCGCAGCGCTTCGGCGCGGTCGGTCTTTTCCCAGGAAAACGCGGTGAACGGCTCGGTGCGCTTCTTCACCTTCTTGCCGTTTTCCAGGGCCTCCCATTCGTAGGTGGTGCCTGGCTTGGGAGTGCGGCCGAAATGGCCGTAGCTGGCGGTCGGCTGGTACATCGGATGGATCAGGTCGAGCATCTGCAAGATGCCGTACGGACGCAGGTCGAAATGCCGACGGATCAGCTCGGCAATCTTCTCGTCGCTGATCTTGCCGGTGCCAAAGGTGGTGACCGAGACCGAGGTGGGCTTGGCGACGCCAATGGCATAGCTCACCTGCACCTCGCAGCGGTCGGCGATGCCGGCAGCCACGATGTTCTTGGCCACGTAGCGCGCGGCATACGAAGCCGAGCGGTCCACCTTGGATGGGTCCTTGCCGGAGAACGCGCCGCCGCCATGCCGGGCCCAGCCGCCATAGGTGTCGACGATGATCTTGCGGCCGGTCAGTCCGCAATCGCCGACCGGGCCGCCAATCTCGAACTTGCCGGTCGGATTGATATGGAATTTGGTGCCCTTGTGCAGCCACTTGGTTGGCAGCACAGGCTTGAGGATGTACTCGCGCACCGCCTCGATCAGGTCCTTCTGCTTGACGCCCGGGTCATGCTGGGTCGACAGCACGACCGCATCGATCGCCACGGCCACGTCGTTTTCATAGCGCAGGGTGACCTGGCTCTTCGCATCCGGACGCAGCCACGGCAGTGGCGGGTTCTTCTGCTTGCGGACCTTTGCCTGCTGCTCGACCAGGCGGTGCGAGAAATGGATCGCCGCCGGCATGAAGGTCTTGGTCTCGTTCGTGGCGTAGCCGAACATCAGGCCCTGGTCGCCGGCGCCCTGGTCTTCCGGACGGCTGCGCACCACGCCCTGGTTGATGTCGGGCGACTGCTTGCCGATCAGGTTGAGTACGCCGCAGGTGGCGCCGTCGAAACCGACGTCGCTGGAGTTGTAGCCGATATCCAGGATCACCTTGCGCGTGATCGCCTCGAGGTCGATCCATGCGTTCGTGGTGATTTCGCCGGCGACGATCGCGACCCCGGTCTTGACCATGGTTTCGCAGGCCACGTGCGCGGCCGGATCCTTGGCGATGACGGCGTCCAGCACCGCGTCCGAGATCTGGTCGGCGACCTTGTCTGGATGGCCTTCGGACACGGACTCGGAGGTGAACAGGTAGTTCGACATCGGGTGAATATCCCTCGTTGCGGATGGAAAGATACGAATGCGCCATGATACTGCGACAGGGCCGGCTTTACAGCCGACCGGCGTCCGGGGCAGGCGACGGTTGGATTGCGGTTCAGCCGTCCATCACGGCGAAAAAAGGGGACGGAGGGAGTTAAATCAGCCAGGTTGGTTGACCATGCGAGAGACCTGGCTGCTGATTTAACTCCCTCCGTCCCCTTTTTTCGCCTTTTTGCGTTGACGCAGCAAGCCTCACTGCGCTTCCACGCGGTTGCGGCCGCGGTCCTTGGCCAGGTACAGCGCACGGTCGGCGCGTGCAAACACCGTGGCCGGCGTATCGCCGGCGCCCACCTCGGTGACCCCGCAGCACAGCGTGATGCGCACCGGTTTCTGCCTGCCGCGGAAGCTCGTGGTCTCGATCTGCTTGCGCAGGGCCTCGGCCTTTTGCCGGCCCGCCTCCAAATCCGCGCCGGACAGGATCACCGCGAATTCCTCGCCGCCGTAGCGCGCCAGCACGTCACCCATGCGCAGCACCGAGCCCAACTGGCGCGAGACGATGCACAGGGCGCGGTCGCCGGCGGCGTGGCCATACTGGTCGTTGATGCGCTTGAAGTGGTCGATATCGAGGATCAGCAGGCAGGCGATCCTGCCTGCTTGCGCCTGCAGGCAGACCTCGGCCATGCGCTGCTCGAAGACCAGGCGGTTGGCGATCCCGGTCAGTGGGTCGGTCGTGGCCCGCTGGTGTTCCTTGCGCAGGCTGACCTCCATGTCCTGGGCGGAGCGCTCCAGCTCGTGGATCCGGAGGTCCATCTGCTCCGAGCGGGTCTGCCAGACGCGGGCGCGCGCGTCCTCCTGCTCATGGAATGCCTTCAGGTGGCAAGAGATTGCCTGCATGCGCTGCTGGATCTCCGCCTGCAGCGAATTCAGTTCCGGCGCCGCCTCAAGCCGGGTACCGAGGGCGTCAATCTCGCTGGTCAGGTTGCGGTCCAGCGTCTGGCGGGCGTTGGCGCCGTCGGCCTGGTCGGCATCGGCGCGCTCCAGGTATTGCGCCAATTCGCCCAACTGCGTGATCACCTGGGTCAGCAGCTCCTGCACGGCGGCCAGTTGCATGGCCCGTTGCTGCTGGTTCTGGTTGAGCAGCCGGGCCAGTGTCGCGGCCTGCGCGGAGAGCTGGTCCGGATCGTGGCTGGCAGCGATTTCGGTGCGCAGCTGGGCCCACTCGGAAATGGCGGACTGGTCGGGTTCCAGCTGGTCGATCAGGTCCAGCAATGTCGCACCCGCGCGGGTGGGCTGGCCGTCCTGGTTGGCCGGCGCAGTCCCGGCCGGTGCCGCCTGCATGTCCGCCTCCAGCGAGCGCATGGCGATGGTCAGCTCGTGCACCAGCGCCTGCAGGGACTCCTCGTCCTGCGGTTCGCGCAGGCGTTGGCGCAGGTCGCCCAAGGTCTCGTCGAGCGTCGACGCGCGACCTTCGGCAGCGTGGGTGAGTCGCGTGGCCAGGATGCGCAGCATCACGTCGACGCGTGGCCAGCGCGCCGCCTCCGCTTTCGATGGATCAATGACGTCATGCATGAAGCGTGTTCTCCAGCGGAATACGCATGCACAAGTGACCACGGCCCCGGCGGGGATATTACGTGACTCGATTTGCGAACGCACGCGTGTTGGCGCACGTCTGCCTCGTGGGAGCCCGCCCGCAAGGGACTCCCACGGTCGTCAGCGGCATCCTGGCCACGCGCCAGGAGCCCCGAGGGTCAGGCGGAGAGCTTCAGCTCGCTGCGCAGCTCCAGGGTGGCGGCCACCATGTTGCGCAGGGCCGCCTCCACTTCGGGCCAGCCACGGGTCTTCAGGCCGCAATCCGGGTTCACCCATAGCTGCCCGGGCTTCAGCACCGCCAGGGCGCGGCG
>Ga0134126_10013413_pt1 | contig 10354 bp, 9 predicted proteins | sample KB31752_FD_96881 | JGI IMG/M metagenome (GOLD analysis project Ga0134126, IMG submission 96881) | Terrestrial soil microbial communities with excess Nitrogen fertilizer from Kellogg Biological Station, Michigan, USA - KB3-175-2 | ecosystem: Environmental > Terrestrial > Soil > Unclassified ...
GAGCTCGCGCACGCGCTCGAGCGCCTCGGCGCAACCGAGATCGACGAAGACCACGTGCCGCCCGGTGAGCAGCTCGGTGTCCGGACCGAACATGGGATGAATGGAGGTGACGCGGCAGCCATGCGACTTCAGCGCGTTGAGCCCCGCCCGCAGCGGCGATTTGAGCGATCCCACGTCGAAGATGACCCCCGGCGGCCTCTTAAGCGCGAGCTCACGAAGGATGCCATCGGTCACGCCGAGGGGGGTGGCGAGCACGATGAAGTCGTGACGCAGGTCGCTTCGGCCCCAGTCCTCGACCGCCCGCACGCCCGGTGCTGCGCCCGAGGGGTCTGCCACTTCGACCGCAAAGCCCTGGGAGGCGAGGAACTCGACGAACCAGCGCCCCATCTTGCCGCCGCCGCCGATCACGAGCGCCCGCCGGCCGGAGCCGACGCCGCGCGCCTCGACGCTCGCCTGTTCCTGCGTCGTGAGCGAGGAGCGGATGAGGAGCCGCATCAGCGTCTCGGCCAGCGCCGGCGGAAGTCCGAGCTCGGTTGCCGCATTGCGGGCATCGAGAATGACTTCGCGCTCGCGCTGGTAATCGCGGGTCGGACGGCCGGTCTCGCGCTTGACGCGCGCCACTTCGCGGCTGACGGCCTGCCGCTCGGCGGCGAGGCCGAGAAGGCGGCGATCGATGTCATTCAGGCGCAGGCGCAGCTCATCGAGGCTCGTGTCAGGGCGCGTCATGGCGTATCCGGGCGGCTCATCGCCAAGGGGCTCTCAGGGAGTCGGGGCCCCTCTTTTAGCATGCAGGGCGGTTAACATGCCCTCCCATGGCGAACTGGAGCGACGACCGCCTTGCCGACCCGCTGCCGCGGGAACCGCTGGAAACGGCGGCCGCATGGCTCGCCGAGGCCTGGCGCCTGCGCGCACAGCCCAACCCGAACGCCATGACGCTCGCGACGAGCACGGCCGACGGGCGCCCCTCGGCCCGCGTCGTCCTGTGCAAGGACATCGTCCCGCGGCCAGGTTATGTCGTGTTCTACACGAACTACCACTCACGCAAGGGCCGGGAGCTCACCGACAACCCCCGTGCGGCCGCCGTACTCCATTTCGATGTCCTGCAATGCCAGGTTCGCCTCGAGGGCCTCGTCGAGCTCTCCCCGGCGTCAGAGAGTGAGACGTACTTCGCCTCCCGCGCCCTGCAGAGCCGCATCGGCGCCTGGGCGAGCGCACAGAGCGAGCCGATCGAATCGCGCGAGCGACTTCGAGCGGCCGTCAATGAGACCGCGGCGCGCTTCGGCGTAGATCCGCGTGCCGCCGCGGAGGGTGCTGCGGCGGAGGATGCGGCAGCGGAGGCGCAAATCCCCCGCCCTTCACACTGGGGCGGCTATCGGCTTTGGGCGGAAGCCGTCGAGCTGTGGGTGGAGGGTGCCGCGCGGATTCATGATCGCGCGCGCTGGACCCGCGACCTGCGCCGACGGCCAGACGGGCGCATGGAGGCCGGCGCATGGTCGGTCACGAGACTGCAGCCCTGAGGGCCAGCAACGCCGCGAGCAACGGGACGGCTGCCGCCGCGCCGGCTCTCGCCGCACGTGGACTCACGATCCGCGCCGGTGCCCGCTTGCTCGTTCGCGAGCTCAATCTCGAGTTCCGCGCGGGTGAGCTGGTTGCGATTCTCGGCCGCAACGGGTCCGGCAAGACGCTCACACTCCACGCGCTCGCCGGGCTCGGCCACCCGGCGGCCGGTGAAGTGCGGCTCGGCGGCAAATCGCTCTCGCAGCTCGGCCGGCGCGCCATTGCTCGCGAGATCGGCATCCTGACGCAGGACCGGGAGGAGGGCCTCCCCGCAACCGTGTTCGAGTCGGTGCTGATCGGGCGCAATCCGCATCTGCGGCCGCTGCAATGGGAGACCGCCGCCGACCAGCGCATCGCCGAGGCCTGTCTCGAGCGGCTCGAGCTCGGCGCATTCGCGGAACGCACGCTCGAGACACTCTCGGGCGGCGAGCAGCGCCGCGTCGCTCTCGCGGCGCTCCTCGCCCAGGACCCCGCCATATTCCTCCTCGACGAGCCCACCAATCACCTCGATCCTCATCATCAGATCGGCGTGCTCGAGCTGTTCCGAGGGCTCGCGCGCGCCGGCCGCACCGTCGTCGCGACGCTCCACGATCCGACGCTTGCGGCTCGATTCGCCGACCGGGCGCTGCTGCTCAACGGAGACGGGCGGTGGCGGGCCGGCGGTGTGGAGGAGGTGCTCACCGCCGGCGCGCTCGAGGAGCTCTACCTGACCCCGATGATCGAGCTTCGTGCAGAAGGCCGCCGCGCCTTCCTGAGTGCCTGAAGGCGGCGCAGTCTCTCAGCGCAGCGCCGTCTGCACGATCTCGTGCAGCGCCGCGTTGCTCGCGAGCACGCTCGTCGTCCGAAGCCCCACCGCGGCACCGTTGAGGTCGGTGAACGTCCCGCCCGCCTCGCGCACGATCACCGTGAGCGCGGCGATGTCGAGAATGTTCACGTCCGACTCGATCACGACGTCGAGGGCGCCACGCGCGAGCAGGTGGTAATGCACGAAATCGCCGTATCCGCGGATACGGCTCACGCGTGCGATGAGATCACCGATTCGCCGCCAGCTCTCGGCCGAGTGCGCAAGCGTCTTGAGATTGCCCGTCGACACGAATGCCGCATCGAGCGCTGCCGTTGCGCTCACGCGGATCGGCTGCCCATCGAGGTACGCGCCCGAACCCTTCTCTGCCCAGGCGAGCTCGCCATAGGCAGGCGCGCTCGAGACGCCGAGCACCAGCTCTCCGCCGCGCATCAGCGCGATCTGCGTGGAGAAGAAGGGGCTATCGCGGATGAACGACTTGGTGCCATCGAGCGGATCGACGAGCCACACCGACTCCGCGCCGAGGTCGTGCTGTCCCGTCTCCTCGCCGTAAAAGCCGTGCGCCGGGAACCGCTCCGACAAAATACGCCGGATCGCCTCCTCCGCTCGCACGTCAGCTTCCGTGACCGGCGAGCGATCCGCCTTGGTCGTCACCCGCACGTTGCGCCCATATAGCGCGCGGAGGATATCGCTGGCGGCTTGCGCTGCATCGAGCGCCGCCCGCAGCTCCGGGGATGGAGTATGCATGCGTCGTTTCACGTGCCGATGGGTCGGGCCCCATAATACGGGCATGGGACACCGCCTCAGCAAGATCTACACGCGCACCGGCGACGACGGCACGACCGGCCTCGGCGACGGCAGCCGCGTGCCGAAAGATGACGCCCGCGTCGAGGCCTACGGCACGGTCGATGAGCTCAACAGTACGCTGGGCCTGGTGCTCGCTGCGCCCGATCTCCCGGAGCCCATCCGGACCTGTCTCACGGCGGTCCAGCACGACCTGTTCGATCTCGGCGGCGAGCTCTGCATTCCAGGGGCTCGCATGCTCGCCGGCGAGCACGTCGCGAGCCTCGAGCGCACGCTCGACGATTTCAACGAGGCGCTGCCTCCGCTCAAGGAGTTCATCCTGCCGAGCGGCGGACCCGCGACGGCGGCCTGTCATCTCGCACGAGCCGTCTGCCGGCGCGCCGAGCGGCGTCTCTGGACGCTGATCCGGCGCGAGACCACGGCCGCGGGCAACTCTGCAGCCGCGAGCCCGACCGAGCCGCACGCCGCGCCGCTCAATCCGGAGGCGGCGAAATATCTCAACCGGCTCTCGGACCTGCTGTTCGTGATCGCCCGCGTGCTCGTCCGCCACGAGCGCGGTGCCGAGGTCCTCTGGCGCCACGACCGTGGCCGCACGCGCCGCGAGCCGGCCTGACGGGGCCCCCATGCCTCAGATGCACCGGCCGCTCACCGTGGTGGGCGTGCTTCTCTCAATGGCCATGGGCGCGATGGAAGCGACCATCATCGCGACCGCGATGCCGACCGTCGTCGAGAAACTCGGCGGCATCGAGTACTACTGCTGGGTGGGCGCCGTGTATCTGCTCACCTCGACGGTCGGGATGCCGCTCTACGGCAAGCTCTCGGACCTGTACGGCCGCAAGCGGATCATGATGCTCGCGATGGCCATTTTTCTCGCCGGCTCGATGGCGAGCGGACTGTCGCGTTCGATGACTCAGCTCATTCTGTTCCGCGCGCTGCAGGGCGCCGGAGCGGGCGGGTTGCAGCCGGTGTCGATCACCATCATCGGGGACATCTTCGAGCCGGTCGAGCGCGCGCGCATGCAGGGCCTCTTCGGCGCGGTGTGGGGAGTCTCCGCGATGAGCGGCCCGCTCCTCGGCGGACTCATCGTCCACGCGCTCTCCTGGCGCTGGGTCTTCTACATCAACGTGCCGTTCGGCCTGATCTCCGCGTTCTTCATCCTGACGTTTTTCCATGAGCCCGGGACCAAGCACGAGCACAGCCTCGACCTCAGTGGAGCAGCGCTGCTCACCGGCTCGATCGTTGCGCTGCTCCTCGGCGCGCAGCGCTACGAGCCCGCCACCATGCTTCCGATCTCCGTGGTCCTGCTCTTCGCCTTCATCGCCGTCGAGATGCGGGTGAGTGAGCCCGTACTGCCGCTCGCGCTGCTTCGCCGGAACGTCATCGCAGTCTCGAGCGCCGCGGGTGCGGCGGTCGGTGCGGTGATGTCCTCCACCGTCATTTATCTGCCGCTCTACGTACAGGCCGTCCTCGCCGGTTCGCCCACTGCGGCGGGAGCTACGGTTTCGCCGATGCTCATCGGCTGGCCGATCGCGAGCACGCTCTCCGGACAGCTCCTGCCGCGCACCGGCTATCGGCCGCTCGTGCGCACGGGGTTCACCATCGTCACGGTGATGTCGATCACGCTCGCGTTGCTGCTGCGCGCGGGAGCGCCCGCGCTCGCGCTCGGCGCGACCATGTTCGTGATGGGCGCCGGGATGGGCGCGGCCAATTCCGCGCTCATCATCGCGGTGCAGGAAAGTGCGGCCTGGCAGGAGCGCGGCATCGCGACGGCGAGCACGCTGTTCTTTCGCACAATCGGGGGCGCCGTGGCCGTTGGCGGGCTCGGGGCCGTGCTCGCCTCCGGCATGGGACCCGGCGTGCCCGCCGAGCTGCTCAACCGGCTGCTCGCACCCGACCGAGGCGGTCTCGATCCCTCCATCGCCGCGCATCTCGCCGGAACGTTGCGAATGACGATCGTTCAGGTCTTCGATTGGATCGCCGTGATCTCCGTCGTCTCGCTCGCCACGGCATTCCTCTTTCCGCGGATGCACCTCGCGAAGCGCGAGCCGCGGAGCCTCATCGCAAGCGACTAAATCGCCGGGAGCGATTTGCAACGTCGAGCGCCCCGCGCTTGACGGCCCCCGCGGAAGCGGGGGCGAGGCCCAGGATGGGCCGAGTAATAGGCGGCGATTCGGCCGGGGCGATTCGGCCCGGGCGCTTCGGCCGGGACGCTTCGGCCAGCGTTGGCCTCAAGCTCCGCCGTTACGCCGGAACTCGCCGGCAACGTGCGACTCGCCCGGCCTGAGTCTCGCCGGCAGGACGCCGCGGGAGTACGATCTGCGCCGTCGAGTCCGGTGACCCAACAATATTTCAAGAGTTCCCGGGAGGAGCCGCGCCATGGACTTCGAGAAGCTCATTGCACGCGCCAAGGCCATCCTGCTCGCGCCCAAAACTGAATGGCCCATCATCGGCGCAGAGTCAGCCACTGCAGGCGGAATATTCAAAGGCTATGTCGTCTGGCTCGCCGCCGTCGCGGCAATCGCCGGATTCATCGCGAGCACCGTCGTCGGCTACAGCGTGCCGTTCCTGGGCACCTTTCGGGTCGGCTTCGCGAGCGGGCTCGCCGGAGCGCTGAGCCGATACGTCCTTTCGCTCGTGGGCGTCGCCCTCGTGGCGCTGCTCGTCGATGCGCTCGCGCCGGCCTTCAAGGGCGAAAAGAACTACACGCAGGCCCTCAAGGCGGTTGCCTACGCCTACACCGCCAGCTGGATCGCCGGGATCGGCGTGATCGTGCCCGGCTTGCGGTTGCTCATCGTGCTCGCGGGCATCATCTACAGCGTCTATCTGCTGTATCTCGGTCTGCCGTACACGATGAAATGCCCGCCGGCCCAGGCGGCGGGGTACACCGCCGTTACGATCATTGCGGCGATCGTGGTGGGCGCGATCGTTTCCTTCGCGGCGGGCCGGCTGGTCTACCCGGCGTACGGCCCCGGGTCTAACGCAGGACTCTCGCCTTCCGGCGAGCACTTCGATGCCTCGAGCCCGGGCGGCAAGCTCCAGCAGTGGGCGCAAAACATGCAAGCCGCCTCGCAGAAGATGCAGGCTGCCCAGCAGAGAGGCGACACTGCGGCGGCGACCAGCGCCGCGGGCGCAGTACTGGGGGCCGCGCTTGGGGGAGGCAATGCGACCGTGCAGGCCCTTGCCCCGGAGCGCATCCGCGAGTTCCTGCCCGCCTCGCTCGGCAGTATGGCGAGGCGCCAAATCTCTGCGGAGCGAAACACTGCGCTCGGACTTCAGGTCTCGCACGCGGAGGCGCAGTACGCGGACGACAAGGGCCAGGACATCACGCTGAAGATCGCGGACACCGGCGGCGCGCGCGGTCTGGTGTCGTTTGCGAGCTGGGCCTCAGTGGAACAAGAGAAACAAACGTCGACGGGCTACGAGAAGACGTACAAGTCGGGCGAGCGGATCGTGCACGAGCGGTGGGACTCGCCGTCCGGTCAGAGCAGCGCCGGTTACGGCGAGTACGCAGTCATCGTCGGCCAGCGCTATTCGGTGGAGGCCTCGGGCCGGGTGGCCGGCATCGACGCGCTCAAGAGCGCCGTTGCGAACGTCGATCTCGCGCGGCTCGAATCGTTGAGGAACGAGGGCGTGACAGCGAATTGAGGTCCGGGGCCGGCCGGCGAGATGCCGACCGGCCCGCTATTCCGGCTACTTCGCGAGCTGCAGCTGCGTCGATACGACCCAGCCGATGTTGCCGAGCTCGTCGCTCACCTTCCACCACACCCCGACTTTGTCGCCGGTGGGGTAAAGGGTCATGCCGATGTCGAGATCACGAACGACTGCGGATTTCAGGTTCGCGTCGCTGTACAGCTTCCCTACTTTGATCACCGAGACGGACTGCTGGACGTTGTCCGCCTTGGCGTCCGGGGCATTGTTCTTGAGCTCCGTCACCATCTTCGTGTAGGCATCGAGATACGCCATCGCGATGACTTGCCCGATCTCGGTGTTGGCATAGCTGCTCGCGCCACCCGCGGCAAATCCGCCGAAGAATCCTCCGCCACCGCCGCCTCCCCAGCCGAGGTCGGTCTTCTTGGCGTGGCCCTCCTCGAGTGCGACCTGCTCCGTCGAGCGCACGTCGGTCATCGTGAGCACCACATCGGCTGTCTTGCTCTTCAGACTGATGCCGCCGACGATCGCTCCGAAGCCGTGCGGCAGAAAGCCGCCGAGCGCGCCCCCGATGCGGGTGCCTCCCGAGTTGCCGTTGCGACTCGCGATGTCGGGGACGAGCACGTAATCGGCAGCCTTCATCTGGCCCTTGCCAACGTTCGAGCCGACGCGCTCCTCGCCGCTCGCCGCAAGCGCCCGCTCCTGCTGCGCCATCTGCAGTCCTTTGCCTCGATCGACGAGGGTGAAGCACTTCGACTGCGACACATAGACTTTGATGAGGGCGGCCGGCGACTCGAGATTCATCGACGCCCACCAGGCGTTCTGCGGCTCCTGGACGGCAAGCGTGCCGATCTTCTTCGCGCAGGTCGGAATCTCCGGCGGCGCATCGGCTGCGACCGCCGTGAGAGCGGTTCCGGTGACCGAGATCAACGCAAGAGCTGCCACCCGACGCGCGACGGTGTCGAGGATCTTCATTGTCGTTCTCCCCGTACCGGGCGTGCGGTTCGCCCGGCGTGCTTATTGTGAGACGCAGAATCCGCTCGAGCGTCAGGAGGATACTCCTCGAGCGGCTGCGAGGCACGCGCCGGCAGCCCGCGGCGAGCGCACTTACGCGATCAAGCCTCGCAGACGGGGCCAGTCGAACGCGGGGCCGGGGTCGGTCTTCCGTCCAGGCGCGATCTCGCTGTGCGCGGCGATGCGATCACGGCTCAGCGTGGGATAGGATGCGAGCAGCGCCTTGATGAGGGCCGCGAGCCGCTCGTACTGCAGGTCCACATACGGAACATCGTCCGTTCCCTCGAGCTCGATGCCGACCGAGAAGTCGTTGCAGCTCGAGCGCCCCCGATACTGCGACGCTCCGGCGTGCCACGCGCGGCGCTCGAAGGGGACGTATTGTACGATCTCCCCGGTGCGGAGAATGAGCGCGTGCGCCGACACGCGGCTCGCGACGATCCCCTGAAAGTACGGGTGCGCGTCCGCCGGCAGGCAGCCGGTGAAGAGCCGGTCGATCCACGGGCCGCCGAATTCCCCGGGCGGCAGACTTATACCGTGGATGACGATGAGATCGATCGCCGCACCGCTCGGCAGCTCGTCGCAATGCGGCGAGAGTACTTGCCGCACGCCGATGAGGAGCCCCGTGGCGGCATCGATCTGGAGACTCCGGAGAGATCCCATGCATTCGATGATGGCAGAAAACACGCGGGCGGGCGCAGACGCCGCTCCCACTGGCGCCGCTCCCGCAGACGCCGCCGCTCCTACAGGCGCAATGACTGCAGACAACGCCGCGTTCGTCGCGCGCGACCTCGCGCACGTGTGGCACCCCTGCACGCAGATGAAGGATCACGAGCATCTGCCGCTCATCCCCATCCGCAGCGCCCGAGGCGTTTGGCTCGAGGATTTCGCCGGCCGGCGCTATCTCGATGCGATCAGCTCCTGGTGGGTGAATCTTTTCGGCCATGCGAATCCGCGCATCAACGCCGCGGTGAGCGAGCAGCTCGAGCGTCTCGAGCACGTGATCCTCGCCGGCTTCACCCATGAGCCGGTCATCGAGCTCTCCGAGCGGCTGACGGCCCTCGCGCCACCCGGGCTCACGCGCTGCTTCTATGCGGACAACGGCTCCTCCGCGGTGGAAGTCGCGGTCAAGATGAGCTTTCACTACTGGCGCAATGTGGGGCGCACCGCGAAGCGGCGCTTCATCACGCTCACCGGCAGCTACCACGGCGAGACGCTCGGTGCGCTCGCCGTCGGCAACGTGGAGCTCTACAAATCGATCTATCAGCCTCTTCTCATGGACGTGATCACGGTCCCGTCGCCGGACTGCTTCGAGCGCGAGCGGGGAGAGTCCTGGGCAGAGCATTCGCGCCGCAAATTTGCACACATGGAGGCAGCGCTCGAGCGCCATGCGCACGAGACCGCAGCGGTCATCGTCGAGCCGCTGGTGCAGTGCGCGGCGGGCATGCGCATGTACGATCCGGCGTACCTCGAGCTCCTGCGGAAGGCTTGCGACCGCCACGAGATCCACCTCATCGCCGATGAGATCGCCGTCGGCTTCGGCCGCACGGGAACGATGTTCGCGTGCGAGCAGGCGGGTATTCGGCCCGATCTGATGTGCCTCTCGAAGGGACTCACCGGCGGGTATCTGCCCCTCTCGGTCGTCCTTGCGACCGAGCCGATCTACGCGGCCTTCTACGACGAATACACGCAGCTCAAGGCGTTTCTGCACTCGCACAGCTACACGGGCAATGCGCTCGCGTGCGCTGCGGCGCGCGCCACGCTCCGGATCTTTCGAGAGGACCGCGTGATCGAGCACAACCGCGAGCTCGCCGCCCGTTTGAGCACGGGCACCGGCGCGCTCGCCGATCATCCTCACGTCGCCGAAGTGCGGCAGCGCGGAATGATCGCGGCGATCGAGCTCGTCCGCGACAAGGCCCGGCGCGAGCCCTACCCTTGGCAGGAGCGGCGTGGACTCGCCGTCTATCGGCACGGCCTCGAGCGCGGTGTCTTGCTGCGACCGATCGGCAATGTGATCTACTTCATGCCGCCGTATGTCATCGCCCCGGAAGAGATCGATCTGATGGTCGAGGTGGCGCGCGAGGGCATCGAGCTCGCGACGCGCGACTGAGGCGAGGGCATGCGGCAGAATCGAGTTTATGTCGGCGAGCCGCTGTCGGCCGACGCGCTCATCGAAGTCGGCGGCCCGGCCGCGAATCACATCGCGCGGGTGCTGCGCCTCCGGGCGGGCGATCCAATCGCCGCGTTCGACGGCCGCGGCGGCGAGTACGAGGCGCGCATCGAGCTCATCCGCAAGGACCGCGTACAGGTCTCCGTGGGCGTGCACCACGCGATCGAGCGCGAGTCTCCACTGGCCGTGACACTCGCCCAGGGCATCTCGCGCGGTGAGCGCATGGACTTCGTCGTCCAAAAGTCGACGGAGCTCGGCGTACGCCGCATCCTCCCCCTCATCACCGAGCGCAGTGTCGTGCGGCTCGATTCGAAGCAGGCGGAAGCGAAGGTGCGGCACTGGCGAGCCATCGTCATCGCGGC
>Ga0134126_10013414_pt1 | contig 10354 bp, 8 predicted proteins | sample KB31752_FD_96881 | JGI IMG/M metagenome (GOLD analysis project Ga0134126, IMG submission 96881) | Terrestrial soil microbial communities with excess Nitrogen fertilizer from Kellogg Biological Station, Michigan, USA - KB3-175-2 | ecosystem: Environmental > Terrestrial > Soil > Unclassified ...
ATATTCCGCCTGGGTGCCGTCTATCAGGTGTCCCAATATCCATCCGCCATCTTCGCAATGGGAATACATTCCTTTCTTACAATATTCGCATTTACCACATGACGTAATACACGATATTAACACATGATCGCCTTTTTTAAAATTGCTTACTGCGTTCCCCACTTGTTCTATAATTCCAACGCCTTCATGACCAATAATTCTGCCGTCGGTAACTTCAGGAACATCACCTTTCATAATATGCAAGTCGGTACCGCATATAGTGGTTTTCAAAATCTTCACAATGGCATCCGTTGGTTTTATTAAGGTGGGCAGCGGTTTTTCTTCCCACGATTTTTTACCAGGTCCGTGATATACCAATGCCATCATCGTATTCGCAGTAGATTGAGAATTTACCTCGGGAGATTTTTTTAACGGGTTTGGATGCACTAATGTTTCCATGATTTTAAATTTTTATTGTTGGGAATAATTTTATTGCGAATTTCTGTTTTCATAACGGGCAAATACCTGACCACAATCACTATACTATATGATTACATTACGGTAATAAAAGAAAACGACGTTGGCAGGAGATACAATATGTTAAACCACGCAGATGGCATGATCCCCAGAAGGCGGAAATAATTATTTAAAAGAAGACGCAATTGCTAATTGATTTGGAAACGTTGCTTTTGAGCGGTCCAACTGCTATACCCGGCAGATTTATTTATTGCCGCAACGGCACTAACATAAGACTTACCAATTTCTACAATCAGCAGAAAAAATTTCGACCGAATTGATGGATTAAATATTTTATAATAGAATGAATATTTAAAAATCTTTTGAAGACATTGCTTAGATTGTAGATACTGTTACTGGTTACGTAGCACATCAAACATCGTACTTCGCACTTTCTATATGCTTCTTTTAGAATCAAAATTTTCAAACTCCTTCGCAACTGCATTTAGAAAGGTAGATCCCAGCGAGCCATCAATAATACGATGATCATAACTGAGTGAAATATACATCATGTGCCGGATGGCAATGCTATCTCCCTGTTCCGTTTCAATAACTACGGGACGTTTTTTTATAGCACCAACAGCCATAATAGCTACCTGCGGCTGATTAATAATGGGCGTACCCATTATGCTTCCAAACGTGCCAACATTAGTAATTGTGAATGTTCCACCGGCAGTATCATCTGGTTTTAATTTGCCGGTTCGGGCTGCATTGGCCAATCCGTTTACCTGTTTGGTAAGGCCGGTTAAATTTAACTGGTCAGCATTTTTTATTACAGGCACAATTAAATTTCCATTAGGCAGCGCAGTCGCCATGCCGATGTTAATGTATTTCTTTACAATGATTCTATCCACATCAACACTGCTGTTGAGCAAAGGATACCTTTTAATACATTTAATAAGGGCTTCGATAAATAACGGAGTGAAAGTTATTTTTTCGCCTTCCCTTTTTTCAAATTCGCTCTTAACTTTTTCGCGCCATAAAACAAGATTTGTAACATCGCATTCTGCAAAGCTGGTAACATGGGCGCTGGTATGCTTGCTGTCAACCATATGCTTAGCAATCATCTTGCGCATGCGATCCATTTCAATAATTTCAACGTTACCGGTAAAAGTGACCGGTGTGGCATATTCCTGTTTTTGCGGCGGAGCTGGAACTTCATGAACAGTAGTATCAACAGGCTTTTCAGCGTGCTTTTGCTGTGGCTGATGTTTCCTGCTTTCCAGGTAAGTCATAATATCTTTCTTGCTCACTCTTCCATCCTGGCCAGTTCCATCAATATGTTCTAATTCACTCATTGAGATGCCTTCGCTTGATGCGATGTTTAATACTAACGGCGAATAAAAACGAATACCATTAGTGCTTTGTGGAGTTGTGGCTTTTTCTGCAGGTTGATATGGTATTTCTTCAACAAGGTTTGCCTCTTCGTAATGATCTGTCCTTTTTGAGGGCGCTTCGTTTAGCGGTGGCGATACAGTATGGGTCGCGTTAGCCTCTGTATTTATTCGTGCAATAACTTTACCAATTGGCACCACGTCATTTTCTTGAAACAATACTTCAGCGATAGTACCATCCACGGTAGAAGGCACCTCGCTATCAACTTTATCGGTCGCAATTTCAAGAATCGTTTCATCCTGCTCCACTGTATCTCCCGGCTTTTTGAGCCATTTCAAAATGGTGGCCTCCATGATGCTTTCCCCTAACTTGGGCATTACTAAATCTACCAGGCTCATATAAGTGTTATTAAATTATTAATTGTCAACTGTCAAAATTAAGTAAAAACGATAAGTTTAATACCTAACAGGCTTTTAAGACCTAACAGGTTTCAAAAACCTGTTAGGTCTTAATTAGCCAATATAAATTTTCTTAAAAAATTCAACGCCATCATTCCGGTAACTTCAATATTTCTTTCCCGGTTAAAACGAAGATTTATTTTTTGCGTTTGATGATTTTCTTTATTACCAACAGCCATCCAAACGGTGCCCACAGGCTTATCCTCCGTGCCTCCATCGGGGCCCATAATTCCCGAAATAGCTATGCCATAATCAGTGTTTAATTTTTCTAATAACCCTTGCAACATTTCCTTTACTGTTTGTTCACTCACAGCGCCGAAAGTATTTAAAGTATTTTCATGCACATCCAGTAACGTTTCTTTTACATTATAAGAATAGCTAACAATACTGCCTTCATAATATTTAGATGAGCCAGGCACTGTCGTGAGAAGATGCGCAATATATCCACCGGTGCAGCTTTCAGCAGTGGAGACTGTTTTGTTTTTTTCTTTTAATATTTTTCCAATTACTACCTGCATGGGTTCATCTGCATCGGTAACAAGATAGTCCTTTGCAAGAATTTTCAGTTCATCAAAATAATGAGCAATCTTTTTTTGGACAGCTATTTTATCAAAACCTGAAGTTGATAAACGTAATCTTACCATACCATAAGTCGGCAAATAAGCCAGTTTTATTTCAGAAGGTAATGCATCTTCAAAATCCTTAATAATTTCAGCAAGGGCCGATTCGCCAATGCCTGCGGTAAGCATGGTTCGATGAACAATTACAGGCAATTGAAATTTCTCTTTTAATAAGGGAATTACGGCATCCTCCATAATGCCCTTCATCTCGTAAGGAACTCCCGGCATACTTATATAAATAGTATTTCCTTTATAAAAAACCATTCCAGGTGCGGAACCTCTTTTGTTTTGAATTATATCACAAACATCAGGAACCTCAGCCTGCATAAGGTTTACAGCAGATATGGGCCGCTTAAATACTTTTTCAAATAAGTACTTCACGTTGGCAAGCGCCTCTTCATTCACGACCATTTTTCCGCCGAAATAATCATTAAGAACTGTTTTCGTAATATCATCAGATGTTGGGCCAAGGCCACCGGTCAAAAGAATAATATCGGAATTCTTACTCTCTTCACCTAATATTTGTACAATCTCCTCATAACTATCTCCAACGGCTATTCGTCGTTTTACCGCAACACCAATTTTGTTAAGTTGTTGGGCAATCCACGAACTATTGGTATCAACTACCTGGCCTATCAGCAATTCGTCGCCGATAGTTACAATACTTGCATTCACATTTTTCATCGGGCAAAATTAGGTCAGCAAATTAAGATTATGATTTTACATTAGTTTTGAACAAAAAATTTAGTTTGAAAAAATTGTTGCTTTTATTCGTTTTCTCTTGTTCGATACATGTGCATGCCCAAAATATTAAAACCGTTTTTAATAATGCTTATAAAAAGTTTGCGGCAGAAAGTGTTTTTAAACATGCTACAATCGGTTTGTTGGTTGTAGACAATTCAACAGGGCAAACCATTACAAGTGTTAATACAGAAACCGGGCTTGCCCCTGCCAGTTGCCAGAAAGTAATAACTGCATCTACAGCCTTTGAAATGTTGGGACATAATTATACCTATCCTACTACCTTGGGTTATACCGGTAAAATTGCGAATGGAGTGTTGAACGGAGATATAATCATTAAAGGAAGTGGCGACCCGACATTGGGAAGCTGGAGATACCCGGAAACAACAGAAGAAAATATTATTTCAGCATTTAAAAATGAGATATTACGTGAAGGCATAAACGAAATTAACGGGCATATTTATTCAGATGAAAGCGCCTGGAGGGGCGAAGTGACACCCGGCGGATGGATCTGGGAAGATATCGGGAACTATTACGGTGCGGGTGCACGAGCGCTCAACTGGCGGGAAAACCAATATGACCTTTTTCTAAAATCCGGCAAGAATGTAGGTGACACAATAACGTTGGTAAATACAAAGCCTTCCTTTGTTGCAGGACTTAATCTTAATTTGTTGGCCACCGCTGGGGGTAAAGGCACCGGCGACAATTCGTATATTTTTATACCACAAGGCAATACTTATAGCGACGTCAGAGGAACAATTCCCGTGAATGAAAATAATTTTGTTATCTCCGGTTCTATGCCACAACCGGCAGAGCAATTAGCAATAACGCTTGAAGCTGATTTAAAAAAGTTACCGGTTGAAACTCTTGCCAAAGAATACAAGGAAGCTTCAGCCAGTATTGATTCGGTCCATATATTTTACACTCATTACTCGCCGAACCTCGACAGCATTGTTTACTGGTTCCTGAAAAAAAGTATCAATCTGTATGGTGAAGCTTTGATAAAAACTCTGGGCTACCGTATTACAAATATTGGCGCAACAGATAGCGGCGTCAATGTTATTAAGAATTTTTGGAATAAAAAAGGAATTGAACCTTCTGCAATGAATATTATTGATGGCAGCGGGCTCTCTCCTGCCAATCGTATTACTGCCGCAACTTTAGTAAGCGTGATGCAATATGCCAAAAAACAAAACTGGTCTCCTTCGTTCTACAATGCCTTGCCTGAAATAAATGGCATCAAAATGAAAAGCGGTTCTATTGGAGGAGTTGTATCTTACACCGGTTATATCAAAAGCAAAAAAGGAACAGATTATACCTTTGCATTTATAGTAAATAATTTTGATGGCAATGCAAATGATGTAAGAAAAAAAATGTGGGCTTTACTTGATCTGCTGAAATAATGCATTCAATTTATAAAACATTAAATAAATAATATGAAAGCACAGAGTTACAAACATCATTCACGCTATGTTCCCTTATATCATTTTGTTGTTTCAACGATATTGATTTTATGCCTGGCTGGTGCAGCATGGAATTTGGTTAAAGCATATCAGCAACATTCAGGAAGATTAGCTGCAGCCATTATATTTGGTTTAAGTTATGGCTGCATCATAACGTTATGGTATGCACGCAGTTTTGCACTGGTTGCACAGGACAGGGCCATTCGTGCCGAAGAAAATCTGCGGCATTTCGCTCTAACCGGTAAATTATTGGATAAGCGTTTACGTAAATCACAGATAATTGCATTGCGCTTTGCGGATGACGATGAATTTGTATCTCTTGCAGAAAAAGCTGCGAATGAAAATATGAAACCGGACGATATCAAAAAAGCAATTGTAAACTGGAAAGCAGATCACCACAGGATTTAGCCCTTAGTCTTATTTTTTCTGTTTGCAGCAATAATTCCTCTGTCAGCCTTGTGTAAAATCCAAATCGATAACATCAGCCAGATCAGGCTAAGGCAGAAGCCAGCTATCACATCGCTGGGATAGTGTACCCGAAGATAAACCCTGCTAAAGGCAATTGTGGTGGCAATTACAAATAGTGTACAGGCAATTATTATTTTCCAACTCTTGCGAATATTTGCATGCCAGATCAGATAAATAAGAATCCCGAAAAAAGTAAAAGATGAAAATGAATGACCACTGGGAAAACTAAAACCTGTGACATTACTAATCAACGGATCTAACGGCCGATGTCTTTTAAAAATGTTTTTGAATAAAAAGAGAATTCCGGTACTACTTAATCCGATCATGGTAATATCCAGCGCAAGCATGCTTCTTTTCCGGTAAATGTAATAGATGATTAAAACCAGGTAGGCAGGAAATAAAAACATTTCTGAACCGAAGAAAGTAATAGCTTTCATTAAGGAGGTTAGATTTGTGGATACTAACGGCAGTATAGCGTTCGATATCTTTTGATCAAACCCATTTTCATGCTCCAGTACAATTTCATCGGTTAAAGAGACGAAAACAAATAATATTGCCAGGAATAAAACCAGCGCAATTACAAATCTACTGGTGATCCAGGATACTTTCCTTTTCTCAGGTAATTGATCTAGACCGGTTTCCGGTATCTTTTCCATATGCAGGTTCGGCGTTTATGCCCGGGAATAAAATTATTATTATTTAATGTCAATATTAAACACAAAAAACTGCAATTCCCGTGCTATAAATCCTTCTTATTAATCTAAGCAGTAAAAACAATTTTAAACAAATTTGGAGGAACTGTTTGCCAACCTTATTTTTGCGCCGGAGGGATGTCAGAGCGGTTTAACGAGGCGGTCTTGAAAACCGTTGACTGTAACAGGTCCGGGGGTTCGAATCCCTCTCCCTCCGCTGAAATCAGTTACTTAAAGTAACTATAATCAAAGAACTCCTGTAGAATCAAGCTTTTACAGGATTTTTTATTTTTAAACTTACCAGGAACACGAATTGAAAAAATTATCCAATATGAGATTTTCAATTGAAAGACTGGAAATAGTAAAAAACATATTTCTATTTAGTTGCTATTCAGGCTTAGCTTATGCCGATGTTCAAAAATTAAAACGCTCCGAAATCAGGATCGGTATTGATGGGGAAAAATGGATCTTTACCAAAAGACAAAAGACAGATGTTTCTTCGAGAATACCGTTATTATCACCTGCCGTAAAAATCATAAATAGTTTTGAACAACATCCTCAATGTAAAAATCAAGATCGGGTATTACCGGTTTTAAGCAATCAAAAAATGAATTCTTATCTAAAGGAAATAGCTGATGCATGTGGCATTAATAAAAATCTCACCTACCATTTAGCCAGGTATACTTTCGCAACGACGGTTACTTTAAGCAATGGTGTCCCCATTGAAACCGTCTCTAAAATGCTTGACCATAGAAATATAAAAACCACGCAGCATTATGCAAAGATTTTAGACAAGAAAATAAGCGATGATATGAGAAGTTTACGATTGAAATTTTCTGCTGCCGAATAGATATTTAATCAAGCATAGCCGGTCCGATTAATACACCGGATCTGTTTTAGTAGCAAGCATGAATTTTTGGTGTTGAATATATTTATTGTTTTAACTGTTTTTTAGTATTTATCTGAGTACCACCACAGAAATGAGACTTCAATTAACCGTTACCGTTAGCCAACTTTGCAAATTCGCCTTTCATTAAATACCTCACTATTTCAAGTTCCCAGGAGATAGCAATCGAACCGCAGCCTGTTGTTTCACACATTCATTGTGAATATTAAATCGGTCACCTGGTTTTATTCTTGCGTGATTAATCTCCTTAAAATACTCATTAAGTCTTTCAATTTTTTCGTACCACATATTATAAGTATTGATAGAATTAATAATTCTGTTCGTTCAAGAAATTGATAAAGCTCCAGAGTTAAAATTCAAAGACACTAAAACTCTCATTACATCACGGCTACCAAGAATATTTTTATCAGGAATATTTTCCAGTTCGTTGATAAGTTTCTTCGTTTATCCCAGTCCGCTTTATAAACTGGAAGGAAGCAGCAAAACACTATCCTTGTAGGCGGCATTAATATAAGCGATAGATACGTCAATAATGATTTAAAGAAACTATATTGGCGTGATACACATTTGCGCATTGACGGACTTGGTGTACACTATCTTCAATAAACTTTTGCAAAAAGCTTTCAACCAGTAATGTATTATTATTCTGTTTTATATGCACGCATAAATCGGCGTTATTGTTTTCTGTTGTTTATAGAATTTTTCGATTCATTCAGTACTTCTGATAATCGCGTATTGATAATTTAAGAAATCAAGTTCTATTTCGGCATAATCGAGATCTTTAACAAAACGATTCCGGTGAGTGCCGGATAGGCCAGGTAGTTTTCGATAGTAGCTTATCCCCTCCCGCAAATTTTGATAAAACGATGTATAGTATTTTTTCTTTTTAGAAAATGTTTCAGGCTGGTCATCACCTTCCAATTGCTCTTTCAGGTAATCAATGTATAAATGCAGTTCCTTAATAAACATGTGGGGCCTGTTGGTGCCGGCAAGAATATTTTCTCTTCCGTAAATATGACCTGCCATAGTTTGTAGTGAAACTACTTCGGAAAAATTAGCAATATTGGGCCCCGGACAAACAGTTACCGAATCCAGTTTTTTTATAAAAGTCTGGTTATAATTAATAGCCGCGGCATTGCTCAGGCCAATACATAAACATTCTTTGTCCAGTACATCATTCAATTGTTTTTTATATTCCGGCTCTGCAAGTTTAAGTGATTGCAACTGTGCAATTTTTAGTTTTTGATATTTATGTGATGCCGTGCAAATCGGTTCTTTTGTAAACTCAGTATTATTAACCAGATGCTTTTCAGTACAAGGACTGCCGGGTTTCCCATTGCTAATGCGCAATAATTTTTCATTTTCGGCGCTTGTTCCCTTTAAGTAATGAAACCTGACCCCTAACGGAGAATTGCCGCTTAACACCACATCTCTTTCTTTCGCAGCACACAATAATTTTAAGGTATCTTCATCTACAGTTGTGGCTTCCGGTACAAGTAAAAAAGGTGTTCCCCATCCTGTACTTTCTATATTGTAGTGGCGATGTAAAAAGTCATCTTCTTCATGAGTACCAATACCACCCTGTACAGAAAATATCATGTTAGGGGAAAAAATAAATTTTCTATTACTTTTTTTCTGCAGCGCGGCATTATAGATTTCAAAAAGTGTATTAACCAGTTCCTGTCTTTTAGATTTGAATTCTTCCAGTATAGGCCCCATCAAATACCCTTCTGTCGCAAAAGCATGACCACCACAATTCAAGCCGGATTCAATCCTGAACTCACTTACCCAAATACACTTCTTTGCTAAATATTTCCCCTGGATTAATGCAGAGCGGTAATCACTCACCTTTACAATTACTTTTTTTGTAAATCCTCCATCTTCATTTACATCAAACTCCTTACAATTTTCCAGGTAATTATACAACCTTGGGTTCATTCCAGCCGAAAAAATCACAGAAGAATTTGTAAGGTTACTTTTTGCATACCCTCGTAAAGCAGCTACCGCGTCCGAACTATCTTTAAGTATTTCACCACATTTATTATAATTATCCCGGTCGATTTTGGTCATGATGTTTACATCTATACTTCCGGGCCTTATTTGTGCCCGTAAATAAGTTTCCATTTTTTCTTTTTCCGGTTGGTCATTTATCTTAATCATTTGGCGATATAATCGTTTAAGTGCACTATCATCCGGCAGCATCTCAAAATATTTTACTATTTCAGAGCCAGCTTCAAAAGCAGTTTTCCGCAGCTTTTCAACCTGTTCCTGAACGATCGTATTTACAAGGTTCAAATAATCGGTGATTCTTCTGGCCCGGTAATCTTCTTCATGTGTACTGATGGGATGATACTCCTGGCCAATAGTTGGATAATAATGACTTCTCATCATTTCTATTAACCTGTCTTCGACAATAGAAATAACAGATGAGATGCCAAACTGTGCAACTTTTATGGGCGTATCAATGGTATAAGCCAACCCCATTACCGGAATGTGAAATTTGTGATATGGAGAATAATACATAAGATGCGATAAGTGTGATTGTAACTTGTACAAATTATTTTTTTAAGAGGAGATATAAACAGGTCATCAGTTGCTAAGCTACCAGTATATATATTTTCGGAGTGCAAAGGTAGAGGTAATTGAGGACAAAATTATCCTAAATTATTTTAGCGCATGAGCAATGCTATCCGAAGTGTTTATTAATTCCAGTATTTCATCAGCCTGCTGTTGATGAAAATCTTCGTGCTGGCTCTTTTTTACACCAAAATCTGTTAATATAATATGCTGATCCGGTTGCAACGAATGAATGTCAAGGCACGCTTTGGAACAAGCCAGCGGGTACCCATCAATGGCAATAATCTTTCTTCCCGATTGCGCAGTTGCTACCAGTTTTTTTACATTGCCGCTCACACCTGCAATACAAGACATTTCTGCAATACCAATCCTGTCCAACTGAACAGCAAGATAATTAGACAGTTGCGCTGCACTGGAACACCCGGAACAGGAATATACAAGAGGCTTATCTTTCATTATTGTCTTCATAATATGAAAAATATTTTTTTTGAATATGGCTCTTTAATAATTGTATAAAAAATTGCATTCGCCAGATGGTGTATATCTTAATATTGAGCCAGGTGCGTTGGAATTTTTTCATCGGTCGATGGTTGTGTTA
>Ga0134126_10013416_pt1 | contig 10354 bp, 6 predicted proteins | sample KB31752_FD_96881 | JGI IMG/M metagenome (GOLD analysis project Ga0134126, IMG submission 96881) | Terrestrial soil microbial communities with excess Nitrogen fertilizer from Kellogg Biological Station, Michigan, USA - KB3-175-2 | ecosystem: Environmental > Terrestrial > Soil > Unclassified ...
AATAGTCGACCCCCACATGCACCTGTGGGACCTCGCGCGCATCTCCTATCCCTGGCTCACCCCACCCCTGCCCGCAGGCATCACCGGCGATGTCGGTCCCATCGCCGGCAACTATCTCCTGGACGACTACCTCCGCGACATCGGCGCCCATGACAGCTCGCTGCGCGCCGCCAAGATAGTTCACGTCGAGGCCGGCGCCCGCCCCGCCGACTCCCTCGCCGAAACGCGCTGGCTGCAGGCGCTCGCCGACAGCCGCGGCTTCCCCCAGGCCATCGTCGCGCACGCCGAGCTCGAAAAGCCCGACGCCGCATCCCTCCTCGCGCAACACGCCGCTCACCGCAACGTGCGCGGCATCCGCCAGATCCTCAACTGGCATCCCGATCCCGCGAAGACCTACACTCCCCGCGACCTCCTCGCCGACGACGCCTGGCAGCGCGGCTTCGCGCTCCTCAGCCGCCACGGATTCTCATTCGATCTGCAGATCTATCCCGCGCAGATGCCCGCCGCCGCCCGGCTCGCGGGCCGCCATTCCGACACCCGGCTCATCCTCAACCACACCGGCATGCCGGTCGACAAGGATACCGCCGGCATCGCGGCCTGGCGCAGCGGCATGCGGGCGCTCGCCGCGCAGCCGAATGTCTTCGCCAAGGTGTCGGGACTCGCGATGCTCGACTGGCACTGGAGCCCGGACAGCCTGCGGCCGTTCGTCCTCGAGACGCTGGAGATCTTCGGCGCCGGTCGTGTGATGATCGCCAGCAACTTCCCCGTGGATCGGCTCTTTGGCACCGCCGCGAGCTTCTACCACGCCTATCGATCCATCCTCGCCGGCGCGAGCGAGGCGGAGCGCGCGCAGCTCTTCGCGCGCAACGCCGAGCGCATCTACGGAATCTGATGACCCCCAACCCACTGCTCGGTGTCTTCTTCCACTGGCTCGGCGGCCTCGCCTCGGCCAGCTTCTACGTGCCGTACCGCTCGGTGCGCGGCTGGTCCTGGGAGGTGTTCTGGCTGGTCGGCGGCATGTTCAGCTGGATCATCGCGCCCTGGCTCTTCGCCGGGCTGCGCACCCACGACCTCCTGGCGGTGCTCAACGCCACGCCGACCCGGACGCTCGAGCTCTGTTATTTCTTCGGCCTGCTGTGGGGATTTGGCGGGCTCACGTTCGGCCTCAGCATGCGTTATCTCGGCATCTCTCTCGGTACCGCGATCGCCCTCGGGCTCACGGCGGCCTTCGGGACGCTGATTCCGCCACTTTTCACCGGACAGCTCTTCGGCAGCCTGATCCATACGAAGGGCGGCCGCATTGTGTTGGGTGGCGTGGCAATCGCCCTCGCCGGCATCGCCGTCGTCGGCAAAGCGGGGCATGACAAGGAGCTCGAGCAGGCGGCACAGGAGCTCGACATGCCCGCGGGTGACAGCGGTCAGCCCCAGGCGAAGGACTTTCGCAAGGGCCTCGCGGTGGCGGTGTTCTCCGGGATCATGAGCAGTTGCTTCGCCTACGGGCTCGATGCCGGCGATCCGATCCGCCACCTGACGCTCGCGCACGGCACGGGCACTCTGGAGCAGGGGCTGCCGGTGCTGGTGGTCGTTCTGCTCGGCGGCTTCACGACGAATGCCATCTGGTGCGCGTACCTCATCGTGAGGAATGCGAGCGCGCGGGAGCTGCGGGGCGAGGTGAAGGTGGCGGGCGCGGACGCGGTCGTACCCCTCACCCGCAACTACCTCCTTTGCGCGCTCGGCGGCACGGCGTGGTACATGCAGTTCTTCTTCTACACCATGGGGGAGAGTCAGATGGGACGGTATGCCTTCTCGAGCTGGACGCTGCACATGTCCAGCATCATCATCTTCGCGACCCTCTGGGGCCTCGCCCTGAAGGAATGGAAGGGCGCAAGCTCGCGCAGCCTCGCGGTGATGACGCTGGGGCTGGTCATCCTGGTTGGTGCCACCGTCATCATTGGCGTCGGCAACAAGATGGTGCAGGGGTGAGGGCCGTGCTCCGCGTGGCCGCAGCCATCGGCCTCGGTATCGTTGCCGTACACGCCAACGCGGCTGCCGCCGGCCCGACGCCAGATCCCTCCACGGCCACCGGCCACTGGGTCGCCGCCTGGTACTCGCCGCCCTTTCCGACGACGGCGGTCTGGAGTTGCAATCAGGTCCGTACTTTCAGCCACGAGACCGTCCGTCAGGTCGTGCGCCTCGAGGCCGCCGGCAATCGGGTGCGCATCCGGCTGACCAACGAGCTCGGCCTCGAGCCTCTGGTCTTCGGCGAGGTGCACGTGGCCCTTTCCTCGCCCAATGGCGTGACGGAGCCGGGGACGGACCGCACCGTCACCTTCGGCGGCGAGCACGGCGCGACCATCCCGCGCGGCGAGGCGCTCGTCAGCGATCCCGTCGACCTCAAAGTCGGCCGCTTCCAGGAGCTTGCGATCTCCGTCTACTATCCGAGCGGCGCCGCCCCGGCGGGGCATCTCGCCGACCTCGAGACCTCGCCGTTGGGCGACCACGCGGGCGAATCGATCTGGCCGCAGGGCGGACACGCCCAGTCTCCAGGCCTCGTGAGCGGCGTCGAGGTCGACACGGCTTCGCCTGACAGCGTGTTGGTTGCGTTCGGCGACTCCATCACCGAGGGTGCCTGCGCCACCGAGGGTACCCATCGCGACTATCCGGACCAGTTGTCGGTGCTGCTCGCGGCGCAACGCGGCAGCGATCAGTCCTGGGTGATCATCAATTCCGGGATCAGCGGCAATCGCCTGCTGCACGACGGCTCGGGCCCCAAGGCGTTGGCGCGCTTCGGCCGTGATGCGCTCGACATCACGGGCGTCAAGGACATTCTGCTGTTGGAAGGCATCAACGACATCGGCTGGGCTTTCGATCCCCAGGGCAATGGCGGGCCGCTCGCCGCCGCCGACATCATCGGCGCCTACAAGAACCTCATCCAGCGGGCGCACGCGCGGGGGCTCAGGATCTTCCTCGGTACGCTCGCGCCCTACGAAGGCGCGAAGTACTCGCATCCCGAGGGCGAGAGGGTGCGCGAGGAAGTCAATGCATGGATTCGCAAGGGCGAGGGGTTCGAGGGCGTCGTCGACTTCGACGCCGCGCTGCGCGATCCGTCGAGCCCGCTGCACTACCAGGGTGCCGACCAGTGCGGCGATGACCTGCATCCCAACGACGCGGGCTATCACGCCATGGCGGAAGCGGCTTTCCAACGCCTGTTTGCTCCGGGATCGGCGCATCATGCTCCGTTGGCAGAGGTCGCCGCCGCCCCATCACACCCGGCCGGCTGAGTGGCGCCCGATGGCGAAACTCGATCGCCGGCGTCTTCTCCTCGGCACGGGCCTCTTCGCGGCGGTGCCCGGCCTCCTGCGGTCGGCGCCTGCGGTGGCGGCGCCTGACCCGGCGAAGTCGAGTGCGGGGCGGGAGGGTGGCGACACTGCGCCCGAGGACGCGACGCTCACTGTCGGACGGGTCTGGACCGAGCGAGTCATCCAGCCGCTGGGCCTCGACGCTGAGCGGCCCCGGCTGTCCTGGGCTCTGACCGGTGGCGGCCGCGGCGCGCACCAGAGCGCCTATCGCATCACGGCCGCATCCAGTCTCGAGCGCCTCGAGGCGGGCGAGGCCGATCTCTGGGACAGCGGCCGGGTGACATCCGACCGCTGCTTCGAGGTCGCCTACGACGGCAAGCTGCTGCACTCCGGCCAACGTGTCTGGTGGCGTGTGCAGGTGTGGGATGGCGACAACCGCGCAAGCGCCGCGGGCCCTGGCACGTGGTTCGAGATGGGCTTGCTGGAGCCCTCCGACTGGCAGGCGCAGTGGCTCGACATCGAGGATCCGGAAGAGCGCGACGACCGCGCGGCCGGGATCCGCTGGATCTGGGATGAGACTGCGCCCCGCGTCACTGGCCCGCGGCAGTTCCGCCATCGGTTCGAGCTGTCCCGGCCCGCGGCCGCGGCGGAGTTGCTTCTCGCCGCCAAGGACGACCTCCTCGGTGTCTGGATTGACGGCAAGTCGATGCCGTTGCCGGCCAAGACCTACTGGGGAACGATGCTTCGCATGACGATGCCGACGGACGCGGGTGCTCACGTCGTCGCCGTGGAGGCGAGGACGCAGAGCGACGGGTTCATGCCGGATACAGGCGGGGCAATGGCCGCGCTGGTGAAAGTGCGACAGTCCGATGGAGGCATCCGCCGGTTGACGACGGGCCCGGACTGGCGAGTCTTGGGGGCGGCGCCGCCAGGTTGGCAGGCGTTGGAATTCGACGACGGCTCCTGGCCGCGAGCGCAGCCCCCGGCGAGCCCTCCCGCATGCGATCCGCGTCCGCCGCGTGCGGCCCAGTGGGCGCGGCGCGAATTCGACGTCACGAAGCCTCTGTCAGGCGCGCGACTCTATGCCACGGCGCTGGGAGCGTACGAGATCCAGCTCAACGGCCAGCGCCTCGGCACGGCGCGCCTGGCGCCCGAGATCTCGGTCGCGGACGATCATGTGTTTTATCAGTGCCACGATGTGACACCGCTCCTCAAACCTGGATCGAACGACATCGCCGCGCTGGTCGGGGACGGGTGGTACGCCTCGGCCTTCAGCTGGAAGAACGAGCGCTACGCCCTCGCCGACAGCCCGCGCCGTTTCCTCGCCCAGCTGGTGTTGGACTATGCGGACGGCAGCCGTGAAGTGGTCGCGACGGATGGGGACTGGCGCCTTGCGGCTTCCGCCGTGCGCTCCTCCGAGATCTATGACGGCGAAGACTACGACGCGCGCCAAGAGCTCTCCAGCTGGCGGCCCGCTTCGGTCGCGGCCGCACCCGCCATGCGGCTGGTGCCCCAGGTCGACCCGCCCATCCGGGTGGTGCAGTCGCTCGCCGTCCGCACCGTCACCCAGCCGCGGCCCGGTGTTTTCGTCTTCGACTTCGGACAGAATTTCGCCGGCTGGTGCCGTCTGCGCGTGCGAGGCCCGGCGGGCACGGTCGTGCGTCTGCGGTACGCGGAAATCCTCCGTGCGGACGGTGAGATCGACCAGGCGAACCTGCGCGGGGCCCGCGCCACCGACACGTACACGCTGCGCGGTGACCCGGCCGGGGAGACGTACGAGCCGCACTTCACCTATCACGGTTTCCGCTATGTGGAGCTCACGGGTTTCCCCGGCGAGCCCGAGGCCCGCGCGCTCGAGGGTCTCGTGGCGCACACCGATGCGCGCCCGACCGGAACGCTGTCGTTGGATCATCCGCTGGCGCAGCGGATCTGGCGCAACGCGCTCTGGAGCCAGCGTTCCAACTTCTTCGGCGTGCCGACGGACTGCCCGCAACGCGATGAGCGCATGGGCTGGATGGGCGACATCCAGGTCTTCGCGGATGCCGCGGCATTCAACATGGATGTCGATGCGTTCATCCGCCGGTTCATGGTCGAGGTGTGTGCCGGGCAGACGCCCGATGGAGCGTTCCCCATCGTAACGCCACAGCCGCGCTCCTTCCCGGAGCTGGTGACCGCGGGATGGAGCGATGCCGGAGTGATCCTGCCGTGGACCCTGTATCGCCGCTATGGCGACACTGCGGTGATCGAGGAGAACTGGCGGCCGATGCAGCGCTGGCTGGATTACGTCGGCGAGGTCAATCCCGATTTCATCTGGCGCCGCCGCAGGGGACTCGATCTCGGCGACTGGCTGTCGGTCGATGCCAAACAGCCCTCCGACGAGACGACGCCCAAGGCGCTCGTCGCGACCGCCTTCTGGGCGCGCTGCGCGCAGCTGATGACTGAGATGGCCGCGGCCATAGGCCACAACGCGGATGCGGCGCGCTATGCGCACCTGCGCTCGAGCATCGGGCAGGCGTTCGCGCGCGAGTTCATCCGGGCCGACGGCAGTGTCGGCAACGACAGCCAGACCGGCTATTCCCTGGCGCTGCGCTTCGGGCTGGTGCCGGTGGCGCTGCGCGCCGCCGCGAGTGCGAAGCTCGCCGCCGACATCGAGCGGCGCGGCACGCGGCTCTCGACAGGCTTCCTCGGCACGCCGTATCTCCTCGATGCGCTGGCTGACAGCGGCCACGAGGATCTCGCCGTGTCGCTCTTGCTGCAGACGAAGTACCCGTCGTGGGGATACATGATCGCCAAGGGCGCGACCACCATGTGGGAGCGCTGGAACGGTGATGTCGGCGATGTGGGCATGAACTCCTACAACCACTATGCCTTCGGCGCCGTGGTGGGCTTCATGTACCGGCGACTGGGCGGCATCGCCGAGGCGGCGCCGGGCTTTCGCCGCATCAGCATCGATCCGATCTTCGATCGGCGCATCGGACGCGTGCGTGCCCGCTATGATTCCTGCCTCGGACCGATCGCGACCGACATCCGCGGCGACCGGCGGGGGCTCTCGCGGCTGGCGCTCGAGCTGCCCGCCAATTCGGTGGCCGAAGTGCGCCTGCCGGGACGGCTGCAGGACTGGCTGGCGGACGGCCGTCCGCTCGCCGAAGCCGCGCAGCCGCTTCCCGGCGGCGGGGCATCGCACTTCGTCGTCGCGCTCGGCGCCGGGCGCTACGACTTGAGGAGACATGCATGACCCCCCGCAGGATTTGCCTCATCCACACCGCGCCGCTCATGGTGCAGCTCTTCACGCCGCTGTGCCGCGACTGGCTGCCCGACGTCAAGGTTACCCAGATCATCAACGAGTCGATGATCAAGGACACGATCGAGGCCGGCAGAGTCCGCCAGCCGACGATCGATGCGCTCCATACATTCGCCGATGCCTGCTTCAAGCTGGGGACGGAGCTGGTGATGGTCACCTGCTCGTCCATCGGACCGGCAGTGGACCTCATCCAGCGCCACTTCCAGAAGCCCGTGTTGCGGGTCGACGAGCCGATGGCCGAAGCGGCGGTGGCGCGGGGCCAGCGGATCGGCGTCGCGGCCACGCTGCTCACGACGCTGGAGCCGACCTCGGCGCTGCTGAGCCGCAAGGCGCAGGAGGCGGGAAAGCAGGTGGAGCTGATCGAGTGTCTCTGCGAGGGCGCCTTCGAGGCGGTCATGGCGGGCGATGCCGAGACCCACGATCTGCTGGTGTCGAAAGCCATGATCAACAAGCTGGGCGAGGTGGACGTCATCGTGCTGGCGCAGGCCTCCATGGCGCGGGTGGTGGAGCGGCTGCCGCCCGGCGCGCTCACCGCGCCCGTGCTGTCGAGTCCGCCGCTCGCCATGGAGTACGTGCGTGAGCGACTGGCGCGGCTGCGTCCCAACTGAGTGATGAGAAAGCGCTACGCCGTCGTCGCGCTGCTCGGCGTCGTCTCGGTCATTACCTTCATCGATCGGACGGCGATCGCGGTTCTCGCACCCTGGATCCGCCGCGACCTCGACATCGGCGCGGCCAGGTGGGGCTGGGTGTTGAGCGCCTACGTCATCGCCTATGGGATCTTCGAGATCCCATCGGGCGCGCTCGGCGATCGCAACGGCCAGCGGCGGGAGCTCGCGCGCATCGCGGCCTGGTGGTCGGCGTTCACCGCGCTGACCGGCGCGAGCTCCCGTTTCATCGAGCTCGTCGTCGTACGCTTCTGCTTCGGCCTGGGGTCGGCCGGCGCCTATCCCAACGCATCCGGAGTGCTCTGGCGATGGCTGCCCGCGCGGGAGCGCGCCCGCGGGCAGGGAGCCGTCTGGGCGGCGAGCCGGCTGGGGGGTGCGCTGGCACCGCTCCTCCTGGTGCCGCTCGCGGCGAGTCTCGGCTGGCGCGCGGTGTTCTGGGTCCTGGCCGCGGTGGGGGCTCTCTGGGCAGCGTTGTGGTGGCTCTGGTATCACGACAACCCCGCGGAACAGCCCGGCATCGCGGCGGGTGAGCTGCAGGAGATCGGCGCCGCGCGCGGGCGCGGCGCGCACGCAGGCGGCGTGCCATGGAAGCGGCTCCTTGCCCTGCGGCAGCTCTGGCTCATCGTCCTCGCCTACGGTTGCTATGGCTGCGGCAGCTGGTTCTATTTCAACTGGTATCCGAGCTGGCTGTTGCATGCGGGTCATTTCTCGCTGCGTCAGATGGGGCTCTACGCGTCCTTTCCCTTTCTCCTCGGCATCGGCAGCAATCTCATCGGCGGGATGCTCTGCGACCGCCTGGGCGTGCGCTTCGGTCTGCGCAGTGCCTCGCGCGCCATGACCTTCGGCTGCCTCGCCGTCAGTGCGGCGCTTCTGCTCTCGATGAGCCTCGCCGGCGGCCACATCGCTGTGATCGTGCTCTCGAGTGTCAGTTTCGCGGTGATGGATCTCATGCTGCCGGCGGCGTGGGCGATGTGCATGAGCATCGGCGGGCCGCACGGTGGGCTCGCGACCGGCGTGATGAACACCGCGGGCCAGGTGGGCGGGGTGCTCTGTACGCTCGTCTTCGGCTACATCGTCGGTGCGAGCGGCAACTACGAGCTGCCGTTGCAAGTCGTAGCGCTGATGGTGTTCATCGCGGCGGTGGTGTTCTCTCGCGTGGACTGTACCGCAGGCCTAACGCCAGAGCCGCACGCGCTCGAAGAAGTCGTCAGTCCCCACCTGGCCTCCTTTGAGGACAAGCTGTAGGCCGTCGAGCTCCGGCCTGCCCGCATGCGCGCGACAGAGCGGTGCGCCGGGCTCGAGACTGGCCGCCCAGGTGAGCGCATGGACTCCGAGCCGGGCTACGGCATGACTCGATGTGTCGCCTCCCGCCAGTACGACGCGCGGCGTGGGCGCCGCCAGCAGGATGCGCCGCAACAACTCGCCAGCGAGGCGGCCGAGGGTCTCGCCTCGCGGCCGCGTCGCGGAAGCCAGGGGCCCGAGTGCGCTGTAGAGGACGGTACTCTGTCCCGCGTGCAGATGCGTCGCCGCCTCGGCGACGATTTTCTCGGCCGCCGCCCCCTGGCTCTCATCGAGCAGCTGAGTCGTATTCAGAAGGATGCCGTGATATCCGTTGTCGAGAGCCCTCCGGATCTGACGTTCTGTTACAGGTGAGCAACTGCCGCTGACCACCAGGAGAGTCTCGACGGGTGCGCCCTGGGTGCGTGCCGGCTCGCAGGCAATGACACCCGCCGCGCGCCAAGCCGACAGGAGCGCGTAGGTCAGACCGGAGCTGCCTACGCAGAAGAGTGGATGCTCCGCGGCTTCCCACAGCAACCGCCCCGTCTCCCGGAGCTCGAGGTCGCTCATGCCATCGAAGAGCACTGCCGCATCGCCTCGCGACAGACACCCGGCCAGCGCCGCGGGCGCGCGTCCCGCTGCGAAAGCTGTCAGATCCACCAGTCCGACGCGCAGCGCCGTCTGCGCCTCGAGGTGACGCCGCAGGTCAGCTTCGCCCATCGGCGTCACGGGATGAGATCGCATGTTGGGGTGCCGGTCGATGCGGTATACGGTCTCGCCCGCCGCCGCGAACAGGTTGCCGAAGGCGACGTAACGGCGCAGATGCGGGGCCGCGACCACGATGGGAATGAAGCGCGACGCCAGGGTCTCGCGGCCGATCTCGAACGCTCGGCCGATCGAGCCGATCCGCAGCGAGCTGTCGAAGGTGGAGCAGGTCTTGTAGTGAACGATCGGCGCGCCGAGCGCCCCGAGGCGATGAAATGCGGCGGGCAGATGCGCGCTCATCCACTCGGGCGGGCGGCTGCGACTCTCGCCGGCAATGCCGAATGCCTGACAGTCGTCGAACTGCCGCCAGTGCTTCTCCTGCGGCATGCCGGTGAAGAGCACCGTGCGCACGCCCGCGAGCGCGAGTGCCTCGAGCACATCCGTGGAGCCCGTGAAGTCATCGCCGTAATAGGCGTAGAGCGGCCGGGACATGGCGACTTCAGTGGCCGAACGCCGTGAGGGCTTGCGCGAGCTCACGGTGACTGCGCGCGTATTCGGCCAACCCGATCCCGGATACCGCGGCCTCCCAACCCTGGTGCAGACTCCTGACACCCGCGGCGATGCCGCCGGGATGGCCCATGATGCCGCCGCCGCAGGCGTGAATGAGATCGATGGAGCGCAGGGCGCGATACGTGTCCGGCGCCTGCAGGGCCGACTGTCCCGAGGAGAAGACCGGCATGACCTCACAGCCGCGGTGCGGCGGGGGAAACATCGGCGTCAGGCACTCGCGGGCCGAGGCGATGACCGACGCGTCGCTCTCGCAGAACTTGTTGCGCAGGCCGTTGACGTGCACGTGATCGATACCCGCCAGGCGCCAGAGCTTCTGCCAGGCGATGAAGCTCATGCCGATCGCCGGTGAGCGGCCGAGCAGCCCCCAGCCGTTGCGATGACCGTGGATCGCCACCTGGCACTGCGACCGCAGAGCGGTCAGCGCCGGCAGTCCGACGCTGTTCAGGCTGACCATGACGCAGGTGTTGCGCGCGGCCGCGACGAGATCGTGCCGCCGCAGCATCTCATCGACCTCGCCGGTGATGTTGACCGCGTAC